>Ga0302324_100005778_pt1 | contig 26899 bp, 26 predicted proteins | sample Palsa_T0_1_FD_201949 | JGI IMG/M metagenome (GOLD analysis project Ga0302324, IMG submission 201949) | Peat permafrost microbial communities from Stordalen Mire near Abisko, Sweden - Palsa_T0_1 | ecosystem: Environmental > Terrestrial > Soil > Palsa > Peat permafrost | place: Sweden: Abisko...
CCTGTACCGCCGCGTTGAGCGACGTCTGCCCGAGCAGGACGGAGCTGAAGCCCTCGGCGTTGTCCACCCCGAAGAAGTTGTGGAGTCGAGGCCGGCGCAGGTCGCAGGAGACCACGATCACCCGGCTGCCGGCCCGGGCGAAGCTGACCGCCAAGTTGGCCACCGTCGTGGTCTTGCCCTCTTCTGGGGTGGCGCTGGTGATCCCCAAGACGTGTTTGGGCTCGTCGATGCTAAGGAACTGGATCGACGTGCGCAGTGTCCGGTAGGCCTCCGAGGCATTGGAGTTCGGGTCTTCGACCAAGGCCAGATGGGCGGACCCACGTGCCTTCCAACTGTCGACCATGGGGATGAGCCCCAGGACTGGCAGGCCGCGGCCGGCGCTCTCTGCGTCTTGTCGGGACTTGATCCCATCATCGAGGCGCTCGACCAGGAAGGCCATACCGGTGCCTAGGAGGACACCAAGCACCAGCCCGAGAAGGCCGTTGCGGACCGGTTTCGGCGACGATGGCGAGGAAGGCGGCGTCGCCGCATCCACCACGGACGGTCCAGCCTGAGTGACCAACTGGCTGCCAGCTTGTAGCTGTTGCAGGGTCTGGGTCAGCGATGTCACCGAATCCTGTAGGGCGGCCTTCTGAGGGTTGGCGGCGGAAAGGGCGTTGGCCTGGGCCTGGAGCTTGGTGATGCTCGTCTGCAAAGCGGTGACTTGCTGGGTGTAGGTCTGTACCTCGTTGGCCCGATCGGCCGAGATGTAGGCGTTGGCGTAGGCGTTGGCGATCGCCGCGGCCTGCTTCTTGTCGCCGCTGTGCGCGGTGAAGGTCAGGACGTCCGCGGTGGAGGAGGCCGACACGGCGATGGTCGCCTGGTAACCGAGGGTGTTGGTGGCCGCCTGCTTGGTGGCCTGGCCTTGCGCGAACTCCTGCTCGTCGGCCAGCGCCCGCTGGAGCGAGGCCGAGGCGGGCAGCTGAGCATCCTGTGGGTTGAGCGCCGAGCTGATCTGCTGCTCGGGCAAGAGTACGGTGGCGCTGGCCGTGTAGATGGGCTTCGCCAGCAGCGAGTAGGCGAGCGCCAGCGCCACGACGACCACCACGGTTGAGCCGATGACCAATCTGCGGCGGCGAAGGACCTGTAGGTACTCGCGCAGATCCGGTTGCGCTGCCGCGACTAGCTCATCCACAGGCGATCAGGCGTCCTTCCCTACACAGCTCATGACCGCAGCCCAAGGGCGCGCACAGCGCCCTCCGCTGGATCGCCAGGAATCGTAGCTCGCAGCTGGGGCGAGATGGGCGATCCAGGCTCGTGCTCCACGCGCCCAGCGAACTGTCGTGGACCCGCTCAGACGAGCGTATTCCGACGCCGCTTGCGGCTGCCCAGTACCAGCAGCCCGCCGAGGCATAACACGCCCGCACCCAGCGCGGATGTCGCCACGGCGTCCGTACCGGTAAAAGCCAGCGGAGCCGTAGTAGCCGTCGTGACGGCAGGGGTCACCCCGGCCACGCTGATGGCAGCGGAGGTGGAGTTACCGTGGGCGTCCGCCACGAGGACGTCGTAGGCGCCGGTCGTGGTGCTCGACGGGACCGTGCAGGTGCCGCTTCCGGTTCCGACTGCATTGGTGGTGACGGTGCAGATGGTGACGCCATTCGACAAAGTGACGGTGAACGTGTCGTTGTCGCATGTCCCCGTGATCACGACCGTCACCACGGAGCCGGCAGCTGCCGGGTTGGGAGTGACGGTGATCGTCGGTGAGCACGCCGTCGGTCCGTAGGCGGCCGTGATCGAGGTCGCCGACGCCGCTCCGATGCCGATACCGAAGACGAATGAAACGGACACCGCGGCGAGTACCGGGCCCATATACCATCTGGCCGCTCTGTATCGCACTGGCTGCTACCTCTCTTCGACGGCACAAACTCCGGGCCGGCACCAACCGCCTCTGAGTTCATTGCCAGCGTAGCCCCATTCGGACCCTGATGTCGAGCATTGCCCCTTACCGTCCATGTGAAGGGATCTCACGCGGCTCTAATCTTTTACGTTCTTCCAAATGTGCTCTTGCACCATCTCGTTGCCTGCTGTCCAGCTGATCGGCGTGCCGCCGGCCGGGGGCTGGACGGACACCGACATAGAGGGGGTGTAGGCCAGCGGTTGGAGCCGGAGGGTCATCTGGTAGCGGCGACCGGGCGCCACCGTGCCGGCGAGGGTGATCACGAGTGTCTTGGTCGACTGGGCCGGCACCCTCACGAAGGTGCTGTAGGCGCGAACGCCGAGCTCTGGGGTGCCGGGCGAGAATCCGACCACCTGCCCGGCCGCGGCTGCCCCCGTGAGGCCGAGCGGGCTGTAGACCGAGAGCCACAGGAAGTTGGTCCCCAGGGGTAGGCCGCTGCCGGGGTAGCTGCCGATGATCTCGTCCGGCAGGCCGCCGCCCGGCGCGGTGTTGTCCAGGGCGATCGTCACGGTGGCGTCCACCTGTCCGGTGGTCGGGTCGTAGCGCACGGCGTCGCTGATCTGCTCGTGTAGGTAGGCGTCGATCTTGTTGTTGGCGGCGTTGGCGATGGTGACGGCCAGGACGTCGCTTCCCGGTCCGGGCTGAGGGAACGCCCCCGCCAGGCCGAGGCGGAGGAGGAAAGGCTGTTCGGAGGGATGGTTGCTCCAGAAGAGCAGTCGGCCCTGGCGGACTTCGGGGGAGAGCAGGTCGGCCAGTCGGGCTGGGCCGGGGAGCGAGCCGGTGGACAGCTTGGCAAACGCCTGCTGGAGGGCGTCCTGCAACAGGTCGTGGCGCACGACGTTGCCGCCGAGAGCCGGGAGATCGGCGTACTGCTGGCGCAGCAGGACGTCAGCGGCATTGGTGGCGGTCAAGGGTTCGGGCAGCCCAGCGATGGTGACCGGTCCGGTGATGGTGAGCAGGGCGGCCAGGGCCTGCGGGTCCAGTACCAGCACGCCGTCGATTGGGCCGCCGCCGGCCTGGGCGTACAGCTCGGTGATCACCTTGGCCACGGTCGGCAGGTCCGGCGAGTAGGTAACGTCCTGGAAGTGGGTGGCAGGGTCGAACGATCCGTAGCGGGCCAGGTACTGGGGCACTCCGGTGAGCTGCGGATTGACCGTGCTGAGCGCGGTGTTGAGTTGTCTGATCTGGCCGGCCCGGCTCAAGCTGATTCGGCCCTGGCCGACGGTGAGCTCCGCGTAGACGCCGATAAACCCGCCGAGCCCGCGCGTCTCGGCCGGGGTCATAAAGGCGACGAAGTAGTGGCGGACCCCGTCACCGCCGAGGATGTCCGGCCCGGCCTTGACCGCGGCCACCGCCAGATCCGCGCTGTTGTGCGCCTGGGCCAGCTCGGTGGCCAGGTGGTCGAGCCGGACGCCGACCGGGGCGACCAGCCAGGCGGACCGGATGCCGGCGAGCCGCCCCTGCGCTTCGGCCAGCTGCTCGTCGAGGTCGGCCAACGGCGGGCCCGCGGCGCGGATAGCGGCCAGATTGATCTGGCCGGCCTGGTAGCGGAGACCGGCCAGATCGAGCTGGCCGGTCTCCCGGGAGGCGACTGCGGCCAGGTCGTAGCCGGCGTCGGTGGCCGCGGCCATCGCCTGGCGTTGCTGGGCGACCGCCGGCACCAGCCGCCCGCCGAGTGTCCACCAGGCGCCCGCCCTCGAGTGAGCGGCTCCGAACGCCACGCTGGCGGCGCGGAGCTGGGCGACGGTGGACTGGGTGCTGGTGCTGGCGCTGTCCAGCTGGTGGAGGGAGGCCCGGGCCGCGGTCAGACCGCGGGCCACCTGGGGTCGGGCGAGCAGGCCGCCGAGCGCCACCAGGCCGGTGAAGAGCGCCGCCAGCCCGAGGAGCGTCCCGGCGACCACGGCTGTCGTCCGGCGCCGGGCGGGGCTCTGGCGCCGCCACGCCGAGTAGAGAAGGGGAAAGAGTACGCCTATCGCGACGAGCGCCGTCGATCCGTGAAAGCCGACCGGAGGCCAGCGCAACACCACCTGTATGGCCACCGCCCCGATCAACGCATTTAGGCGCCGGCGGGCGCGGCGGGGGAACACGCCCCCGAACGCCAGCACCAGGGCCGCGCCAGATGGGGCCAGGAGCCACCCTCGGCTCATCACCACCGCCACCGCCGTCAGCACGAGCAAGGTGGCACGTGACGCTCGGCTGGCGGCCAGGGTCACCGCGATTGCCACCAGGGCGCTGTAGACGGCATCGACGCCTGCCGTGCCCGTCGGGTGGCACCCGGCCAGCGCGCCCCCGACGGCTGATGCCGCGGCCAGAAGGCCGACGATCAGCCGGGAACGGGTCCTCCTGCGGCTTCGCCGGCGCCGATGGCCGTGCTGGCGGGCGGCGTGACCGGTCCGCGTCGCTTGGGAGGCCTCCGGCACATCGTCCCAGACGATGCGGTCTGGCCCGTCGTGACTGTCGGGCCCCGGGTCACCGTCCAAGGATCGATCAATCTAATGGCTGCGACCGCTCCTGGCCGTTATCCGCAATGACTTCCGCCCGGAAGCACCACCACGCTGCCGCCCTGCAGCGTGGCCGAGCCGCCGCTAGCCAGCAGCCGCCACTGGACTTGCGTGGTGAGTGGCGTGTTATTCGTCTCAGTGCCACCCACGAAGGTCGCGGAGAAGGTCTCTACCGTGGAACTACCCGGCGGGCGAAACGTGGCGTACGACGGTTCGAGGATGTTCGAGCCGTCGGTGGCCCGCACTTCAAACGGTTTCCCCGTCACGTTCAGCGTCACCGCGACGCTTATCCCGTCCACGTTGCAGCCGCCAACCAGGCCGCCCAACGCCGGAATCGATGCCCAGGATGTACTCGAGGTAGAGATCTGAGAGGTGTCCCAGGCCAGTTCCTGATTGCTCAGCGGGCTCGTCGCTGAGCCACTGGCGAAGGCGACTAGTGGTATTACGACGATCCCGACAGCGACAGGCAGGGCCAGCCATTTGCGCATGGTTCCTCCTCTAGCTCGGCACTGTAATAAGACAGCCGCCTACTATCGCAGGGTGACGATCGAACTGCGCCGGCGGCCGTGCATCGAGGTTGCCGACATGAGCGCGGCGACTGACCGCAGCGAAAAACTCCCCGCCTACGCCCGGGCCGATATCGCCGGGGCGTGGCTGGTCGATGTGTCGGCCGGTGTTGTCGAAGTGCATCAGGGACCATCCGGCACCGGCTACCAGCGGCACACCACCCGGGGACGGGGCAATGAGGTCTCGGTCGCCGCTTTCCCCGACGTGACGATTCCGGTCACCGAGATTGTGGGCAACCAGTACACCTGAGTCGCGACCAGCCCATCCTTTTCCGACCCCTATCAACAGCCCGTGGCGTGACCTAGCGCCACGCAGACGTGTGTCAGCTTGGCCGGCGCCAACCGGGTGATCCGCTCCGTGCAGAGGCTGGGGCGAATCAACGACAGATTGTCCAGCGCCAGCACGCAGTCGGCTGGCATCCCGTCCTCGGGTCCGAGCCGTACCTCCCACCACACCTCCCCTCGCCCTACCACGGGCCGTGCCTGCCGGCGTGCTCCTCGATGTCGAGACGTTGGACCAGCTCCCGGGTGGACACGTCACCGTGCGTCTCCAGGTTGCCCCAGCCGTCGGGCCAATAGATGGCACTGACCGCCGTCGCCTCAGGATGCGCGGCGAGAAGAGTGCGAAAGGCTCGGGTCAAGGCGCCGATGAAGCGGTCGTGATGGCGTGGGAACGATTGGTTGGTCGTGAGTCCAAACCCCAGTGCGCCTCGGCCTGAGCGTGCGACTGCGTATCGAGGGGCAGGTAGTCCTTGACGCTCCATGCGCAGGCCTTCGTCAACCAGTCGTTGAGCGAGACCGGACACGGCCTCGTCGCCGTCGGCGGCGCGCTCCCTCAGGCGTCGGGCGACCTGGTCCGACAGCCGAACTGATACGACTTCGCTCATGTATACATTGCAAGCCAGTGTAGGTGAGGCGAAGGGGGGCTCAGTCCTGGTGCGGCAGGGGAGTGCGGGGGACCCGGCCGTCCACATCTGTGAAGCCGTAGGCGTCGGCCAAATCGGCGACGGTGAAGGCCTGCCCGCTGCGGCTCTTGGCGGCCGGGTCAGAGGCCAGAGCGACCACCGCCCGACCGGTGAAGCGGGGGGTTTCGGCTGCGTCGAGGTCGAACTCACCCTCGCCAGGCAGGGTGAGCACCCGCCGGCCGTCCTCGCCGGCCGGGACCATCTGCAGGAGCTCGGTGTCGACCAGCCCAGGCCACAGCGACACGACCGAGACGTTGCTGGCCCGCAGGTCGTGGGCCAGGTCCCGGGTCAAGCGGTCGAGGGCGGCCTTGGCCACGCCGTACGCGACGTTGTGCATGTAGTGGACGGCGCCGGGGGAGGAGATCTGGGCGATCAGGCCCTGGTCGGATTCGAGCAAGAGGGGCGCGGCCAGCACGGAGGCGGCGTAATGGGACCGGACCCCGATGTCGAACGCCTGGTCCCAGGCCTCGACCGGGACCTTCCAGAAGGGACGGCCCAGCCAGCGGGCCGAGTCGGGAGCGGAGAAGACGTTGTTGACGAGCACGTCGAGACGACCCGACTCCGATCGCACCCGCTCGAAGAGGGCCGCCACGGCGTCGTCATCGCGGTGGTCACAGGCCACCGCCACGCCGATACCGCCGAGCCGGTCGATCTCGTCGGCCGTCGCCGAAACCGTCCCGGGGAGCTTGCCAGGATCAACGGACCGGCCCGTCACATATACCGCGGCCCCCGCGGCCCCCAGCTCGAGAGCCACCCCCTTGCCGATCCCGCGGGTGGCCCCGGTCACGACTGCCACCCGGCCGGCCAATGTTTTCGCTACTTCGGTCATGGACATCAGACAACCAGGCCTGTCGGCCCGATGCCCGTGCCCGCATGCCGCTAGGCGGGACTCCGGCCCCTCGTGATCCTCTACCGTCTGCAGGGTGGAGAAACTCATTTACATACTCGTCGGCGAACCGAACGCCGGCGATTCGTCGTTAGGACAGGTGTTGATCACCGAAACGGCCGACTCCTTGCGGAAACGCGGTGCCCTTCGGATCCAGATCAATATCGTCGACCCCGATCTCGGGCCCCCGTTCGGCGTCGCCCCCGACCCCGGCGCGGCCAACCTGATTGCGGTGGTGTCGATGTGGGTGGACACCGCCGAGGGGTATGACTTCCGCGGCGTGCTCCCCGACCCGGGGTTCGACAGGGCCTGGTGGGGATACCTGGTGAGCGAGTCCGAGCCACTGCGCAACACCACGGTGCTACCCGGTCCCGACAGGCGGGTCCCCGGGTTCGCCCAGATGGTGTTGCTGACCCGTCCGGAGGGGCTCAATTGGGGCGAGTGGCGCCGGCGGTGGCAGGGGGCCCACACGGCCGTGGCGCTAGCCACCCAGTCGAGCTTCCGCTACGTCCAGAACGTCATCTTCCGAGCCGTCACCCTTGGGGCACCCCCTTACGTGGCCGTGGTGGAGGAGTGCTTTCCGTTGACGGCTGCATCGGACCTGCACGTGTTCTTCGACGCCGTCGGCGATGACTCGCGTTTGGCGCGGCACATGGCGGCCATGTCGGAGAGCTGCGATCGCTTTATGGACGGAGCGTCACCGGTGTCCTGGACGGTCGAGTACCTCTTCCCGGAGGAGACCTGAGGCTTCCAGCCGGCTTTCGTCACCCCGCGGTCCTCGTATCTGCCTTGCGGATCCTCAGCGTCGAACCGTCCGTGGTCTACGTCGTGCCCCTAACCTCGACCGTCCGAGAGTTCCACTCGGAACTGCCTATCGAGCCCGACGACCACAACGGCCTCACTGTCCGGTCTGCCGCTCAGTGCCAGCATCTTCGGGGGGTATCGACTGGTCGGATCGTCACAGCCCGCGGAAACGTCGGGGCCGCGAAGCTCGCGGGAATCCGCGAGACGATTGCGATCATGCTCGACATCCCGATTTGATCTCGACTTAGGGCAGGACCAGCTCGCCGTCGAAGACGGTGATGGCTGGGGCCGTCTCGCTGGAAGCCCTGCGGTCAGATCACGTGGTAGTCGACGTGCTCCGAGGCCGCCGCGTGTCGCACCTGTGGAGTGTCGATCTCCACTTCGATCGACGTCTCCAGGTAGGCGGCAGCGGCGACCGCCTCGGTGGCGAGTTGGTTGACCGCGAGATTTCGACCGAGTAGGCCCATCGCGGGGATGAGCAGCCGTAGCTCGACGATCTGCTTGGCGTCAATGTCCCGCGTTTCGAAGAACGTCGGGTGTCCACGCGGGCCAGTTCGCTTTGCCGACGACATAGCCGCGATCGAAGCTGGCCACTATCTGGAACGGCGTTCGGGCCCGGCTGTTGTCGTAGACGGTGGTGCCGTCGACGAGACTGATCGCTGAGGCCACCAAGGGCCATAGCCGCTTGTACCGTTCCCGGATCTTGTCGTCAGGGACTGCGTGACCGCCGGTCTCCACCCGGTTCGCGACCCGGGCCACGGCGAGCGCCTCCGGGACGATCACCACATGCAGCGTGACGATGTATCCGGCGTCGAGGGCCGCGTGCACCAGCTCGAGTTTGGACTCGTGGGAGAACACCGTCTCGGTGACGAAAGACATCCCGTTCTCGATCAGCTTCATCCGGCGCTCGGCGGCAACCACAGCGGCCTCGTAGGACTTGCCGACGGGGTCGTCGGGCCATCGCTGTGCGGATATGACATCGGCGTTGACGAACTCGAGCACGCTCGCCGGGCCAATGACTCTGGCGTACAGAGTGGACTTTCCCGCTCCGTTCGGTCCTGCGACGAGATGAAGGATTGGGTCGGACATCAGCCGGCGGCGCGGGTCCCCGATCTCCGGCCGGATGCCTTAACCCGCTCCACGACAGTGCCGTCATCGTCGAGCTCGACCCACTTGCGGCCGCCAGCGGAGAACTCTTCAGCAAGGTTGAGCGCCTCACGGAGGGTGTCCATCCGAGTCGACCACTCCGCCCGCACGACGGCCTGCTCCTTCGTGCTCAGCAGGTCGTAAGACCGGCTGCCGGCCAGAACCTCGCCAATGTCTTTATAGGAAGTGCTGGCCGAAGCCTCGATCTCCCGACCGATCCGCGCCCAGTGGACGACCTGCTGCGAAGCACTGCGGCTCTGGATGCCGCCGGCGAGCTTCGCCGATGCATAAAGGTCATCATCGATGCGGGCAGGAGACGTCGTAGCCATGGGAGAACCTCCGAATGGTGTGGCTGTCGGTAGGACTATTGTAGCAATCTGCAACAGTAATCGTGGGAGAGAGAACGGATGCGCAATGGCTGACCTCTTCCCGGAGGAGAGCTGAGGCATCCCTAGCGGATGTTGCTGGCACCACGACGCCGATTAACTACAGATACAACGCCGCCAAATCCTGCTCGCGACTCCGCAGTTCTTCAGCCGTGCCAGATAGCTCGATCCGACCGCGCCGAAGGACGTAGCCCCGGTCGGCAGCCCGCAAGGCTAATCGCGAGTGCTGTTCCACGATGAGCACGGCCGCGCCTTGCTTGGCTGCTTCCGTTATCGCTTCGAGCAATCGACGCACTATCAGGGGAGCCAGCCCTAGCGAGAGTTCGTCTGCAAGCAGCACTTCCGGCTTAGCGGCCAGGATCCTGGCCAGGGCCAACATCTGCTGCTCCCCACCCGAAGCAAGACCGGCCTTTAGACGGAGCTTTGATTCGAGTTCAGGAAAAAAGGAGAGCGCTTCCTTGACCGACCCCCGACCCAGCCGCAGGTTCTCTTCGCAGGTAAGGCTCATAAACACACAGCGCTTCTCCGTCAGTACGCCCAAGCCATTCCGAACCCGCCTAAAGAGCGGGCCCGGATTCGTCTTCCCGCTCACGGCGACGGTCCCGCGAAGGAGTGGCAAGGTTCCGGAGAGCGCTCGAATGACCGTCGTCTTGCCAGCACCGTTGGCGCCGAGAAGGGCGACCACTTCGCCTTGGCGAACTTCGAGGTCAATGTCGCTCACCGCCGGCACCCCGTGATATCCAGCTGCCACGCCGCTCGCCCGGACGGCCACCGTAGTCATGCTGTTTCGCTCGGAGGTTGGGCGCCGGAAGGAACCTCTGCGCCGGCCGGAACGTCTTCTTCGCCAAGGTAGGACCGGATGACGTCGGGGTTGGCCCGGATTTCGTCTGGTGTGCCGTGGGCGATTATCTCTCCAAAATCAAGAGCGAGCATCTGATCTGAGACGGACATCACCAAGTCGACGTCATGCTCGATGAGGAGCACGGCGATGTCCCACTTGTCTGCGAGCGTGCGAATCAGCTGCTTCAACTCTTGACGATCCTTGTCGCCGAGGCCCGCAGCAGGCTCGTCGAGCATTAGAAGCCGAGGCTCGGTCGCTACCGCTCTGGCGATCGCAAGTAAGCGCCTCTGAGCGTAAGAAAGCTGATTCGGGAAGCTCTGGAGTCCATTCTCCAAATGAAACTCCGTCACGGCGGCCGCGGCCGCCCCTGCCAGTTGAGGCTTACCGGGCCGAGCTAGACAGGTGAGCCAATATTTCAAGCTGCGACGCTCAGACGCTACCAGCAGGTTCTCGCCGACGGTCAGGTCCTCGAAGAGCTCGAGCGACTGAAAGGAACGAGTTATGCCCGCCCTGTTTCGCTTGTCGGCTGTAAGAGAGTCGACCGAGCGCCCGTCTATGGATATGGTGCCTTCGGAGGCTGCGTATCCGCTGATGGCGTCGATCAGCGTAGTCTTACCGGCGCCATTTGGGCCGATGATGCCTAACACCTGTCCGCTCGCTAGCGAAAACGACACGGACGATACGGCGGTCACCGAACCAAACCTGACGGAGACGTCATCCACGGATAAGAGGAGCGGGCTCGACCGGCGACCGCCCGAATCCACTGCCTGGTTGATCGTCACGAGAGTGCCCTGCTGCTGGCGAGCTTTGATTCCGAGCCGGCGCCGGATCCAGGCGAGCTGCAGCAGGATCCCGCCGACTATTCCATCGGGATTCAAGATGACTGTGACCACCAGCAGGATCCCGCCGATGAAGGTCAACCAGTTGCCGAGCCCAATCCCGTTGACGGCCGTATTGACCACTCCAGCTGGCTCTAACCCGGTACCGGCTACCCCACCGAAGACATACCCGACTCCACCAACGACCGCTTCGACCACATAATTGATCGACTGCAGAGGATCTACATTGTCCAGGACGGCGCTGCTGTAACGGAAGGCGACGAGCATGCCAGCCACCGCGGCTATGCCCCCAGACAACACGAACGCATAGAGCTTGGTCCTCGGTACGTTCAATCCCAGGGATGCCGCGGCGCGCTCGTTGCTTCGGACCGCGATGAGCTTTCGGCCAATAGCTGAGCGCCGGAGGTTCACCACTGCCACCCCCAGCGCCACGAACAGGACGAGCGCGACCATCGAATAGCGGCGTGGGTAATCGGTTTCGGATACGTCGAAGCCAAAGAGGTGGGCTGAGCCGACGCTAATCCCGGTATCTCCGCCAGCAAACGATTGCGTCGTGAAAAGTAGAGAATTGAGCGCTTCGGCGAGCCCTAGAGTGACAACGGCAAGGGTGACCCCCCTGGTCCGAACCGCCGGCAGGCCCACCACCAGGCCCACAGGAATCGCGGCAGCAACTCCGACAAGACACGCCAGGGGCAGTGGCCAGCCAGCACCTTCGACCAGCCTGGCTGCCAGTAGCGCGCAAAAGCTACCGATCGAGGCTTGCATCAGGGAGAGTTGGCCGGCGTAGCCAATGAGAACTATGAGCGACAGCAGGATGCAACCAGCGATCATCGAGGTGGTCATCGGGATCACCCAGCGGACCGGGAGAATCACCTCGATACACAAGGCGGTCAGACCTACTACGGCAACGAGAACAGGCCAGTGGACTCGTCCGGTGCCCAGCTTGGGCAGGGTCGACCCCACGAATCCCCGCGATGGCAACGCTCGGCCTCTAACCGCGAGGATGAGAATGATAATGAGGACGGGGACGGCATCGGCGAGCCCTGGCAGCGATCGGATGACAGGCTCGTATGCGTAGTAAGTCAGCTCCGATTGGATAATGCCTATCCCGACAGCTCCTACGAACGTCAGCGGGAAGGATGACAAGCCGCCAAAGAGTGCGGCGGCTAGTGCCGCCACCAGCAGGCTCGTCATGAATCCGAGTTGTAGGCCGGTGATCGGCGCCGTCAGGACTCCAGCTAGGGCTGTCAGAGCCCCAGCCAGCGACCAGTTCACCAGCGCCACCATCCTGGCCGACCAACCGACTCCTTCTAATGCTTCCTCGTTCTCGGCCAAAGCTGAAGTGGCTAGGCCTAGTCGGGTGCGCCGATAGAAGAGCCCTAGTAAGGTCGCAAGAGCGGCCGAAAGCCCGAAGATGATCACATAGTCGGTCGTTAGGTGGGCTCCGAAGAGCACGAAGCGGTGCACGGGGAGGAAGGCCGTCACCACGTAGGTGCCCGTTCCGAACTTCAGTTGGCAGCCGGATTGAATGATGACCAGTAGGCCAAGGGTGGCGATCGCCTTGGTTAGGGCACTGGCCGTCCGCAGCGGACGCATAACGACCGTTTCGATAAACATTCCGACGGCGATGCCGGAGGCGATGGAACAAACAAAAGCAACGGCTGATGAAAGCCCTAGCGTCTTGAACTCTAGGAACAGATAGCCCGAGGCAACTGCCATCGCGCCGGTTGCGAAGTTGACCGCACCTGATGTCCGGTGGACCACCACCACCGCCAAGGCGAGCAGGGCATACACCCCTCCCGTGGTCAGCCCGAGTATCGCGAACTGAATGAACTCTGACATTCCGTTGGCCGGCTAGTGGTGTCTCTGGTGCGAGTATCGCCTTGCCAACGCGAGCATCCTAGCCTTGCTGTCGGGCCTTCGAAGTGGCGGAGGCGTTGGGACTAGGACTACTTACTTGGCGCCCGCCACGACCGCGGTCGTCAAGTTGATGGCGCTTCCGTTGCTGTGCGCGGTGTTCGAGCTGTAAGAGTATGGGAACACTGAGAGGTAGACCACCTGGGAGAGCCCGACGACGGGCCCGGGGTAGCCCGAAGCAGCAGGTCCCGTCAAGCCCGTATTCACGCCGGTGGATGCTTTCATGGCGTTCAGAACACTGAGAGCGGTGACGCTCGGTAGTCCCTTTGCGATCTGAGCGAACGTCAGCACGCCGTCGTAACTGTTTTCGGCATCGGTGTTGGCATTGACGCTCGGATCGATGGCCTTGGTCGCCGTGACGAAGGCGTCGGCGGCGGAGGTCCCAGTGCCTGGGAGCTTGAAGACGGAGGTCAGGTACAGCATTCCGCTGGGAAGGTTGAGGGCGGCGACGGCTGGCAGGGACAAGGCGGCCGCATCGGTGGCCACCGTGAGCCCTCCGAGCTTTTGCGCAGCTATAAGCGCTTCAGTCGTAGCGGCACCACCCATTCCTAGGGCAACGCAGCGGTTCCCACCGGCGGTGGCAGTGGCCATGGCGGCGGTGAAGTCCGTGGTCGTCGGAGCTACGGCCACGATACGCATTTTCGGGTTACCGCCATACTCGGCAAAGCCGGCCTCGACGTAGTTCACATACGGCAGCGTGGCCGAGATGTTGAAGGTGATATCGGCCGCCGTTTTGCACCCCGCCTTAGCACTCAGATCTGCACCGATTCCCGTGTCGGCAGCAGGGGTGGTATCCACCGGGAAAGCGTTGGCACTGGTGCTGTCTTGTGGTGCGACGGCGACCATACCGATATCGGCGATGTTGGCTGCCGCCAGGATGGGCAGGATGTTCTGGTCGTCGAGGGAGAGGCTGCCCACGACGGCCACTACGCCGTCGGAGATCGCGGTACGCCCACAGGCGGCGTTCAGGTTGGGGTTCCCCATGTCGTCGCAGAGCACGAGCTGGAGCGGATGACCATTGATGCCGCCAGAAGCGTTGACGGTCGCGACGGCCGCCTTGCCGGCGGTGCCAATCTCGGGCTCAGATATGGATCCCGAGAGCAAGCCCATCAGCATGATCTTGATAGGAGTGCCGCTCGGGGCCGCGGCTGCGCTCGTCGGGCTGACGCTGGACGGACTGGTGGCCGCCGGCTTCGAACTGGACCCACATGCAGTCAGTACGGCTCCGGCCAACAGCGTTACTGACGCGAACAGCATCAGTGATCGCCTCTGGGTCACTCCTGATGATCTCACCCTCACTCCTTCTGCGAGTCGCGCCGGACGGCGCCGACGGATGACCGCTCGGTCATGTGCTCCCCCGTTGGACCCCGGTCAAACAAGGCCTTGCAGCCCTTCTCGACCGACCGTCCGACCGGCCAATTTCTCTCACATCGTCCGAGGCGTGTCAAGGAAATGTTCGGGAACTCACCTCGTTCGGGGTGCGCCCCTCCCTGGCAGTGACGAGGGGTGCAGGTGCAAGAAGCCGGTATAACTCGGGGCAAAAGGGTCCGGGCGATTCGCAGCAACACCATCGTTGGGTCCAGCAGGTCGCCCTGGCCGGTCACGGGGTCAGGCGGGATCAGGCCGGCTTGACAAAGTCCGATACATATGAGACAACAGTCTCGGTCGGACGCCCGGTCGAGGGGATGATTGCTATCAGCAGACTAGAGGGACAGCAGGACAAGGCACCGGGGGTCGCCATAGTAACCGGCGCCAATTCCGGCATCGGAAGAGCTACCGCCTTGGAACTTGCAGCTGCGGGATTCCATGTCTACGCCACGGTCCGGCAGTCGAAATCGGCCGATCGGCTGCAAGAACTGGCACTAGCGGCGGGATCGCACATCGATGTCGTCGAGATGGACGTCTCGAGCGACTCGAGTGTCGCCGCCGCAGTATCGAAGATCCTGAGTGAGGTGACGACCGTCGACGTCCTTGTCAATAATGCGGGCGTTGCCGGCAATGGGGTGGTCGAGGAATCGACCGTCGAGCAGCTCGAAGCTGTCATGAACGTGAATGTCTACGGCGCTCTCCGTTGCATCAAGGCGGTGCTGCCATCAATGAGGGCCGCCTCCCGCGGTTGCGTAGTCAATGTCAGCTCCGTCGCCGGCCGGCTGGCCTCCTTGGCCCAAGCTCCCTACGTCGCCTCGAAGTGGGCCTTGGAAGGTCTGAGCGAAGAACTGGCGTTCGAGCTTGCCCCGTTCAACATTCGAGTGGCCATCATTGAGCCCGGCGTAACCAGAACTCCCATATTCGCCAAGAATGCCGACGTCCCGGACGTTTCGGGGCCCTACCGCGCTCATTACCGCCGCATGTTCCAACTCTACGCGGTTGCCATACCGGTGGCTGCAGATCCATTCGAGGTGGCAAGAGTCATCCACCGCGCCGTAACAAGCGAGGATCCAAAGTTGCGCTACTTAGTAGGATGGGGCGCGGAGCAGATCGCAGGTGGTAGGCGCCGAATGACAGACGAGGAATGGGTTGCATTGGGTGCCGCCACAGACGATGAGGAATATTACGCTGACTTCGAACGAGTGTTCGGGATCGCCATAGCACCGTCAGGTGGCTGATAGCCCACGGTCGTCACAACTATTCGTTGATCCAGTTAGGAGAGCCCGATGTCAATCACGGCCATTTTCCACATCAACATAAACTGCACGGATCTCGATCGATCTATAGCCTTTTATCAAGATCTCGGCTTCAAGGTGGCCGCCGATCTCGGAGAGATCGACGGGGGCGATGTGATGAGAGGGTTGGGGTTGAGCACGGACTCGAAGGCTCGCGCCGCCATCCTGTCCTTGGATCCAAGCCAGGCCCGCCTGGCCAGGATCGACCTGATCCAGTGGTTGCGACCGCAGACTCACGGAGAACCCACGCACTCCCCACCCCACTCGGACCTGGCTGGAATCGGCTTGGCCCGGCTGACCCTTTGGACCCGAAATATTGCCGAGGAAGTTGATCGACTTCAGGGTCTCGGCATCGAATTCATCGCGGAACCGCTGTCCATTCCCGGGGGTGATGGAATATTCGCGTGTTTTCGTGACCCGGACGGCACCGTCATCGAACTGATAGAGACCCACGTACCGTCTGCGTAACCCCTGCTCATAGGCTGCCCATGAACACGACCACGCTCTTCGGCAACTCCTCCGCCGTCATCCCGCCGAGACCGGCGGAGGATTCGCTGACGGCGTTCTTCTGGCAGGGAGCTCGCGACGGGAAGCTACTGATACATCGCTGCCGGCAATGCCAGAGTTACATCCACTGGCCTCGACCGGTTTGCCGCTTCTGCCTGGCGACAGATCTATCCCCTGCCGAAGTATCTGGGCGGGGAAGGCTCCACACCTACACCTCTGCCACCCAAGCATTCCATCCGTACTTCTTGGAACGGGTTCCTTACATCATCGCCACGGTGGAACTCGAAGAACAGCCGGGGCTAATGATGGTCAGTAACCTCGTCGGAGTTGAACCCATGGCGGTCCAGCCAAACATGTTGGTGGAAGTTCTCTATCGCGAAGTCGCCCCCGGGCTGACTTTGCCCCTCTTCGAGCCCGCGACTACACGGCGTGGTGGCGACCGATGAACCGAGTCGCCATAGCCGGTGTCGGGTACTCCACGGTGGGAAGGAACACCGGTCTGACCGCGGCGGAGCTAGCCACCCAGGCGGCCAAGGCTGCGATGGAAGACAGCGGATTGACCCCCGAGGACATCGACGGGCTCTGCTCGTACTGCACGTCGGGATCAAGAGCAACCGAGAATGCCATGTCATTGGGCTGGATGCTCGGCCTCATGCCGGCGTCCTGGGTGGCGACCACCGGCCTGGAGAGCGCGGCCTTCATGCACCCCGCGCTCGAGGCCATGGCCGCCGTACAGGCCGGACTCTGTGATACCTGCCTGGTGCTGCGCGTGATCCAGCAGCAGCCCAGCACCCCCGTGGTCCTGGCGACTGCGGCCAGCAGCCCCCCCGTCGCCGGTGACGCCCAGTTCCTAGCCCCGTTTGGTGCCGGCTCGCCGACCCAGTGGGCGGCCCTGCGCACCCAGCTCTATATGGATGCGTACGGTGCCACGGAGGAGCAATTTGGCGCCCAGGTCATCACTCAACGAGGGCATGCAGTCCTAAACGAGGATGCACTGTTTCGAACCCCGCTGACTCTCGATGAGTATCTCGCTAGCCGCTACATCAGCAAGCCACTGCGCCTCCTCGACTGCGACTACCCCTGCGACTCGGGGTCGGCGATCATCGTGACCACCCGCGAGCGCGCAGCCGATTGTCGCAAGCCGCCGGTCTATGTCGAAGCAGCCGCCTTCTCGGCCATCCAAGATCTCAACTTCGAGATTCTGACTGATACCGGGCCGTCGTCACCGAAGCTGTGCTCAGATCGTCTGTGGGCGCGAACCGACCTTGGACCATCGGACGTCGATTGCGCCCAGCTGTACGACGGCTTCACCATCATCACCATGGAGTGGCTGGAGGCGCTCGGCTTTTGTGGCCCGGGTGAAGCAGGCCCGTTTGTCGAGGCTGGGCATACCGCCCTCGGGCGATCTCTGCCAGTCAATACCGACGGAGGCGCGTGCAATGTCGGACGCCGCCATGGAGCCAACTTCTGCATCGAGGCTACCCGGCAGCTGCGAGGAGAGTCTGGCGAGCGGCAGGTGCCCGGAGCAGAAGTGTCCATCTTCACCAATGCATTCGGCCCGTTCGCTGGTGCGGTCCTGCTCACTAAGTAGCGGAATTGGCCCCTACGGATAGCCGACGCCAGCCAAGAATCCACCAGTCACCAGTGCAGAATGAGAGTACGGATGTATGACGTTCTAGAAGGGATCAAGGTCGTGGAGGTCGCCTCGTGGACGTTCGTCCCGACGGCGGCGGCGGTCCTGGCTGATTGGGGCGCCGATGTCGTCAAGGTCGAACATCCCGTTACTGGCGATCCGCAACGCGGGCTGATCAACGCCTTGACCTCTGACACGGGACCGAACCCTATGATGGAGGTTCCCAACCGCGGCAAGCGCAGCATCGCGATCGATATCAGCGAACCGGACGGACTGACGCTTCTGTATCGCCTGGTAGCCGAGGCCGATGTCTTTATCACCAACTTCCTGTCAAAGACGAGAGCGAGCTTGCGGATTGACGCGTCAGACATACTCGGACAGAACCCGGCGATCATCTACGCCCGAGGCACGGGTCAGGGTCTCGTCGGTCCGGAAGCAGAGCGAGGCGGGTTCGACATGTCGGCGGCATGGGCCCGGGGCGGACTGGCATACCTGATGGCCCACGATGGTGTGCCTCCCTTCATGCCTGCATCGATTGGCGATCTCACCGGCGGCCTCAACCTGGCTGGTGGGATCGCAGCTGCACTCCTTCGCCGCGAGCGAACGGGCGTCGGCGGCGTGGTCGATATGTCTCTCTACACGACAGGCATGTGGATGATCAGTCAAGCCATCTCCGCGGCGAATATTGGAAGGCGCCAGCCGCCAATCTCTCGGCTTACCACCTTCAATCCTCTCGTGAACTTCTACCCCACCCGTGACGAACGATGGATCTGTCTGGTAATGCTCCAGGCCGATCGCTGGTGGCCAGACTTGGCACGGCACATCGGGAGACCCGACCTGATCGATAACCCTACGTTCTCAACGGCTGAGGCCCGTCAGGAGAACATTGGCGTGGTCGTGGAGACTCTTGACGCCATCTTCAAGACCCGGACCCTTGACGAATGGTCCTCAGCTCTGGCCACCGCCGAGGGAGTATGGGCACCGGTTCTGAGTCCGGAGGACATCTGCGAAGACCAGCAGGCGCTTGCCTGCGGGTTCCTTCCTTCTGTGGTGACGGGGGACGGCTCGTCTTTGCGAGTCGTAGCCTCGCCCGCTCAATTCGATGAGAAGCCCATCGGAGAGCTGCGACGGGCACCAGAGCACGGCGAGCACACCGAGGAGATCTTGCTCGAGCTGGGATGTGACTGGGCAGACATAGGCGACTTCAAGGAGCGCGGCATCATCGGGTAGCTCGCGAGCCGAACTGGACCGACGGCGTCGTGCCAAAGGTATTCAACTTTCGTGTTGAAGAGTACAGATCACCTAGAGGGGTCTTAGGATCGGAGCAACATGGAAGACGCCCAGGCGCTAGGTGCGCCGGCTGCAGACACAAACGGACTTCCCGCCGAAGGCCCCCGCTGGCGAGAAGTCGTAGAATGTGCTGCAGATATTTTCTACAAACGAGGCTACGACGGCTCCTCGATCCGAGACATATGCGAGAGCCTCGGCGTGAGCAAGGGAACGCTTTATCACTATATTGCCAGCAAGGAAGATCTGTTGTTTGCAGTCGTTCAGGATCAGCATCAACGTTACCTCGAAGTCCTACGAGCACTAGCTGATCTCGACGTCTCGAGCCGTAGAAGGTTCGAGGAATTCGTGCGGCGCCATTGCTTCGTCGAGTGCAGCGACCCCAGAGGGGCCCGAATATACGGTTTGTATGCCTATCGGCTGTCTGGGACTCGTAGGCAGCAGGCAGTAGAGTTTCGCAAGACCTACGAGAACGTCTTCGTTGAGCTCATCACAGCCGGGATGGCTGACGGCTGGATCCGGCAGGTGTGGCCGCCAACCGACACGGCCCGCATATTGCTCGCCATGATGAACAGCCTCCATACCTGGTTCGATCCGGACGGGAAGTACTCTCCCGACCAGACTGGGTCGATGGTCGCAGGCATCCTCGCCGAAGGAATTCAGTCTTACTCGACTCGGGGTCGAGCTGACGCGGCGGCTCTCCCGGCTCGGCGGCCGAAGAAGGTGCCGTCCCCGAGGGAAGTCCCGCTGGCGTAGCCCCACGACGGGATACCCGAGGTGGCCCGCCCCGCGGCGTAGAGCCCGGCGATGGGCTCACCGCCGGGACCGATCACCTCGCCGTCGACGGTCGTCACCAGGCCGCCCAGGGTGAACACCGCATAGGGCAGACCGTTGAGGGGGATAGCCCCGAATGGGGATTGGAGCGGTCGGAGGAACTCGGCCCGCTTGTGGAAGAGCGGGTCTTCGCCTCGGGAGGCGTGCTCGTTGTAGAGGTCCACCGTTGACTGAAGCGACCGCAGGGGGAGCCCCATCTCGGCTTCCAGCTCCGCGACGGTCTCGCACACCCACGTGGGGCGGTAGCCCCACCGGTCGGCTTCAGGCACCGACTCGAAGATCTTCTCGTCGAGCACCAGCGAACAACGAGCCTGCTGGTGGAAGACGGCCGCCTGGCCGCTGCGACCGCAGTAGGTGTCCTCGTTGATAAAGCGCTGCCCGTACTGGTTGACCAGGATCGACGGGTACACCAGCAACGGGACGCTCGGCATCGCCGTCTGGGCCGCGTCGAGATGGGCCACCGCCGCACCCAGACCTTGGCCCAAGCGAATGGAGGTGCCGTCGTCGCCGTCAGTGCCGAGGACCATCTGGCCGGCGACCAACGGGGCGTGCTGAGCCACCATGTCCGCATTGGCCATGAATCCGCCGCTGGCCAGGACCACGCCGCGCCGGGCCCGCAAGGCCACCTCGGCGCCGAACTGGCGGGCGATCACGCCCGCCACCCGTCCGTCTGGTTCAACCACCAGTTGCGAGACTCGGGTGTCGGGCATGACCCGCGCCCCGGCTGCCTCGGCCGTCGCCGAAAGATGCTGCATCAACATCCACCCGCCGGATTTCTCACCGGGCCTCTTTTTTTCCATCTGGGGGATGTGACCCCTGGGTGCGGGCTGGGCGATCTGGTTGAACGGCCAGGCGTTCTCCCCGCCCGTGTACACCAGTCCGTCATCGGTCGGCGGCTCCCAGCACGGCCGTTCGTAGAAGGACTCCTTGAAGACCACGCCGCAGTCCACCAGCCATTGGAAGTGCTCGACGCTGCGCTCGCAGTACACCTCGACCTTGGCCTGGTTGGGTCCCGGCCCGGTCGCCGCCATCAGGTAGGTGTACATGGCCTCCGGGGTGTCGTCGAACCCGCACGCCTTTTGCACCGCCGTCCCACCACCCAGGTAAATCTCGCCGCCGGCCATGGCGCTGGCGCCGCCACCGGCGGTGGCCCGTTCGACGACCAGCACGTCGGCTCCGGCTTGACGGGCCTCGATGGCGGCCGACGCGCCGGCGCAGCCGTAGCCGACGATCACCACGTCGGCTTCCGCTTCCCACGACGGCACGTCGGCGATGGCACGGGGCGCCAGGGGAGCGGCGTTGCTGGCGTCTGTCACGCCGGCGGCACCTGCATGATGGACTTGAGATTGAAGTAGGCGGCGAGGCCTTCCGGTCCCAGTTCCCGGCCCAGGCCGGACTGCTTGACCCCCCCGAAGGGGGCGCAGGTCTCGAGGCCGATCCCGTTGAGGGTGACGGTCCCCGTCGTCATCTGGCGGGCCACATCGAGGCCCCGGGCCGGGTCGGCCGTGTACACGCCGCCGCCCAGGCCGTAGTCGGACTGGTTGGCCAGGCGGATGGCGTCGTCGGTGTCCTCGTAGGGGATCACGACCGCGACTGGGCCGAAGATCTCCTCCTGGGCGACCCGCATGTGGTTGTCGACGTTGGTCAGCACGGTCGGCTCGACGTACCAGCCCCGGGGGAGGTGGGCCGGGCGGCCCCCGCCGACGGTGACCTTCGCCCCCTCCTGCTGGCCGAGGGCGATGTAGGACTCGACCCGGTCGCGCTGGCGGGCGGCCACGAGTGGCCCGATGATGGTGTTGGGATCGAACGGATCGCCGACCGCCAGGCTGCGGACCTTCTCCGTCAGAGCCTCGACCACCTCGTCGTAGCGGGACCGCGGGGCCAAGATGCGGGTCTGGGCGATGCAGGCCTGTCCACTGAGCATCATCGACGCCATCGGCATCAAGGTCTCCGCGACCTGGGCCACGTCGGCGTCATCGAGCACGATGGCCGCGGACTTCCCGCCCAATTCGAGGGTGACGGGCCGGAGCAGATCGCCGCACGCCGCCGCGATCTTGCGGCCAGCCGCGGTGCTGCCGGTGAAGGCCACCTTGTCGACATCGGGATGGGTCACCAGGTACTCGCTGGTGGCGCGGTCGGCGACGACCACGTTGACCACTCCCGGCGGGAGGCCGATCTCCACCAACGCCTCGGCCAGCAGGTAGGCATCGAGGGCCGTCTCCGGGGAGGGCTTCAGCACCACCGTGCAGCCGGCGGCCAGGGCGGGCCCCAGCTTGAGCGCGGCCGTGTAGAGCGGCACGTTCCACGGCACGATCGCGGCGACCACCCCGACCGGTACTCGCTGCACGATGATCCCACCGAGCATCCCCTCCCGTCGCTCCTCGAGCGGAGTCTCGGTGGCCAGGCCGGCGTAGTAGTCCAGGGTCATGGTGGCGGGAAAGACCTGGATCATCGAGCACAGCATCGACGGGGTGCCATTTTCCGCGGTGATGGTGGAGGACAGCTCGGCGTCCCGTCGTTGCAACGCCTGCGACAGGGCGGTCAGGTAACCGGCCCGTTCGGCGGCGGTGAGCGCCGGCCACGGGCCGGACTCGAAGGCGGTGCGGGCGGCGGCCACGGCCCGGTCGATGTCGGCCGGCACCGCGTCGGGCACCCGACCGATGACCTCCTCGGTCGACGCACTGATCACGTCGATGGACCCCGTTGCCTCCGAGTCCACCCAGTTGCCCCCGATCAACAGTTGGCGGCGTTCGTCCATCGATGATCCTCCCTTGGCTTGACCCCGTCCACGCTACGTTGCCGTGGGTGCAGGCCTGACCCTTGACGTTCCGCTCGGCGGGACGGCCGGCCGCCCTATGCTCCCAGGCCATGCTTCTGGAGCGCTTCGGGTTGCCCGGGAAGGTTGCCATAGTCACTGGGGCCAGCCGGGGGATCGGCGCGGCCGCCTCGCGGGCGCTGGCCGAGGCCGGCGCGGACCTGGTCGTGTCCGCCCGCGACCCCGATGTTCTCGGCGCCCTGGCCGAGAAGCTCTCCGATACCGGTCGCCGGGTGGTCCCTATCGCTGCCGACCTCAACGATCTCGACACGCTGCCGGCATTGATCGAGGCGGCCACCTCCCTCGGCCGCGTCGACATTCTGGTCAACAACGTCGGCGGCACCATGCCCCGTCCTTTTATGAAGACCAGTCCCCGCTACCTCGAGGCCGCGTTCCACTTCAATGTGACGGTGGCCTTCGAGCTGACGCGACTGGTGGTGCCGCCCATGCTGGCCGTCGGAGGCGGATCGGTCATCAACATCAGCTCCACCATGGGCCGCCTCGCCGATCGCGGGTATGTGGCCTACGGCACCGCCAAAGCCGCCCTCATCCACATGTCCCGTTTGGCGGCCGTGGATCTGTCGCCGAAGATACGGGTCAACGTGGTCGCGCCCGGGTCGATCGAGACGGACGCCCTCGGCACCGTCCTCAATGACGACATGCGCCGCACCATGACCGCCATGACCCCAGCCCACCGGCTGGGCACGCCCGAGGACATCGCCGCCGCGATCGTGTACCTGGCGTCGGATGCGGGGGCGTTTCTCACCGGAAAGGTCCTGGAAGTTGACGGAGGACTCAACGCCCCGAACTTGCCGCTCGGCCTCCCAGACCTCTGATGGAACCGGGGGAGTTCCGCTCCACGCTAGGCCACTTCGCGAGCGGCGTCGTGGTGGTGACCGCGATCCACTCCGGGCGGCCCACTGGGTTTACGTGCCAGTCCTTTTTCAGCCTCTCGCTGGACCCTCCGCTGGTCGCCGTGGCCCCGGGCAAGTCGTCCACCAGCTGGCCGAAGGTCGCCGAGGCCGGGAGCTTCTGTATCAACATCCTGGCTACCGACCAGGAGCCGTTGGCCCGGACCTTCGCCAACTCCGGGGCTGACAAGTTTGCCGGCGTGGGGTGGTCGCCCGCTCCCTGGTCCGCTCCCGGGGGGCCGCCCAGGCTGCACGGGGCCCTGGCCTGGGTCGACTGCACCGTCGAGACGATCCACGACGCCGGCGACCATTATCTGGCGGTGGGCCGGGTGGTGGGGTTGGAGACCGGCGTTGGGCACCCGTTGCTGTTCTACCGGGGCGGGTTTGGCGGGTTCGAGTCCTAACTCTTAGGCGTTGCCGAGGTAGGGAGCGTCGCCGAATGCCCACAGTTGGCCATTTCCGTTGACCAAGTAGTAGCCGTTGCCGTCGACGCTGGAGGCGATGGTGGTGACTTGGGGGTTGTTGACGTGATCGCCGGGGAGGCTGCCGTAGTAGGCGGCGTTGCCGAAGTCGAACACCCCGCCATCTGAGCCAACGAGGCGGTAGCCATGCCCGTCTGGTTGGGGGGACATACCGACGATGGGGGCGGCGAGGGTGATGTTGCCGAGGCTGCCGTAGAACGGGGAGTCACCGAAAACTGAAGATTCCTCCATCGGCGGCGACGAGCCAATAGCCGGCTCCGCCGAGCGCGGGGGCCATACCCACTACGGGTTTGTTGAGGTGGAGGTTTCCGGTGGAGCCGTAGAAGGGGGCGTGGCCGAAGGTAAAGATCCCGCCGTCTGAGGCGACGAGCCAGTAGCCGTCACCGTCGGCCGTGGAGGCCATGCCGACCACTGGTTTGTCGAGGTGGAGGTTGCCCGTGGAGCCATAGAAGTGAGCGTCGCCAAAAGTGAATATTCCACCGTCCGCTCCCAGCAGCCAGTAACCCCCATGAGGAGCGGCCGCGATTCCGACCATGGGAGCGTTGAGACGAACCCCGGACATGTCACCCAGCCAGGGTGCGGCGCCGATCGAGGTGACACCTCCCGAGCGGGTGACAACCCAGTACCCCGCGCAGCTGCGGCCGTCGATCTCGACGACGGTGGCGGCGACGGCCCACGGCTCACCCGCAGCTTGGTGGTTGACACCGGTCGGACAGGGGGGCGCCACGACGTTCTCGGCGGCCGAGCCGTCGGATGGAGTGAAGTTCGAGTCGCCTGAGTAGGCCGCCAGGATCTGATGGAGGCCGGTATCGCCGGCCGTGGTCGCGCAGACCGCAGTGCCGTCGCTCAGGACGCGGGCGGCGCAGAGCGTCTGTCCCGAGGTCTGGTCGATGAACGTTACGTCGCCGCCGTCAGGGCGCGGGGTGACTGCTGCGCCGTAGGTGACCGCCTGACCGCTCTCGACATTTTCTGGTACCCCCGTGATGCGCGTCGTCGTGGCCGTGCCGGGCGCCGGGATCTGGAACTGGACCGCGATCGGATTCTCGCCGCCCGCAACCGGGTCCTCGGAGCCGGTGGCAGTGCAGACACCGCTTTGCACGCAGGAAACCCCTTCCAGGCCTCCGTACTCGGTCTGGCCCGGCAGGTCTACGGGCTGGGCGTTCCACCCGGCGGGCCGGAGGATCTCCGCGTCGAAGGATGTACCTTCACCAAAGTCGCCCCCCGCCACGCAGGACGTCGTCGACACGCACCCCACTGCTTCACCCAGGTCGAACGGGCCGGTTTGGAGAGCCGGCGAGCTGTCGGTCCAGACCCCGCGGCTCAGCGTGTCGCTGATGAACTGATCCTCCGTCGACTGGTAAACGTACGAGGTCGCCACACAAGCGTCTACCCCGGGGCAGGACAGCGCTTGCAGACCCGTGGCCCCGGACTCGACCGGCAACGGTGGTTCTGAGCCCGACCAGTCGGCGCCCCAGCCGGTTTCCGCGAGGGCTTGACTGCTGTCGAATCCGTCGCCGCCTACCGCCTCGCACCAACCCACGACCGGACACGACACCGCCGACAGGTAGGCGTCGACGGCCACGTCCGACGTGGGGACAGTGAAGGTCCACGAGCCCGATGACAACTCTTCCACTATCGGGTCGTTCGACCGCGTGTCGACGTCATAGAAGCCGCCCACGGCGACGCAGATCCCGACCGCCGGGCACGAGACTCCGCCGAGGCCTGCCCCGGTTAAGCCACGGATCCCACTGTTGATCCCCGGGGGCTCCGGCACCAGCTGGGCCGTCCACTTGCCAGCAGACAGGGTCTCGGCCGCCGAAACGTCGAAGCCGCTCGAGTCCTCGGAATAACCCACCGCCTCGCACCACGTGGATGACGGGCACGACACCGACGTCAAAGTCCCGCCGAGGCCGCCGGGAGGGGTGGGCAGGACCCCGCCCGTCCAGGTCGTGCCCGAGAGGCGCTCGTCCATAAACCCAGTCGCCCCGGTGGCACGTTGGTAGCTGCCGATCGCGGTGCAAGTCGAGGCGGATAGACAGGAGACACCCGTGATCGACGCCGACGGCGAGTTGACAGCCGGCAGGTTGGACTCCTCCCATGTTCCCTCCGAGAGGTCCTCGGCTACCAGTCCCTGGGCTTCATTACCGGTCCCGTCGAGGCCGTCGGCCACGCAGGTCCCGATCGAGGGACAGGACACGCCGAAGAGCTGAAAAAAGGTCTCGCCGGTCGGGATCGGCAGGGTGGAGGCCGTCCACGTCCCGCCCGCCAGCGACTCGACGACCGAGCCCAAGCTCGAACCGACCGCCTCGCACGTACCGCTGACCGGGCAAGACACCGAAGCCAACACCGAGCCCGACGGCTGGGCCGAAAGGGCCGTCGGCGACCAGGCGCCGCCGGCCAGGGTTTCCACCAGTGGGAGCGCCTGGTCGGAGGAGTCGGTCACGGTGCCAACGGCGACACACGTTCCGCTGGCCGGACACGAGACTCCGTACAAAGCGCCCGAGAGCGCGCCGACGGGCAGCGTGGGGGTGCTCGCTGACCACGATCCGGACGTCAGGGTCTCGACCACAGGCTGATCGACAGTTGACGATTTCGTGGCGTAACCGACCGCCTCGCAGGATCCGACCGCGCTACACGACACGCCCTGAAGGCGGAACCCCGTGGATCCGGCCGGTGCCAGCAGGGTGGTATCCGACCAGGTGCCCGACGAGAGGGTATCGACGAGGCCAGGAGGACCACCGTTCGTGTAGCCGACGGCCACACACGATCCGGCGGCGGGGCACGAGACGCCGGTCAAGTTGGAGGTTGTGGCCGTGTCTGCTACGGGTGGAGAAGAAAGGGTCCACGCTCCAGAGGACAGTGTTTCGGCGATTGGAGCCAGTTCGCCCGACTCGACCGACAATGTGGACCCTACGGCCGTGCACGAGCCGGCAGAGAAGCAGGAAATGCCGTCGAGCGACTTAAGCTCGCCAAGAGGATT
>Ga0302324_100005779_pt1 | contig 26894 bp, 12 predicted proteins | sample Palsa_T0_1_FD_201949 | JGI IMG/M metagenome (GOLD analysis project Ga0302324, IMG submission 201949) | Peat permafrost microbial communities from Stordalen Mire near Abisko, Sweden - Palsa_T0_1 | ecosystem: Environmental > Terrestrial > Soil > Palsa > Peat permafrost | place: Sweden: Abisko...
GAACTCGTCATAAAGGATTTTTAATGTTCTATGCGGGACAGAAAACCTGCTCCTGGGTCCGCTATGATTTGCTTACTATCAGCGGACTCTTACGCATGTTGATGGCGTTTCCCAAGCACGGAGGGAGCCTTTCTTGAACAACGGTGCGCATGTCCTGGTAGTGAGCCGCGACCTCTCGCTGTTACACACGCGCGCCCTCATCCTGGGCGCCTTTTTCCAGGTTGAGCCGGTCGGCCGCGCAATTGAAGCTGAGGCGATGCTGACCAGGAAAGCATTTGACCTGGTAGTTCTGTGCTACTCGCTCACGGAAGAAGACTGCCGCAAGCTGATGGCGCGGGTCGGGGAGCAGGACCCGCGGCCCTTGGTGCTGGCGCTGAGCGCCCCGGGAGCGACCGGGTTTGTGGACGGGGCCGACGCGCACCTGATGCTCGATTACGGCCCCTATGCCCTGCTGAAGAAGACTGCGGAGATGCTGGGCGTCGACCTGAAAGAGAAGCCCAGGAAGCGAGTCGGTGCGGCCCCCGACCATCGACCAATCGACGCCGTTGACTGACTGACGGAGTCTTCTCCCCCTCCCAACTTCCCTCCATGCAAGATGCCGCACGTGTCTCTTTTCGGCGGACTTCGCCTGCCTGACAACCTCCAGACACATCCTGCACTCCTAGTAGACAGCCACACCTGAGGACCGGTGTGTCTGCACTCTATGACTCGTAACGTGTGCTCAACATACCGGCTGCAACTGCACAAGGGATTCACGTTCGACGATGCGGCGGCGGTTGCCGGGTATCTCAAGGCGCTCGGGATCTCGCACATCTACTGTTCGCCCTATCTGCAGGCCGCGCCGGGAAGCATGCACGGCTATGACGTGGTGGACCCGCAAAATCTCAACGAGGAGCTGGGCGGCGCAGAAGGCCATGCGCGATTTTGCCGGCGGCTTGGCGAGCTGGGCCTGGGGCAGGTGCTGGACATTGTACCCAACCACATGGCGCTGGGACCGCAAAACAAGTATTGGTGGGACGTGATCGAGAACGGCCCCTCAAGCCGCTACGCCACCTGGTTCGATATCGACTGGAATTCGGCCGAGGCCAAGCTGCATAACAAGGTGCTGATTCCGGTGCTGGGCGATCAGTATGGGCGCGTGTTGAGCGCGAGGCAGTTCAAGGTGGAGTATACGGGCGAGCGCTTCGAGCTGCGCTACACGGATAACCTGTTCCCTGTGGCGCCGCGCTCGCTGGCCGGACTGCTCTCAAAGGCTGCGGAATTTGCCCACAGCGACACGCTGCACTTCATCGCAGACAGCTTTTTGCGCCTGCCTGCGCCGGAGACGAGCGACCCCGCCCAGGCCAGTGCGCGGCATCGCGACAAGATCGTGGTCTATCGCATGTTGAAGCAGCTGTGCGACGAACAGCCCGAGGTGACGGCCGCAATCCATCGCGGCGTCGACGATCTCAATCACGACATCGACGCGCTGGACGATGTGCTCAATCAGCAGAGCTACCGTCTGGCCTATTGGCGCACTGCCGATCAGGAACTCGGCTACCGGCGATTCTTTGACGTGAACTCGCTGATCGGTCTGCGCATGGAGCGCGAACACGTATTCGAAGCCACGCATGGCAGGATTCTGGAGTGGCTTGATGCGGGCGTGCTGGACGGTGTGCGCGTCGATCACCCCGATGGGTTGCGCGATCCGCAGCAGTATTTTGAGCGCCTGCGCAAGCGTGCGCCTGAGGCATGGATCATCGCAGAAAAAATTCTCGAGCCGGGCGAGTTTCTGCGCGAGAGCTGGCCCATTGAGGGCACCAGCGGCTACGACTTCATGAACGTGTGCAACCGGCTGATGATTCACGGCGAGGGATTGAACGAGATCACGGAAGCCTATCGCGAGTTTACCGGCGAGCCGGTGGACTTTGAGCTGGTGGCGCGCGAAAAAAAGCAGTTGGTGGAGCACGAGGCCCTGGGCAGCGAAATCAATCGGCTGGCCAACTTGTTTGTGGAGATCTGCGAGAACAATCGCGACCGCCGCGACTACACACGCGCTGAGATTCGGCGCGCGCTGCGCGAGGTTGCGTCGTGCTTTCCGGTCTACCGCACCTACGTGGTCCCGTGCCGCGATCGCATGGTCGACGAAGACCGCGCGCGCATCAATAAGGCCATTGCGCAGGCCAAAGAGAATCGGCAGGAACTGGACGCCGAGCTGATCGAATTCATCTGCGAGGTGCTGACGCTGGGCGCACGCGGCAAGCTAGAATCGGAATTCCTGATGCGCTTTCAGCAGTTCACTTCGACGGTGATGGCCAAGGGCGTTGAAGACACTGCATTTTATTGCGTCAATCGCCTCATCAGTCTCAACGAGGTGGGCAACGACCCCGGCTATGGCGGCATTTCCATTGCGGACTTTCACGCTTATTGCGCGAAGATGCAAGCCACACATCCGCGCACGATGACCACGCTCTCAACGCATGACACCAAGCGCGCCGACGATGTGCGCGCGCGCCTGGCCACACTGACCGAGATTCCGAGCCGATGGCGCGCGGCGGCAGGCCGCTGGTCGCGGATGAATGCGGCCTTCCGCACGGGAAACTTTCCCGACCGCAACACGGAGTGGTTTCTTTACCAGACTCTAATTGGCGCGTGGCCCATCACGCCGGACCGGCTCATCGCGTACATGGAAAAGGCCGCGCGCGAGGCCAAGCAGCAGACCGCGTGGACGCAGCAGAATCGCGAATTTGAAGATGCTCTGCGCAGTTTCATCGAGCGCATTCTCGCGTCGCCGGCCTTTATAACCGAACTGGAATCGATGGTGAGCCGGGTGCTGCGCGCAGGCCGCATCAACAGCCTGGCGCAGTCGCTGATCAAGTTCACTGCACCCGGTGTGCCGGATACTTACCAGGGCGGCGAGCTGTGGGATCTGAGCCTCGTCGACCCGGACAATCGCCGGCCGGTAGACTTTGAGCTGCGCCGCCGCATGATGGCCGCATTGGAGCGCGGCATGGAGATCGACGACATTGTGCGTGGGATGGAGACGGGGCTGCCCAAGCTGTGGGTGGCGCACACCGCGCTCAGGCTGCGCGGCCTTCATGCGGAGTGGCTTGGCGCGGACGCCGATTACACGCCGCTCGTCGCGGACGGGCCCAAGCGCGAGCATCTCGTGGGATTCGTGCGCGCAGGCCGCGTGGCCACCATCGTGCCGCGATGGACGCTGAAGCTGGGCGACAGCTGGGCTGGCACCACCGTGGAGCTGCCCGCCGGCAACTGGAAAAACCTGCTGGCGCGCGAAACGGTGCGAGGCGGGCGGCAGCGCGTGCAGCCGCTGCTGCAGCGCTTTCCCGTGGGGCTGCTGGTGCGGGAGGAAGCGTAAGAATGCATCGATTTGAAGTGTGGGCGCCGCTGGCTAAGAAGCTGGCCGTGCAGGTGGACGGCGTTGCTGTGCCCATGCAGGGCCCCGACGAACATGGAGGCTGGCGCGCCGAGGTGAAAGATGCGCACCGCGGCTCGGACTATGGGTTTCTCATCGACGACGACCCGCAGCCCTATCCCGATCCGCGCTCGCTGTGGCAGCCCAGCGGCGTGCACGGCCTGTCGCGTGTATTCGATCGGCAGGCGCACCCGTGGAACGACGCCGGATGGAAAGCGCCGCCGCTGGCGAGCGCCGTGATCTACGAGATGCACGTCGGCACGTTTACCGCGGAAGGCACTCTGGATGCGGCCATTGTCAAGCTCGATCACCTCGTCGAGCTGGGCGTCACCCACCTGGAGCTGATGCCGGTGTGCGCATTTGCCGGCGACCGCGGCTGGGGCTACGATGGCGTGGCGCTGTTTGCGGTGCACGAGCCGTATGGCGGCCCCGGTGCGCTCAAGCGGTTTGTGGATGCGGCACACAGCCGCGGCCTGTCTGTGCTGCTCGATGTCGTCTATAACCACTTCGGCCCGGTGGGCAATTACACGGGAAAATTCGCCCCGTACATCGTGGAATCGCACCACACGCCGTGGGGCGGCGCGGTCAATTTTGAAGAAGCCGGCTCGCATCGCGTGCGTCAATACTTTTGCGACAACGCGCTGATGTGGATGCGCGAATTTCATGTCGACGGTCTGCGCCTGGACGCGGTGCACGGATTCATCGACCGCTCGGCCGTTCACTTTCTCGAGCAGCTCTCCGCGCAGGTTGAGACGCTGGGCGCAACGCTGGCGCGCGAGCTGGTGCTGATTGCCGAGAGCGATCTGAACGATCCGCGCGTGGTGACTCCGCGCGAGGCCGCGGGCTACGGCCTGGATGCGCAATGGAACGACGACTTCCACCATGCGCTTTTCACGGTGCTGAATCCGGGGCCGACCGAGGGCTACTACTCCGACTTCGGCAAGCTGAGCCAGCTGGCCAAGGCACTAGAGCGCAACTTCGTCTACGACGGCATATATTCGCGGTACCGCAATCGCGAACACGGCCGCGCCACGGGCTATCTGTCGAGGCACCGGTTTGTCGGCTTCATCCAGAATCACGACCAGGTGGGCAATCGCGCCATCGGCGACCGGCTGCATCAGATCGTCGGGCTTGAGCGCGCCAAGATCGCGGGGGCGCTAGCGCTGCTTGGGCCCTTTGTGCCGCTCGTGTTTATGGGCGAGGAGTGGGCTGCTTCGTCGCCGTTTCAATACTTCGCGGATCACGAAGAGCCGGAGATGGCGCGCCTGGTTTCTGAGGGGCGCAAGCGGGAGTTCGCCGCGTTCGGCTGGGATCCGGCTCTGGTGCCCGATCCGGAGAAGCGGGAGACGTTTGAGCGCTCAAAGCTGAAATGGGACGAGCTGAACGCCGGGGAACATGGCGAAATGCTGGGGTGGTATCGCGAGTTGATCCGGCTGCGGCGTTCAACGCCCGCGCTGAACAACGGCGAGCCGGACCAGGTGCACGTGCGCTACGATCAGGGCGAGATGTGGCTCATCATGGAGCGCGGTGAGGCTACGGTCATCTGCAACCTGAACATAGAGGAGCGCCGGCTGCCTGCGCCGCAGGGCGAGATGGTTCTCTGCTCCAGCGGCGGAGCGCAGACGGACGGTGATGAAGTGACACTGCCAGGTGTGTGCGTAGCCGTTTTCGTCAACGGTGCTCTCGATGAGCAGGCTGGCTGAGAGCCGAGGGTTTCCACTATTAGGGAGATGGCCCCCTCAGGCCGCGGCAGCAGGCCGCAGCGCCATCTCACGTTAACGTATCACTAAATTCTCGCTAAACTCACCTTATATTTATTTCGCAATGGTCGGGAACCGACATAGGCATGGCCTGATCAATATCTCCGCGAGAATCAACCCTCTTATGATGATGGCCTCAACTACCAGAATAAAAAGAGTTTCTTCGTATCAGGAAGATTTCCCCCGTATTGATTGGGCCCTGCTACGGTCAATTGCAGAGGTGATATTTTATGGATGGTGCGACCTACTTCCCCGTAGTCCCGGTAGACCAGGTGCCGCAGCCAGTCAAAGTCCGCAGCAGTGAGCGGCCCCGTCCCGTGGTGCTGGTGGTGGACGACGAACGCGTGATCGCCGACACGCTGGCGGCCATCCTGAACCAATGCGGATTCCTTGCCATGACGGCATACGACGGCCCGGCTGCGCTGGAAATGGCGGCGCTGGTGCCGCCCGAGCTGGTCATCACCGATGTGGTCATGCCGGGCATGAGCGGGATCGATCTCGCCATCCAGATGCGCGAGACGATTGACGATTGCGAGGTAATCCTGTTCTCAGGATCGGCGACGACGGCCGACCTGCTGGCCTCAGCGCGGCTCAAGGGGCAGGAGTTTGTGCTGCTCACCAAGCCAGTGCACCCGGCCGACCTGCTGGCGCGGGTGTCGGAGAGCTTCAAATCGAAGAGCAGATACTTTTCGGCGGCGTAGGGGACGCACGTCAGGTTGCTGACCGCGTGAATTGGTACGTTGAGTTTGTGGTTTCCCTTGTCCCAAAATCGGGACCTGGGGCACCCATCATTGGTACAACATCAAGTGGTCAGAAACCCAGGCGCACTCCGTCGAGGAACGCGCGGATGAGCGCGGCAACGGGCCGGATGAGCAGCGCGCGGACCAGGCGGCGAGCGCGCGGACGAGGCGCAATCCACGCGGCAATTGGCGGCGATGTCCGCTCGTACCAGCGAACAAAGCGCCGCCCGAGTGGCGACGGCGTCAGCACCGTGTCGCGCCAGGCACGGAGCAGGCGCACCTCGTAGGCGCAGGCCGAACCATATGCGGCGGTCGCGATGAAACACCGTCCCCCTGAAGCCTTGGTGATCTCCGGCACCGGCGCGTTCACGATCTGGATCCTGGCTTTCTGCGTGGGCGTGAGGCCGGAGAGCAGGTACTGCAACGACTCGACGGCGCGCTCGGCCTCCGGCTCGACCAACTCCACGGTAAGGCCTTCGACATTGGCGCCGGTCAGGTGCAGGCGCACGGGGGCAAAGCTCTCAGCGCCATCGTTGAACTGGCGGCCAAAGAGGATCCTGGCTCCGGCTAGATTGGCTCCGGAAAAGTCGATGGGATAGATCGTGCTGGCCAGGTCGAGCAGCGCTCCGGGCAGTTCGGCATTGCGGAATGTGGTCTGCTCGCACTGAACGCCAACAAACTGCGCGCCCGCCAGGTCGGCATCGGAAAAGTCCGACTTGTCGAGATTGATATGTTGCCACGACGTGTTCCTGAGAAGGGCGTTGCGCAGGTCGGCCTTTTGCAGGGCGAGCGTGCGCCGCAGGCCCAGGAACTCCCTGCCGCTGAGATCGGCGCCGCGTAGTTGCAGCCGCTTTGACAAGGCCGGGAAATCGACACTCCACAACTGGTCGGCCTGCCTGATGCAGCGGTGCATAATCTGCGCGGACTTGGGAAGGGTCTCCCATTTGCCATCGCTACCCCGCTTGGCCCCCGCCTGCTGAAACTGCATGTTCTTATAGTCCGCAGTTTCGTCCAGCACACTAAGAACCCTGGCAAGTTGCTCGGCGTCGCCCTCAAAGACGGCAGGCGGCGGAGCACTGGGCGGAACGCCGGGGCTGGGCTCAGGAACCGCCAGCGACCGGGACAGCATGCGAATATCTTCGTCTTCAGCGCCTGCCCGGGCCAGCGATTGACGCGCAGCGGGCAGGTCGCCCTGAAACAGCTTGAGGAGGCCGATGCCGGCACAGGCGTAAGCGTAGCTGTGCGGGTCGCCAATGGCCAAATCGAAGCTGACCTGGGCGCGGTCAAAGTCGCCTTCGAGCAGGGCAAAGGCGCCTCCGCACAGCGGGTCGGACTTTTGCAGCCTGACCTTGATGCCGGGATCGGCGGAGCGGATTCTCTTCACCAGGTCGGCGAAGATGAGCTTGAGGAACAGGCGGCAGACTGTGGCGCCCTGGGTGGCGATGGAGCCGGTGCAGGCGCGATAGTAGTCGCGCAGCAGCGCGTCGAGTTCGCCGGCCTCAGCCTGCTGCGGATCGACGCGCCCCTCGCCGAGCATCGCAAAGCTGCGGTAGGCGTAAGCGTCGCCGCACTGCGGGAACTGGCCAATCACCTGCGAAGAGAGCTCCACAAGCTGCGGGAAGCGGAAGGTGAAAAAGAGAGTTTCGCAGTGGCGCAACTCGGAGCGGAGATCGAGCGGCGCGACGGCTGGAACTGGCGGAGCGGGCGGCGAGACCGACTCAGGGGCCGCAGCGATTGGAGACGAAGCCACCGGAACAACGGCTGGTTCGATTGTCATCGGCTGCCGCGGCGCCGAAACTGCGGGTGGCGATGGAGTCCACCGCTGTTCGGACGGGAGCGGAGGCGCGCTAGCGGGCGGAACTGGCTCTGGGGACTTCGCCAATTGTGGGGCAGAGCCGGCCGCGAAGATTGGAGGCGCTTGGTGAGCATGCTCATTCGCCGGTTCGGGTTCGGCGTGAAGCGCGGCAGGTTCGGCCGATGGCTCGATGGGTTCGGGTGGGCTGACAGCTTCCGCCTCTGGAGCTGGCTCAGGTTCAGTCACGGCAATCGGCGCCTCAAGAGCAGGTTCGGGCACGGCACTGAGCAGCGGCGGTTCCGCGGGCGGCTCGACAGGTTCCGGCGCGCTTGCTGCCTGCGCCTCGGGAACGGCCTCAGGCTCGGGCGTAGCTGCTGGCTGCACGGGCCACTGTAGAACGGAGGCCGTAGTTTCGCGGGCCGGGATCGATTCACGACCCGGAGCGGACTCCGCTCCAGACTCAACAGGAAACGGCGCATCAATATAAATCTCCGGCGGCGAATCGGGCGCTCGGCCGGTCCGCTCAAAATAAATAGGCCGTCCCCCCGATGGCAGATCGGGCTCCATGGGCCAGTGGCGCTCGGAGTCCTCGGCGTCTTCCGTGACGGCCACCGGATGGGCTGGAACGGCCTCGGCGCCAGCGGCACGAGCGATCTCCTCTGCGTCGTCTGTGCGCGGACCTTCCAGCGACTCTGGCGACGGGGGCAGCTCGGCAGCCGCGCTGAAATGGTCCGGTTCGGGCTCATGCTCTGAAACATATTCAGGCTCTGGACCCGATTCGACAGCTAGGTCCCGTTCGACAGGCGGCTCAGGCGGTGCCTCAACGAGCGGCAGCGGCTCAGCGGCCGGTTCCGGTTGGTTGGCCGGTTCTGGCTCAGGCTCTGTGGCTGGCGCCGCTTCAGCATCGAGCTCCGGTTCGATCGGCGGCTCCTGAGCCCCGATTGCAGCCTGCGGCTCAACCGCGGGCTGCGCCTCCGCAACGGGCTCAACCGGCTGCTCCGGCAGAATGGCTGGCTCCGGCTCGATAGGCAAATCTGGCTCAACAGCGGACTCTTCGGGTGTCTCCGGTTCAGCCACTGAGTCGGGCTCAATCCGCGGCTCAGGCTCGATCGGAGGTTCCGGCTCGGCCTCGGGTTCTCTCTGGACCTCTGCGGACAACGGTTCTTCGAAGGCTGGTTCCGGCTCACTCGCGGGCTCGGTGGCTGCGGCCATGGCCGGTTCAGGCCCTGTGGCCGGACCCGGCTCCGCTGTCATCTGCGGTTCGGGTGCGGAGGCATCTTCAGTCTCCGGCAGCCGTTCCGCCTCAAAGGGAGCTTCGTGGTCCGCTTCGACAACCGGCTCAGGATCGAACGAGGCGTCCGGGGGCTCCGCAGGCTCGGCTCGATCGGCGGCAGCGGCCTCGGCGGACGGACCGGAGCCTGTGAGACCCGCCGGCTCGGGTGCGGGAGGGGGTTCGGCTTCTGACGCAGAGGCTTCGGGCGCGGATGGCCCCGCTGCGTTGGGCATTTCAGCGGCAGAAAAAACGGCGGCGGGCGCGTCAGTGAAGCTTTGTGCTGGCTCCGGCTCAACGAACGCAGGCTGCTCGATCGTGAAATTCAGATCGGGATCAAGCCGCAGACTCTCGGTGAATTCCATCGGCGCGTCCAGCGCGGGCGCACCGGGGCTCGCCGGCTCGTAGGCCAGCGCGAACCCATGAGGCGATTCGGCAACCCGGACCACGGCTTCTGCGACGGAGTCGCCGGAAGTCTCCTGCGGCGGCGGAGGCTCGATCGCATCGCCAGTCTGGAGCGGGAAATCCGTATATCGGCTCAGCGGCGAAAACTCAGGCTTGCTTTCGTCTTTTTCAGGTTCCGAATGCTCTTTGCGGAGAAACGATTCCAGATTGAACGGTTCGGTTGCGATGCCCGTCTCATCCTCGTCAGCAAGAACCGGCTCATCGCCCTTGGTAAAGTCCGATTCCTGCGGCGCAGAATGTGGCTCCTCCGAGTCCCCTAAAAACTTCAGTGGCGCCAGGAAAGTGCCCATATCGGACAGGAGATGCGGAGACGGAGGGGGATACGCTGGCTCGGGAGCCTCGGCGGGCAGCTCATCCTGAACGGGAGCCAGCCCACCGGCCACGGCCCAGCCTGCGGCGGGCAAATCGTCTTCCGGCATCGCGGGAGGCGGTTCAAAATCGTCCGCAATGGAAAGAAGGCGCCATGCCGCCGACGGAAGAGCAGGCGCAGGTTCGGGCGGTACAGGTTCCGGACGCGCTTCGGCATCAATCGGCTGTTCTGCCATTTCCGGCGCAGCGGCCGGTCCGGGAGCCACCGGCGCCGCAGGCTCTTCGGGCACCGCAGGCTCTTCGGGAGCAATTCGCGGCTCAGCCGCTTCAGGCGCCGCGGCCGGCTCGGAATGAGCTGCCAACTCTTTCGCTTCAGCCGGAGCTTGCGGCTCGGCGAACGCCGGCGGTTGAGGCTCCAGCAGAGATCCGGCAGCGGCGCTTACTTCAGGAATAATCTCAACAGGCTCTTCGGCGTCGGTGGTGACAAGCTGCTCCGGCTCGGGCAAAAGGTCTGGGCCGGTGGCGACCGGCTCGGCAATGGCAGGCTCGGGTTCGGGCGGCGGCGGTGGCGGCGGGGGAAGGTACGGCCGAAGCGCATCCATGCAGCGGGCGCAGAAGGTCCAGTCGGCGTCGCCTTCATTCAGCAGCATCTGCCACATGGCGCGCGCCAGCGAGGGAATCAGGCTTCCAGGCGGACCCGGCAGAAGCTTGAGCTTGACCGGATCAAACCCGTTTCGAGCCGCAGCGCGGATGTCGGACGCCGCAACCCCAAAGGAGGAGTCCGGCGCCAGGCAGACATCGCATTTTCTGCTTTCCATCCCAATCCTCCGGCGCGGCCGCTTTCGGGCTGCGGCGCGCGTGGCGGCAACAGAACCTGGTGACAGGATAGTGGGGCGGAGCGCGATGGGACCAGCCCTCTGTGTTCCAATGTACCTTTGCCGCCAACGGGTTAACGTGAAGATGCATGGAATCGGAGCTCGTCCGGCAACGGCTCGGCCTCTTGGGCGCATCGTAACCGATAGCCGTAAATCCCGCACCAACCCGCACGGAGATTCGCACGAGTGAAAAAGCAGGCAAGCGCTTCCGATCCGTTCTGGTACAAGGACGCGATCATTTACGAGCTGCACGTGCGCGCGTTTGCCGACTCCAACGGCGATGGCATCGGCGACTTTCCCGGCCTGATCTCGCGCCTCGACTACCTCCAGGACCTGGGCGTCACCTGCATCTGGATCCTGCCGTTCTTTCCGTCGCCCCTGCGCGACGACGGCTACGACATTGCCAACTATGTCGACGTCAACCCGAGCTACGGCACGCTGAACGACTTCAGGCAGTTCCTTGACGCCGCCCACCAGCGCAACATGCAGGTGATGATCGAGCTGGTCATCAACCACACCAGCGATCAGCATCCTTGGTTCAAGGCGGCGCGCGTCGCCCCGCCGGGTTCTCCTGCCCGCGAGATGTATGTCTGGTCGCAGAGCGATCAGGTCTACAAGGACGCACGCATCATCTTCACCGACACCGAGAAATCGAACTGGACGTGGGACGAGGTGGCCAAGGCCTACTACTGGCACCGATTCTTTTCGCACCAGCCTGACCTGAACTTCGACAACCCGGCGGTGATTGAAGAAGTGCTGAAGGCCATGCGCTTCTGGCTCGACATGGGCGTGGATGCGCTGCGCATGGACGCGATCCCTTACCTCCTGGAGCGGGACGGCACCTCCTGCGAAAACCTGCCGGAGACGCACAAGGTCATCAAGCAGATCCGCGCAGCCGTGGATGCGGAATACACGAATCGCTTTATCCTCGCCGAGGCCAACCAGTGGCCAGCCGACGTACGTCCCTACTTCGGCGACGGCGATGAGTGCCTCATGGCGTTCCACTTCCCGCTGATGCCGCGCATCTACATGGCGCTGCGTCAGGAGGACCGGCTCCCCATCACCGACATCATGGCGCAGACCCCGCCCATCCCGGACAACTGCCAGTGGGCGCTCTTCCTGCGCAATCACGACGAGCTCACGCTGGAGATGGTCACCGACGACGAGCGCGACTACATGTACCTGGCCTACTCCGCGGACCCGCGCATGAGAGTCAACGTCGGCATTCGCCGCCGGCTGGCGCCGTTGGTCGACAACAACCGCCGCCGCATCGAGTTGCTCAACTCGCTGCTGCTCAGCTTTCCCGGCACGCCCATCCTCTATTACGGCGACGAGATCGGCATGGGCGACAACATCTATCTTGGCGACCGCAACGGCGTGCGCACGCCCATGCAGTGGAGTTCCGACCGCAACGCGGGTTTTTCCCGGTGCGATCCCGCGCGGCTTTATTTCCCCGTGGTGATGGACCCCATCTACGGCTACCAGGTGATCAATGTGGAGGCACAGCTCAGCGATCAGTCGAGCCTGCTTCACTGGACGCGCAACATGATCGCGCTGCGCAAGCTGTTTCAGGTCTTCGGCCGCGGCGCGCTGCGCTTTCTCAATCCCGCCAATCGAAAAATCCTGGCGTACCTGCGCGACCTGGACCGCGGCGACGGCTCCCATGAAACCGTCCTGTGCGTGGCCAACCTGAGCCGGTTCGCGCAGCCCGTGTCGCTGGATCTGGCAGACTATGCCGGCAGCGAGCCGGTAGAGATGCTGGGATACGTTCCGTTCCCAACCATTACGGCCCAGCCTTATACGCTCTCGCTGGCTCCGTATTCCTTCCTGTGGCTGGAATTGCAGCCCGCCCTCGCGGCCGCGGAGCCTGTGCCGGAACAGCTTGAGAGCATCATCGTCAATGAGGTTGCCGCTTTAGATCTGGCCACGGGATGGGCCGGGCTGCTCGCAGGATCTGGGCTCGCACTGTTTGAGAATGCGCTGCAGGCGTGGATGCCCAACCAGCGCTGGTTTGGCGCCAAGACGCGCCGGATTCATTCCGTTCGCGTGGCGGACTGGGTGGAGCTGCCGGACCGCAGCTTGGACCGGCAAGTCAGCACTCTTCCGCCGGCGATCTTTTACGTCGACATTGGATACGCCGAGGGCTCCTCGGACACCTACCAGCTTCCCCTGGCCGTGAGCACGGGCGACGATGCCGCCGAGCTTGAGGCCAGCCATCCGCTCAGCATGGTGGCCATGTTCGCTACCACCGAGGGGCCTGCGGTGTTGCATGACGGGACAACGCGCGAGGATTTCCGCCAGGGGCTACTGGCGATGATCGCGCAGGATGCGGCGCTACCGCTCCATACCGCTCGCAACCCGGCCACCGAACCGGCGCCGCTCAGTGCCCAGCCGGGCGAGACAGCCCCGCAGCCGCGGTCCGAAACCGAAGAGGCGACGGAGGAAGAGGCGGCGCAAGCAGAAATGCAGGCCGCTGCTGGCGCCTCTCAAGGCCTATTGCGTGCAAGCGCCTCACCAGCCTTCGAAAGAAGGGCGGAGTGCTACCTGCCCTCGCGCGTGGGCTCAGCGGAGCAATCAAACACTTCAATTCTTTACGGCAAGCAGTTGATTCTGAAAATGTTTCGTCGCCTGCATCCGGGAGAGAATCCAGACGTCGAAATCGGCCGTTTCCTCACCAGCCAGACACAGTTCCGCCACATCGCGCCCTTCATGGGCGAGATCACCGTAACGCCGGAAGGCGGCGAACCGACCACTGTCGCCATGCTTCAAGGATTGGTGGCGAGCCAGGGTGACGGTTGGAAGTGGTTTCTGGATCAGCTTGGCGGATACTTTGAAGCCGTGGGCCGGCTGGATGGGCCGGTGCCGGACGCGCCCGCGCCCACCTTCCTGAGCGAACGCCAGCCGCTTAAAGAGGCTGTGGAGTTGGCCGGATCGGCGCTTGAGGCCGCTGCCCTACTGGGCCGCCGCACCGCCGGGATGCATCTGGCGCTGGCTACTCCGACAGAAGACCCGGCCTTTGCCGCCGAGCCCATGACCGCGGCTGGCCTGGCCCAGGAAGCCCGCCGCATCGACGGCGAAATCACGTCGACGCTGGAGGCGCTCAAGATCAAGCTCTCCACGCTGAAAGACCAGACCGCGGACCAGGCTGGCTTGCTGCTTTCGCGGCGCATCGATCTCTTTGCCCGCGCGCACGCGATTACAGCGTCTGCCGAGGCGGGCCAGCGCATTCGCATCCATGGCGATTACCACCTGGGCCAAACGCTCCGGACCGAATCGGCCGCGGGCCCGGACCAGCTGGCAGGCGACTTTGCCCTGCTCGATTTTGAGGGCGAACCCGCGCGTTCACTCTCCGAGCGCCGCCAGAAGCAATCGCCACTGAAAGACGTGGCCGGAATGATTCGCTCGCTGTCTTACGCTGCTTACTCCGGTCTCGATCAATTCTTGGCGATTAACCCCGAGCTGTCCCGCTCTCCGGCCAGCGAAAAGCTGACTTCCTGGGCGGTTTTCTGGCAGAATTCAACCTCAACCGAGTTCCTGCGCGCGTATCGGCAGGCGGTGGCCGCCACCCCCGCACTGCTGCCGCCGGAGCAGCAGGCGCAGCGGCTTCTTGAGGCGTATCTGCTTGAAAAAGCGCTCTATGAGCTCCTCTACGAGCTCAACAACCGCCCCGCGTGGCTCCGTATTCCCCTGTCCGGCATCTTAACGTTGTAGCGCCCGGACCCACGTGCCGCCTGACGGTCAATCCAGATGGCCTGCGGCACCGACATCAGAGAAAGGAACGATGGCGACAGCCGATCCGATGCCCGACGTCACCTCCGCTGCCCCGCCCGCCACCGGCAGTCTGCTGGTGCTGCTGGCCGCCATGCCGACGGAGCAGCTCGAGACTGCCGTTGAGAAGCTCGCGGCAGCATTTCCTGGCGAAAACCTGCTCATTGCTGCGCCCGACGGCTTTGCGGCGAGCGCATGGCCGGAGTTGCAGTTCGTGCCCACGCCTCAGACCGGCACATCGTGGACACTGACAGCCGCCGACTTCGCCCATGCCTGCCAGCTTTCGCAAAAGCATGAATCGCGCGGGATTCTGCTGCTGGGCCAGGAGGCCGGCTCGCTCAGTGCGGCAGATCTGCGTGGTCTCGCCGACGCCGTCCTCACGTCGGGCGCAGACCTTGCCATCCCGCGCTACGATCTGCCGCCGCACGCCGGCCTGGTCAACTCCGCCATCCTTTATCCGCTCACCCGCGCGCTGTTTGCCTCGCGCGCGCGTTATCCGCTGGCCATCGATCTGGGACTCTCGCGGCGTATGGCCGAGCGGCTCGGCTCCGTGGCGCAGCGCTACACCTCGCTCAATCAGGGCGACGCTCTGTTGTGGCCAGTGAACGAAGCCGTGGCGGCCGGCTTTGCGATCAGCGAGATCGACGCAGGCCCGCGGACGTTGCCGCGTCCCACCGACCCCGATATCAGCGCAATTCTGCCGCATGTGGCCGGATCGCTTTTCAGCGACATCGACGCCAGAGCGGCCTTCTGGCAACGGCCTCGGCAGTTGCCGCCGGCGCGCCCCCCGCTGCCGCTGAACTCCGAGGCCGACGAACCCGCCGACATCGCGCCCATGCTTGACGCCTTTCGCCTCGCCTACACCAACCTGCAGGAGATCTGGTCCCTGGTGCTGCCGCCCAATTCCCTGCTCGGCCTGAAGCGTCTCGCAGTCGTCGAGGCGCCGGCCTTCCGCATGCCTGACAATCTGTGGGCGCGCATTGTCTACGACTTCCTGCTCGCCTACCGGCTGCGCACCATCAACCGCGGACACCTGCTAGGCGCGCTGGTGCCGCTCTACCTGGCATGGGTGGCGAGTCACCTCAATACCGCTGCCTCCGGCACCAGCCCGGAACGTCACGTGGAGGCAGTCGCGGCCGCATTCGAGGCCGACAAGCCATACCTGGTTTCGCGCTGGCGCTGGCCGGATCGGTTCAATCCATGAGCAATTTGTCCATTTGCCTTGGTGCGTTTGACGGCTCGGTCAGAGCCGAAGGGATTCAAGGAGTGAGAGCAATGACAAACATCCTTGCCACCGTTTTTCAGCCGTTTACTTATCCGGCCAGCGAGCCTGTTTATACCGACAACGCTTCCATCTGGCATCACATGTCCGACGCGCTTCACCAATCGCTCTACCGCGTTCTCTCGCTGCTGATCGCCATCCTGCCCGGCATCCTGGCGTGCTTCGTGGCGCTGGCCGTTTTCACGCTGATCGGCATGGTACTCTCTGCCTTTCTGCGCTGGGCGCTGACCGCGGCGAAGTTCGACGACCGGCTCACGCGCGCCCGCGGCAGCGCTGAATGGACGCCGTCCACCTCGCCCACCGCCTTGATTGCGCGCGGAGCATTCTGGGCCTGCGTGCTGCTCGGCCTGTTGATAGGGGTTTCGGCGTTCGATGTATCCTATGCCACCGGCGCGCCGCTGCCCATATCGCTGCTTCCCTATCTCACCCACGCCGTGGGAGCCATCTTCCTGCTCATCGCGGGCACACTGATCGCGCGCTTCCTGGCCCGCTCGGTACTCATCGGCGCGGTGAACGCGCAATTGCAATACGCGCGCTTTCTCTCGCTGGGCGTGAAGTGGCTGGTGCTGGTGCTCACAGCGGCCATGGTGCTCGATCACCTGCAGATTGGCGGCGAGATTGTGTCGCTGGCATTCGGCATTCTGTTTGGCGGCATCGTACTCACGCTGGCGCTGGCCGTAGGCCTGGGCTCGCGCGACCTGGTCAGCCGCTCGCTCGAGAGCCACGTGGAACGCACCGATCGCGCCGCCGTCTCAACCAACCCAGCGGGCAACTCCGCCGACTCCATCCGCCATTTTTAACGGCTTATGCAGCCGGCGGACAAACGTTGACCATTGTGGATTGGCCGGGCAGCTCGGATGTCTGCGCAACAGTCTCCGCATCCGAAAGCGCCGGAACACGCGCCGCCACAGCGGCTGCCTCAATCTGGCTGTTGATCTCTGCTCCAATCAGCAGCATAAGTCCCGTGATATAGAACCAGGTAAGTAGAATGATCACCGCGCCCAGCGAACCATAAGTTACAGAGTAGTTATTGAAGTAATGCAGATAGACCCGCAGCCCCAGAGAGGCGAGAAGCCAGCCCCCAATGCCGATGGCGCTGCCCGGTGTAAGCCAGCGCCAGCGCCGCTTCTTGAAGTCCGGCGCCCAGTAGTACAGCACGGCAAAGCACAGCGCCAGGAGAGCCACCGCCGCAATCCAGCTAGTCAGTCTCGCCGCCGTGTCGCCGGCCATCGCCATGAACGCATCGTGCACGTGTCGATGGACCATCTTGGAAAAATAATCCCCGCCCAGCAGCGAAGCCAGGACACCCGTCAGGATCAACGTAAGCAGAACCGTCAATCCGATGGCGTAGACGCGAGCTCTGATATAAGAACGCGTGTCTTCGATTTTGTAGACGGCGTTGAGCGTGTCCTGAATCGCGGAGATGCCCACAGAAGCCGACCAGATTGCCGCGACTAGCCCGAACGTAAGCTTGCCAGACGACGATGCTGCCGTGGTTTCGTTAAACGTGGAGAGCACCGCGCCCAGCGCGGATGTTGGAATCACGAGCGCCAGGTAATCGAGCAGGCGGTCGTAGAACTGGCGTGCCGACTGAGCGGCCAGCCCGAGAATCGAGCTGGCGCTGAACAGGGTCGGAAAGAGCGCGAACAGGAAATAGAAACCAAGCTCCGCCGCGTGTCCAAAGAGCCGGTCGGCGAGGATCGCCTTCCACGAGCGCACGGCAACCACGCGCAATGGCACGCCCTCGAGATTCCACAGCGATCGCAGGGGCGAATGGGACACAAATTCCCAGATGAGCTGCTGGTGGCGATCCGATGGCTGGCCCAGAGTGGGAGATGCAGCGCTCATGATTGGTCCTCACCCGGAGACAAAACCTTCCTGGTAGTTTAAGATGCCGCCGCCGATGGGTTCGGCAGATGCACGTCGATCGCAGCGAGACATCGATGAAATGGGCTCGAACGGCCTTGAAGCGCAGATGAAACCAAGTTACAAGGCAGCGCATCACACACTTGAGTGAAAGTGTCGATGGTTGAAAGTGAAGACCAAAGCGCGGCGCGATGCGACGGGGGCATCGACCGGCCGCAAAGCCTTGGGCGGCTTCTCCGCACGCTATTGCTGGCGGGGCTTATCGTGCCCGTTTGTTCTTCCATCGCCGCGCAGGATTCGAGCTCACAAAAGAGCGCGAACCCCTCGGCGGATGCGGCAACCGCTCAGATTCTTGCTTCCTACGATGGCCAGAACGTAACGTCGATCGAGGTCGCCGGACACCCGAACGCGGATCCCACTCAATTCTCATCCTTGTTCGTGCAGCGGGCTGGCCAGCCTTTCTCAAAGGACAAGATCGATCGAACTGTCGCGGCGCTCAAGGCTCATGAGAACTCCGCGGATGTGCAGGTGCAGGTTGAGCCCGATGCCAATGGCGTTCGTGTTCTGCTCATTCTTGAGCCAGCCGTCTACTTCGGAATCTTCGAGTTTCCCGGGGCGGAGCAGTTCGCCTATTCGCGTCTTGCCCAGGTAGCAAACGCTCCGTCGCAGGTTCCATTTTCCGCGTCGGAGATTGAAACCGATCGACAGGCGCTGATCGGCTTCTTTCGTCAGGAAGGCTACTTTGAGGCCGAGGTGCGATCCGAGGTGAAGGCAGACTCCATTCACGCCGTCGCCAACGTGGCCTTCCACACCACGCTGCACCGGTGCGCCAGATTTGGCGAATTGAAGATTTCCGACGGCACCCCGGAAGAGGAAGCGCGGCTGGCACATAGCCTTACCACGCTCATGGCGCGGCTGCGCAGTGCGGGGGTGCGCGAGGGCAAGACCTATCATTACTCGACACTGACGCATGCCACGGCCTACTTGCAAAGCGAATTGCAGAAGCAGAATTATCTCGGTGCACAGGTCAAGCTCAGCGGAGCAGAGTATCATGCCGACACCAATAGCGCCGACATTCACTTCGACGTGACGCTCGGGCCGCCCACCCAGGTGACCGTCGACGGAGCGCACCTGTTCAGCTGGACGCGCAAGTCTCTTCTCCCCGTCTATCAGGGGATTGGCGTGGATCAGGAGTCAGTGCAGGAAGGCCGCCAGGCTCTGCTTTCCTACTTTCAAGCGAAGGGATTCTTCGATGTTACGGTCGATGCCGAGCTGAAAACGCAAGGCAAGGGAGCCGCGGTGATCTACAAAATCGACAAGGAGAAGAAGCACAGAGTATCCGAAGTGAAGTTATACGGCAATAGCGCAGTTCCCTCCTCCGAACTACAGCCGCAGATCAAGATCGAAAAGAAGCATACGTTTTCGTCGGGCAAGTTCAGCGAGCAACTGGTGCGCTCAAGCGTGAAGAATCTTAAAGCCGTGTATGAGTCGGAAGGATTCAGCAGCGCGCAGGTGACGCCCACGGTGGTCAATCACGGCGGCGACATCCAGGTTTCCTTCAAAGTTGTCGAGGGGCCGCGCGACATCGTCAACTCGCTCACGATCGAGGGCGCCACCATTCCGGCGTCGGAGTTCGCGCCCGGCGGACTGAAGCTTGCGGCCAACCAACCCTATTCGCAAGCTCATGTTCAGGCGGATCGCGTGAAGATCGCCACATACTATTTGCAGGCCGGATATCTCATCTCCAGTTTCAGCGAAACAGCGGTCAAGGTGTCGAAACAGGAACCGCATCGAATCAACGTCGTCTATCACATCGTAGAGGGGCCGCGTGTTTACACGGGCGACATACTGACGCTCGGCCGTGCGCACACGCAGCAGCGCCTCATCGACCGGGATGTGTCTTCGATGAAGAGCGGCCAGCCGCTAACTGAGTCCCAATTGCTCACCGCGGGCAGCAGACTTTACGATCATCAGGGCGTCTTCGACTGGGCCGAGGTCGATCCCAAGCGTCAGATTACGACGCAGACCAAAGAAGACGTATTGGTGAAAGTACACGAAGCCAAGCGCAACGAGATGACTTACGGCTTCGGCTTCGAAGTCATCAATCGCGGCGGGAGCATCCCCAGTGGAACGGTGGCGTTGCCCGGGCTGCCGCCGATTGGGATTCCCGCTACGTTCCGGACCAGTCAGGCCACGTTTTACGGTCCGCGCGGAACCTTTCAATATACGCGCAACAATGTCGGCGGCAAGGGCGACTCGCTTTCGTTCACGGCGTTTGCCGGAAGGCTCGATCAGCGCGGCGCGGCTTACTATATCGCTCCCGATTTCCGCTGGTCGCAATGGAAAGCCACTACGACAGTGTCCGGCGAGCGCAACGAAGAGAATCCCCTCTTTTCTTCGCAGGAGGAACTGATCGGCTCTCAGCTTCAGCGCACAATCGACAAGGCCAGGAAGGATACTTTGTTCCTTCGCTACAGTTTCAGCCAGACCGACATCACACGGCTTCTTATTGAGGCGCTCGTGCCTCCCGAAGATCAGCATGTTCGCCTTTCCACGCTAGCCGCCAACCTTACGCGCGACACGCGCGACAATCCGCTCGACGAGCACAAAGGCATGTTGCAATCGATTGAGACGGATTTCAGCACTACCAAGCTCGGCTCCAGCGTGAACTTTGCCAAGATGACAGGACAGACCGCCTGGTACAAGCAGGCTTTCCACAACATCGTATGGGCCGAGAGCATCCGCATTGGACTGGCGCAACCGTTTGCCAATAGCCGCGTGCCGCTGAGCGAAGCATTCTTTTCCGGGGGCGGCAACACGCTGCGCGGGTTTCCGCTGGATGGAGCGGGGCCGCAGCGTGCGGTGCAGATCTGTGGCCCCGGCCTCCCCTGCAATAGCTCAACACCAGTCGAGATCCTGGTGCCGGCCGGAGGCAACGAGCTGCTCATCGTCAACTCGGAGGCGCGCATTCCAATGCCGTTCAAGAAAGGACTCAGCATCGTTCCCTTCTACGACGGCGGCAACGTATTTCCCATTCCGGGCTTTCACGACTTTGTTTCCCTCTACAGCAACAACGTCGGCCTGGGACTGCGCTATGCCACGCCGGTCGGTCCCATCCGGTTTGACGTTGGGCAGAATCTCAACCCGGTGACGGGCATCAAGGCAACGCAATATTTCATCAGCATCGGTCAGGCATTTTGAGCGAGGTCCGCGTGACGCCCGATACATTACACGATCCCGATAACTCCCCGCATCCGGCTCATCGCCGTCACAGTCTCCTGGCGCGGATTGCGGCGTGGGCCGGCGGCGCGCTGGTTGCCATCATTCTCATCGCAGCGATTGCAGTCACAATCCTGCTGCACAGCAGCCGCTTTCACAGCTATGTCATTCGCACAGTCCAGCAGCAGGCCAGCGACAGCCTCGGCGTGCGCGTGCAGCTCAAGAATTTTGCGATTCATTTTTCCAATCTAAGTCTGGATCTCTATGGCGTTACCATCGATGGCGCCAGTCCCTACTCCAATCCCCCGTTGCTGCAAGCCGACCATCTTCACGCCGGCGTGCGAATTGTATCGGTCCTTCATCGGCAATGGTATCTTGACAGCTTCAAAGTGGATCATCCCGTGGTGCGGGTCTTCGTCGATGCTCACGGCGTGTCAAACATTCCGACGCTCAAGAGCAGCAACAGCAGCGGCAACACCAGCGTGTTCGATCTCGGCATCCGCCACGCATCGCTCGAGCATGGCGAGGTCTTCTACAACAATCGGCCGAGCACGCTCTCGATGAACCTGAGCGACGTTGAGTTTCACTCCTCGTTCAATATCGCTCTCAAGCAATACTCCGGCAAGTTATCGTATGCCGACGGTCGCCTGGTGTATGGAGCATACGAGGCCGTACCGCACAACTTTGAAGCAGAGTTCAGTGCCACCCCGACGACATTCGATCTCACGCGCAGCAGGCTCACGGTGGGGGCATCGCAGCTGAACATCGCCGCTGTGCTGAATAACTACAGCGCGCCAAGTATCCAGGCCACTTACGCCGCAACGGTGGATGGAAGCGAAGTGGCGCGGGTGCTGCACAATGCCTCGGTGCCCGCGGGAGTGTTGCACACCGCCGGCTCGATCGAGTACCAGCAGGTTGCCAATCGCGCGCTTCTCGATAGCGTGGCCGTGAACGGCGGCCTGACCAGCACCCGCCTGGATGTGCGGCAGCCGTCGGCACGCGTGACGATCGGCAATCTTATCGCGCATTATTCGCTGGCGAACGGCGACGCCACGCTGCGCGATCTTCGCGCCACCGTGCTGGGCGGAGAAGTCACTGCAGCCGGTACCATGAAGAATCTCTCAGGTAAGTCGCAATCCAACTTCACCGCCTCGCTGCATAATCTCTCGCTGGCCGATCTCAAGCGCACCGCTGGCTCGGCCGCATCGCAAGTCAACGTGGCCCTGGCAGGCAAGTTGAATGCCGAGGCCAAGGCGTCCTGGGGAAATACGCTCGACGATCTGGTAGTTCACACCGATGCGACCATCGAAGGAGGCGTCCAGCGCGAACCCAACGGCGGCCATCAAGCAGCGGCAGTAGCTTTGGCAGCGAATCCTCAAGCGCTGCCTCCGGATTCCCTGCCGATCGACAGCGCCATTCACGCAACTTACACGGCCAAGGGCAGCCAGCTCGAATTAAAGCAAAGCTATCTACGGACGCCGCAGACCAATGTGACCATGAACGGCACAATCGGCAACCATTCGAGCCTGGAGTTGCAGCTTCAGGCCAACGATCTGCGCGAACTGAACACCATCGCGGATCTGTTTCGCACGCCCGCGGCCGGACAGGCTGCGCAGCCGCTCAATCTGGCAGGCAAAGCCTCCTTCCATGGAACCGTACAAGGCTCAACATCCGCGCCGCGCCTGACCGGACAATTGACCGCGTCGAATCTCGAGTTCAACGGCAGCGCGTGGAAGACACTGCGCACCGGCGTCGATGTCAGCCCGTCGCGCGCGAGCTTCCAAAATGGAGAACTTGATCCCGCAACGCGCAGCAAAATCACTTTCAACGCAAGCACCGCGCTTGCCAAGTGGTCTTTCACGCCGGACAGCGAGATGGAGGTGGATCTTCATGCATCGCAACTGAACATCGCCGACCTGACCAAGCTCGCGGGCCAGCAGATTCCTGTCACCGGCACGCTGAGCGCGAACATCCAGGCGCATGGCACCGAGTTGAATCCGCTCGGCACGGGCACTGTGTCGCTGACCGGAGTCACAGCCTATGAGCAGCCCGTGCAGGCGCTGAAGGTGGACTTTGCCGGAAGCGGCGATGAAGCCCACGCGCACCTGACAGTCCAACTGCCGGCCGGCAGCGTTGAAGGCCATGTGAGCGTTCATCCGAAGCAGAAGACCTACGTCGCGGACCTCAAAGCGAAAGACATCCGGCTCGACAAGCTGCAGGCCTTGAAGGCGCACAATGTGGATGCCACGGGCGTGCTTGCGCTCGATGCCAGGGGGCAGGGATCGTTTGACAATCCGGCAGCCGACGTGTCGCTTGAGATACCGAAGCTCGTGATTGAGCAGCAGACCATTTCAGGGCTGAGCCTCAAGATGAGCGTTGCCGATCACGTAGCGAACGCAACGCTCGACTCGTCGGCGGTATACACGACCATCAAGGCCAGGGCCAAAGTAGCGCTGACCGGCGACTATCTTGCCGATGCATCGATCGACACGCAGGCGATTCCGCTGCAGCCGATCCTGGCTGTCTACGCTCCGGACGAGGCAGCCGGCGTTACCGGGCAGACCGAGCTGCACGCCACGCTGCACGGTCCGCTCAAGAACAAGAACCTTCTTGAGGCGCATGTCACGATTCCAATGCTGAGCGTGGATTACAACAAGACGATCCAATTGGCCGCCGCTGCGCCCATCCATGTCGACTATAAAAACGGCGTGATCGATCTGCAGCGCGCGTCGATTCGAGGCACAGATACCGATCTGCAATTTCAGGGAACGATTCCGACTGCCGGCAATGCGCCCATGTCTCTGCTGCTGCTGGGCACCGTGGACCTGAAGCTCGCCCAGCTGTTTGACCCGGATGTGACCAGCTCCGGCCAGCTCAAGTTCAACATCAACTCGTATGGAGCTGCGAAGGGACCCAATGTCGGCGGCACCATCGACATTGTCGGCGCAAAATTTGCTTCCGCCGATCTGCCCGTTGGCCTCGATAACGGAAACGGAGTTCTCACGCTGACCAGGGACCGCCTTGAAATCACGAAGTTTCAGGGCACCGTGGGCGGCGGAACCGTAACCGCGCAGGGCGGCGTGGCTTACCAGCCAAACGTGCAGTTCGACCTGGGCCTTGCCGCACAGGGGATCCGCGTTCTCTACCCGCAGGGCATGCGCGAGGGAATCGACGCGCAGATCAGGCTGAGCGGATCGTTGGACAACGCGGTGCTGGGAGGTACGGTTAACCTGTCGGATCTTTCCTTCACGCCGGCCTTCGATCTGACCAGTTTCCTCGGCCAGTTTTCAAGCTCGGTGGCAACGCCGCCGACAGCGGGATTCGCCGACAATTTGCAACTGAACCTGGCCGTTCACTCCACCAATAATGTGTCGCTGGTGAGCCGCGCGCTCAGCATCAACGGCTCGGCAAACCTGCGGGTGCGCGGCACGGCCTCAAATCCAGTGATTCTGGGCCGCGTCAATCTGAGCGGCGGCGACATCATCCTCAACGGGAATCGGTTCCTGCTCAATGGCGGCACCGTAGAGTTCGTCAACCCGATGGAGACTGAACCGGTGGTGAACCTCACCCTGAACACAAACATCCAGCAGTACAGCATCGACCTGCGATTCAGAGGGCCAGTGGAGCAACTGCACACCGAGTACAGTTCCAATCCCTCCCTGCCACAGGCCGATATCATCTACCTGCTCGCGTTTGGCCAGACCACCGAGGCGAGCGGGGCCAACCCAGCGGCGCCGGCAAATCAGGAGGCGGAGTCCGTGCTGGCTGGCCAAGTGTCGAGCCAGGTCACAAGCCGCCTTTCGAGGGTGGCCGGCATCTCGCAGCTGTCCATCAGCCCGGTGCTGGCCGGAAGCAACTCGCAAGGGCCTCCCGGCGCGAACATCACCATCCAGCAGCGGGTGACCGGAAACCTGTTCATCACTTTCTCGAGCAATGTGGCTTCCACGCAGGGCCAAACCATCCAGGGCCAGTACCAGGTGTCCCCAAAAGTGGCCTTGAGCGCCACGCGCGATCCCAACGGGGGATTTGGCTTTGACACGCTGATCAAGAGGAGTTGGTAAGCTGACACCGATCTGCGGGACGCGCGCAGGCCCGGCGGGTGAATCGGCAAAGGGCTATCCCTCAATGAGGGATGGCCCTTCGATTTGTCCGCCGCCGCTGTGACTGCGTTACGGCTGCTTCTGGCAGTCATCGAGCGAGTAAGTTGCAGGCAGCAGCGCAGGCGGCAGGTTGCAGGGCTGACCATGGCCGGGAAAGCGGCTGTAGTTATTATTGTTGCCCGATGAGCCATTCTGCGTGGTCACGCGCACGTCCACGATGTTGCCCTGCACCAGCACGGTGGTGTCGACAATGTCCTGATCGGTGCGCAGGATGGTGAGGTAGGGGCTGTCGGGCGAGGCCACGTAGACCTTGCCATACAGCGAGTTCTGCGTGGAGACCACCGTGCGCGGATGGCCGATCACCTGCAGCGTCTTCTCCACGGTGTTGCTGCTCAGGTCGACGATGGTGACGGTGCTATCGCTCTGGTTGGCGGTGTAGGCGCGGCTTCCATCCGCGAGCACCGTCACGCTGGCCGGGTTGGAGCCCACAGGGATGGTAAACGTGGTGCCGAATGTCGGGCTGTCGTTGCCAAATTCATCCAGGCTCACGTCGATGACGGTGATGGAGTTGCCATCGTAGTTGGCGACCACTAGCTGGCCGGTGGCGGCGTTGTATTCGGCATAGACGGGGCCAGCGGTGGCGCCCATGCCAGAGGTCCCATTCGGCGGCGTGATGCCGGAGGCCTTTACGGCCGCAGTCGAAAGCGGCAGAAACGGATGGCAGGTGACTGTCTGGCCGGTCTGGCTCTTGAATGGAACACAGTTGCCGCTCGGATCGAAGTTGCCGTCGAGCGTGTCCTTCTGCGCATTGATCACGGTCACCGTGTCGCTGCCCCGGTTGAGCACAAAGAGCCGGTTGTTGTCGCTACTCATCACCGCGTAGACCGGACATTTGCCCAGAAGCGCTCCGGACACCGGCCCCAGCGAAATATGCGCCGAAACCGTGTTGCTTGCCGTTTCGATCGCATCGGCCTCGCCGTTGACGGTGGCCGCGGTGGGCGCCAGATTGCACGCCACGCCGTTCTGGCCCACGCCGGAGGGGGCATCGAAGTCCTGGCTGATAGCGTAATTATGCTGCTCAATCAGCCCTGGGCCGGCAATCATCACCGGAGCCGTATCCACCGGAATCGCCAGGTGAAAGGTTTCAGGAAATCCGGTAAGGTAATCGATGTTGTTGCCATTGAGGTCTGCGATCCACAAGCCGGCTGCCGGGGAATAGAGATTGACAAGATTGGAGGTCGACGGCAGCGTGCTGTATTCGACGTTCTTCTCCTGCAGGCTGGTGGAAACGGGAAAATTGGTCAGCGTCCCATCGCTGTTGATGGTGTAGCCGTTGGCTCCGCCCTCATCCATTGTGAACGTGCGCGGGCCAGGACCGATGGGAGCCGTCGCCATCACGGAGTCGCCTGCGTAGTCAATGATGGTGGCGATGCCGGGTGTGTTGGGCGATGGAGCCGACACCACGGCCACCAGCGACTGCGGCTGCGACGGAGGGCCACTCGGGTTGATGGGAGTTACCGGCGCCCGATAGTTGCTTCCGCAACCGGCAACCAAGGCAGCTGCCGCAAGGGCCGCGCCCGCCTGAACCAAACGCACACGCGCCTGGCCAAAATGCATGGGATCAAGACTCATTCAGATTCGTTCCTGCTTACCTTCCGATTGTAAATCAGTGGACTGCCGGTTAGACTCGCCTGGCAGCGGATGGGTATCGGTGGTCGGTGGGGACCTGCCTGGAATCTGCATGTCGGTGGTGTCTCAGTCTGAGCCCTTTAGCCATCTGAAAAACGTCTCCATGCCCTCTCTCAGGTTTTGCGGTCCCATGTGAGCCCGGAACTGCTTCTTCTCGACCCAATAGTGAATCCAGTCGTTTTCCGTTCTTTCGATTTTTACGCGATCAAGCGCTCGGTCTCGTGCGGCTGTTCGGCAAATGTCGATTTCGAGCGTCCAACCCGGGTTATCTAGAGTTTCAAGTTTCACGCCGTACTGATGTTCCCAATCGCCGTCGCATTGGGACGAATACCACTTTTCCA
>Ga0302324_100005780_pt1 | contig 26891 bp, 22 predicted proteins | sample Palsa_T0_1_FD_201949 | JGI IMG/M metagenome (GOLD analysis project Ga0302324, IMG submission 201949) | Peat permafrost microbial communities from Stordalen Mire near Abisko, Sweden - Palsa_T0_1 | ecosystem: Environmental > Terrestrial > Soil > Palsa > Peat permafrost | place: Sweden: Abisko...
CCCGGCGAAACCGTGATGGACTGGAAGCAGGTCGGCGGGGCTGGCGGTCGTTTCGAAGTCGGCACGGTTGCAAACACAACGGCAGCTTGTGTGAATTACTCGCTGAATTACATCCAGCAACTGGGCGCCGAGAACATTCAGGCCCACCGGAAGCCCCTTCTGCTCCGTTTGCATAAAGAGATGCCGCGGCTGGGGTTCGACCCGATGACGCCCGCGGAGAGCACTTCCCCTATCGTGACATTCGCGAAAAAAGACGCCAGAGACTTCGCAGCAAAGCTCAAGCGAGCGAACGTCGATATTGCAGTCTACCCCCACCGCGTCCGCATCTCGCCCTCGGTGTACAATGACTCGGCCGATATTGACAAAGTTCTCGCCGCGTTGAGTTAGGGCAGTGTCTGAAATAGCGCGGGCAACTCGTTCGGCATCAGGAGCCACAAACGCTTAGGTCAGCGGCATACGGCTGTCCCTGCGCGTGCAGAGATTATGCCAGGCGTCGCCAGGTATCCTACAATCGCAGCTTAGCTGCTGTATGCGCCATTTAATGCCAATCGTAACGCCGCGCCTGGTTTTGCGTCCGCCAACTCTTGGCGACTTGGATGCTATCCAGGCCGCCAAGGAAGATGCCTGGAATGATTTGCAACGCTGGATGGCTTGGGCGTTCGACAACCAACGATCGCGAGAAGCGCTGGAACACTCCATTCGACGAGTGATGGATTACCAGAGTCAGGCAGGAATCGCATTGGCCGGATTCCATAGGATCAATGGGGATTTCGTCGTCCGAACCGCACTAGATCTCACCGATGAGGCAGACGTCTATGAGACCGGATTTTGGGTGGCGCCTAGATACGCCGGACAGGGGATGGCGACGGAGGCGGCAAACGCCGCTATTCGCTACGCCTTTTGCCACCTTGGCGCGAAGGCGATCAGTATCGGGCACTTCGACGGAAACGGTCCCAGCCGCCACAACGGCTGTTCGGCCGTACTATCCTAAAGACTTGATGACGCGGCGAGATTTTGCATTCAGTTGTCTTGGAGTACAGGGTCTCGGCGTTTTGCCGCTGCTTGGCCAAGGCGTGGCCACCCGTAGCGTGAAGGCACAGCCGAGGGGAAAACCATCGGGCATCGCCTTTCCTGCGCGCTTTGTGGATGTTGCGAGGGACGCCGGACTCACATTCCCAGTGATCTATGGCGGCGCGGAAAAGAAAGACTATATCCTCGAGACTGTAGGCTGCGGCTGCGCTTTTATCGACTACGACAATGACGGTTGGATGGACTTGTTCGTTCTAAACGGGACACTTATTACACAAGCGCCCGCCGGGCTTTCGAATCGTCTATACAAGAACAATCGAGATGGCACTTTCACCGACGTGACCGAAAAGGCAGGTCTCCGCTGGACCGGATGGGCCTCGGCGGTGTGTACCGGAGACTACAACAACGACGGCTTCGAGGATCTGGTGGTCACCTATTGGGGTGGATTCATCCTCTACAAGAACAATGGCGATGGCACATTCACGGATGTGACGGCAGATTGCGGCTTCGTGCCAGACAAGACGCGTTGGTATTCGGGCTGCTCATTCACCGATTACGATCTCGATGGCCATCTGGATTTGTTTCTGGCGAGCTACCTGCATTTCGACTTCAAGAGCGTGCCCAAGCCTGGCGAAAGTTCGAACTGTAACTGGAAGGGAATACCGGTCAACTGCGGACCCCGCGGACTACCGCCGGGGACGCTGTCGCTGTATCGGAACAACGGTAATGGTCAGTTCGACGAAGTGTCCGCGGCCGCCGGAATTAAGAAAACGGCCAGAGGATACGGAATGACGGTGGTGGCGGCGGATTTCGACCGTGATGGCTGGCCAGATATCTATGTGGCCTGCGATTCAACATCCAGCATGCTGTTCATGAACAACCATGACGGGACCTTTCGCGAAGAGGGGCTGGCGCGCGGTGTCGCCTTGAATGAGGACGGCATGGAACAGGCGGGGATGGGAGTCGGTGTGGGCGATTCCCACCTCAGTGGGAGCCTGGACATCTTCAAGACGCATTTCGCCGACGACACGAATATCCTGTATCGCAACGACGGCAAAGGGAATTTCGAGGACGTCACGGCGGCTTCCGGACTGGGCGTGGAGACGCGGTTTATCGGATGGGGCGCGGGAATTGTCGATTTGGATAACGACGGCTTGCCAGATCTGTTTCTGGTGACGGGCAGCGTGTATCCGGAATTAGAAGCAAAGTTGCCGAACTATCCCGCAAAAACGCCGCGTGTCGTCTTCCGCAATCTTGGCGGCGGCCGGTTCGAAGAACTGATTGAGGACGCCGGGCCAGGCGTCGCCGCGCCACACATGAGCCGCGGGTGCGCTTTCGGCGACTTCGATAATGACGGCGATGTCGATATTCTCATCGTGAACATGAACGAGTCGCCGTCATTGCTGCGCAATGACCAGACCGAAAGCCGGACGTGGCTCAAGGTGAAACTGGTGGGAACACGATCTAACCGGAGCGCGATAGGGGCGGAAGTCCTTTGCCGTTACGGCGACCGGCGGCAGCTCCAGACCGTGTTGAGCCAATCGAGTTTCTTTTCCGCCAACGACCCTCGCCTACATTTTGGTTTAGGGACGGCGAAGTCAGTGGACCTCGATGTCCGATGGCCTTCCGGTCTGAAACAGTCCTTTCGAGGGGTGGTGACGAACCGCATCATTACCTTGACTGAAGGCAACTCCTCACCCGTCGAATGGACCAATAAGGCGCTGGTGCCCGCAGCCAAGCCCAGCGCCCCGTAAGGCAGGGTGCCCAATCGCCGGTTTGACCGCGTGCTTGTGCAGGATTGTTAGTTTCCTGGCGTGCGCGAACTCTACAAACACAAAACGACCGACTCTCCGTGTTTTGACATAGAGCCGGCCGTCGATTTAAAGATCAAACTCAGAACGTGAGCTTCATCGAGAACTGAATCTCACGCGCGACGTTTTGAACGCCCGTTATCAGCCCAAAGTTTGGATTACCCAAAACGTTGTTCGGCTGTCCCAACATGACGGAGTTCGTGATGTTGAAAAAGTCGCAGCGGAACTGAAGGTTGGCTTTCTCTAAAATGGGGAAAATTCGAGAGATCGAGACGTCCAGATTCTTGAAGTCCGGAGTTCTTAGACTATTGCGACCTAAGTCACCCCAAGCTCCTACCTGGGTTGCGGTTGCCACTTGCGGACTAGCGAAGGCCGCGGGATTCAGCCACTGAAGTCCGCTGCCTGACTGATAGGGGTTAGAAAGCACCAGGTTCGCTCGGGTGGTGCCATTCTCGGTTCCTTCCGTATCGCCGTTGGCCATCGTTACATCGAACGGCGTGCCGGAGTGCATGCTGAGAATACCGCTGACTTGCCAGTTACCGAGAAGGTAATCGCCAACCTTGTTGTTCGTGCTGAACGATTTGCCCTTGCCAACCGGTATGTTGTAGACGAAGCTGCCCGAAAAGATGTTGGGCAGATCAAATCCCGAGACGCTGCGATCGTTCCTGGTGTTGTAAGGGTCTTGCGTCTCACAGCCTTCCGCGCCAAAAGAACCGGAACAGCCCCTGTCGATCGACTTCGACCGCGTGTAGGAAATGATGTAAGAGAGGCCGCGAGTGGCGCGCTGTTGCAGCCGGAATTGGAATGCGTTGTAGCTGCTTACGCCGACGCTTTTATCGTAGAACGTCACTGGAATATACGGATACGGCTGGCGTTGCACCTCAGTCGAAGTCGTTCCGTTCGTCGGATCCGTGTTGGCGATGGTCCCTTCATTCAACTGGCCGTCGTGGGCTCCGACATACGCAAGAGAAAGGACGATATTGCTGCCTAATCCCTGCTCAATAGCGAAATCCCACTGGTCCGAATAGGGCATTTTGTATGTGCCTGGATCGACGTACCAGTCTTCAAAACCGGAACTCAGGAAAGGCGTTGGCGCTGGATAAACAACGCTCCCCGCGGCCAGATTGAAAGGATTACCGATCGAGGCTTTGATTCCGCCCGGATGATTCAGGTTATTGACGAGGAGTTGGCCTACGTCGGGCCAGGTTCCTTCATAGTTTTGAGCCAACTGGATGATCGCGTTCCAATTGTCATAATAGCGGCCGTAGCCGGCGCGGATCGCGGTGTTGTCCGTTAAGCGATAAGCCAAACCGAGACGCGGCTGCCAGTCGCTATGGTCGTTTGCGTAAATGGACCCATTCTTGTGGCTGGTAACCACAACATCGGGCGGCAACTGTCCAGTGCCAATCCCGCCGCCATATTGAGCGGTTGGGATGCAGGGGAAGCCTTGTGTGGCCGTGCAGGGGCCGGGGACGTTGGCGAGCACAAATGTTCCGTTGTTGAAGTTGATGTCTCCGACGTAAGCGTCGGGCGCCGGCGTCTGGCCGTAGATGGGCCACAGCGTGACATCCCAGCGCAGACCGATGTTCATCGTCAGCCGGGAATTGATTTTGAACTGATCCTGGACATACGCGCCGTTGACCCAGCCACCGTGCTCCGTTTCGAGCACGTTCCGCCGGCCTGCATTATCGGGAAGGCCGAGCAGGAACGAAGCGAATGCATCGCCGCCAGTTCCAGTGGGACCTTGCGTTGGCACGATCGAGAATCCGTCATCGGTGTTGTAGATCGGGGAACGCGTATTGTTGGTGGCAAAATTCGCACCCATCTTCAGCGTGTGCCGGCCAATGATCTTGGTAAAGCTGCCGCCGAACGCCCAATCGTCGGCATAGCGAGTATCCTGTGCGCTCTGTCCCGAGCCCCCGAGGTATCCTGCCGCACCCATGCCGGGAACATACACGGCCGATGAGCCCTGGAAGTTGCCGAGGAAGTTGGGAGAGGCGCCCAATGAGACCAATTGCGTTCCGAGCGAACCCACACCCAGCGGTCTGTTGCCGGTATCGGCATCACCCAGATTGCGGCCGAAATATCCCTCCAGCACGGCGGTTGGGCCGAAGACATGTACCTCGTGGATTGCGCCATTCGAACCGTAGTCATTTGCGAAACTTGTGGCGCCCGCATACCCGTCAGAGGACGTTTGCGGCTCAAAATACTGAGACACGCGCGCAAAAATGGTGTCATGTCCGCCCAAGATCTGGTCCACACGGACTGAGTAGGTATCCTGCTTCAGTTTTGTGGGAGAGCTGTCAATATAGTTATTCCCGCTAGCCACGTACGGACCGGTGGGATAGTTCACTGCGGCGTAGGCGGCCGCGATGGGGCTGATTCGAGTCGATGGGATGGTGTTATTGGGGAAAGGCGCGCCGGTGGTCGGGTCGTAGATTGTGGCGAATCCCTGGAAGTTGCCAGCGACTTCTGCCGTCGTCGGAGCGAGACCGGTGCTTTGGGACGCTACGTTTTGACGATAGCCCTCGTAGGCGCCGTAGAAGAAGGTTTTGTTGCGACCGTTGTACAGTTTGGGGAAGATCACCGGGCCGCCGCCGGCAACACCAAACTGATTCTGCTTTAGAGCATTGCGCGGCGCGCCCAGTGAGTTGGCAAAGAAACCATTCGCGTCCAGGTCGCTATTCCGTAAGAACTCCCAGACCGTAAGGTGGTAGGAGTTGGTTCCCGATTTTGTGACGACATTGACAATCCCGCCCGGCGCCTGCCCCCATTCCGCCAAGTCGTTGTGCGACTGAACTTTGAATTCCTGCACGGCGTCTACGATGGGCTGAACGTTGTAGTTGCCGATGAAAGACCCCAGGTCAACAACGCCGTCTAACAGAAACATATTGCTGCGGTTGCGCTGGCCATTGAGGGCCGGGTACGCAAACGAGCCGATGGCGTTACCGGCGAAACCGCCGCCGCCCCCACTATTCTGCGCCACGCTGATCGGGCTGGCGCCAGGGGTCAGGGAAAGCAACTGCGTAAAGTTGCGCCCATTCAACGGCAAATCCTTCACCGCTTCCTCGTTGATGACGGTTCCGAGTTCGGAGGTGGACGACTCAATGGCGACAGCGCCCGCTTCGACTTCGATCGTCTGCTGCGTCACACCCACCTTCAGCTTGAAGTCATACGTGGCCGTCTGGTTCACCTGCATGACGATCCCTGCCTCCGTAAGCGTGTTGAACCCTTCCTTCACCACCTTTATGCTGTAGGCCGCCGGCAGTATATTTACAAAGTTATAAATGCCTGCGGCGTTCGTCTGAGTCGTGAAAGACCCGCCGGTTGCGCTGTTGGACAGCGTGATGGTCGCCCCGGGAATAATTGCTCCCGATGCGTCGGTCACGGTGCCGTTAATCGCCGCCGCCGCCTGCTGCGCGGAGAGGGTTACGGGCTTCGCCAGGAACAACAGGCAGAGAGCGATGCCTGTTTGAAAGGCGTTGTTGAGAATTCGATGGGAGCGACGTTGCATAGGCTTAACTTGACCTCTTTTGTTGCCAAACGCTGGCAGTACCGTGACGCTTGCTTCGCTAAGAACTTGGTACAGCGACCACGTTTCTCGCAAAATACTTCTTTCCACCGTGCTTCCCCAAAGGAATCTGGCGGAGTACCTATCCGTCAATTCTTGCGGAAAATGAATACACCGACCTTCTAACGCTAAACCATTAGTGAAATTGTATTAGTCGTCCCGGTTCCTGTCAAGAAGAAAATTTTGCGCTGTCAAGGCAAAGTAGAAATGTCCCCTTCCCAGCAAAGTAGAAATGTCCCTTTGGCCCAGGCATCCGAGGAGTGCATATTACTGGGGATGCCGGTGAAGCGGAGACGGGCTCTGCTCCCAAAGGAACTCCACTCCAGCGCCCCGGCGATCAGGGTTCAGGATTTAGCGGGTAAGAGCGTGTAGCCGAGGGCCTGAGCCTGAATTCGGAGCCGAGTTTCCATTCGTTGGAGGTGGTTCTGTTCCGCCTTGGCGAATACGCTTTCGTCATAGGTCTTTCGGGTCGTGAGCAGCTGGAAAATAATTCGCGCCAGCTTATGGGCGGCTGCGGTGATCGCTTTTGGGGCTCCGAGTCTGGATCGCATCCGGCGATAGAACACACCCCAAGCCGATTCACTCTGTTGAAGCGACTGGGCGGCCATCCGAAGGGTAACGGCAATGCGGTTTTTGACCTTTCTCGTCCCGCTCCCAAGCACTTTCCCCCCGCTGATGTCGTTGTCCGGGCAAAGCCCCATCTACGAACTGAATGCTCCAGCGCTACGGAATTTTGAGACGTCGCCGCCCAACTCGGCGAGTACGCACTGTACATGCAGGACGCTGATGCCCGGAATCGTCGTCAGATCCACGCCAAGAATCCGGTAAGCTTCGTCGCGTAGTGCCATGGCTCTGGCGGGCGACATCACTTTGCATTTCTTTACCGAATCCTTGGCGGTCGGCAGGGTTGCGATTGGATCGGCTTTGGTTTCGAGGCTTTTCATCAATACCTGCATCTTCTTCGCAGGCGACGATTTGTCGCTGATACTCGCGGTACAGCGCAACGGATTGCCCAAGCCTGAACATATGCTCCCGCCGGTTAATCGCCCACCAGACTCTTCGCGATGGTCTCGTGACTGGCTCGAATGCGTGGATCCCGGAGCGCGGCCAGCGCATGTACGTCTCGATTCCCGTCCAGACTCGCGTCGAGAATCGCCAGCCCTGTTGTTCCGGTGATATCGCTGATGACATGGTGACGTTGTAGGTTATCTGATCCAGCGCTTTCTGCATGTGCTGGACATGGCCAGTTGCCATATCGACAAGACTTGCTCGATGTCGCAGCAACGACTGGACCGCGCAGATGTCCTGTACGGGACGGAAGGATGCGCGCAATAAGCCAACCGAATGCAAGTATTGCAACCACTGACAATCGGAAACGTCCGTACGTCGTCCCGGAACATTTTTGACGTGCTTCGCGTTCACCAGATAAACTTCCAGCCCGCGAATTTCCAGAATCTGCATCAATGGAATCCAGTAAACCCCGGTGGATTCCATCGCAACTGTGCGAACACGGCATTATAGGGCTCTGAGCAGGAATCTGTAAGACCCCCCGGTTTTATTGGGTTTCCGGGGTTTGGGGCCGACGGGCTAAAATAGGTTCCTCGGCCCTGGAAGTGAGTCGTCGCCAATGATCAAGGACCTTTCAGCCCGCTCCTAGACTGATTGCCGCCGCCGATGGAAATGGCCCGTTTCCGTGTATGCCGGCGACCGCCGTGGTCCGGCACATCGGGGAGGGCAAGCGCGGGCGGCAACTCAGCGCGCCAACTCAATCGGATGCTATGAACCCTCGCACGGGGGCGCTCCGGATAGGCCAAACCGCCCCGAACATACCGTCAAATAAGGGGTTACGCCAGTCAGCAGCCCGGTACAATCCCCGAATTCCAGGTCCAACGCTCTTAGAGATTGCGCTGTTCTCAGCAGGTAGCGACCTCAGATCGGCCGTTCAGCGGCGGAATCCAAAGCCACCAATCCCGGGAATGGCGAAACGCCCAAGTCTCCGCCATTTGGAGGTTTCTCGAATTCTCGCGCAGAGCCCATTATAGTAACCAGCCGGCAAGCTTATTCAGATCCTGGGTAAAGGTGGCGAACATGCGGACAGGTTCCGGATCCCGATCAGCGGGTACCGCCGCATAAATCTCCGTGGCGCCAATATCGATTCCGGCGGCGTCCGGGTTCAAAACAGGCAGCGCGACCTTCTTGTTCTTGCTTACTCGTTTGCTTGACATGTGTTCCCCGATCAATGACTTTGCCGGGGACCGGATCTGGATCGTGAAGCAAAGGCATTCTCCCAATCGGGATCGATCGCTCGCCTTTTGGCGGGCTCACGTCACCACTGTTTGATCACGCTACCCAGGGCCACATTGGACGAACGGGCTCAAAATGAGCACCACTCGCAGACTCGGCCTACAGCCGCGGGCCCCAGCGCCCCATTATGGCACTCAGTTCCTTCCGCGTTTTGCCCATGAATTATATGGCCCCACACTGTCGAGCAACCGGTCGAGGAATAGTCGGCCGGAACTCATCGCGGACGATGAGATGGGCGCGCACCCCCCGTCGCGTCCTTTTAGCTGGGCCTGGGGCCGACCAACGGGAGGCGGCACTCCAGCCCCAGCTTTTAATGCTTTTGCTTTTAAGACTACATCGGACCGATAGATTCCGTCATGCCTGAAAAACGCAAGGATGAGGGGCCCTCGACTCGACGGGTAGTGTGCACGCTCCCGGCGGGCTCCAGCTCGGGTAACGGTGTGGACGGATTGGTGATCGACGCAAACTCTCTTAGGACGATTTAAAATCCGGGTAGTCCTTCCGGTCGTCTGGAGAGTTTCCCTGTAGAGGGCGTCTTTGACCTGGCGGCCACTCCGAAGCCCGGGCTGCTAATTCAGCCTCACTCCGCTACGCTCGGCTTGTAGCCGGACACCTTCGCCGCTTGCCATACCTTCGGTCCCTTCTTGAAATCATGTTCCAGTCACTCCCTCGTTGGCTCGCGCGTGGGTGGCGCACCGCGCTTCTCCTTCATCGGCCGCGCTTTCCTGTTCTCGGCCACGGCGCACGGCTTGACCGTCAAGTATCGCTCGCCGAATCTTACTGCCAGGGAGCCGTCCAGCGGCTTCTCCACGCGAACGTCGGCCCCACGCAACCTGCTTGACAATAGCCGGGTGCACGATCTGGTACAACGTGCCATCGATTCGCAAGGTGTAGTCATTCCGCATGCCGCGTTTCCACAACGACGCCGCCAGATGGTGGCTCCTCTCCAGAGGACGATGTGCGTCGCCGGCATTAGCCGCTTCCACCGTCAGTTCCCGCTCCCACCACACCAGATAATCCTCGTCCAGATATCGGTTGGCGTCCTCGATCGTTTTCACTCCAGCTACCCGCAGCCCTTTCACCAACCGATCTTGTGCCGTCCCGAAGTTCCTTTCCACGCGCCCCTTCGAGTGCGGAGAATGCGCTGGGATCCAGGTGATCCCCCGTTCCCGTAACGCCCGGCCAATCTGCGTCGGCGGCATTTCCACCGCGTCCTGATCCACTCGCGGCTCATCGCGTTTGCGCTTCCCTGCCGTCTGGAACAGGCTCGCCTTGTCCGTGTAGAACGTCACCGGCCGGCCGAACGTTTCCAGGTAGCTCCACAATAGCCGCATGTTCTCCTCGGTCGAATCATGCCGCACGAACCGTGCGAACAATCGGCTGGTCGCATCGTCGATCATGGCGATCAGATACAATGGCTCCCCGCGCCCCTCCAGCCAGTCGTGCTCGCTGGTATCCCACTGCACCAACTCCCCAAACCGAGTCCGCCGCGGCCGCCAAGCATGGACTTGCTTAACCTTCTCTTTCTTCCCCCGCCATAGCTTGCCGCGAATCATCCATTGCCGCACGGGTCTCTTTGCTCGCCGTGATCTTGTGCTTATTCTGCAAGTACTCTGCCGCCAGCGTAGGCCCAAACCCTTGGTACACATCCGCTGACAAAATCTTCACCGCCGTCTTCTCCACCAACTCGTCCATCCGTCGGTTTGATGGCCTTCCGCGCAGGCCGTGGATCAAAGCTTTATCGCCGCGTTTCTTCCATGCGTACAGCAGCCGCTTCACCTGTCGTACACTCAACTCCAATTCCGTGGCTGCCTCCCGCTGCGTGATCAGCCGCTTCTTCGCTTTCCGCAACATTACGAGCCGGTCTCTATCGGCTTGGGTCATCAGTAGCTGTCCTTCTTGCATCCCCCAAGCCTGGGGTTGTCAAGGGGACATTTCTACTTTGTTCAAAGGGGACATTATCACTTTGCTGCCACAGAAGAAAATTTGCGCAAACGCATGACAGGAAAAGGGAAGTTGTTTTTGGCCAAACTGTAACGGCTCTCGTTAGAAGGGAATTAAACGAATTAGTGTAATATGCCTACTTGTAACTCGCCGGAATCGGCAATGTGTGCCCCGATTGCGGACATAAAGTGATCCACCACGGAGTAGGGAGGGAGAGGGCGCTCCCCGCACGGCGGGAAAAAAAGTTTTACTTGTGGCGTCGCGTCGCGGCAATGATATCGAGCGCTTTTTGAATGTCGACATCGTTCGGCTTGAGCGACTTGGCGATCTGGAGATCCTTTTCTCCGTTGTCGATGTCGCCAGACTTGCACTCAATCAAGCCTAAATCTTTGTGGAGATCCGCTTTCGACTGACAATCTCCACACTGATTGAGAGCCTCGTGAAATTGGGAAACCGCCTGCGAATAGTCGCCTCGTTTTGCGGAGGCAAGAGCGAAGTTTCCTAAGGTGTCCGCCTCCGTCAAGAGCTGCTTTTGCTGCTGTAGGGCGACCAGCCGGTCACGGTATTCCTTCGCTTTGGTCGGATTCGTTTTTAAGAGGGCTCGCGACAGGTTGTAGAGAACTTCCGTACCGCTAGGATCGATCTCGCCAGCCTTCTTCCAAGCCTCGATCGCCTCATCTGTCTTATTGAGTTTTTGGTAACTTTGCCCCAGCAGGAACAAAGCGTCAGCATTCCTGGGCTGCAGAGCGATCAACTTTTGCAGCGCATCCACAGCTTCTTCATAGTGAGTTAATTTGCTCTCGTTCAAGCCGAGAAAATAGAGTGCCGAAGGGTAGGACGGCGCCAGCTGGCAGGCACTCTTCAACTCAGCCACAGCCTCGTCAAAGTGGCGCAAATCGTAGTAGGCGCGGCCCAGGTTATAGTGCGGTGCCGCACTGCCCGGGGCTAACTGGACAGCTCTTGCGAACTCTTCGAGCGCTGCGTCACTGCGATAGTTATCTGCCAGCGCGATGCCGAGGTTCAAGTGAGCCTCTGAAGAGTTGGGCTGCAAATCGACAGCACGTTGTAAGATCGCCACGCTGTCTACTCCGTGATCGAGCTTCTTCTGAAGCATGCCGAGCGCCGTGAGGGCTTTTGCATTTTTCGGATCGATCTCGAGAGTCTTTTCGAGATCGCGTGCCGCATCCGCGAACCGGGACTGACTCGCCTCAATCAAGCCGAGATTCAAGAACGCCTCCGGCAGCCGTGGGTTGTTTTCGGTCGCCTTGTGAAACAACACTTCGGCGTCGTGAAGACGGCCCATGCCACCGTACAGTACGCCAAGGTTGCTCTGGGCATCGGCAAACTGTGGATCTTCTTCAATCGCCTTTTTGAAGTGTTTTTCCGCTGCGGCGGTTCTGCCCTCGGCGGCATCGAGCAGGCCCAGCTGGTTCTGCGCCAACGTGAGCTTCGGATCGAGTGAGACGGCCTTCTCGAGGGCCTGTCGCTGCCCGGCCTTATTGCCGATTTCATCTAGAGCGATGGAAAGATTGAACCAGGTTTTCGCATCGTTGGGATCGTGCTCCAATGCCTCGCGGTATTTTGTCGCCGCCTGCGCCGCGTCCCCCTTTAGCAGAAGCTGGTTCGCGCCGCCCCCGGCTGCCTGGGCAATGCTTTCTTCCACGCCCCGCTGCTTCGAGTTGCGGAAGATCTCAAGCTCTTTTTGGGCCTCCTCGGTCCTTTGCAAGGCCTTTAGGACATTGGCCAGCTGAAAGTGCGCCTCCGCCGAGTCGGGCCGTAGTTCCAGTGCCTTCCGCAGGTGGGGAAGGGCCTCCTGCGGCTTTTCTTCGCGCGCCAGCACAAAGCCTAACTGGTACTGCACACCGTATTCGACGGGGCCCTTTCGTGACGCTTGGGTGAGTTCTCGCTCAGCCTCCACGTATCGGCCAAGACCACGGTACGCGCTCCCGAGGATATAGTGCCCTTCCCAATCCGCCGGCTTCCGCTTCACATAGTCGCTGGCCTCCGCGAGCGCTTCTTGATATTTGGCGGATTCGGCGTACGCTTTTGCGAGCGCCAGGCGGGTCTCGTCGTTGTCCGGCTCCAGCTTCAGCGCTGCCGCATATTCATCGGCAGCTTCTCGAAACCGTTTATCGTCGGCGTAGATTGTAGCGAGGTTGAAGTGAGCGTTCGCCAGACTCGGGGCGGCCTGGACCAGGTTTTTGAGAATGTCGATCGCTCGTTGCGAGTCCTTGTTTTGCGCAGACGCGACAGCCAGCTCAATCTTGATGTCCGGATCGGACGGAGAAAGCCGGGCCGCTACCGTCCACCTCTCGATGGCGGCAGCAAACCGGCGTTGGGCCGCATAGGCCTGGGCTAAATGATCGAGCAAATAGGCCGACTGGGAATCGATGGCGAGCGCGGCTTCCAGTTGAGATTCGGCCTCGTCCAACTGGCCCGATTCCTGCAACGCGACTCCCAGTGCTCCGTGCGCCGGTGCATCGGATGGCTTCAGCTTCACGGCCACTCGCAAAGCGGACACCGCTCGCCCAGGCTGGTTGAATTGCAAAAGGGCAAGGCCAAGATTGAAGTGACTGGGAAACGACGTAGGGTCTAACTTGGCGGCCTCAGTGAAGGCTGACACCGCGCAGGCTGGTTGCCGGTGCTCCGCGAACCAACCGCCTAACGCGTTGTAGGCATCCGCAGAGGGCTTTGCCTTAATCTGGCGATCGAGATCAGGCGGACGGATGCATTCGGCTGCAAAACCAGATTGCGCAAAAATGAGCGTAATGAGAAATAGCGAAAGTCTAAGCCACATTCAATTTGAAACCCGAGCGAGGAGACTCCGCATGAATGTGTCTCCGGGAAACAGCCCGACATACTCTTCCATGGCGTGTCTAGCCTCAGTGTAATGTTTCAGCTTGACGTATTCAAGAATCAGGTGCTTCCGCGATTCCGCCCGATACGGATCGATATCGATTCCCTTCAAGAAAGCGGGAATGGCCTCGTCGTCGCGGGCGAGATTAGCCAGCGCTATGGCCATATCCTCATAGACGGCCGCTTCGCCTAAGCGGACGCCCGTTGCCAGATGGACCAGAGCCTCCTCGTTCCTGCCCTCGGCGAGGGCCTGGTGTGCCAGGGCTGCCTGGACATACGGATTGTCACCTTCGGAATGGCCCAATTTATCCAGCAGGGCAAGATACCTGCTTTGGTACTCCGGCGACCGGCCAACCAAGTCGTTATACGCGCGCAACAAAGCGATGTCGGAAAGCTGGCTTGACCTCCCTTCGGGCTGGTTGACGATTAGAAGATCGCTGCCGGCAGTCGGCTTCCAAGGCGGCAGTGGTTTGTCAGGGCGCGCGGGAATGCGGTGATTAGTCAACGCGGAGTGCGAGATTACTGCAATGCTGCGCTTGGGCATATGGCAGTCAACGCAATTATCCGCGCGGCTCTGGCGCACGGCCAAGGATAGTCTACAACTCCGCTCGGTATGGCAGGTGAGACACTTCGCTTTGAAGTATGTTGAGGCCTCGGCCTCCAACGCTTGGACGTGGGGGTCGTGACAGGTGAGACAACTCAGTTTGCCGCCGCTTTGAGTAAAACAGCGGCTCGCTTGCATGGCGGCATTGTGCTCTAGCAGATCCTGCTCGTGTCTTTCTTCGCTGTTTGGAGGAACTTTGAGAATGGCAACGGTGTCGAAGAGCCATTGCCCCGGGCGGAAGTCCTGATAGGTCTTGCCGGGTTGCAATACCCGGGCGTCACCCGTTTGGTGACAGCTCATGCATATGTTTTCAGCCAGCCGCGGAGACAGTTTCGCCGGGTTCACAATATTCCCGTGGCGCTTGGGATCGTGCGCATGCGCTTGGCCCGGTCCGTGGCAATTCTCGCAGCCAATCGCTAATTCCTGAAACGGCGGATCGCAGTAGGCGCCCGGATGATCCAGTACCGGCTGGGCGCGGCCGCTGTGACAAAGGATGCATCCCTCGGGCGCCTGGCGCGAGAAACCATAGTCTGCGAATTCATAGCCGGGAGACAAGTCCCACTTATTTGGTTTTGAGTAGTAAGATAGCGGCGCTTCAAACAAGTAGTTGCCCCGTCGAATGAGAAAGGTCAGACCATTACTTCCCGAACCGACAATGTAATCAAGACGGTGCTCGTCTTCAAACAGGTTTGGCTCACTCTCGCTTTGCCGCCAGCCGGTGCGATCCCCCACAACTCGCAACCTTCGATTGGTCCCCGGCACGGCTACCATGGCCTCTCCAGGAATACTTGCTTTATCTAATTCGGAAGCAGGACGCATCGAACGTCCCATGTCAGTCTTCGCAAAGGAGCGATAGATCTCTGCATGGCAACCGTAGCAGGTTTTCGAACCCGTGTATCGAGCCTCCGGTGGCGCCGCCAGTGCGTTTGCGGCAACCCCCATCCAGAACAAAAAGCGGTAGCGTCTCATGGACAATGCATCACCTCGATTATATGGAAGATCCCGCGAAATCCGTTAGGGTATCCGTTCGCGCGCGACGAAGATCTCATCGGCTTTTAGATTGTGGTACCAATCGACGAGCCCGGTCGGCCAGTCGACCTCAAGTTCTTTCACGATCAACGCTTTTCCTAATCCGAAATAGACGCGCTTGTCGCTGGCGGACAAATAACTGGACGCGGTCGTCACGACGGCAAACTGCTGCTTACCGTCGTCCGTAACGATCCGCAATTGGGCTCCGATGCCGTCCCGGTTGCTCTTCGTCCCAACGGTGTTCACGATCAGCCAGTGGTTCCTGTTTCCTGTGTTCTCCAGAATCACTGGCGGCCGATCGTTGCAGTTGATAACAATATCGACAAAACCGTCGTTGTTAAAATCGCCAAACGCGACGCCGCGTGCGGCCAAGGCCTTCTGAAACACTTCGCCGCTCTGCTTCGAAACATCGACGAACTGGTTTGCTACGTTCCGCAACAGCATGGGGGCCTCCAGGTACCGCACATCTGGCTGGGTCGTCTCGATATTGTCCATCACGTGGCCCTGCCCGAAGAACAGGTCCTTTACTCCGTCATTGTCATAGTCGATGAACTTCATGCCCCAGGCAGAGTGATTAACGCTCGCAGCCGAAAGCCCGGCCGGCCCAGATACATATTCAAAGTGGCCTTCGTGATTGTGAAACAGCGCGTACTTTTGCTTGGCGAGTGAATCGATAACGATATCCGGCCACCGATCGTTGTCGTAATCGGCGAAGTCAATGCCCATCCCAGAGAATGCGGCTCCGTTTTCGTCATAGGCGATGCCCGCGGTCAACCCGACCTCTTCAAACTTACCGTTGTGCAGATTGTGGAAGAGTTGCTCGGGAACCGAGTCATTGGCGACAGCGATGTCCGGCCACCCGTCCCGATCGTAATCGTTGATCGCCACGCCGAGCCCCTTGCCGGGGAACTTCGATACACCACTGTCGTCCGAAACATCTCGAAAATGGCCGTGGCCTTCATTATGAAACAGAAGGTGCGTAATTGGTGGAAACAGATCTGGATGGCAATAGCCACGTCCGCCTGGCTTCGCCACTCCGCAGAAAACGTCCTTGGAGAAGTCCCACGTCAAGTAACGCGAGACGAACAGATCCAGCAGGCCATCCCGGTCGTAGTCGACAAACACAGCCCCGGCGGACCAACCGTTGCCGCCGACGCCGGCCGCAGCGGTGACGTCGGTGAACGTTCCATCGCCGTTGTTGTGGTAAAGGATGTTCTTCCCGACATTCGTTACGTACAGGTCTTCGTAACCGTCGTTATCGAAGTCGGCGACCGCGACACCCATTCCAAAGCCATCGCCCTGGAGGCCGGCCTGTTCGGTGACGTCAGTAAATGAGCCGTCGCCGTTGTTGCGATAGAGCCGGTTCCAATACTTGGGGGCCGACTTGTCGGGACGCGCACCTTCGGGCATCGGATCGGCCAGAGCCGCCCCATTGACGAAGAAAATGTCGAGTAGGCCGTCGTTGTTGTAGTCGAACAGCGCAACCCCGCCGACCATCGTTTCCGGCAGGTACTTGTGCGAGGTATGGCTGGCTTGGTTCACGAAGTGAATGCCGGTCCGGCCCGTCACGTCGTCGAATCGGTTGGAATGGCCGGCGGAGGACGCAGCGAGCGCAACCAGTGCGACGAGTGCGAGACCTGCGGACCCTTTCTTGTTCAACAGCAAATCGGTCACCAATGCGCCAGCTTATCGGAAACCCAGGCCGTGTCCTTTTCGGTGTGGCAGAGGAGGCACGCATTGGGGCTATCCTTCTGTCCAAATCGCGCTGTCATACCGGCGTCCGGAAGGTCATCGATCTCGTGAGAACGGGCTTCGAACATGACACTGTTCATGATGCGCGGCATGTGGCATGCCTCGCACCTGCTTCCTTCCGAACTGGCAGCGTGATGGGTATGTCGTTCCGGACTATTCTGGAACTTTTCATGACATTGCAAGCACCGCTGATCGGGATGATCCAGGAACTTGAGCGATGCGGGATTCGTGGCGGCGTCCACCGAATGCGGATCATGGCAACTGGAGCAGCGCGCCGTGCCCTGGCGATAGCAAGCTGAGCGGGTGAACGCTTCGACAATGAATGTCGTTTCCCGGAACCGCCCGTCCTTATAGAAAGCGCGCCGCAGGAACTCCGGGTAGTTGCGGCTTACACTGGGCAAGAGAAAGCTTGGTCCCGTTGACGAGTAATTCAGTTCATTATGCACACTAGCTCCTCTTTCCGCCGATTGACGGTGGCATTGCGCACAAACCTTTATTTCTTCCCGATTCTTGGTCTTTAGGAAGTTCACCGGGGCCGCCAACCCCCCTGTGCCTGTCGAATCTTTCGAGTAATTCCGGTTTTCCCGCTGCATCCGGTCGACGTGCTCCTTTGAGGGACCGTGACACATTTCGCAGTCGATGCCGGGTTCCTGAAACCGAGCTTGCATGATGCCTTCTTCTTGAGTGGACGCCGCTCGCAACTGACTGGTATGGCACATGGCGCAATTCAGCTGGTAGTTAGTCGCCGGAAGCAGCCGCGGAAACTTACTAATGTCGGCCCGAACGCTCGATGGCGGGTCAATCCATTTCCAATAGTTCACCCATCGGCCATGAATCTTGTTGTATTCAATGGGAAGCACCTGCATTCGGCCGTCGGGGAGCCGCGTCACATACCCCTGCTGCCATTTCGAGCCGATGGTGAAGTCGACATGATATTTCGCAGGGTGCCCGTCGCTGCCGGGCATCTCGAAGAAAGGCCGGCCGTCGTTACCCATCCGAATGACTGCGCCATCGTCGCCTCGATACTCCGTGCCAGGACTGAAATCGCCCATGATGTTCTCGGCTTTGTACGGACGCAATATGCGCGACATACCAGTCTGCCGCCACGACTCGTATTCACGCCCGTGGCAAGGGGCGCAGGACGATGACCCTACGTACGACCCCGGTTCTCCCTCCGTCACACCGGCGCGATTCTCCGCCGCTGGAATCTTGGGCGGAGGCAGGCCAGCCAGAAATTCGTTGAAGCCGGAGTCGTCTCCTGGTTTCAGGTGAGTCGAAATCGTTGCTCCCTTGCGCCTTTGGTCGGCGGCGTAAATGCGCCGCAACGATTTCGCCGCCCTCTCCTGCAGATTCTGTCCTAGCCGGGCCGCTTCGGCATAGTCTGACGCGGCGTCAGCCGGCCGGCCCAGAGCCTCCTCCACAACGCCTCGCAAGTAGTAGATCTCCGCATCGTTCCGGTTCAACTGCAATGCCGTTGTCAGTTCGTCGAACGACTTCAACTGAAGAGCTCGCCTTGACGAGCCCGAGGCGGCGAGACCCTCACTGGCGTATACTCTGCCCAGCGCGAAGCGGGCCGATGCCTTCAGTTCGTCCCTCAGCTTCGGCCAGGCCTTCCGCTTCGTACCAGCCGGCGGCCCGAATTCATCCAGATACTCCAAGGCATCTTTGGCCGCCCTCTCCGCGAGAGGCATCAATCTTTGTTGAGCCGCAACGTTCGCCAACGGAACCAGTAAGAGGGGATTCTCAGGAAACAAACGTAAAGATTGTTTTGCCTCTTTGATAGCTCGGTCATAGGAGCCGAGATCGATGGACGCTTTCGCGGCCGCCTCATAAGCGTACCCCAGAAGCCACGATTGCGGATACGTCTCAATGAAACGCTCCGCCAAGCGGTGCCTCTCTTCCGGCTTCTTCTTGCGATGGAGCTTGAGAAAAGCGGCCCTTTCCAGTAAATCCCGTACCTCATCCATCACTGTGAAGCGGCTTTCGCCCTGCTGCCGAATGGCTGTGTCTAACTCCTGGGCGAATCCGCTTCTACTTCCACCAGCGGCGATGAAGAACAACAAGGCGGCGAGCCAACGGAGCGCTGCATGATCGCTAACTCTCTGAGCAGGAAGTCGCCGCAGGTCCATACTGAAAACTATAGCGAACCGGCGGCCGTTCACCAAGAGCGGTGATTCGGCAGGTCGCCGATCCAGGCGTCCGGTCCTTGCTCGCTCGTGAGGACGCGGATCTGAATAAAACGCCAATAGCGGGAAGAGGATTTCGCTCCGATCTCGGCCAACACGGGGTTGCCGGGCGCGCGCGTGAGCGCGATATGAAAGTCGAGATCTCTCTGAACGAGCTCCTCCATTAGCCGCCTCTCCGCTGCGATTGCCATACGCTCAAGAGCTCTTCAACGCCCGAAAGATCCGATCCGTTGGAGCAGGCCAATTGTGCCGCGAGCCCTTCGAATCGCCGCGCGCACTTCATAGATGTGCCTTACGCCCTGCTCGCGATAGTTGACAACGCGTGGGCTACGTCCGGCATCCTTCACCAGGAACGCTGTAATCAGGAGATTGATCGCCTCGCGAACGGACGCCTGCGCCACGCTGAACTCCTGGGGCCAAACGGTTTTCACGACTCATTGCCCGGCGTGGAGACGGCCCGTCACGATGACTTGCTTAAGCGCCGAGGCGAGTTGTTCTTTCAGAAGGACGCCGTGCGAGGTGTCATCTAGAAGGGCGGGTATAAGCGCTCAGATGGAGTATATCTAAACCTTTGCTCAAAGCGAGACCCAATTTTTAGTTGAGTTCAGCATGAAATCGGATTGATTCCGCGACCGCGGCGAGAAAGCGCAACCAGCGGCTGGGGGGCACGAGCTACGACTGGCTGCGTCACCCGGCCAAGTTCCCTTCGGCCGCGGCTGAGGGAGCAATCCCAACAATCGGCACATGATCGGCGAGGGCAATCCGATTCTCGCCGGCCAGTATGTACAGCACTGTATCCGGCCCTTCGCCGCATCGGCCTATGCAGTCTGGGAGAACGTCGAAGGATCCATCGAGGCTCATCACAATGGTCAGCGGTCGCGCGGTCGACGGGCCGGCTTACGACAACGGGACACGGAGAAGCCAGTTTCAGTTGGCGATGGACGCGATCTTCAAGTTTTGAGAATCGCTGGTTGCGGCGGCGGTGTTGAGGAACCGTTCGCACTTCGGCGCTCCTGACGCTCCATAGTCAACGGCGGTGATGCTCCCGCCGGAGGCCGCCGCTGCCACCGCCACCCTCTGCGACAGCCTTAGCCAGCGGACAGCGGGGCAGAGACGATGACACAGGGTTGTCGGCGAGTCCACCTTATACGCTGGCGACTTTCCGCAAGCCGGGGGACCGCGCCACCTGCGGATTCGGCAGCTGAAATAAAAATTGGAGTGGCTGTCGATTTTGGGTCTCCCCAACGACTATAGGACAAAGGAACGATGAGCTACGGTTCCTGAGTGAACAGGAAACGAGTCATCGCAAACAAGCCACAGGAAACAAGGAGAAAACGTCATGCCACAGTATCTGGTTGCTAACTACCTCCCCGACGACTTCGACCCGTCCGCCGTAACCGAAGCGATGATCGAGGAGATCCACGCGCTCAACCGCGAATTGATTGCTGCCGGCGTGAGGAAGTTCGCCTGCGGAATTTCCCCGGCCGGCAACGCAAAGACGGTGCGGAAGCAGCCTGATGGTACGGTGCTCGTCACCGATGGGCCATACACCGAGACCAAGGAGCACATGGGCGGTTTCTGGATACTGGAAGCCGCCGATATGGACGAGGCACTCGCGTGGGCGCGCAAAGGTGCCATCTCCTGCGATGCGGTGGGCGAGGTGCGCGAGCTTCTTTTCTACCCGGCTCCGGAACAAGAAAGTGGCGGAAGCAAGTAAACAATCTCTCTCTTCTCGCACAATTCCCGCACTTCCGCATCAGTTCACCGTGTTGCTGCTACTACCGAGCAGCCTCTCCTGAAGGCGCATCACCGCTTCCTTGCGCCGGGCCAGTCCCACGATGGTGTACTCGCTGGTCATCTCCGGCGGAATGTCCAGCGGCCATCCCAGAGGTTCCACACCGCAGCGGTCGTGAAGATTACGGAAAACAGGTTGCGCAGATCCTGGCGTGTCCACCAGCTCAACCAGCAGCGTGTGAGCGAAGAACTAGGCTTCATCCCATCATTCGCCGACTGGGTGAAGGCGATCCGGCCGGAGCCGTGGATGGGGCGGGCTGAAAAACTTGAACAGACCATCTCTATACCGGATGCGAAGAGCGCATTACAACAAGCATCTTCAGACACAAAACGGAGCCACACCAACGAAACTGGACCAAACCCATTCCGTACAGCACGATCGGCTATAATCTGAGTGTCTCGGCGTATTGGAGCCGGACCCTACTATTCGATTCGACCAGAGTCATGCGCATCAAATTGCGGCCACCGCTGGTCATTCGCTTAGGCGGAGCGCCAGTGACGTATTCTGGTTCAAGGTTCGAAGATGGCACGGCAATTCCATGGGCTCGGTTTTCTGCTGCTGTCGGTGGCGTCCGTCTGTCCTGGTGCCGATGCTCCTGTCCCGCACTTCATCGGACCGGAAGCCTGCGCGCTGTGCCATCGGGCCATTGCCGCTCAGCAAAAGCAAACAGCAATGGCAGCCACTTGGCAAGGATGCCTCACAAAGTGGCTTCCACCGGCCTTTCAGGCTTCAGTCGCTGACGATCTTCCTTACGAACTCAAGCGCATGGGCGAAGCTTTCACCTACTCCGTCGGCTTCGGCGGCACGCAGTTGACCTTGCCCGTCGAAGTCTTGATGGGTGGTCGGCGCCATGGGCTCGGTTTCCTGGCCTCCATCCGCGAACTCGATGGCATTCCCCTGGCGCGGCCGGCGCTGGTTCAGGCCCGGTACGAGTGGAGTCCGGAAAGGAAACAACTGCTGCTCGCGCCAGGCTGTATACTCGCGAAGCCGCAAACGCTCGACGCCGCGTTAGGCGTCGTCCTGAGCCCGACGTTCGAATCGCGCTGCCTCAGTTGCCATGGTCAGCCCGGCACCCTGGGAAGCGGCAGGGACGGCGGCGTCGGTTGTGAAAGCTGCCACGGTCCCGGGTCTGGTCATCTTCTGGCGGTGAACGAAGGCCACCCCATGCAAGGCATCGTCAATCCTAAGCGCTTGTCGCCCGAAGATAGCATCGATGTCTGCGCCCGCTGCCATATCGGTTTGGGGAGGTTATCCGATCCTTCGACAGACGACTTGCTGGTTGCAAATCAAGTCCTTGCTCTGCGGAGCTCAGGGTGTTTTCTCGAAGGCGGCAAAGCCATTTCCTGCACCACTTGCCATGATTCTCACAATGACGCGACCGGAGCTCGCCGAGCGGTTAAGGTATGCCTAAACTGTCACGCCGCAAGCGCGAAACCGCACGCTGCGCTATGCCCCGTGAATGCATCCGGCGGCTGCGTCGGTTGCCACATGCCGTCCGTGGAAATGGGTCCGCTGCATTTGGTGGATCATGCGATCCGCGTTCATCCGGAACAAGGAGTGCCGGCCGTAACACCTGGCGCCGCCCTGCGGACACAGATCCGGCCTGTGAGTGAATACTTGCGTCTTATCACAACGAATTCGAGTGAGGCTGCCGCTGCCGCGCGCAATCGGCTTCAGGGTGGGGAAACTTTCTACCAGGTTGCGCGCGAGGCTTCGCTCGATCCCGCCGCGCCTATCGGAGGCTATCTAGGCCGCAAACCACTCGCGGAGTTAGACCCAAAGTTTGCAGACGAGGCGGCCCGTCTTGGTTATGGCGAGACGAGCGCGGTTTTCGAGAGCGCCGGACGATGGGTCATCCTGCAACGCCTGTCCCGCGATTTTCGCCAGCAGGCCGAACAGCTGGAACGACAAGCCGAAGACTTAGCGACGCGCCATGATCCCGTCGCCGCCATCGGGAAGGCGCAGGAAGCCCTCATCGTATATCCGCACTTCCTTCGCGCTCTTGATTTCATCGGGGTCACGCTTGCGGCCGCCGGCAATCCCAAACGAGCCGCCGAAGTGTTGAGCACAGCTACGCGCTTTTATCCAAACGATGCTGGCACGGCGTTTGCGCTGGGCTCCGCGCTGGAACTGCTCAATGACAAAGCCGGCGCGGCCGCGGCGTACCAGCGAGCCATATCGCTCGAAGAGGACTTCACCGCCGCCTACGGAAATTTGGGGCGAATCTCGTACTCATCGGGTGATTGGCAAAGTGCTATCGCGACCTTTCGGCGCGGTCTTCAAATCAATCCGCTCTCCGCCGAACTCAACTACGATTTAGGACTCGCCCTGACCCGTAGCGGCGACGTTGCCGGCGCCCGGCAAGCATTGGCATTAACGCGTAGGTTGGACCCCACTCTCACTGAGCCGAGTCTTCGTAAACCCGGCGTTCCGCAACCAGGCCAAGCAGCGCACCGGGAGAATCCGTGAAATGGCGTGGCCTGAATTCCCGGTTTGCCTGTTTGCCTATGCGAACTTTTGTGGACCAAATTCGCGCAAGACTCAGACACGGCTAGTCTAGCAGCCCGGGCTTGAAGTCTGTTTTTATGTTTCGGGCTGCGCGAAAAGCGCGATAAGATGCCGGCATGGCCACCAAGCTCTGCTCCCGCTGCCAGGTGACCAAGCCGCTCAAGACGTTTGGGGTGCACTACACGAGTGCGCTGCTCCAGTCCCACTCTATCGTATAAAACGGCCCCCCGAAGAAGCGCGTTTACGCTTGGCTCGAGCTAGGGGGCACGGGGACATGCCGCGTAGTTGCGGGCGACGAAGCGGCCGAGTGCGGAGGCGAAATGCTCGTCCAGCCCCTGCGGGCAGTGCGGCTTTAGCGGAATCGAAGATTGCGATAGGCATAAATAGCATTATCGCAGCCTCGCTGGCGCTCGAACGGATAGCGCCTTCTTCACGCCAGCGCGCTCATCGCCACCTTCCATTGCCAGTAGGGCGGACCCGCAGGCATTACATTTCAGAGAATTGTTGTGGCGATGGCTATGCGTGAGGTTTCGGCCAGAAGCAGAAAGGCCCGCCGCAGCAGTGTCGGCGGGCCAGGAATGTGGGAGCGCTTGATGCTACTTGTTGGAAGTTAAACGGCCCGTGCGGGCGGGTGACGCAAAATCAGCTTGCTTTCTGGCGGACAGGGCGCGCACGATGGCGGCCACTGTTCGTTTGTTACCCGGCATAGTTAGGATCTCCTTTTACGCCGTGCAAGGGCTCTCGCCACTGGGCGCTTGACGACATCGAGCGCCGCCATCTTCTCTGAAACGAACAGGACTCGTTTGCCTTGCTCGACCGCGCCGGCAATGAGGTTCACAATCGTCTGGGACTTGTCTGTTCCGGGTGGACCCTGAATGACCATGTTATGGCCGTCCAGCGAATCCAGAATGGCAATCGTCTGCGAACTGTCAGCATCAACGACATGGAAGGTGTCCCGATTGTGAAGTTGATCGTCGAGCAGGCAATCGTCGCGGTAGTTTGACGAAGATGGTTCCTTTACCGGGAGCCGAAATACTTCTACCGGTTTTTCATCGATCACCTCGACACCTTTCGAGCGCAGGGGACGGTAGTTCAGGAGTGTATTGCGCAGGCCGAGGTCCAAAAGATCACGGCGCGCGATCTCCAGTGTCCCGGTAAGATTGGTCTCGTTGAATATCGCCGGAGGCATCTAATTCAATCTTTGAATATCGAAATGACGATATCACGCGGCGTCACCGCATGCCGCTCTGAATGGCTCTCCCCGGCGGTGTCTAGTGTTGCCGGTGATTGGGACGCCAACCACGACGCGAACCCCGTTCCTTGACGCGGGCAACGCATGGAACCTCGTGATGTTGGAGTCCACACTCTTATCAGGTTTCGGTCGGTTGCTTCGGCTTCGGCTGCCATGGTCGTGTTCGTCGATGGCGGAGTTCGGGTCGTCGTCCGAATGGCGTCGATATTGCCCCGGGCACGTCTGGCAAAACGGGCACTGGTGCGCCTCGGAAAATACACTACCTTGCGTCTGAGTACATCGCCCTGACGAGCGAATCAAAGACCGTGGTAATATCCTCGAAGAAGAAATACAGTGAGCAGATGAGGCAGATCGTCCCGCAGAAGATCGATCTGCCCATTCACTGTGCCGGACGTGATCAAGGAGCAGATCAACCTAAGTCCGGATTTAACGCCGGGACCGGCGTTACAAGAGAAGCAGTCTCGCTCGATCGAGTCCATCATCATGAGCATACCCTCCCCCCTGGTTTTCCGGGTGGTTTCGAACGCGGTCCTTCTCTTCCACTCAGGACAGTTATGATGGTCAATATGCAGTCGATTGAGATCGATCCTGAGCTTAACCGCTGCGCTCTCGCCGAGGCCGCCCAACAGTACCCGGAGTTCGCTGGGCTCGCCTTGCGCGTCATCGCACGACCGCTCTTGCAGGGATTTGCCTGGCAACTGGAGTGGAAGGGAGCGCCGCCTGCAGGGCAGCAAGCGTGGGAGTTTCAAAACACGGCGATCCGGGCGTACAAAAGATTGGCGAAAATCATTGGATAGAAGTATGGTAGGTCTCGGAGACGAGTTGGTGATCTATTGAGCGAGCGAACGAACCCCGATGAGGACGGGCTGGCCCCAGAGTATTTTCGGACAATGGCATTTCACCTCAGCCTTCTCGCGCTTTTCGTTTCTCAGGCGTCCCCTCTCGTTGTTCAGGCCCAGGATCGTCTGCCGGTTACTCTCAGCGGAGCTGAAATCCAGGTGGAAGCCCGCTCTGCCGGGGGCCACTTGGAAGAACGATACCAGGCGAGAGAGCGCGGCAAATGGATCACCGTTGCCTCAAGCGCGGGCGAGAGTGAAGGGCCAGTCTCCTTGCGTGGCGCCAATGGTGAGATCCTTGCGGGCACTCTGCAAAGCGTTGCGCTCGAACATGGGGCGCTCATGGAACGGCTGACTGTGGGCCTACATGAAATCACCCGCACCATCGAGTTCACGGGCGGGGACGGCTGGGCGCATGTCACTACGCGGCTGGAGCCTCGCGGTCGCATGGAACTCCACTCCGTGTCGGATCGCTTTCGCTTCGAGGGCCATCCTGACTTTTCGTATTCTCCCTCGGTCGGAGGCTTCAATCCAGACGCACAGTACAAGGCTCCGCTAATCCTAACGCAAGAGCGGCAACGGGCCTTCGGAATTGTACCCGATCTTGCGGTGCTCACTCGCGAGCTGATCCAGCGCTGTCCTCACTCGCTCGACCTCGATGTACCGGCGGGCCCGCAGCTCTCGGTTGGCTTCATTCCGGCCCGCATCTACTTCCACTCCGTATTCGTGCAGGACCTCGACCGCACCTGGGCCATTGAACAACCTGTCGTCAATTCCTACTATCTTCTCGTCACCGCCGCAGCGGCTCCCGGCCAGGCTTTCCGCCAGGCAGTTCGCCTTCATTGGGAGAGATTCGGGCGCCAGGAATTGGCCACCGCTGCGCAGGAACAGGCCGGGACCGATGCTACCTACAAGTCTGACGGCCTCTGGGATGACTGGCGAAATCAGATCTGGGAGAGGGAGTCACGAGAACAGTGGCTGGCAGTCCCGCTCGGCAATGGTTCCACCGGAGGCGCCGTGCGCACCGTGCGGTGGGATCGCCCCAACCCTTCCGTTTATATGTCCGCTTGGTTCAACAGCGTGCGCACTGCCGTGGGCATGGCCCTGTACGCCCAGCGCCGCGAGGTCCGGGAACTGCTGGACCTGGCGACCGGGACGATCCGGGTGGCATTGGCGGCGCCGGGACGCAATGGGGCTTTCAAGTGCATCGCCGTTCCTGTGGACGGGTCCGTGGTGTGGGCAGCGGGAGACGGATCGGGGAACAGCATCAAAACGGGCTATCTCGGTTTCGATATGAGCTGGACGGGCTATTGGCTTCTGAAGTGGCGTGCAGCCGGCCTGCCAGAGAGCGACGCCATCTTGCCCCGGTGCCGCAGGCTGGCCGACTTCTTCATTGCGCGGCAGCTCAAAGATG
>Ga0302324_100005781_pt1 | contig 26890 bp, 20 predicted proteins | sample Palsa_T0_1_FD_201949 | JGI IMG/M metagenome (GOLD analysis project Ga0302324, IMG submission 201949) | Peat permafrost microbial communities from Stordalen Mire near Abisko, Sweden - Palsa_T0_1 | ecosystem: Environmental > Terrestrial > Soil > Palsa > Peat permafrost | place: Sweden: Abisko...
CGCACACTACAAACACGCCCCCAATGCTCTTGTGCAGCCCTTTTCGGCCCAGGGGCATAAGGTCCAAATATGGACCCAGAAAGACGTACGGGCCAGCTGTAACCGTCGAAGTGTTTTCAAGGCTATGGTTCTTCTAACGGGAACAATCGGTCGCCTTCGTGAACGCCGCCGCCCAGGCGGATTATGACGGCCATATGTCCTGGCTGCTGCGCTATGCTGAAGTGAGGGCCGGGTTATGAGCAACGCCGCCACTCCTTCGTACCTGGAGATCATTGATTTCATTGCCGCCGGCACCACGCCGCAAGCGGTCGCCGACTACCACCCTTCCGCGGAAGCCCAACAACGCGTTGCCGGACTCATCGCGCGCGAAAAAGAGGGCGGTTTAGCGCCCGAGGAGAAGGCGGAACTAGATCACTTCATGGATCTGGAACATATCCTCCGGATGGCCAAAGCGCGCGCCCGCCAGATACTAATCAGTGGCTCGTGATGTAGACGCGGCGTCTGGTTATCGAGCGCGCCCATCGGCGTTGTGAATACTGTCTGGTCCATGAAGACAGCGCGGGCTTTCCGCACGAGGTCGATCACATTATAAGCCGGAAGCACGGCGGCTCCTCGGGCATCGGCAACCTGGCTTATGCCTGCGTCCTATGCAACCGCTACAAAGGGACGGATATCGCATCCATCGACCAGTCCGATTTTCGCTGTCCCCGCGACGATTACGGCAATCTCGTGGGCCGATTCGCCCCTACATAATCGCCGTAGGCGGCGCGGGCTCGTCCGGACGTCCCGCATTGCGCAACGGCACCTGAATCATCACCACGATCAGCACCGCCAGCGCAATCAGCGCCGCCACAAACGGCGCCGTCCACTTCAACAGCGTCACATCGTGCCCCGTGCCTACCAGCGCCGCGATGGCCAATCCGCATAGCGCCTCTCCGGCGATCAAGCCCGACGCCGTCAGCACACCCGAGTTATCCACCCTCGCCTTTTGCGCATCGTTGAAGCCGCGGCGGTCGCGTAGCTTGTCCGTCACCCAGCGCACCAACCCACCCACGAAGATTGCGAACGTCGTACCCAGCGGCAGATACATGCCCACCGAGAACAGCATCGGACTCCGCACCTCCACCATGATCAGCGCGAACCCCATCAAGATGCCGACCACCACCAAGGGCCAGGCCATATCGCCGCCCACAATACCCTTCGACAGCATCGCCATCAAGCCGGCTTGCGGCGCCGGTAGCGCGGGGCTGCCGAAATGATAAGCCTTGTCCAGAATTGCCAGGGGAAAGAACAGCACCAATGAAGCGACCACCACCCCCAACATGTCGCCGATCTCCATTTTCGCCGGCGTTCCACCCAGAATTTGGCCCACCTTCAAGTCCTGGAGCATCTCGCCCGCCACCGCGGACGAAACACAAACCACCGCCGAAACGCCCAACACCGCGGCCACGCCGCCGGCGCCCGCCACCCCCAATGCCACCATCAGCAGTGCCGCGATCACCAGCGTGCACAGCGTCAGGCCCGATACCGGATTGTTCGACGACCCGATCATGCCCACCAGGTTGCCCGATACGGCCGCAAAAAAGAATCCGAGCACCACCATCACCAGCGCGGCCACTACGGCCCCGGTCAGCACCGTCGATCCGGACAGATTTCCGGCGCTAATAAAGTAATAGTAAAGGCCGATCATCGCCACCAGCACGATGCCCACGCCGGTGAACACCGTGCGCGCGCTCAGATCGCGCTCCGTGCGGCTCGTGGCGGCGTGCGAGGCGGCCGACTTCTTCAGGTCGGATACGGCGCGAGCCATCCCCGCTCCCAGTTGCTTGCGCATCCGGAACAGCGTGTAGGATGCGCCCACCAGCATGCCACCCACGGCGATCGGCCGCACCACCGAGAAATAGACCGACTGCGCCAGCAGGGTCCACGAGATCGGCTGTCCGGCCGGCTGGCCCGCCTGCAGATAGGGTCCCAACACGAACGTCAGCAGCGGAACCAGCAATCCCCAGGCCAGCACGCCGCCGGCAAAGTTCAGCGCCGCCAGCCGCGGACCGATAATGTAGCCCACGCCGAGATACGCGGGGCTCACGTCCGGCGCGGTGAATATTGACGCGCCGCCAGTGGTGGTGATAGCCACCCGCGGGTTGGTGCTGGTCCGGAGCAACAACCTCTTGCCCACATCGCCGATGGTGACCCGGAATGTGTTGTTCGGATTGAAGACGTTGACCGCCCCCAGCAGGTACAGGAACCCGCCGAAGCCCATATTCGCAAACAGGATTTTGGCGGCCTTCGATCCCTGCTGGCCGGCCTTGTGGATCTCCGATGCGGCCACCGACTCGGGGAAAGGCAGATCGGGATCTTCCACCATCACCCGCCGCAGCAGCGTGACAAACAGAATTCCGAGCGTGCCCCCGATGACCATTAACACCACCGAATTCCAATACTTGTCCGACGTGAGCCCCGCCGGCCAGAGTCCCGAAAGCACGAAGGCTGGAATCGTGAAGATCGCGCCCGCCGCCACCGATTCGCCGATCGACCCGATGGTTCGCGTGATGTTCTCTTCGAGCAGCGATCCCTTCATCAGCTTCAGCAGCGCCATGCCGATCACCGCGGCCGGGTACGTGGCTGCAATCGTCATGCCCGCCTTCAGGCCCAGGTACGCGTTGGCCGCGCCCAGCACGGCCGTCAGAACCAGTCCCAAAAGCACGGCGCGGAAGGTGAACTCGCGCATGTTGGTCTTGTCCGGCACGTACGACCGGAACTTCTTTTCCGTCTGCGGGGGCGTCATTGCAGTCGCGACCTCACTTTTTCGCTCAGAGCTTTTCCGTCCACGGTCTTGCCCGCCAGCTTGGCCTGCGCGGCCTTCATCACGATTCCCATTTGCTTCAACGAAGTCACGCCGGTCTCGGCTAGGGCAGCGTTGATGGCGGCCTCGATTTCGGCCTCGTCCGCGCCGGCTGGAAGGTAGGATTCTATCAGCTTTCGCTCGCTCTCTTCTTTCACCGCCATTTCTTCGCGCCCGCCTTTGCGGAACATCTCGGCGGCCTCTGTGCGCTGCTTCACCAGCGACTTCAGGATCTGCATCTCGGCCGCCTCGTCGAGCGGCTTCATGGCGTCCACTTCGTGTTTCTTCAGCGCCGTCTTCATCATCCGCAGCGTGCCCAGGCGGGCTTCGTCGCGGGCTTTCATGGAAGACACCATGTCTTTCTGCACTCGATCGAGTAAGGGCATAGTGTCTGCTATTCTAATGTACAGTGGGGCAGGTTCGCAGCCTGCAAGCGGCCTCGCAGGCCGCCAACGCGCGCGAGCGCGTCTTTTCCGTCCCCGGCAGTGGCCGCGAGCCATGACGCCGTGGGAACGGTCCTACTCAGCGCGCAAAGCCTCCACAGGATCGACCGTCGTGGCCCTCCGCGCCGGCAGGTAACTGGCCAGCATCGCCGCCAGAATCAGCCCTACCAACACCGCGCCATACGTCAGCGGATCGGCCGGGCTCACGCCATAGAGCAGTGACCGCATCAGCCGTGTCAGCGCCAGCGCCGCCGTTAACCCGCACGCTGCGCCGATGCCCGACAGAACCAGCCCGTGGCGCACGAACATCCCCGTGACGCCCTGCAGGGGCGCGCCCAGCGCAATCCGTATCCCAATCTCGCGGGTCCGTTGTGAAACCGAGTAGGAGATCGCGCCGTAGATTCCGATCACGCCCAGAAGCACGGCCATCCCCCCGGCGATGGCTAGCAGCACCAGCGTAAACGACGTTCGCGCCAGCGAGCGGTCGTATACGGATTCCAAAGTCTTAACGTCCGCTACCGGCAGATTCGGATTCACGCTGGCAACCGCTTTTTGGAGGTCCTGAAGCAATGCCGCCGATCCGGCCCGCGGCGTGCGGATGACGTACGCCACACTTCGGTATACGTAGGTCGCGGAAGCTTCGAAATTCCTCTGCAACAGCGGCCAGTAGACAATCCTGGGCGCCTTCTGATCCACGCCGTCGTCGTGCAGGTCGGCCACCACTCCGATCACCTCCCGCCAGTCGTCCTTAAGACCCGGGCGGATGCGCTTGCCCACCGCGGCACGCGGATCGCGCCACAACTCGCGCGCCAGATTCTCCGAGATCAGGGCCCCGGGCGTTTGGTTGTAAGTCTCCGCCCAGGTCAAATCGCGTCCGGCGATCAGACGGGCGCCGGTCGTCGAAAAATAGCCCGGCGATACGAACTTGTAACGCCGCACCGGCGGAACCGCGCCCGGCTGTCCCGGCTGGTCCTCCGCATAAGCAGGATCGTTCGTGCCGCCTTCCATGGGAAGATCGCTCGTGATTGCGGCGCGGGAAACACCCGCCAGCGCATCGATGCGGCGCAGAATATCCTCCTCCATGCGAATCGCCCGCCACGGTTCCTTGACCTGCGATTCGGGAATCGAGATACGCAGAGTCTCCACATCCTGCGCGCCGGAAAAGCCAGGGTCTACGTGCCGCAAGGCCAGGAAAGTGCGCATCATCAGCCCGGAGCCGGCCAATAGGACGAAAGCCAGCGCCACCTGCACCACCACCAGAAGCCCGCGTGCGTGACGCTGCTCCTTGCTCTGGCTGAGCGAACGGCCCTCGCTGCGCAGGGCGTTCGATAAATGCGGCCGGGCATACTTCAAGACTGGGATCAAGCCGAACAGCAAGCTCGCAACCAGCGAAATGCCCGCGGCGAACGCCAGCACTGTGGGATCGATCGAGATATCGTGAATGCGCGGCAGGTTTCGAAGACCCGAGGCTGCGAGCGCCCGCAAAGCGGCGTACGCCAGCCCTAAGCCGAGCCCGCATCCGCCGGCGCCAAGCAGCATGCTTTCGAGCAGCAGTTCGCGCGCGATGCGTGCCCAGCCGGCGCCGAGCGCGGCGCGAATCGCCAGTTCCCGCCGGCGTCCATCGGCCCGCACCAGCAGCAGATTCGCCACATTGGCGCAGGCGATCAATAACACAATTCCCACCGTGCCCATCAGGACCCAAAGCGTTTTTCCGATGTCGCCGACCAGTACGTCCTTCAGCAAGCGTAAGCGGGGAGCGATGCGCGATGCCGTCCAAAAGTCCGCGCTGAAGTTGGGATTCATTGGAAACTTTGCGGGCGCCATTCGCAGCATGCGCGCGACATCCGCGTTGGCACGCGTAAGCGTCACCCCCGGTTTAAGCCTGGCGACTCCCTGGCAGCAGAAGCTGATCAACCGGATGTCCGCGCGATTGACCCGCAGCGGGACCAGCAGCGAGACTGGGCGATCCATGAATTGGAATGCCGGCGGCATCACACCGACCACCTCGTGCGCTTGGCCATCCAGCACGATGCGCCGGCCCAGAACGGAGCGATCGCCTCCGTAGCGCGAATTCCAGTAGCCGTCCGAAAGAATCACCACGCGTTCGCTGCTCGGATCGTCGTCGGAAGCGGTGAACGGGCGTCCTATCGCCGGTTGGACGCCCAGGACCGGAAGAAAGCGATTCGTCACCGCCAGGGCCGGCGCTTCCTCGGGTTCGCCCACGCCCGTTACGGTCGCCGTGTCGGGTAACCACATACCCACGTCCTGAAACACGCGGTTTTCCTCGCGGTAAGTGAAATACAGCGAGGCGGCCATGTTGAGGTCGTCGATATGGACTCCCGGCGCGGTATGCCGCAGCGCGACGATCTGTCCGGATTGCGGATACGGCAGGGGTTTCAGCAGCACGCCATCGATTACACTGAAGATCGCCGTGCTGGCGCCAATGCCCAGCCCGAGCGTAAGCACACTCACCGCCGTGAAGCCCGGGTTGCCGCGCAGCCGGCGCGCGGCATAGCGCAGATCCGAAAGCAGCTCCGCGATCGCGTTCTCCCATCCGTAGGAACGCACCTGTTCCCGGATTGCGGTAGCGTTGCCGAGATTCAACCGCGCAGCATGCCGCGCCTCGTCGGGCGAAAGCCCGCTCGCCTCTAACTGGGCGGCGGCCTGTTCCAGGTAGCTCTCCACTTCGTCGGCAATATCCTGGTCGGCGGCTCGGCAGTTCGCGAGCGCGCGCAAGCCGTGCGCAAGATGGCGCCAAAAGGACATGCGGCTAGCCCTCCGCCTTCTGTGTATTTAGTTCGTCCATAACTGTCACGACAAACGTGTCTGCTTAAGAATACGATCCCTTCATCATGATTGTCAAGATGTGAAGTTCAAGTGGAGTGGGGCAGGCTCGAAGCCTGCAGCGGCCTCGTAGGCCGCCCTACCACTATTCCGCGCCACCCGGCATCAGCAGTTCCGCCAGCTCCTGGGCCTGCACCCGGATCTCCGGAATCGCGACGGACTCGATGAGCTGCCCCAAGCGCAGCGGTCCCAGCGCATAGAGCGGCGGACGCCATCCAACGCCCGCTGGTAACAGGGCGCCTTGATCGTCAGCCAATGCGCCCAGCCGGTGCGGATCGGGCTGCAGCCAGCCTTGCTCCACCAGATTGCGCAGCACCGGGTTGGTGCTCCGGCCAAGATCCGTATCGGGACCCGTGCAATTCACGATTCGCTCGACCTTCAGCGTTTTCGCTCCGGCGCACCCGCGCAGCGCGATGTTCACCTCCACGCCGTCCACCGTCAAGCGAAAGCCGCGCGTCCGCCCAGCCAGCACTTCCAGGCTGCCGTCGCGCAGCGAACCTTCGACCGCCATACCAATCTGCGGCGCCATCCTGTGCCTGTGCGTGTCCCAAAAAGGCCGCAGATGGCGGAGAAAACTCCGCTGCTCCGCGAAGCTCAACGCCTGCCAGCACTGGTTGGTCTCCGGCCGTATCGAATCCACCGCTTCTCTCCAGCCGGCCGGCAGGGCCGCGGCCCGCGAAGCTGCCGTCCGCATATCGCGCAGCAGGCCGCGCAGACCGTTGCACTGCGGGCCGCGGATGCAGCCATAGACCGGCAGTACGTGCGGTTGCGGCAGCAGTCCCCGGCGCGACACCATGTATACCTTGCCGCGGTGCCCGTTGTGCCGCAAGGCCAGCAGTGCGTCTACGGCGGTCAGCCCGCTCCCTAGCAGCAGCACCGGCGCATGCCTGTCGCGCATCTCGAAGGCGCCTTCCATCCATGCGATCTCAAAGAAGCGTCCGCTCAATGCCACCTCCGCACCGAGCCCTGGCCAGGCGGCCGGTGCGGCGTTGCCGGTCGCCAGAATCGCCGCGCCGCCATGCAGCACGCTGCCCGATTCTGTCTCTACCGCGATCTTCCCCGCCGCTACGCGTACACCCGTCGCCCGCGTTCTCACGTGCTGGAACTGTCCGCGCCCCACTCGCAGCGCCTCACCCAGTACCTCGCGGATATATTCTCCGTAAACCGCCCGCGGCGCGAATGAGCAAAAGTCGTATTGGCCCGGCCTCGTCCGTTCCAGCCAACAGAGGAAATGTCCCTCATCGTCCGGTAGCGCGGACATATTCACGGCGCGCACGTTCAGCAGGTGAAGAGGGCACCGTGTGGAGTACGCCATTCCCCGTCCTAACTCAGCGGCTGGCTCAAGCAGTGTAACTGCGGCCCCACGCAGCACTAACTGCGCCGCCGCCAGCACGCCGCTTGCACCTCCTCCTATTACTATTATCGTGCCCGCCATTCTCATGTGTCTCCTAAATGTAACTCTGCTCCGGGACGGCCTTCATTCCAGTGTATCGTGCACCGATACACTCGGACTGCGCAACGGTTCGCCATCTCGCTTTTTCCGAACATTCGTATCGTAACCCGACACAACATTTTACCTTAACAAGATAAACAGACCCTTGACTGCTACTAATAACCAAGTTACCATCAACTCCGAGGAATCAAAACACTCTTATGCCTGATAACGAAGAATCCAAGGGTTCAACGGCCCAGGTCCGTCATACCCTCGGCGAAGCGGCCGCGCGCCAGCTCGCGGTCACTACCAAAACCGTTCCCATGATGGAGCAGATCACGCCGCGCTGGCTGGTCTCGTTTCTGTCGTGGGTGCCTGTCGAAGCGGGTACCTACCGGGTGAATAAGGTGAAACCCACACTGCCCGGTACCCGCACCGTGGAATGCAGTCCCGACCAAGAGGTCGAACTGCCGGAAATTTACGTCGACTACGAGGAGAAGCCGCGCGAGTACACGCTCAGCGCGGTGACCACCACGCTCGATGTACACACCCGCGTCTCCGATCTGTACCGCAGCCCGCACGATCAGATCAAGGAGCAGTTGCGCCTGACCATCGAAAAGATCAAGGAGCGCCAGGAGCGAGAGCTCATCAATAACAAGGAGTATGGGCTGCTCAACAACGTCGCGGCCAAAATGAAGGTCAAGACCCGGGCGGGCGCACCCACGCCCGACGACCTCGACGAGCTCATCGCCAAGGTTTGGAAGGAGCCCTGCTTCTTCCTCGCGCACCCCAGGGCCATCGCCGCCTTCGGACGGGAGTGCACTTACCGCGGCGTCCCCCCGCCCACCGCGCTCCTGTTCGGTGCGCCGTTTTTGACCTGGCGCGGAGTCCCTCTGGTTCCCTGCGACAAGGTGCCCATCGGCGACGAGAAGACCAGTATCCTTCTCGTGCGCACGGGTGAGAAGAAGCAGGGCGTGGTTGGCTTGTTCCAGCCCGGGCTGGTGGGCGAAGTGTCGCCCAGCCTTTCGGTGCGTTTCATGGGAATCGACCACAAGGCGATTGCCTCTTATCTGATTTCGCTGTACTGTTCGGTGGCGGTCCTCACTGACGACGCACTCGGCGTGCTGGAAGACGTGCATGTGGGCCAATACCATGAGTACAAGTGACCTTGCCGCGGCGGATCTGCCGGCCATGGCAGCCGCGCTGGATGTGGCAGCCATCGCCAGGCTAGCCAACGAATTCTTCGCCGCCATGCCGTCGCATACGGCGCCCCCCAATGCCGCGCTTCCCGCGCCCGCGCCGGCGGTGACTGACTCTGTCGCGATACCCACACCGGAGGGCGTGGCGGCGCTTGCACCCGGCAATCCCGGCGCGGTTCCCGTCTACGGAGCGCCCGGCTCGCCGGAGTACCTCTACAACGCGGCAGAGCCGCCGCCTCTGAACGCGCAACCGTCCTTTCCGGAGCCCAGCGGCCTATTCTCATTCCCCGCCGTGCCCGGCATGCAGCCTGCTCCCGGCATGCAGCCGGCTCCCGGGATTCCGGTGCCCGCTGAGCCGCTGCCCGCAACCGCGCCGGCCGCGCCGGACTTTACGCCGCCTGCCTGGTGCGCGTTATCGCTGGATAAGGTGCCGGCCGCGCCCGATTTTATGCTGGATCCGTTAGTGCTCGCCCAACTCGCGAATGAGTTGCTTGCCGCGCTGCCAGCCAGTACCGCGTTGCCCGGGGATGCGTCGCTCCCGGTCCCCGCAGTGCCCTCGCTGCCGGGCGAGCTATCCGCCCTCCCAGGTGCGCCAGCTAAGCCGCCGCTGCCCGGCACAACGCCTGTCCTCGATCTGCCGGACTACTCTCCAGCCGCCGGCCGGGGTTCACCGTTCGACTTTGCTTTTTCGTTCCCCGTAACCAGCGACCTGTTCAGCTTGCCCGGCCTGCCCGGCGCGCAGTCGCTGCCCGGCACAACGCCCGCCCCCGATCTGCCGGACTACTCCCCAGCGGCCGGCCGGGGTTCACCGTTCGACTTTGCTCTTTCGTTCCCCGTAACCAGCGACCTGTTCAGCTTGCCGGGCCTGCCCGGTGCGCAGTCGCTGCCCGGCACACCCGTGCTGTCGCCGCCATCGTCTGTCCCGGAGCAAAGCGGGGCAGCCCCAGAGCCACGCGGCGCGGACGCCTTCGTCCACACCCAACCCCCCGGTTTCGCCCCTCCGGCTCCCCCCGCCAGCGCTCCGGCCGGCCCCTCGCAGCCGCTCGCCGAGTCCTACGATTTCCGTCCCCGGATGACACCGGATTTGGAGCGCGACAAGCGCCCCTTCGATCCGTACTCCATCCGGCGCGACTTTCCGATCCTGCAAGAGCGTGTGAACGGCCATCCCCTGATCTGGCTCGATAACGCCGCTACCACGCAGAAACCCAACGCCGTAATCGATCGCCTGTCTCACTTCTATCACCACGAAAACTCCAACGTCCATCGCGCCGCCCACACGCTCGCGGCACGCGCCACCGACGCCTACGAGAGCGCCCGCGAGAAAGTGCGGCGCTTCATCAACGCTTCCTCCACGCGTGAAATCGTCTTTGTGCGCGGCACCACTGAAGGCATCAACCTGGTGGCTCAGGCTTGGGGCCGCCGCAACGTGCAGCAGGACGACGAAGTCGTCATCACCTGGCTCGAACACCACGCCAACATTGTGCCCTGGCAGCAGCTCTGCGCGGAGAAGGGCGCCCGTCTGCGCGTGGCGCCCGTGGACGATCGCGGCGAAGTCATGCTGGATGAGTATGAGAAGCTGCTGGGGCCGCGCACGCGCATGGTGGCCTTCAGCCAGGTGTCCAACGCGCTCGGCACCATCACCCCGGCGCGCGAGATGGTGGAGATGGCCCACCGCCACGGCGCGCGCGTACTGGTCGATGGCGCGCAATCGGTGGCGCACATGCGGACCGACGTGCTGGCGCTCGATTGCGACTTCTTCGTCTTCTCCGGCCACAAGATCTTCGGCCCCACCGGAATCGGGGTCGTATACGGAAAGGCCGCCATCCTCGACAACACCCCTCCCTGGCAGGGCGGCGGCAGCATGATCGTGGATGTCACCTTCGAGAAAACCGTCTATCAGCAGGCCCCGGCGCGCTTCGAGGCCGGCACCGGCAACATCGCCGACGCCGTGGGGCTAGGCGCCGCGCTCGACTATCTGGATGAGGTTGGCATCGAGAACGTGAACCGCCACGAGCATGTCTTGCTGAACTACGCCACTGCCGCGCTCCGCGAGATACCCGGCCTGCGCATCATCGGAACAGCTCGCGAAAAGGCCGGCGTAATCTCCTTCGTGCTCGACGAATTTCGCACTGAGGATGTCGGCGTGGCCCTGAACCAGGAAGGCATCGCGGTGCGCGCCGGCCACCATTGCGCGCAGCCCATCCTGCGCCGCTTCGGCGTGGAGAGCACCGTCCGGCCGTCGCTGGCTCTCTACAACACTACGGAAGATATCGATGCGCTGGTAGCCGGCATCCTGCGCATGCAGGCCGGCCGGCGCCACGGCCGGCTTTGAATGCTTTGCCGTGGCGACGGTACCCTAAGGAAGAGGATTAAATGTCGAAAATCTATCAGGATAATTCTTTGAGCATAGGCCGGACACCATTGGTGCGGCTCAACCGCATGGCGCAGGGGCTGAAAGCCACGGTGCTGGCGAAAATCGAAGGACGAAACCCGTCTTATTCCGTCAAGTGCCGCATCGGGGCATCCATGATCTGGGACGCCGAAAAAAGAGGCGTCTTGAAGCCCGGCATCGAAATCGTCGAGCCTACTAGCGGAAACACCGGTATTGCCCTGGCATTCGTGGCCGCCTCCCGGGGCTACGAGCTGACGCTCACCATGCCGGAGACCATGTCCATCGAGCGCCGGCGCGTGCTGGCGGCCTTTGGCGCCAAACTGGTCCTGACGCCCGGTCCCGGAGGGATGTCCGGCGCCGTGCGAAAAGCGGTCGAAATTGCCGAGTCGGACCCGCAGCATTACTTTCTTCCGCAACAGTTTGAGAATCCCGCCAACCCTGCCATCCACGAGGCCACCACTGGCCCGGAAATCTGGGACGATACCGATGGCGCTGTCGACGTGCTGGTCTCGGGCGTCGGCACCGGCGGAACCATCACCGGCATCTCCCGGTTCATCAAGAAGACCAAAGGCAAATCCATCGTCTCAGTGGCCGTGGAGCCTGCCGCCAGCCCCATCTTGACGCAGCAAAGGGCCGGGTTGCCGCTGCAGCCGGCGCCCCACAAAATCCAGGGCATCGGTGCGGGCTTTGTGCCCAAGATACTCGATCTGTCGCTGGTGGACAGGATCGAGCGGGTCTCGAACGACGAAGCCATCGAATTTGCCCGCCGGCTGGCGCTGGAGGAAGGCATCCTTTCGGGCATCTCCTGCGGCGCGGCGGCCGCCGTCGCCCTCCGGCTCGCCAGCGAAGAAGAATTTGCCGGCAAGACCATCGTGGTCATACTGCCCGATTCCGGCGAGCGCTACCTCTCCACGGTGCTCTTCGAGACCCTGGCGGCGTAGCCAAAGCAAGCAGGCCCTCGTTGTGGGTGGCCTGCCGAGTTCCAGTAGCTGTGGGGCAGGCCATCGTTGTGGGTGGCCTGCCGAGTTCGAGCCGAGCCGCGACCATAACGCAGCGATCTTCATCTCACAGGGGTGCACCTATGGATCTACCAAAACTGAACACCCTGTCCCTCACGTTTGGCAAGGCGCTCGAAGCCGGTCTCACCAGCGGCGACAAGAGCTTTGAACTGCCCAGCCGAAGGGACATCGCGGAGATCTGCCGCCGCTATACCAAGGGCCTGTTTCCCCTTTTCTACCACAGCGATCACGGGAGCAATTTTCCCGCGCGCGCGCGTGTGTACCTCAAGGACATTGAAAAGCTCCTCACCGATCAAGTCTGCCGCGCCATCCATCTGGACTGCCACTGCCGCGGCGGAAGGGTGCCGCCTGCAATCAAGAAGACGGCGCGGGAACGCGTTGACCAGGCCCTTGAAAGTCTACCGGAGCTCGCCCGCCTTCTGGCCTCCGATGTCGACGCGGCCTTCTGCGGCGACCCCGCCGCCGCGGGTCTTGAGGAAGTGCTGCTCAGCTATCCTTCCATCCAGGCTATTACCGTGCACCGCCTGGCGCATCGGCTCTATCGTCTCGAGGTCCCGTACATCCCGCGCATGATGACCGAGGCCGCGCATAGTCAAACCGGCATCGACATCCACCCCGGCGCCACCATTGGCGATTCGTTTTTTATCGATCATGGCACCGGCGTGGTGATCGGAGAAACGGCCACCATTGGGAGCTGGGTCACGCTCTATCACGGCGTCACGTTGGGAGCCTTTAATCCCCTGGATAGGGACGATCTGGGCAGGTTGCGCCGCGGCCAGTCCAATAAGCGGCACCCCGATCTGGAGGATCACGTCACCGTTTATCCGAATGCCACCATTCTGGGAGGTAGAACCCTTGTCGGGCATCACAGCGTGATCGGAGGCAACGTCTGGTTGACTCACTCGGTGGTGCCTTACAGCAAGGTAGTCGGCAAGGATCCCGAGCTGCTCATTCACGACGGCAGTCCGGAGTCTTTAGGTGTGTTCAAGTTCGCCGGTTCGGGTATCTGATCGCTCTCGATCACTTGCTGCAGCGCCGCTACCAGCCTGGGACCCGTCTGCTGGATCTCGGCGATATGCTCCGCCGCCAGGTCCTTCAAGATCCGCTCGCCGGTTTCTGACATCGCCACGGTCACGAGGCGCCGGTCGTGCTCACCAGTCTGCCGCTGGACCATACCGTGCGTCACCATCCGATTCACCAGCTCCACGGCGCTGTGGTGGCGAACCTGCAGGCGCTCGGCCAGATAGCCGATCGTCGGGCCATGGCTCGATCCATCGAAACCCTTGATGGCCAGCAGCAGCTGGTGCTGCTGCGGCGCCAGGCCGTGGGCCCGTGCGGCCCTCTCGCTGAAATGCAGAAACTTGCGGATTTGGTGGCGGAACTCCGAGAGCGCCCGGAACTGACCCGGCGATATTTCCCAAATCAGTCTAGTGATGCTATAGACTATAGTGTAATGCGCCCTTGTCGTCAAGTGGGGTAGGCTCTCAGCCTGCAGCGGCCTCTTAGGGCGCCCAACGCGCGGTCGTGCCCGCAGGTAGAGTGATCGACCTTCTTTGCGGGATCTGTCACGAAAGTGTCGTCCACCCCCATGCAACCCTTTACCGCCATCGGTCGACACGAATACCTGTGCGATGCTGGTGTGTACTCCGAAAGCGGAGGCTGCCGCCATCTCGACCAACGAACCCAAAACCTGCTATGCCGCCGCCCTGGCGGCGACATTTGTTTTCCTGCTTGCGCCGCAGGCGCGCGCGCAGGGTGGTCCGCCGTACTATACCAACGATCCGGGAACTCCCGGCAATAAGAACTGGGAAATCAACCTGGGATACATGCCGTTCTTATACGACGGTGCCTCAACCACCCACATTCCGGACGTCGACATCAATTACGGCCTGGGTGATCGCATCCAACTGACTTTCGAAAACGCCTGGTTGCGCGTGAACAACTCGGGCAATGTAAAGTATGGCCTGGGGCAGGATCAACTGGGCGTCAAATGGCGGTTTTACGATAACAAAAAGTCGGGCCTCGGAATCTCCATCTTCCCGCAGGCCTCCATCAACAACCCCAATCAGTCCGTGCAACGGGGCATCACTCCGCGCGGCGCCAGCCTGATCCTGCCCATCGAATTCACAAAACACCTCGGACCCGTCGATATCAACTGGGAAGTGGGCTACAACGAGGTTCATCTCGGGCCGCATGGCTGGCTCGCCGGTTTTGTGGTCGGCCACGATGTGACGAAGAAGCTGGAGTTGGACGCCGAGTTCTACGGACTGGGCACGTTCAATAATTCGTACAACCAGCAAACCATAGACGCGGGCGCCCGCTACAAACTTCGCCCGCCATTTATCCTCCTGCTGATGGCTGGCCGAAGCGTAGCGGCTGCGTCCAAGGGCCAGCCTTTTTTCGTCGGATATTTCGGAATGCAGTTCTTACTTCCGCCGAAGCCGTTCGAGTAGCGGCAGCCAAGTGGCAGCACCATCCGGAAGCCGTCTGCTATCCTAAACGATTAAGGTCCCGCCATGCACATTCGAAAACAAAGATTGTTAACGCCCGGCCCCACGCCCCTCTATCCGCCCGCCCTGCACGCTATGATGGCATCGGATATCCACCACCGTACGGAGGACTTCCGCAAGGTGTACCGGTCCATGCTCGCGGACCTCAAAGAGGTGATGGGCACCGCCAACGACGTTCTGATGTTCGCCGCCTCGGGCACCGGGGCGATGGATGCGGCCGTATCGAACCTTTTCTCGCGCGGCGATAAAGTGGTCGTCTGCGTGGCCGGAAAGTTCGGCGAACGCTGGGCCGAGATCGCCAAAGCCTACGGCCTGGACGCTACGGTTATTTCTGTGCCCTACGGCGAAGTAGTCTCCCCCGCGCAGGTGGAAGCCGCCCTGGCGGCCGAACCGTCTACCCGCGGTGTATTCGTACAGGCGTCGGAAACCTCCACCGGCGCCGCGCACGACGTGCGCGCCATGGCCCGCGCTGTCGGCAAGACCGGCGCTATCTTTGTGGTGGACGCCATTACCGGCCTGGGCACCATGCCGCTCGATATCGACGGCTGGGGCCTGGACGTGGTGATCGGCGGCTCGCAGAAAGCTTTCATGATTCCGCCGGGCCTGGCCTTCATGTCCGTTAGCCCCAAGGCCTGGGGCTTCGCCGATAGCGCCTCGCTGCCGCATTACTACTTCAATCTGAAGAAGGAAAAGAAAAGTGGCGACGCCGGCGAATCGAGCTGGACTCCATCCACGGCGCTGGTTCTGGCGCTGGCCGAAGCGCTGAAATATGTGAAGCAGCTCGGCATGCCGCATCTGATCGAGAACGCCCAGCTGCTGGCCCGCGCTACGCGCGCCGCCGTCGAAAAGCTGGGCCTGGAGTTGTTCGCGCCGCATTCGCCGGGCTCCTCCGTGACCGCCGTGAAGGCCCCGCGCGGTCTCGATTCCAGCGTAATCGTGAAGGAGTTTCGCAACCGTTTCGGCGCCGTGATCGCGAATGGCCAGGGCAGCATGAAGGGGCAAATCTTCCGCATCGCGCATTTGGGCTACTTCGATTTCGCGGATCTCTTCGCGGTCGTTGCGGAGCTCGAAATCATTCTGCACGCGAACGGCTACCCGGTCGAGTTTGGAACGGGCGTCGCCGCGGTCCAGAACGTCTATAGCGAGGTTGCGGTCGCGCAGCAGGCCGTGCACGCATGATCGTCCTGGTCGCGGAGCCGCTCGCCGACGTTGCAGTCGCTCTTCTGAAATCTCAGCCAGGCTGGAATGTGATCGTTTCCAGTCCCAAGGAATATTCGAATCACCTCGCGGAGGCGGATGCCCTGATCGTGCGTAGCGCCGTGCAGGTGAACCAATCGGTGCTCGACAAAGCGCCCCGCCTGCGCGTCATCGGCCGTGCCGGGGTGGGCGTCGACAACGTCGATCTGGAAGCCGCCACCGCGGCCGGCGTCCTGGTGATGAATACGCCCGGAGGCAATGCCATCTCCGTGGCCGAGCACACCCTGGCGCTCATGCTGGCCATGGCTCGCCATATTCCGGAAGCCACCCAATCCACCACCGGCGGCAAGTGGGAAAAGAAGAAGTTCATGGGCAGCGAGCTGCGCGGCAAGTCGCTCGGCATCGTCGGGCTGGGCAGCATCGGCCGCGAAGTGGTGAAGCGCGCCCGTGCCTTCGAGATGCATGTGCAGGCTTACGATCCGTATGTCACCGCGCAGATCGCCAAAGATCTGGGCGTCGAGTTGGTGGATCTGGCGGCGCTCTACGCCCATAGCGATTACATCACGCTGCACGTGGCGCTGACTCCCGAAACCGATCGCATGCTTTCGCACGATGCCTTCGCGCAGATGAAGCCGGGTGTGCGCATCGTGAACTGCGCGCGCGGCGAGCTGGTCGACGAAGAAGCGTTGCGGCAGGCCATCGATTCGGGCAAGGTCGGGTCTGCCGCTCTGGACGTATTTTCCGTGGAACCGCCGCCGTCCGGTTTCCCGCTATTCGCCGGAAGCGCGGGGCACAATATTCTGGCCACGCCGCACATTGCCGGCTCCACCGAAGAGGCGCAGGAGATCGTGGGCGTGCGCATCGCCGAGCAGGTGGTCGAGTATCTGACGCATGGCGTGGCGCTGAACGCCGTGAATATGCCGTCGCTTTCGCCCGATCAATACCGCGCCCTGGGGCCGTATATCAACGTGGCCGAGCGGCTGGGAAGTTTTGCGGCCTATATCGCCGCCGGGCATATCAAGACGGTGCGGCTGGCATATTTCGGGCGCATCGGCGAGAACAACACCAGCCTGTTGCGCAATGCCGGCCTGGCGGGCGTGCTAAAGCGGTCGATGTCCGAGCGCGCCAACCTCGTCAACGCCATGCAGATCGCCGGACAGCGCGGCTGGAACCTGGACGAGCGCCACGAGTCGCGCTCCGGTCACACGGATTCGATTCGCCTGGAACTCGAAACGGATTCCGGCGTCACGGTGGTGGAAGGCGCGGTGCTGCTGGGCAATCCGCGGCTGATCCAGGTGGATGGGATCTATTGCGAGGCGCCCCTCTCCGGCCATTTGATTTTCATGAAGAACCTGGACGTGCCCGGCGTCATCGGCCATGTGGGCATGGTGCTGGGGCACAACAACATCAACATCGCGAATTTCTCGCTGGGCCGTGGCGAAGTGCCCGCCGCGCCGGGCCAGCCGCTGGAAGCCGTGGCGGTGGTCTCGACCGACGGCGTCGTGCCCGAACGCGTGCTGCAGCAACTGCTGGAGAACCCGGCCGTCAAGCTGGCGCGCTCGGTCGAATTTGGATAGCGGGGCAGGCTCGTAGCCTGCAAGCGGCCTCGCAGGCCGCTTCACATTTGGTGGCCCGCAGGGCGAGCGCGGATTCATTCAGTACTTGCTTGCGGTGCTGAATCGCGCGCTGGCGAGGGCCTACGAACAATCCTCGCAGCCGCGAAGAAACGCGTGGAAGAGACGCCGGGAAGAAACGCTTGCAGGTGGACCTCCGGACGGCGCGCCGAAAGCGCGATGTCCAGCCGCCAACTAAGACTCTCCCCTTTCTCTGGCGTACCTAGCCCTAGCCGGGCCTCGCCAAGTCTCCAGGCCGTAACGGCGCGCGTGCGCCGCGGCGGATGTGCAATATCCAAACCGTGTGCCGTTCTTCATCAACCTCAAAAATGATGCGGTAGACCCTCCCTGGTTTCCCGTATAGGAGGCTGCGGATCTCGCGGTGCGATCTTCTGGCTTCCGGCGGTAGCGGACATCGGCCTGGGCTGTGATTGAGCGAGTAGAGACAATCCATCAGTCCCTCGAACCATTCAGGACCTCGCAGCGCAGCTCTTTCAATAACCCATCGATACAGACTTTCGGCGTCGGCCTTCGCGGAATCAGCGAGAACCACGCGGTATTCCATGCCTCTTCCGGAAGTCCTTCTCGAATTTTTCGATGGGCGTCACTCTCCCACCGTCCACGTCGGCCAAGCCACGCTTGATCCCTTCGCGAGCCTCCATGTCGCCTATGTAGTTGAGCAGCTTCTGGTAGGATGCGGCATCCTGGACAACAACTTCTGCCCTGCCGTTGATTGTGAGGACCACTGGATTGCCAGTCTCGCGCATCCGTTCAAGGAACTCCCGGCTGTTCCGTTTGAAATCGCTCAAGGATTGGATATCCTCGGCGATGTCGAGCGTTGGGCGTTGAATTGGCATTCAATTTGATGCTACCACGGGCGATTCACGGACCGAAGAATTTCTCGCGGGGCCGTGGCGGTGGTCTCGCCCGACGGCGTCGTGTCCGCTGGCGCGTCGGTAGAATTTGGATAGTGGGGCAGGCTCGTAGCCTAAATCGAGTCATACCCGGCACCGTGCGTGCGGCGATCCCGCTTGCCATGCCCCCACGATCCCACGATCACGGGTGCGAAGGCATGCCCCGGAATTCGCACCCCGCCAAGTCACCTGACTCCGGCCCCACCTTCGCTCCTAAGTAACGGAATTCACACCGAAAAAGAATCCCAGCCTGGGCTTTGCCGATTGGCCGGTTTTCGATCACACGCCGCGCTCCGCCTCTCACTAGCTGAAAACAAACGCCCAACTCCAATCGGTCCGCCGAACTCACGCCGCGGGCATGCTATGCTCAGTCCGGGGTAGGTCACTTCACTGGCGTAATGTTACGCAATGTTACAAAGAATCAAGAAATCCCGGCCCTGGGCACTTGCGCGGATCTCGGTCGAAGCCAAACCGAAAAAACCAAACGAACCCAATCTGACCGCAAGCCGCCGACTTTATTTCCGAACACCCGCAACTTCCGCCGCTGCGCCGTGTTTAAGGTATAGTAGACCATCGGACACCCGATGAAGTGAGCCGCTGAGCTGAGCCATGCGCAGCCTCCTAAGGAGGAATATGATGACGAATTACAACGAAAAAATCTGGCGTCGAGGCCCGGGGGGGGCGCCAAATATTCCCCTTTTTGTTTCTAGCCGCGCTGGCGCTTCTCATGCCCCGCGTCGGCCTCGCGCAGGCCACTGCCTATTACACACTGCATAGCTTCACGGGGAACCCTGACGGCGCCCAGCCCAAAGGAGCGGTGGTAATTGGCAAGGATGGTGCGCTCTACGGCACCACCTACACCGGAGGGACATCCGAATCCGGTACTGTCTTTAGGTTAACGCCTGCCACGGGAGAACTCTGGACGGAAACCGTGATCCACAATTTTAGCGGGCCCGACGGCTTATACCCGGACGCGGCATTGATCTTCGGTACGGAAGCGCTTTACGGCACCACGCGTGGAGGCGGCACTGGCGCTGGTACTGTCTTCGAACTGGCGCCACCCTCCACCGCGGGAGGTAACTGGACCGAGACCGTCTTATACGCCTTCGACTATGGTGGGTTTAGTGATCACAGTCAGGACGTAATCCCGAACGGCCCGTTGCTTATGGCCCCAGGAGGAACATTATTCACGACGACGCAAGGTTTTGCCTATGGGAACTCTGCCTTCCCTTCCGGAGCATCAGTGGCACTGGTGCCCCCCGCATCGCCCGGAGGCACTTGGACGGAGTACAAGCTATATACCTTCGGCTTTACCTCGGGGTACTGGGTCTTTGCGGGCGTAGTATCCGAAGGCGGATCGTTGTTCGGGACCACATTCTACGGAGGCGATGAATATTGTCAATGCGGAACGGTCTACGAGCTGACTCCGCCGGCCACCGCTGGCACCACCTGGACGGAGACCACAATCCACACCTTTACCTATACGGCGTCAGATGGCGAAGGCCCTCAAGCAGCTCTCACAATGGGTCCAGGTGGAGTGCTCTACGGCACCACCCAGTCTGGTGGCACCGGGTCGTGTGAGTACGGAAATGGGCCCGGATGTGGCACGGTGTTCCGGTTGACACCGCCAGCCACGCCGGGCGGGACATGGACGGAGTCGGTGATTTACAGCTTCACAGGGGTAAGAGCGACGGAACCGATCCGTCTGCAAGTGTTGTAGTGGGAACGAACGGCGTGCTCTACGGCACGACCTCGGGTGGCGGAAGCGCTGGCTTCGGCACGGTATTCAAGCTGGCGCCTCCAACCGCGCCGGGCGGCACCTGGACCGAGACAATCCTACACAGTTTCACGGACCAAAACGGCGACGGAGCTACCCCCGTGGCAGCACTGGCCCTAAGTTCGACAGGAGTGCTCTATGGCACCACCTCCGCTGGCGGCACTGCAGGCAAAGGCACCGTATTCGCCATCGTGCCATAGAATCGTGTAGCATCGATTGGCCGGTTTTTCGGTCACGCATCTCATATTCCCCTGGAGCGCGTGAAAACAGTCGCCAAACGATACCCGGTCAAGCGGATCCCTTCCGCCCGCGTGCTACTCTCGCATTAGGTAGGGGCAAGCGCCCTGCGCTTGCCGGGCGGCGTCCTGCCGAACTTCCCCAGATAACCAATCACTACCCGGGCGGCGCAATCGCCGCGTCGCCCGCGAGGCTCAACGTCCCGACACGGCGACAGAAAGCGACAAACTGTAACGCCATCTTACACGATTTTTCGCCATCTTACGCCAGGCCATGCTACACCAATGCTACACCATGTTACGCGATGCAACGGGAAACCCGATTCTTACCACCCATCGACCCGCCCCACAGATTATTCGCTATCCTGTTTGGTCGAACTCCCGATGCCTGAACGCCTCCACCGCGCCGACTTCCGCTTCCTCGCCATCTGTGTCTTCCTGCTGGCGGCCACGGTCTGGTTCTCCGCGCGCTATTTCTACCGCGCATTCCCGGAAGCCTCCATTGATTTCCGCGTCACCCGCGAACAGGCGCGCGCGCAAGCCGAAAGATTCCTCGCTGCCCAGGGCCTACGCGTGAACGGGTATCGCCAGGCGTCCCGTTTCAGCTACGACGACACAGCCAAGACTTTCCTCGAGCGTGAGCTGGGTCTCGATCGGGCCAACCGCCTCATGGGCAGCCGCGTGCGCCTGTGGCGCTGGTCCTGGCGCTGGTTCCGCCCCTTGCAGAAGGAAGAGTTCCGCGTAGACGTGACGCCCGCGGGCGAACTGGCAGGCTTCCAGCACGAGATCCCCGAAGCCGCCGCGGGTCCCAACCTGTCCGCCGGCCAGGCGCGCGCCATCGCCGAGCGCTTCCTGCTTGACACCATGCACCGCGACCCCGCCGGCCTTGATTTCGTGGAGGGCTCCAGCGTCACACGCCCCGCGCGCACCGATCACACCTTCACCTGGAAGGAGCGCGATTTCGATACTCACGACGCCACCTACCGCCTGGCAGTGACCGTACAAGGCGCCGAACCAGGCGGCTACCGCGAATACCTGAAGGTGCCCGAAACCTGGCAGCGCGCTTACGAAGGACTGCGCTCGCGCAACCTCACCGCCCAAACCATAGACTCGGGCTTCATGATGCTGCTGGCCGTCGGCCTGCTCGTCACCATTGTGCTCCGCGTGCGCGGCCGCGATGTTCGTTGGCGGTTTGCCGCGGCGGTGGGCGCGGTGGGCGCCTTGCTCTATTTCCTGGCGAACTGGAATGCACAGCCGCTGGCGGAGTTCTCCTATCCGACCACTGATTCCTACGCCAGTTTCATCGCCCAGGAGTTTCTGCGCAACCTGACCGGCGCGTTGGGCGCGGGCGGACTGCTGTTCATCCTCACCGCCGGCGCCGAACCGCTCTATCGCGAACGCTACCGCGCGCGCCTTCCGCTCGGCATCCTCTTCAGTCCGCGCGGCCTGCGCAGCAAACAATTCTTTCTCGGCGCCATCCTGGGCATCACGCTGGCCGCTGTCTTCGTCGCCTATCAGACGGCCTTCTACATGGTTGCTTACCGCTTCGGCGCGTGGTCGCCGGCCGACGTCCCTTACGACGATCTGCTGAATACGCGCCTGCCCTGGCTCTTCGTGTTGTTCGGCGGATTCCTGCCGGCCGTCTCCGAAGAGTTCATGTTTCGCATGTTCGCCATCCCCTTCCTTTCGAAACTGCTGCGTTATGTCCCCATGGCAGTGGTGCTGGCGGCCTTTATCTGGGGATTCGGGCATGCCGGCTACCCGCAGCAGCCCTATTGGATTCGCGGCGTCGAAGTCGGCACCGGCGGCGTGGCGCTGGGCCTGATCATGCTGCGCTGGGGCATCCTGCCGACACTGGTTTGGCACTATTCGGTGGATGCCATGTATACTGCGCTGCTGTTGCTGCGCTCGCATCATCCCTACTTCGTATTCTCGGGCGCGGCCAGCGCTGGCATCATGGTTTTGCCTGTGGCAATCGCCGGCATCGCCTACCTGCGCCGTGGAGGCTTCGAGCCGGAGCCGGCGCGCGCTCCCGATGCGATCGGCGAGGCGCCGGCCGATGGTCTGGAGCCTGTGGTGCCCGTATCCGAAAGCCTGGCCTACGCCCCCTGGTCGAAGCGCCGCCGCCTTGCCGCGCTGCTGCTGCTCATCGCGGGCGCAGTGACTATCGCCGCCGTGCACGTCGATGAATTCGGCGGTGAGCCCCGCTTTGCGCTCGGCCCCACGCGCGCCCGCGCAACGGCCGAACAATTCGCGCACACGCAAGGGTTCGATCCGCAGGGATACCGCACGGTCGTTTTTCCGGTCACCAGCTGGGACGATTCCAATACCCGTCTCACCGCCAAATACTTCGTCGAGCGGCGCGATATCGCGTACGCCGCCGGCGCATTTCACCGGCAAGTTCCGCTGCATGGTTGGACGGTTCGCTTCTTCAAGCCGCTGCAGCGCGAAGAGATGGACGTGTCGGTCGATCCGGAAAGCGGCCGCGTTTTTGAGTTCCAACACATACTGCCCGAAGACCAGCCCGGCGCGGATCTAACCGCCGACGCCGCCCGCGATTTGGTGTTGGGCACCGCCGGCCTGCCATCGCTCGAGGGCTTCGATCTGAAGGAAACCAGCTCGGAAAAGAAGAAGGCACGCCGCGATTACAGGCTGGTCTGGGAGGCCAGGCAGGGCGACCCGCGCAATCTTGACGAAGCCCGCTTCCGCGTGCGCGTCACGGTGGCCGGCGGCCGTGTGGCGTCGTTCAACTCCTTCTGGAAACTGCCGGAGACCTTTGAGCGCGCCCGCGAGCAGCGCGACGCGCTTTGGTACGCACTGCTGGTGCTGCGCATCGCGGTGGGCGCCAGCCGGTTGGTGGTTGGCATTTGGCTGTTGATCGACCGCACGCGCCGGCGGACCCTGCGCTGGGGCCAGGCGCTGTGGGTCGCTCTGCCGCCGGGAGCCGTCACGCTGGTTGGCATGGCCATGACGTTTCCGTTGCTCTTCAGCCAATACCCCACGACTTTCTCGCTCGAGTCGTTCGAGGCAACGCTGGGCGTCGGGCTGGTAATCGGGGCACTGGCGCTGTTTATCGCCATTGCCTGCGGCGTATCGCTGATCCTGGCTCTACAGCCCGATGCCCTCGCTGTATTCCGTTCCGTGAACCGTAAGCTGTCGGGCGTGGATGCCGTCTTCGCCGCGGTTCTGGCGGCCGTGCTCGCTGCGGCGCTGGGACGCGTGCGCTGGCTGCTGGTAGACCGCTTCCATGCGCAAGCGCTGCTCTCCGCGGATGCGCGGACCGTCTTCGCCGGCATCTCCCCAGCCGCTTCCGGCGTCGCCTCCGCCTGCCAGGAGACGTTGTTCTGGCTGGCGCTGCTGACCGTTGCCGCCTACGTGGTTCGCCATCTGCGGCGCTGGCCTGGTGCGGTCGTGGTGGCGGGTTTCGCGGTGGCCGCCGGGTTAGTGCCCGGCACAGTCCATACGGGCGGCGAGTTCGTCCTTTATTACTGCATCCGGTTGATCTACCTAGCGGCAGGCGTGCTGTTCATCAGGCACATTGCGCGCGGGAATTACCTCGCGTACCTGTTAGCCGCCTGGACTCTCTCGTTACTCGATCAGGGATCCGATCTACTGTCGCAGCCGGCCGCCTCCCTGCGGCTGCAGGGCAGTATCTTGATGGCTGTGCTGGCGGCTACGTTCATCTGGGCGATCAGCCACACCACGACACGTGAGTAAGTGCCCTCGCACAAGTTATGCTGGTGAGCGCGGTAGGAATCGAACCTACAACCTAGTGATTAAGAGTCACTTGCTCTGCCAATTGAGCTACGCGCCCGCTTTGAGGTGTTCCCGCGGCTTGGCTCCGCCACCCGCATCGAAGCCGTGCGGCCCGCCAATTCTGGATTATACCATCCCGCGCCCTGCCGCGGACGCAATCGAAGCCGCCGCGATCTGCGCGATGTCGAGAATCTTGGGTGGCGTCTGGCTCAACGTCCCCAACGCATCGCGAAACATCGTCTGGCAGAATGGACAGGCCGTGCCGACTACGGCCGCGCCCGTGGCCGCCAGTTCGGTGGCGCGCTCCACGTTCACGCGCCTGCCCTTCTCTTCGCCCAGGAACATTTGCCCGCCGCCCGCGCCAACAATGGCCTCTCCCGCGTGCGCGGCGGATTCTGATCGAAGCGGAAGGGAATCCCAACGCACCAAAGCCATGGGCGTTTAGAGCAAACGGCGGAACCGCGTGGGTGTGAGGCCGGCGTCGCGTCCACGGGATCGTGCCTTGGGATGGTCAGAATCCGGACGCCGTCCGTCATAACAATATGCTTGCCTTGCCGGGCAATCAGGAAACCGGCCTTCTCCAGGGCCCTAAACGCCCGGAGATGCGGGATTCCGGGTATCTTCGGCACGGGCTACGCGGGAACTTCGACTTCCCTCAAGTTCCGCTCTCCCGCCAGTTCCTTCGCGACCGCGAGGTACTCGTGGATAGCGTCCCGAATGTTCGCCAACGCTTCCTCTTCGGTGGCGCCTTGTGACCAACAGCCGGGAAGTCCCGGACAGGAGACGCTATACCCCTCGTCCGTTCGCGTCAAGGCTACCGGATACTTCATGCTCCTAATCTAGCACTTCCGCTGCCGCGATTAGAGTCACTTGCTTTGCTAATTGAGCTATGCGACCCGCTTGAGGTGTTCCGCCGGTTCGGCACTACCCGATCCCGCGCCCCGCCGCGGACGCAATCGAAGCCGCCGCGATCTGCGCGATGTCGAGCAGCTTCGGCGGCGTCTGGCTCAACGTCCCCAACGCATCGCGAAACATCATCTGGCAAAATGGACAGGCCGTGCCTACCACGGCCGCACCCGTGGCCGCCAGTTCCGTGGCGCGCTCCACGTTCACGCGCCTGCCCTTCTCCTCGCCCAGGAACATTTGCCCGCCGCCCGCGCCGCAACAGAACGACCTCTCCCGCGTACGCGGCGGATCCGTCACGTCGCCCCAGCGCGCCATCGCCTCCCGCGGCTGGTCGTAAACACCGCGATAGCGCCCCAGGTAACAAGGGTCGTGGAGGACCACGCGCTCGCGCTCGGCCGCGCGCCGCGGCAGCTTCTCCCGCATCCTGGCCAGCAGCTCGCTGTGATGCTCGATCTGGGAGTTTGACAGGCTTGCCTGATAGATTGGCCGACGTCAGCTGCTCGAATGTTCGCCTCCGCCATCTTTTGAAATAGCAGATCGTTGCCCGACCGCCGCACGGGATCGCCGGTACACTCCTCCTTGCGCAGCACGCCGAATGTCACGCCCAGGCGTTCGCTGGACGCGAACCCCAAATGATTCCAGTCGCGCTCAAGCGCAGGGAGGCGCATAATGAAGGTGAGGTCCCAATGTCCCTCGAACAAGCAATTCTGGAGGCGGTCCGGGCGCTACCGACCGAGAAGCAGCGAGAGGTCCTGAGCCATGCTGCCCGCCTCCGCGCCCAACCGGCCAAGAAGGGGCCATTCAAAAGCGTGAAGGGCCTATGGGCAGGTCTGGGCGTTTCGCTCTCGGCGAGCGAGATCGAGGAGAACCAGCGCGACATGTGGAGCAGCTTGCCAAGGCAAGATATTTGATGCCTGCCGTCGCCGTTGATACTCACGCCATTGTCTGGTATCTTTCGTCGGACCCGCAATTGTCGGCAAGGGCAGTTGGCGCTCTCGATGCTGCGACAGAGGCTGGTGAATTCATTCATGTTCCGTCGATCTGCCTCGTTGAACTGACCTATCTGGTAGAGAAGGGCCGCTTACCGGCTGCGGCCCGCGACCTGTTGATTAGGGCGCTAGATGACTCCGCGACTCCCTGTCTGTTAGCCCCACTCGACCGAGCAGTTGCCGACGCGCTCGAACTCGTCAGCCGCCGCGAGGTGCCGGACCTTCCGGACAGGATTATGAGCGCGACGGCGTTGGCGTTGGGAGTGCCGCTCGTCAGCCGCGACGGGAAGATCCGCGCTTCGCAAGTGCAAACGATCTGGTAGGCGTGTTCGTCGAAGCAGGCCGCTGCGGCGCGAGGAGGTGGGCGGATGAAAAAGCTGGCGCGGCGTGGTCCGCGAAGTCGCTACAACGATGAACCGGACAACGACGATCGTGCGCGGCATCAATCTTAGCTCCGGTTAGATCCTGTGTGTACGACTCGCTCGCTGGCATTAGTAAGGAACTAGCGGTTTGGATTGGTGGCCCAGAATAGCGCTCGGCCGGAGGGGCGGAGCGGCCGCAGGACCTGAAGAGCTGGGTGTCAGGCCAGTTGCGGCTTTGGAGAGACCGCGCAGTTCAGGGTTATACCGTCCCATCCGCCGCGGACGAAATCGAAGCAGCCGCGATCTGCGCGATGTCGAGCAGCTTCGGCGGCGTCTGGCTCAACGTCCCCAACGCATCGCGAAACATCGTCTGGCAGAATGGACAGGCCGTGCCGACCACGGCCGCGCCCGTTGCCACCAGTTCGGTGGCGCGCTCCACGTTCACGCGCCTGCCCT
>Ga0302324_100005783_pt1 | contig 26886 bp, 17 predicted proteins | sample Palsa_T0_1_FD_201949 | JGI IMG/M metagenome (GOLD analysis project Ga0302324, IMG submission 201949) | Peat permafrost microbial communities from Stordalen Mire near Abisko, Sweden - Palsa_T0_1 | ecosystem: Environmental > Terrestrial > Soil > Palsa > Peat permafrost | place: Sweden: Abisko...
AATCCGGCGAACCATCCGTCGTGCGAGGTGCCAGTCTTGCCGGCGGCTGGAACCCTGAATCCGCGCGCCCGCGCTCCGGACCCCGTTCCGCTGCGCAGTACTTCTTCGAGCAGGTTAACCATCAGGTAGGCCACCCGGGGATCCAAGGCCGGCCGCGCCTCCGGGGAGTGCCGATAAAGCACTTGGCCGTCCGGCGCGCGCACCAAGGCGAGCATGGCGGGTTTCACGTAATTGCCGCCATCGGCGAAGATGGTGTAGGCTGCGGCCATTTCCAGCGGCGTGGCTTCATAGGCTCCCAGCGCTATCGCCGGCGTGGGTTGGATGTCACCCTTCAGGCCGGCGCGCCGCGCCATGTCTACCACCGCGCCATACCCAACCATCTGCGCCAGTTTCACGGTGGCCACGTTCAACGAGTGCGCCAGCGCTTGCCTTAGCGTAACGGTTCCCATGAAATCCTGCTTGAAGTTGCCCGGCTGGTATGGCCGATTGTCGAATTGGAAGGTGGTAGGCTCGTCCACTATGGTGGTCGCGGGAGTGAAAATCGCCGCGCCGCCATCGACCGCGGTATTCAGCGCGGCGGCGTACACGAAGGGTTTGAATGCGGAACCAGGTTGACGTTCCGCAGCGCTGTGGTTCAACTGGCTCGACCCGTAATCCCGTCCGCCTATCAGCGCCTTGATCTCGCCCGAATGCGGATCGAGCGCGATCAGCGCGACTTGCGGCTGGCCGGGTGGGATGGGGTCGGAATGCTTGCGCTTGCGTAGTTGCTCGTCCACGTTCTGCATCCCGATTCGGACTGCCTCGACGGCGGCGCGTTGGAGGTCCATATCGAGCGTCGTGTAAACGTAGTCGCTCTGTGCGTCGCGGTCCGCCAGGCGGCTTTGCAATTCATCGCTGACCAGGTCCAGAAAGTACTGTGAATTGAGCGAATCCATGCCGCCCATTTGCAGGCCGACGGGCGCCTCGATCGCGCCGCGATACTCTCCATCGGTTAGAAACGCGTTCTCGCGCATCAGGCGAAGCACACGGTTGCGGCGCTCCTGGACGCGTTGCGGATAGCGGAACGGATTGTAGTAGCTGGGCCGCTGCACCATACCGGCCAGCATGGCTGCTTCCGGCAGGTTCAACTGCGAGATGTCTTTGCCGAAGTAGGCGCGGGCGGCCTCGCCGAAACCGTTGATGCTGAATGTGCCGAGGCGGCCCAAATAGACCTGGTTCGCATAATATGCGAAGATCTCCCGCTTAGTCAGCGTGCGCTCCAGGTGCATGGTGATCAGCAGTTCCTCCGCTTTGCGTTTCCAGTTCTTGTCCGGCGCGAGCCACAGGATGCGCGCAAGCTGCATGCTCAGGGTGGAGGCTCCCTGCTCCTTGCGCCCATCCTTGAGATCCACGTAGGCGGCTCTAAGAATGCGGAACAGGTCGAAGCCGCCGTGGGAAAAGAAGTGCTTGTCTTCGACGGACACCACCGCGTGCACCAGCGCGGGCGGGATTTCGGAGAACCTTACGATCCGGCGCTTCTCGCGGTTACGGTCCGACTGGTTGGTGAGCAGTTGCGGCGGGAATTGGTATTCCTGGCGCTCGGTGTTGTCGGCCAGAGAAACGATGCGCGCAACCTTGCTATCGGAAACGCCGCCGGAAAACTGGATCGCCCCGGGTTCCCGATCCGAATGGGATTCGGGCCCGGGGAAGATGTCGACCGCGCCCGGCCGGACGGCAAACGACCCGACCGGATTGCCGCGCGACTCGCTATAGCCGTTTTCCCGGAGATACGTGACCGTATCCTCGCGGGACAGGCGGTCGCCGACGGAAACGATGCGCGGCCCGGCAAAGATGTTCAGAGTTCCCGCGAACACTCCGGTCCTTAGCTTTCGATCGGTCAGGCGGGCGAATTTGACGTAGCAGCAACCAAAGACCGTTAGGGCCGCCGCGGCGAAGCTGGCGGCCACGATGAGCATGATCCTGCCGGCCCTACGGATCGTCTGCCGGGCCGCGGGATTTGGTTGCGGACGATTAAGCCGCTCCGCCGGGACTTCCGGCGGTCCTTCCGGCTCCGGCGTATCCGGGTTCACAATACTGCTGACGTCTGACACTTAACAGGGTCCTTCCTCGCTGTTTTCTAAGGCACGCCGGGGGCCACGCGCAAGATTGCTAAAAGCGCATCCGGGTGATTATGCGCGGAGCCAAGAGAGCTGCTGTCACCTGGAGAAGGCCGGTTACAAGCACTTCTTGCCTAATCGACCGCAGGACTTGCACATAGCAAATTGCGGGAGCCTCAGGTTTCTACTTTGCATTTGCACACATGGGCATTGGTCCCCTATCTGCACTGCGTTACACGAATAAGGAAGTAAGAAATGTCGATACTGATCTAAGCGGTCTCACTAATGATACATCGCATTGTTATTCTCATATCCGTGCTCTCGGCAGCCGCTTCGGCGGGCCATGCCGAGGTCACGCTGGAAAACGGCTACGGCCAAATGTATAATCTCCAGTTCGAGGAGGCCCACGGCACATTTCAGGAATGGGAGCGGCTGCACGCCGGCGATCCCATGGGCCCGGTTTCCGATGCCGCGGCTTTCCTGTTTGAGGAACTCGATCGCCTGCACGTGCTGCAGTCGGAGTTCTTCGTCCACGACCAGCACTGGATCACCGACCAAAAGCTCGAGCCCGACCTCGAGCTGAAGCGGAAATTCGACAATGCGCTGGAAGCCAGCCGCGAACTTTCCAGCCGTCGGCCCGACGACGAAAACTCGCAGTTTGCCGCGGTTCTGTGCAACGGGCTGCACTCCGATTACCTCGCGCTGGTCGCCAGAAGCTACGTTGCTTCCCTGCGCGAGATGAAAGCCGGCCGCATGATGGCGGAGAAGCTGCTGGCCAAGGATCCGAACCTCTATGATGCCTGGATCGCGGTCGGCGTCGAAAATTACATGCTCAGCATCAAGCCGGCGCCAGTGCGGTGGGCTCTGCGCCTATCGGGCGCGCAAACGGACCGAGGGGTCGGGATCGAAAAACTGACGCTGGCCGCCGACAAGGGCCACTACCTGGCGCCCTTCGCGCGGTTGATGCTGGCGGTGGTGGCGTTGCGCGCCAGCGATCCAAACCGCGCCCGCCAGATCTTGTCCGGGTTGGCCCTGGAGTATCCGCATAACCCCCTTTACCGGGAGGAAATAGCCCGGCTCAGTCCCGCGATCGCCGCGCCTAACGTCGCGCAGTGACCTATTTGGCGCGGATCGACGGCGAGCAAGCCAGTCCATCCCAAACCAGCCCACTAACCAGCCTTTATCGTGGAGTGCGGCTGCGGGCGGGCCCCGCGGCAAAAGCCGCGGATATGGAAAACGGGAGGAAACCTGAAGACCCCCTCGCCCCCTCGAACATCGGCGCCCCCCGACGTTGGCGCGCTCCGCGCGAGGAAGGGCATGGATCATTTAGTCTGATTGAGAAGGACCCGCACGCCGCCGGAACCATCCGGGAGGACGATATCGGGAATACCGGCGTTTGGAGATTGGCCATGCAGGTTCTGCGTGATTATCTGGCCGGGAGACGGTCCCGCCCCCAGTAGAAAACGGGGGCGTCCGCGAATTTGCCGTTCCCTTCGCCTAAAATGACCGCGACGCTGTCCGGATTCAGCTGCAGGAGGTCGGGCTTCCCGTCGCCGTTCACGTCGGCGACCGCGTAATCGCTCGGCCCGTTAAAGAACGGTATCTCCTGGGTGAGGGTGAATTCGCCCTTGCCGTTACCCGAATAGACGTAAATCGCGGGCAGATCGTAGCTCGATACCAGCATGTCCAGGTCTCCGTTGCCGGTTAGAGGGGCCAGTATCACGTCCCATGGAGCGTCGCCGTTGGAGATGCTGCTTTCGGTGAACCCGCCGTGCCGCTTGTTGAGCAGGATGTAAATGGAATTTGTTTCGTAGCAGGTGATTGCCAGGTCGCTCCAGCCGTCGTTGTTGAAATCGCCGGCGGCGATACCGGGAAGGAAATCGCAGGAGGGGGGATGTCTCCAGAAGGACACCGGCGTCTGGAAAGTGCCGTCGCCGTTGCCATAGGCGATGAGGAATGAATCGGTGGCGATGTCCGGATAGCCGTCGTGATTGAAGTCGCCGATGGCCCAGCCCGCGACGGTGGACGGGAAGACGGCGGATCCCTTGAGCGTAAATGTGCCGTTGCCGGCGCCCAGGTAGGAGAATATTGTGGATTGTTGGGGAACCAGCAGGTCTTGAATTCCGTTTCCGGTCAGGTCGGCCGCCTGGGGGCAGCCGGCGCCGGTCAGGGGGATGCTCGATCCGGTGGAGAACGGCGCGTTTCCGTCGCCGGTTCCGAGGAGGATGGTGATGCCTTCAGCGGTGAGCAAGGCGAGGTCGGGGCTGGCGCCGCCGTTGAAGTTGGCGGGCGCGCCGCAAGCGTAAGCGCCCGCGACAGGCGTCCAGATGGCGTCCTCGAATTTGCCTTTGCCTTCGGCAAGTAGCACGGAGACGGCTAGAGATCCCTGTACGACGATATCGGTGAGGCCGTTGTTGCGCAGATCGGCGAGGACGGGGTTGTGGGCGCCGAAGGGGGAGGAGTCTGTCGGGTAATGGACAGGCGGGTCGAACTTACCGTTGCCTTTGCCGAGGGCGATGTAGCCGTAGCCGTTGACTAGGTCGTTGATCCCGTCGCCGTTGACGTCGCCGATGGTGATGCCCGCATAGCCGGGTGGCAGATCAGCGAAGGTTGGGCCGGAGAAGCCGCCGCTGCCGTTGTTGAGATAGAGGAACACCTCGTCCTCGTGGGATTGGGCAACCAGTGCAATGTCGGGGTATCCGTCCATGTTGAGATCCCCGACGGCGAGGTTTGTGATGGTTGGGGCGTCGTAATACTGAGGCGTTTGGAAGGTACCGTCGCCGTTCCCGAGCAGAATTGCAAATCCTGTGGACGTTGTGACCGCTAGGTCGAGGTTGCCGTCTCCGTTGAAGTCGGCGGCCGCAATCCAGCCGGAGCTTCCTGACTCCCCGTTAAACGGGGTGAGTGTGGGAGAGTTAAAGGTACCGTTTCCCGTGCCGGTAAACAGCCAGAGGCCGCTCTCCCCGGGCGTAGCGGCGTCGAGAATGCCGTCGCCGTTGAAGTCTCCCAAGACGACGACGCCGATGTCCGTGTCTGTCCCCGCCTGATAGAGGACCGGCGACTGGAAGGTCCCGTCCCCGTTCCCAAAAAGCAGGCCGATGCCGGAAGGCACCGATGAGCCGTTGAAAGGGCCCGACAGCACCAAGTCGAGGATGCCGTTGCCCGTAAGGTCCCCCGCGGCGGACACGATGGAGTATTCCATCCCGCTGGTCTGTCTCGGCAGCGCCTGGAAGGTGCCATTACCGTTTCCCAGCAGGACCGTGATGTAGCCTGCGCTCGTCGCGACGACGTCCGGTATGCCGTCGCCGTTCGCGTCCCCGACTTGAATCCACCGGGCAGAATCCGGGTAATCCCGGCGGGCGAAGAACGTGGGTGTCGCAGCGTGGACGAACGCACCCTCACTCGTGGCGAGGAGCGCCAGCGCTAGCAACATTGCCCTTACCATTTGGTTTCCTTTGGTTGCCTGGCTTGACGCGCTAGGGTGCCGAGATGGCTGGGGGGCAAGTGCCGGTAGGCGGGGAGCAGGTGGTCGTACTATACACCCGACGATGTTAGCCGTAAAGACATTTTTGTCTCCAAATCCTCCGAACTCCGAATCCGCTGGTAGAGTTCCTGGAATCTGGCGACGATGCGCGCCATGCCTCTGGCCACCATTCGGCGCGCCATACAGCGAGGGCACGGCACGGCCGCTTCGCCGGATGGATTGGCGTTTCTGCGCGTGGAGGGCCATATAACGCTGAGCGATATTATGCATGGAAACCTTCTCTGAGTGGGCCGGCGCCATGCGCCGCCGAAGAGCGGGGCTGAAGCCCCGCGCGGGCTTAAGCCCGCCCCCACAAATTCATGTAGCCTGCCGGACTATAAGCCGGTTTCTGTACCCTTGCGGGCGGCAGCCATTCATCTCCGCCGGACATTGCTGCCCGGCTCTAGCGACCTACCCGAGAGTTCATAGGAGCGGGCCGCTCCTCCTCTCCTATTTGGTCTTGCTCCGCGTGGGGTTTGCCCTGCCGGCCGGATTGCTCCGTCCGCGGTGCGCTCTTACCGCACCATTTCACCCTTACCCGAAAACCGTGCGCTTGCGCGCCCGGCATCGGGCGGTATATTTTCTGTTGCACTTTCCGTAAAGATTCCGTCGCCAGAACCCTTCCCGGCCGTTAGCCGGCACGCTGCCCTGTGGAGACCGGACTTTCCTCCCGTTGCCGGGCGGCTGCCCATCCGGCAGGCTACACCCTGCCATTATCACACTTTGTGTGAGGGAAAGCCCATTCTGTTGACTAAACGCCGAAAAATGTTGTAGATATGGAAGAGTTGCCGTTGTATCCTGATTATTGCGGTTGGTTGTTAACCGTTGCAAGGAAGTCTCGCGTACACGCTGAAAATGTTGAGGAGGTGGTCATGTTAAAACAACTGTCGGCCATAGGCGCAATCGGAGTGTTTTCTACGTGCCTGTTTGCCCAAGGCTTGAACACAAGCCAAACCAAGGATCAATGGGAAGAGATCAACTTCGAGTTCAATTCTTCCATTCTCTCGGACGGATATCCCAGCCTGTTGCGGCTGGCTGAAATGTTGAGCCAGCATCGCGATTACCACGTGAAGCTGGTCGGAAACACGGACTACGTGGGTTCCGCGCGCTACAACGACCGCCTGGCGATGCGGCGCGCCGAAACCGTGCGCGACTTCCTGGTGAAGTACGGCGCCTCGGCCGACCAGGTGGCGACCGCCGGCGACGGCAAGAAGGATCCCGAAGTCGACAACAAGTCCAAGGAAGGCCGGTTCATGAACCGCCGGGTGGTGATGACCGTCACCGACGGCCAAGGCAAGATCGTGGCTGCCGGCGGCGTGTGCGACATCATGCCCATATTGCAGGAACTGCTCAAGAAGCAGGAGGAGTGCTGCAGCAACATCCTGAAGCGGCTCGACAAGCTGGACGATATACTCGCGGCGTTGCGCGATCTCAAGGGCGAGAACGACCGGCTGAAGGGCCAGGTGGCCGAGTTGCAGGGCCAGGAAAAAGCGCTGGAGGACAAAGTCAACGGCTTGCCCAAGCCGCTGACGAAGGAGGATACTACGGCGATCGCCGAGAAGGCGGGCACCGACGCTTTGAACGAAGCGCAGAATCGCAACAAGAAGTTCTCGCTGTTGGGCCTGGACATTGGCCCGACGCTGGGCAACCGGCCGAACGGCGACGTCACTGTCCATGGCACCGGCCAGTTCTTCTCGCCTTTCGGCGGCGATGGAACGCACGCGGTGCAGGCGCAGGGCGAATACATCCGTTATCCGGGCGACCAGGAAGGCCAGTTCGACATCGGTCTGGTCAACCGTTGGGATCATCTGCAAGCGGGCCTATTCTCCAGCTTCAAGTACATCCGACTCAACGAGTATGCCAACGGCGGCAGCATGGCGCAGGGCGCCTTCCTGCTGGATTATATTTTCAGCCGCGGGCGTATCGGTTTCTTCGGCACGGAAGGCTTCAAGAACACCGGCGCGCTCTCCGAGGCGCCTCTGGGCCCGGCGTCGTTCATCGAGACGTACGCGCGCCCCATGAACCAGATAGGCTTCACCACGCAAGTGGGTCTCTGGGGCGACGCCTGGATTCAAGGTAACTTGGGTTACATACATAGCCATCAGGTGGGCGAGTCCGGCCGGCCGGGCGGCGAGTTCAAAGTGGTCCAGCCGTTGAGCAAGGAATTCGCTTTCACGGTCACCGCGGGCCTGAACCCCACCATGATCACCGCCAAGAATACTGGCGAGCTCACGTTCGGGCTGGAATTCGGCAACTTCATGCGGCCAAAGGAATACACCAGCTTCACGCATCCCGTCCCCATGGATGTGCCGCGCATCCGGTATGAGCTGCTGACGCGCCAGGTGGGCCACAGCGTTCCGGTGGCGAACGCAGGTCCGCCCCAGATCGGCATTCCGCCGGGAACCGTCACGCTGAACGGCACAGGGTCCTACAGCCCCGATGGCGATGCGCTCAACTATTCGTGGAAGCAGGTCAACGGTCCGAACGTGGCGTTATCCGGCGCCAATACAGCTACCGCCACATTCACCGCCGCGACGTCCACCAGCTATGGCTTCACTCTGACCGTCACCGATCAGGTGAGCGGCCTCACCGCCAGCGCCAACACCTACGTGACCACGCAGAAAGGGTTGCAAGTGGTGCGGTTCTCGGCCACGCCGAGTTCTATCGCGGACGGACAGTCTTCCACCTTGTCCTGGAATGTGGCCAACGCAACTTCGGTCAGCATCTCCGGCGTGGGCTCCGGCCTCAACGCGCAGGGCACCGCGACGGTGTCGCCGACCGCGACCACCACCTATACCTTGACCGCCGGCGGTTCGAGCGGCCAGTCGGTGACTGCCACCGTTACCGTCACCGTCGGCGCTTCCAAGCCGTCGATCGTACGCTTCGGCGCCTCGCCGATCAGTATCGCCAAAGGCGCGTCTTCTCTGCTGTCCTGGACCACCACGGGCGCAGCCACCGTTACGATCAACAACGGGGTAGGCAGCGTGCCGGTCAACGGCAGCCAGAACGTCTCGCCGACCACCACCACTACATACACGCTCACGGCCACCGGGGCCGACGGGGTCAGCTCCGTTAGCGCCGCTGTCACGGTTACCGTGGCCGGCACACCGGCTGCGCCCGTTCAGATCCTGACGTTCTCGGCCAATCCGCCGTTCTCGCCGGCGGATGGGTTCCCGGTTGTCTTGACATGGACGACCCAGAACGCCACTTCCGTGATTCTTACCGGCACGGGCGTGCCCGGAGGATCTCAGCCAGTAAACGGCAGTGTCACGGTCTATCCGACCACCGACACCATTTACACGTTGACCGCTTATGGCCCAGGTGGGCCGGTCAACTCCACCGCAAATGTAAACGTGAGATAACCGAACGCAAGTAGGCAACTGTCAGCCGGGCGGCTAACCACCGCCCGGCTTTTTTTGGCGCATCTCATTTGCGTTGCCGCTCTATAACTTAGAAGCACGGGGCGAGTTGCGCTCGCCTGCGCTGGCAGGAGTGCCAGCGCGGCAGGCAGGGTGCCTGCGCCACGAGGCCCGGCGCTGTCCCGCCCACCGCAAATACCGCCACAAATCCGCCCGCCGCTGCCACGCAAACCGCCAGAAATCGGTGAAGGCGATTCGTTCCGCATGGAAGCCCCAATAGGTTTCCATGCGCCATCGAAGGTAGGGGCTGCGCCAGGGAGTGAACCGGTAACCGCGCGTCAACCGCCAGAGAACCCGCAGCATTTCACGCAAGACTAATTGCTGCCGGAGTTCCGGGCGGCGGAGGCGGCGCCGATGCCGTCCGGCGTGGCGTAGTAGCCGGAGCGCGTGCGCACGGTCGGCCGGTTGGGCCCGTTGGCGGTCACCTTGATTTGCCGGAACGACCCGTCCAGGGCGATGTTCATAGGGGAGTAACCCAGCGTGTACTGATTCCGGATATCGTGCGCCACCTGGTGCGCCACCCGGTCCACCTCCGCCAGTTCCTTGGGGAAATAGGCTTCGCCGCCTGTTACCGAGGACAACTCTTCCATAGCCCGTCGGCAGCGCTTGGCCTCGCGGCGCTCTTCCTCGCTCAGCAGCCCCACCGAATAGATCAGCACGCCGCTATCCTGCGCGGATTTTACCAGGTTTTCCAGGCTGATCAGGCTGCTATTGTCGTTGCCGTCGGTCACCACCACCAGCACCTTCTTGTCTTTCTTGGCCTTCTCCTTCAAGTGGTCGATGGACATGCGGATGGCGTCGCGCATGGCGGTGCCGCCGCGCGAATCGATGCGCGCCAAGCCTTCCTGCAGGTCTTTCACATCGTTGGTGAAATCCTTGTCCAGGAACGCGTCGTCGTTGAAGTTGACGATGAAGACTTCATCCTTCGGGTTGGAATCCTTCACCAGGGCCAACGCGGCGGCCTCCACTTTGGCGCGCTTGTCGCGCATGCTTCCGCTGTTGTCGATGACCAGGCCCATGGATACCGGAACGTCTTCGCGCTTGAACACTTTAATCACCTGCGGTACGCCGTTTTCAAACACCTGAAAGGCGGTCTCCGGCAGGTTCACCACCAGATGGCCGGTCTTGTCCACCACGGTGACCGGCAAGACCACCAGCCGCGTATCCACGCGGATGACCGGGGTTTGTTGTCCGGGGGTGTCGGCCGCCCAAAGGCCAAAAACAGCGACGGCGCCCAGCGCCGATGTCAGAATTCTCTTATTGGGTTGGAGCATAGTAGCCCAGCCTCCAGAAGGCCCGCAAAGGAGGCAGCCCTTTCGGTTGCACCAGCTTGACTTGCACCCGCCGGTATTTGCCGTTCCTTTCCAGGTTCTTCGGAGAGTAGCCGATAATGTACTGATTGCGTAATTCAATGCCGATTTTCTCCGCGATATTGGGAAGTTCGCTGAGGTTCTCCACCGGGAAATGCCGCCCGCCGGTCTGTTCCGCGATTTCGCTCAGCAGGGTGGGTCCGCCCATTTCCTCGGCGGTCCGGCCCCGCGAGGCGGCCGGCTCGAAAATGCCCATGGCATAGATTTGGACGTCCGCTTCGCGCACCAGGTTCTTGACTTCCGTTTCCGTGTAGCGGCTGTTGTTGTCGCCGCCATCGGAGATGATCAGCAGGGCCTTGCGGGCGTTCTTGCCCTTCTTCATCTCGTGCAAGCCCAGGTAAACGGCGTCCAGCAATGCGGTCTTGCCCCTGGACTGGGTGAAGGTCAGACGATTTTGAATCTCCTCCAAGCTGGTGGTGAACTTGATCGCCAGCTCAGCGCGGTCGCTGAACTCCACCAGGAAGAATTCGTCCTCGGGGTTGGCGGTTTTGAAGAATTGAGCCACCGCCTTGCGCGACATCAGCAGTTTGCTTCCCATGCTGCCGCTGCAATCGAACACGATGCCCACCGACAAGGGGGCGTCTTCGCTCGAGAACTGCGAGATATCCTGTTCAACTTTGTCCTCGAAGATACGGAAGTTCTCCTTTTCCAGCCCTGTCACAAACCGGTTAAGCGGATCGGTGACGGTAACCGGGATCAACACCAGCGTGGTATCCACGCGGATGTCCGCCTTCGGCAGAATCCCATTCGCCGCTGGCGCTTTGGGGCGCGGAGCTATGGAAACCTGCGGATCGGCGCCCGGCTTTTCGTCTGCGCTTCCCTTATCGCCCGCGTCTGCGAAGGCCAAGGAAATCCGGAGAAGCGCAACCACGCTTGCCACTGCCAGCACCCGGCTAAATCGCAGGCTTGTCACGGCTCCCCAGCCTTTCTATCTTCCATGAGTGTAGCACAGCAATTTTGTGGTAGAATCTCCTGTGCGCCGTAAAATTTTGGGCGTGATCCCCGCGCGTTACAGCTCTTCTCGTTTCCCAGGCAAACCTCTCGCTCGAATCGGCTCCAAGTCGATGCTGGAACATGTATTCGAACGCACCACCCAGGCCCGCTACATTACTACCGTCACGATCGCCACCGACGACGAACGCATTGCCGCCGCCGCGCGCAGTTTCGGAGCTCCCGTGCGTATGACGCGCGCGGACCACTTGTCGGGTACCGACCGCGTGGCCGAAGTGGCCTCCGCCGATACGGCCGAACTGATCGTTAACATACAAGGCGACGAACCGCTGATCGATCCCGCCGCGATCGACGCCGCCATTTTGCCGCTGCTCCACGACGACGATATTTTGATGGGCACGCTGAAGAAGCGTATTGAGGATCCGAGGGAGATCGGCGACCCCAACGTGGTGAAGGTGGTTACGGACCGGGCCGGCAACGCCATCTATTTTTCGCGGTCGACGATTCCCTACGCGCGTTCGTCCGGACCGCTTCCCGACGGTCGCGGCTCGGAAGTGGCGCACTACAAACATATAGGCTTGTACGTTTACCGCCGGGATTTTCTCCTCGGATATTCCGATCTGCCGGTGGGGCCGCTCGAGCAAGCCGAGCGGCTGGAGCAGTTGCGCGCGCTGGAAAACGGCTGCTCCATCCGGGTAGTCGAGACCGATTACGAATCGCTGGGCGTGGATACGCCCGAGGATCTGGAACGTGTATCGAAGCTTTTCGAGGCTTCGGTGCAACTTGCGAAACCTTATGGCTAAATACGTATTTGTCACGGGCGGGGTGGTCTCGTCGTTGGGGAAGGGCATCGCCGCGGCCTCCATCGGCTGCCTTCTGGAGAGCCGTGGACTACGGGTCACCTTGCAAAAATTCGACCCCTATTTGAATGTGGACCCCGGCACCATGAGCCCCTTTCAGCATGGCGAGGTCTTCGTCACCGACGATGGCGCCGAAACCGACCTGGACTTGGGCCACTACGAGCGCTTCACGCACGCCAAGCTCACCCAGGCGAATAACCTGACTTCGGGCCGCATCTACGAGCAGATCATCGCCCGCGAGCGGCGCGGCGACTATCTGGGGAAGACGGTGCAGGTGATCCCGCACGTGACCAACGAGATCAAAGCCGCCATGCGCAAAGTCGCGGCCGACGTGGATGTGGTCATCGTCGAAATCGGCGGCACCGTGGGCGATATCGAGTCGCTGCCGTTTCTGGAGGCCATCCGCCAGATGCGCCACGAGCAGGGGCGCGACAATTGCGTCTTCGTGCACGTGACCCTGGTGCCTTGGATCGCCGCCGCCCAGGAGCTGAAGACCAAGCCCACCCAGCATAGCGTTAAGGAATTGCGAGGCATCGGTATCCAGCCGGACATTCTGTTGTGCCGCTGCGAGCGCTCCATCGTATCGGACATGAAGGACAAAATCGCGCTGTTTTGCGACGTGGATGCGCGCGCGGTGGTGACGGCGCGCGACGTCGCCTCGGTCTACGAAGTTCCGCTGGTGTTCGCCGAGGAAGGCGTGGACGAGATGGTGGTGCGGCTGCTGAAGCTGGACGGCGCGCCGCGCGATCTGAGCCAGTGGAGCGCCATGCTGGGCCGCATGCGGAATCCGATGGACGAGGTTACGATCGGGTTGGTGGGCAAATACGTCGAGTATGAGGATTCTTACAAGAGCTTGAAAGAGGCGTTGGTGCATGGCGGCCTGGCGCATCAGCTCAAGGTGAGCATCAACTGGATCGAGGCCGAGGGCGTGAACGGACCGGATTGGGAGCGGCAGTTGGACGGCTACGACGGCATTCTGGTGCCGGGCGGCTTCGGCAAGCGCGGCATCGACGGCATGCTGAACGCCATTCGTTACGCGCGCGAGAACCGGGTGCCGTATTTCGGCATCTGCCTGGGCATGCAGACAATGGTGATCGAGTTTGCGCGCAACATTTGCGGCTTGGAGCAGGCGGATTCGACCGAATTCAATCCGGGCACGCCGCATCGGGTGATCTTCAAGCTGCGCGAGCTGAAGGGCATCGACGATTTGGGCGGCACCATGCGGCTGGGGGCTTGGCCGTGCAACCTGGCGGAAGGCAGCGTGGCGCAACGCGCGTATGGCGCACGGGAGATCAGCGAGCGTCACCGGCATCGGTACGAATTCAATCGGGAGTATGAGGAGCGCCTTACCGCTTGCGGGCTGCGCATTACGGGCGAGACACCCGATCAGACTTATGTGGAAATCTGCGAGATCCCGGAGCATCCGTGGATGCTGGGCTGTCAGTTCCATCCGGAGTTCAAGAGTAAGCCGCTGGAACCGCATCCGCTGTTCAAGGCTTTTATCGGCGCGGCGTATCGTTACAGGAGCCAGCGGTTGGCGCCATTGGCGCGGCAGGCGGAGGTGGAGTACTTTGGCGGGGCAACCAGGACTTCAGCCTCGGCTGGCTAGAGGGAAGAATTGGCTATAATTGGGGGCAAGGGAGGTGGCGAACTTGAAAATTGAATCGAGGACACTGGACACAAAGCAGCACATTCTGGACGACGCCGGATTCGCATACAACTTCGACCGAAGGGTCTACTTCAACCGCAAGAGCAAGAAGATCATCAGCGTACAATACGCACAAGACAAGGATGAGAAAACTCTCGAAGGCGCGATTCTCGAGGAAACCGACGGCAAGGAATGGAAGTTCTACTTCAGCTCCGGTAAGCAGCCGCCTGAGCCGGTCAAGCGCGAGATCGAGGCTGCGCTTGGCTGAGGCCAAGCGCACTGTCGAGGATCGTCTGTGAAAAGAGTATTTCTCTCTTCTACCGGAGATCCAGCGCGTTGCCGACCGGCTAGAAGCCGAGGTCAGGTATCATGTGCGGCTAATCTCTGGAGGGTTGGAGAGGCACGAACGACTGGCCGTCAAGTGCCGTGTCAAATCTTGCGAGAGCGCGCTTGAGAAGCTTCGGGGGCGCCAAGAGGGAGCGACTTTCGATGAAAGCCGACCGCAGATCTATACACTCCGGAGTTTGAACGATCTTGCCGGTGTTCGCGTCCTGGCGTTCCCGCGGGGTAGGTTGACGGAAATCGACCGCAAATTGAGTAAGGTCTTCCCCACCTGGACTGCTGACCCCGTCGAAGACGACGGCGACGTTCAGGCGCTCAAGTACCACGGCAAGTGCCGGAAGAGCGACAAAGTCAGGGGAGAATATCAGGTCGTCTCGATGCTGATCGCGCTCTTTTGGGAAGTGGAGCATTCCGCGATCTACAAACCTGATGCCCGGATCCCGGATAACCATTCGCAGATGCCCGATGAAAGTTTCCAGCGGGGAATTGCCGCTTCCCAGAGTGAACGCGATTTCGAAAGCCAGATCCGCCTGGCCGGGATCGGACACCAGCTTATACCGTCCCCACTGCTCGATCGCCGCGTAGAACTGGTTGTACGCCCGATCGGGTCCTCCACTGAACACCGGCCTGAAGGCGGTGGTGAGATTTTCCTCGCCGGCGTTGGCCACGAACACGCGCTGGCCGCTCACGATCTGCACGGGAACGGGCGCTGGAGGAGCAGCCGCATCTTTCGGTTGCTGCGCTCCCTGGACGGATGCTCCCGCCAGAAGCATCGCCACAGCTACGGAAAAAGATCGATTATCGTGCATACAGTTTTGAACGAATCAGAGACTCCACTTGCCGCCAAACGCCCGGATCGGATTCAATCTCGATGTGCGGCCGCATAAATGCGCGCGCATACCATGGATATCCGGCGCAATCGATTTGATTGGTCTTGTAGTCGAATTGAAAGTTGCCGAGAATCTGCGTACGCGCAGCGTCGGTGGCCCGAATTCGCGCGCGGCCGCGCAGGAGTCCGCGCCGCTGATAAAAATTGACAGCCTGGGCGACATTCGCCGGAATCGACTGGTCATTCTCGCCGGGCTTCGCGATGCTATCCACCTGCACGGTGAGCAACACCGGGATGCCTTCCTTTTCGAGAGCGCGCGCCAAAGCGACGGTTTCCGAGGCACCCCAACTGTGCCCGTAGATGGCGATGCGCGCGTCCAGCTTTTCCCCGGCCGTAAGCGTGCCATCGTGGTTTGCGTCCAGCAGCCGCAGAATCTCGCGGTGCGCCTGTCCGCTTCGGCGATTCTCGAATAGACGCACCTGCACGCCCGCGGGATAATCGTTTCGCAGACGCGTGGCCAGTTGCACTTCGGAATGTGCCGCGTCATCGTGCGCGACCATCCCGCCCACGAACCCGATCACGATACCGGGCGAGGCGATGCGCTCCCGACCCACAGCGGCATGCTGCGCACATAGGAAAGCGAGAACGACCGCGGACTTACCGAACTGCAAGGATACCCCGTTTCAGTTGAATTGTACCAGTTGAGCGCTGGAGTGTGAGGGCAGGGCCTAACAATTTTGGGGAAACTTTCCCCTTGACAATCTAGGGCAACCTGCCGCATACTACCCATAGATCGTCATAGGAAACGCACTCATGGCCAAATCCGATTCCCCGATGCTGCTGCAAGGCACCCTCGACCTGCTGATCCTGCACGCCCTGCAACGCGGCGCCCTGCACGGCTATTCCATCGCCCAAACCATCCACCTGCTTTCCGACCAGGCGCTCAAGGTGGAAGAGGGATCGCTCTATCCCGCGCTCTACCGCCTGGAACTGGATGGCGCCATCGCCGCCCAATGGGGCGTTTCGGAAAATAATCGCAAAGCCAAATACTACGAAATCACCAAACGCGGCAAGAAGCTGCTAGCCGCCGAGCAGGAAACCTGGAGCCGCCTGTCGCTGGGAGTGCAACGCGTTCTAGCGAGGCAACCCTAATGCGCAACTTGCTTCTGAAACTGCGCCGCCGCCGCTCCATGGAGCGGGATGTCGCCGCCGAGCTGGCCTTCCATCGCGATATGGCCGCCGCGCAAGGCAATCCCATCCCGATGGGCAACACCGCCGTCGTCCAGGAGCAAGCGCGCGACTTGTGGCGCTTCACGTTCGTCGAGAACCTGTGGCGCGATATCGTCTATGGCGCGCGCAGCTTGCGCCGCAGTCCCGCGCTGGTCATCACCGCACTCCTTTCGCTGGGCCTGGGCATCGGCGTCAACACCGGCATCTTCTCCATGGCGGCGGAGTTCCTGCTCAGCGAGCCATCCGTCACCGACGCCCGCTCGGTCGTCTCCGTGCGGCTGGGCGGCAACAGCCATGTCAAGAAGGAAGCCGTCGAATTCGTGCGCGCGAGCGGCCTGTTCCAGGACGTGGTGGGCGAGAACGAAGAAGCATACATCAACTGGAACGATGGCGCCGAAACGCGCCAGATCTCCGCCGTGCTGCTGACCAAGAACTATTTCACCACGCTCGGCGTGCCGGTGGCCCAGGGGCGCGGCATTCTGCCCCAGGACCCCAACGAAGTGGCGGTGCTGGGCGACCATTTTTGGCGCACGCGCCTTGGCGGAGATCCCGCGGTGGTGGGCCGCGCGATTCGTCTAGAGGGCCGACCCTACACGGTAGTCGGGATTTTGCCCAAGAGCTTTCGCTCCCTGATCGGCTTCGGCTATGCGCCGGACGTATTTGTTCCGAGTTACCGGGACGATACCATCCTGGCTATCTATGCCCGCTTGAAGCCGGGCATGACCATCGGCCAGGCGCGCGCCGGCCTGGTCGCCGTGGCGCAACGCCTGGATAAGGCGATGTCCGCGCCGTTTCGTTACGCGGAAGGCATCCAAGTGTCGGCCGCCGGCGGGTTTGACCGCATCAAGAGCGAAACCGAGATGCAGACCGTGGGCCTGTTCTTTGCGATGCTGCTGATCGTGGTCGGACTGGTGCTGACGATTGCCTGCGTGAATGTCGCCAGCCTGCTGTTGGCGCGCGGCTCCGCGCGGCGCCAGGAGCTCGCCATCCGGCTATCGTTGGGCGCCGGTCGCGGCCGTCTGGTCCAGCAACTGCTAGTGGAAACCGCATTGCTCTCGCTGCTGGGTGTCGGCTTCGGGCTCGTGCTGCGCGAGGTGCTGGCCGCGGCCGTCGAAGAAATCCAACTGCCCGTACCGATTCCCATTCGCCTGCACCTGACGCTCGATTGGCGCGTGACCCTCTACGCCATGCTGCTTGCCAGCTTCGCAACGGTGGCTTGCGGCCTATTGCCCGCCTGGCGTTCGGTACGGCAATCGATCGCGCCCAGCCTGCCCCGCGAGGGCCGCATGCGCCTGCAACGCGGGTTGGTGGTCGCGCAGTTGGCGCTTTCGCTGATCGTGCTGACGGCGGGCTTTCTGTTCTTGCGGAATTTGTGGCGATCAAACGCTATCAGCCCCGGCTTCGATGTCTTGCACACAATCTACGCAGACGTGAACCTGCCGCCACAAGAATACAAAGAGGTGGCACGGAAGAGGGTTTACGTCGCGCAGGCGCTGCGCGAATTGACGGCGCTGCCGGGTATCGAATCTGCCGCAGCCGCGCGGGTTGTTCCGTTCACCGCGGGCACCCGCTTCATGACCGACCTCAAGCTGGCGGACACTGGCAAGACCGTGCACGCCTTCTTCTATTGGAACGCCGTCTCGCCGGACTATTTCCGCACTATGAGCATCCCGATTGAAAGCGGGCAGACCTTCCAGACCGGTGGCGACGACGCCGCGCGTCCCGCGATCGTGAATCGGACATTTGCGCAACGCTATCTGATGGATCGCGATCCCTTGGGACGCGTGTTTCGTTATGGAGAAGCCAAGACGCCTTATATGGTCGTGGGCATCGTCGGTGGTACCAAAAACCTCTCGATCGGCGAAGAAGATCAGCCGCAGCTCTATGAGGACTTGGCGCGTATCGATAACGATCGCGCGCGCGTGCAGTTCGTCGTCAGCTCGTCCACGCCGCCGGGCATGCAATTGCAAGCCGTGCGCGCGGCATTGCGGCGGGCTGAGCCGAATGCCGGCCTGGAGGTGGCCACGCTCTATTCCAGTATCGGGCTGGCCTTTCTTCCCAGCCAGGTGGGCGCGGCGCTGCTGGGCGGCATCGGCGTGCTCGGCTTGATGCTGGCCACCATGGGGCTGTACGGTGTGATGGTGTACTCGGTGAGCCGCCGCACGCGCGAGATCGGCGTGCGCCTGGCGCTGGGCGCGGACAGGCGCGATATCGCGTTCATGGTGCTGGCCAGCGCCTCGAAGCTGATCCTGATCGGGTCGGCCGCGGGCCTGCTCTGCGCCTTCTTTTTGATGAAGCCGCTGGCCATGTTCCTGGTCCCGGGGCTGCGCCCCGGCGATCCGGTAACCTTCGTGGCCGTGGCGGCCCTGCTGGCCATCGCGGGGCTCGCGGCCGCCTGGGGCCCGGCGCGCCGGGCGGCGGCCGTGGATCCGATGACGTCTCTGCGGTACGAGTAAGGCAGCGCCGTTGTGGTTCGCCCCTGGCAGGCCCCAGTTTCGCTGGTGGGCTATTTGATCGGCGTCTTATCTTCTTCCACCGGAATACGGTGTTCCTTCGCGTAGGCGTCCTGACGAATGCCGGTCACCTGCCAGGATACCTTCATGCCCGGCCGGCCACCGCCAATCTTGAATTGGTTGCCCGAAACTTCGCTCGCAATAAAGACAGGAGCGAACCCGCCGATGCAGGTAAGCTGATACCGGAAATCGCTGTTCAGCGCGCCGAACCAGTCCGGCAGCCTCACCACGGCCTCGCCATGCCGCGACAGCATCACCACGCCGTTGTAGATATTCATCATGTCGGGAGACTCGACGAAGGAATGGTAAAGATACTTATGTTCCGGATCGAGCGGATGATCGATGCGGAACGAGCCACCGCTTTTCGAAACCGTGCCGCTGACCGCCAGGTTGCCCGCGATCGTCACATTGCCGGTAAAAACTCCGGCGCTGCCGCCGCCCGAAGCAGTCGCTACGAGCGCCGTGCCGCCCGCAGTGGAGGTCGCTTCCACGCCCACGCCACTGGGGCTAACCGTGGTGCCGTACACGCCATAATTGGCCCCGCTGGTGGCCGTCGCGACGCCCCGCACCCCGATTCCTTTCGCGCTCGCGGTCGTGCCATACACGCCGTATGCGTTGCCAGTGGTGGCGGCGTTGCCGCCGTAGACGCCGTATCCGGTAGAACTGGAAGTGCCGCCCGCCACGCCCGTCCCAACCGCGGTAGTGCCGAACACTCCGGTTCCCGACGGGCTCAACGTGCTGCCGTACACTCCATAGTTGGTCCCGCTGGCGGCCGTGGCTACGCCCGTCGTCCCGACTCCCGCCGTGCTGGCGGATGTGCCGTATACGCCGCTCGCGCTGCCGGTCGTCGCGGCGTTGCCGCCATACACGCCGTATCCGGTCGGGCTGGTGGTGCCGCCCGCCACTCCCGTCCCGCTGGTGGCGGTGCCGTTCACCGCGATTCCGTTGGGACTCACCACGCTGCCATACACGCCAAACGTGGACCCGGTGGTGGCGGAAGCCGATCCCTGTACGCCAATTCCCGCGGTGCTCGCGTTAGTGCCCACGACGCCATAGGCGTGGCCCGTGGTCGCGGTGTTGGTGCCGTACACCGCGTATCCCGCGGGGCTGGCCGTAGAGCCGTACACGCCAAAGGCGTTGCCGGTCGTGGATTGGTTGAGGCCGTACGCCCCATATAGCGACGGACTGGAGGTGACGCCCCCCACCCCTATTCCGTTGGTCGAGACGCCGTACACCGATGTCCCGTTCGGACTCACCGAGGAGCCATAAACACCATAAACCCCGCCGCTGGCCGCCGTGGCCTGGCCTAGCACGCCGACTCCGGTCGTACTGGTAGTCGTGCCGAAAACCCCCGCGTTCACTCCGGTCGTCGACGTGGCCGAACCTTGCACGCCGACTCCAGTAGAGCTCGCGGACGAACCGGCGACGCCAAAATTCGCGCCGGTAGTGGACGTGGCCGAGCCCAGCATCGCGGTTCCCGTGGCGCTCGCGGTCACAGACTCCAGAGTGGCGGTCGGCGTGGTAGTCCCAATGCCCACGTTCCCGACAGCCGTTTGGTACAGCAACGAATCCTCAAGCGCCGTCGTGGTCTTCCACAGCGCGATGTAATTCTTGGTGCCGGTCCCGGTCACATCGGGCGTGACGGCCGCGGCTGGCTTCGCCGACTGGGCCACCGATCCCGTCGCCGGTTCCGCGAGCGGGAGGTGATTCCCAGTGCCGGCCAAAACGAACGCCGATGCGGGCATCCCACCCAGCGTCTCGGCGTCCACCGCCTTCAGCGAGTAAGGCACGCTGGTCATCAGCACGCGCGGACGTTCCGCCTCGCCTTGTATCCGGACACCCAACCATCGCTCGCCCGAGGCAAAAACTTCCGCCGGGATGCCGTCGTTCCTGGTGGATCCTAGCAAAACCGTGTATTCGCCGTTGCCGCGGGCCTGCACGTTCTGAGTCTCCATCCAGATGGGGGACCCGCCCTCTTGGGCGTCGTACAGGGAAAACGTCACACCCACCACCCCGGTTAGCGCTTTGCCGCTGGCGTCGGTCAACGTGCCGCTGAAGTGCACCAGCCGCGGCACCGCGCGGACCACCGATATCGAGCAGAAAACCAGCAGCGCTGCGCAAATGGAATTGCCAATCCGTTTCATATCACCCTCCACGAAAATCAAGCGGCAGCGCATGGCACCGCCCCACAAATTGTTGCACAAATCGGACGCAATGACGATGGGGTCATATCCCGCCGAGGTACCAGTAGGACTGGACCCCTCAGCGCGTGAAACGTGTGGCCTTCCGCGCCGCGTGCCGCTCCAGCGCCAGTTCGATCAGCCGGTCCAGCAGCGCGGAAAACGGGAGCCCGCTCTGCTCCCACATCTTGGGATACATGCTGATGGATGTGAACCCCGGAATTGTATTGATCTCGTTCAGGTAAAGCTTGCCGGTGGCCGACTCCAGCAGGAAATCGACCCGCGCCATCCCCTCGCATCCCACCGCGCGATAGCATTCCACGGCCAGCCGCCGCAGTTCGGCCGTCTGTTCCTCGCCGATCTGGGCGGGCAAACGGAACTGCGCCCGGTCGAGCAGGTACTTGTCTTCGTAGTCGTAGAATTCCTTCGACGGCAGGATCTCGCACGGCAGCGAAGCTACCGGATCGTCGTTGCCCAGCACCGCGCATTCCAGCTCCTGCCCGATGATGGCGCGCTCCACGATGACCTTCCGGTCGAACTCGGCAGCCAGCAGCAGGGCCGATTCCAGTTCGGCCGAATCGTGAACTTTCGAAATTCCCACCGACGAGCCCAGGTTGGCCGGCTTCACGAAAACCGGAAACGGGAAGCGCTGCGAGATCGCCGCGGCGTTCAACGAATGCCGCGCTAACGCCACATACTCCACCACCGGCAGCCCGCGCTCGATGCAGATGCGCTTCATCATCTCCTTATCCATGGAGACCGCGGAAGCCAGCACGGCCGCGCCTACGTAGGGCAGGTCCGCCAATTCCAGCAGGCCTTGCACCGTGCCATCCTCGCCGAAGGTGCCGTGTAAAACCGGAAACACCACGTCTATTTCCGGCTGCGCGCCAGGCTCCGGCAGGATCGGCTCCGGCGACCACTTGCCGAACTGGTCGATGAAGTACTCGACGACGTCATAGCGCGCGCGATCCAGGCCCGCCATGATGGATTTCGCCGAACGGATGGAAATCTCGTGCTCGCCGCTGCGTCCGCCGTAGATTACGGCGACTGTGGTTTTCATAGGATCTTCTTGCCCATCGCCGACAAGATCATTTCGACTGCCAAATCCGCCGTGCGGTTGATCTCGTCGATCACCGGGTTCACCTCCACCACTTCCATGGAAACCATGCGCCCGTTGTCGCAGATCAGCTCCATGGCCAGGTGCGCCTCGCGATACGTGGCGCCGCCACGCACCGGAGTGCCCACGCCGGGCGCGAACTGCGGGTCCACCCAATCCATGTCGAGCGAGAGGTGGAAGCCGGCGGTGTCGTCGGTGGCGATGCGGAAGGCTTCGTCCATCACCGAGCGCAGGCCGCGCTCGTCGATATCGCGCATGGTGAAGGCGCGCACCCCGGTTTCGCGCACGTGGCCCTTTTCGAGAACGTCCACGTCGCGCAGGCCCACCAGCACGGTTTTGCGCGGATTGACCTTGGGCGCGTAGCCGAACAGGTTGGTAAGTTCGGGAGGCCCCAAGCCCACGCAGCAGGCCAGCGGCATACCGTGGACATTGCCGCTGGGGGAGCTATCGGGCGTGTTCATGTCGGCGTGCGCGTCGATCCAGATGAGCCCGACTTCCTGCTTCCTGCGGCGAAAATAGCGGGACACGCCGGCCACCGTGCCCACCGCCACGGAATGGTCGCCGCCCAGCACCAGCGGGACTTTCTTCTTGCCGAGCGCGCGATCGACCATTACGGCCAGGCGCTTGCAGGCCAGCGCGATCTGCGGCAGGTACTTGGCGCGCGCGGGACCTTCGGGCAGGCTTTCCGGCTGGTCGACGGGGACGTTGCCGAGATCGTCGGCATGGTAGCCGAGGGCGGCGAGGCGCTTATTCAAATTGGCGACGCGGATGGCGGAAGGACCCATGTCCACGCCGCGGCGGCCTTGGCCGAGGTCGAGGGGCGCGCCGATGATGGCGATGTGGGAGTGTTGCATGAAGCCATGAACGAGTGTATCGCACGGTGCCACTTGGAGGCGTGGCCTCAGCATCACGGGTGGGGCGTTCCGGGCGACATGCACGAAGATCACTCGGATATCGGCGGGTTGGGACGCGATGGCGATGGTCTCTTAGGAGGCTCTGCGACCGGGGACCGCTTGGGATCCCAAACCACCGCGAACTGGAACCAGCTTGTAGAGCGGCTGAGGCGGCCTGAAACCCGCGGGAACCCGTCGAGACCAGCGGAGTATGGCCTAAGCCCCTGAATCGGCAGGCCGTTCCACATCCCAGCGTTGTACGGAACGGCTCCAACGCCAAGCGTGTGCACACCTTGGAGTTCCTCGCGATTTCCCCGAGTGCCCAGAGGTTGCGCTGCGTTGTATACCGGCGTGACCAAAGGAGTGCCACATGAAACGGCTCCTCATGGCTCTCTCCTCCTGATCCCTAGCCGTCCTACCGTTCGGATCGCTGTGCCCTCACGTGGTTCCTGCTCACGCGCAGATTACGAGGGAGGACGTTCCTGGCGCACGATTGCCTGCGGCGGTGGGCCACGCGAGAAAGGTGTTTCTTAGCGTTTAACACCTTATACGTTGACATGGGGAGTTGGGGCAAATGCGAACTTGTTGGCTCACCCACAGACGCCGACATTGTGATTGAACTTCAGTACCGCCCCTGCTCCTGTCGTTCTCGGTCATTTGGCAATGCTCCCTCTGTCCGCTTCCCGGTGTCACGATCCCGGCGTCCGACAACGGGCCAATTGCCACCCATCATTCAGGACCGCTCAGCGAAGCTGGGCCGTATCGGTCGTCCCAGTGCGGGATGCCTCCTGGGGGCGCTAGAGGCGAATGGGGGCACCTCTCGGCCCGACCACAACCGTCGCCCCGGCCATTGTTTTACACCGTGGACAAAACGCCTTCTTCCTGGCTCGCCTTACCGAAGTGACCCTTAAGGATTGACAGCATGGTTTCCGCGTCTCCGTATTGGAACTTAAGGTCATACACGGTAATGCCTCTACCGAAATATTGCCCGATGAGATTCATGAATTCTCTCAGGGATAGTAGCGCCTCCTCGATCTCCTGGCGTGAGGGACCGGGCAGCGGTGTCGCCGCGGCGTTAAGGCCATACTGGCTTAGCAAGTTATCATGGTCCGAATGAGCAAGCGTTTTGTGTCGGCGTAACATGATCTGCTCACACTTCTCACGATAGTCGATCAGAGCTTTCCTCCACTCTGCTAAGGGACCCTTTGGTTCGACCCTGGATATTTCTTGAATCAGCCTTTCTAGAGTGGCGCTCGATCTGGTATGGGTTTCGGCAAGCCTGGCAAGATTCAATTGAACATCGTTGATAATGGCATGTTGCGCAACGTAGAAAAAGTTTGGCGCACAGCGATTGAGAATCTCGATTTGCTCAGCACTCTTAGCAAAGATATCCCGGTAGGTGTCCCAAGAAAAGTGTATACCTAGCACTTGCTGCTGAAGTGCGTCCCACAGTGGTCGGATATCCTTTGGAACAGGCATGGCAGCAACATTGTACCATCACTATTCCCAATCCCGTGCATTGCTATTTTCACCGTTCCAACATTTACCGTTCCGAGGCACCCGCCCCATCCGTCGGAGACTTTCCCATTTCACCCTGCCCTTTCAGTTGACTGATTCAGCCGCAGTGCCCATTCGCAGTTTGCACTCCAAACAAATGTCCAATCGCACATTCCCTTTTTCATCCGCGGTGAAACTCGCGGCCATGTCGGGACTTGATTCGTTAAGCGACCGAAATAGTTGTGCTCTCGCCTCGGGGATAATCGAGACGGCGTACTTTTCCCCTTTTGGGATTACCTCGTCGCAAACATCGCAGGAACGAACGCCGCTCTTTAGCATTTTCAGCTTCACCATATCACAAGCAACGACCGCTGGGAGCGCAGTACGCATTTTTTTTACGGCCACAGCGCCTAGCCCAGGTTCCCGACCCCTCCAAGACGATGGACACGCGGATCGGCGTGTGGTTGGTCCTTTTGATATTTCGTCTGGTTGATGCTATTCTAACAGTACGGGGCATTCTTCTAGTGGCTCAGGAAAGCGGTCTTTTTAAGACCGCAGGCTAGTGTTAAACCGTTAAGGTGGGTTCGAATCCCACATGCCCTACCAGAAACAAGTTCAACAGGTACAAGGCCTGCGGTCCCGAAGCCCACCCGAAAACGGTGGGCTTTTGGTTTTTCTGCCCACTTGCCGCGAGTATACTTGAGAAAGCTACATCTGTTATGAACATCCGCGCCAAATGCTCAAACCCGAAGTGCAGCGCAGCCGAGGTCGTCAAATCCGTGGCGGTGGGTCAGATGCTTGGATACGGCGCGCCGAATGACCGAGTGCGGTGCCCACTGTGCGGCGAGCTTATGACGACCACGGAGAGCATAGACACGTCGTCGAAGGGCCGGGGAAAGGACCTTCGCCCGAAGCGGAATTCGAAACGGTATCCCAAGCGTGATCGGAAGCGCAGTTCAAAGAGGTGACGAGCCTTACTCCGCCTCTGGTACAGCGGTGGTTGCTGCCTTTGTTAATTTTGCGTGGGCGTTCACCAGTTGGTTGTTCACCGCCCCCACATCGCTTTCCGCCGTCGGCATCGTCGGTACAACAATCGCAGAGATTATCCCGGCGCGCTTGGTCTGGCGCTGGTCTCGCACACCGGCTAAACCTTGGGCACACGGCCAAAAGCCGTCGCTTGGGCAAATCTTCGCCGCCAGCGGTAGAATATACACATGCACAATGAGTTCACGGCAATCGTGGAGCAGGATGGCCCATGGTACGTGGCATACTGCGCCGAGGTGCCTGGCGCCAACGGGCAGGGAAAACGCGCGAAGAATGCCTGGCCAACCTCCGCGAAGCGATCACTCTCATCTTGGAGTACAGACGCGAAGAATCCCTGCGCGCTCTACCTCCCGACGCCAGTCGGGAATTCGTCGTAGTCGGATGAAGCGCGAGGGCTTCTCGGCAAGGAGCACGCGCTTTGGGAGAACCCGCTGACCGGCCATGCTGAAGCCGTCCCCCGGCACAGCGAAATTTCCAACCTGCTTGCAAGGAAGATTTGCCGCAAGCTATCGATTCCGGACCCGCCTGGATAGGCTTCCCCGGCTGCCGAAAAACGAATAGCCGCCGTAATCCGGTGGTGTCCTAATTAAATTAGGACACTACCCGTAATCCCTCACGGTGTCAGCGAAAAGACAGTGCCCGGCTGATAATCGGCGCCGCCGTTATAAGTGGTGCCGTAAAGCAGCCCGGTGCCGTCAACCGTGAGCCGTCCGCGAGGCCCCTCCCCATCGGTCCGCCCTCCGATGAAACTGTGGAGCACGGTCTCGGTCCACACGCCGCCCGGAGTTGCCGGCGGGGTCAACGAAAACACTGTGCCGGAACTCGCAGTTCCGCCTGCCTCCGTCGTGCCATAGAGCACGCCCCCGTCGCCGATCGCCACCGCGGCAACGGGACTCGCCCCATCGCTGGGCGCGCCCGAGAAGGCGTGCAGAGTAGTCAGAGGCCAGTGGCCGCCTGGAGTTCCCGGTGGCGTCAACATGTAAACCGTGCCGTCGTGGGAGCTTCCGCCAGTTAAAGCAGCCCCGTAAAGCACCCCGCCCGTTCCAATAACCACCCCTGCGACAGGATTGCTCCCGTCACTGCCGCCGCTGAAAGTGTGAAGCACGGTCTCGGTCCACACTCCGCCTGGAGATGCCGGCGGGGTCAACATGAACACCGTCGCCTTACCGGGGCTTCCGGAGCCAGTGGCGCCGTAGAGCACCCCACCGCTGCCAATCACGACGCCCGCGTTAGGAGCCTCGCCATCGCTCCCACCGGTGAAATTGTAGAGCACGGTCTCCGTCCACGCCCCGCCCGGAGATGCCGGCGGAGTCAGCGAGAACACCGTGCCGCAACCAAGTTCCGGGGTACACGCTCCCGTTCCGCCGTACTGGG
>Ga0302324_100005784_pt1 | contig 26884 bp, 20 predicted proteins | sample Palsa_T0_1_FD_201949 | JGI IMG/M metagenome (GOLD analysis project Ga0302324, IMG submission 201949) | Peat permafrost microbial communities from Stordalen Mire near Abisko, Sweden - Palsa_T0_1 | ecosystem: Environmental > Terrestrial > Soil > Palsa > Peat permafrost | place: Sweden: Abisko...
GTGGAGACGCTGCCTGGCAGGAGCGGCCTTTCCACGCGGAGGATCCATTTTTTAGGTTTCACTTTTTTCGCTTGCATCCTAATGTATTTGTACATTAGGATTGTTTTCCTGCAAGCTCAATCCTTGCCTTTGCGCAAAAAAGTTCAAGGGGCTCTGCCGGTGGTCGGGCCCTTTCTCCAAGCTGTGGGCTGGAGCCAACCTCTGGCGCGGCCCATCCCGCATCCGCCGGCGGTGGCCGCGCTGGACCTTCTGGTCCAAAGCGTTTTGCTCCAGCCCGGCGCCCTCTGCCGCATCGAAGCCTGGGCGCAGACTTGCGCTCCGCTCTGGCGTCCCACTCAACATCGGGGCGATGACGCCTTGGGCCGGGCTTTGGACCGGCTCTTCGAGACCGATCGCGCCCGCTTGCACACCGGCCTGATCCTGCAAGCCGTCCAGGTCTTCAAGGTCCAAACCGACCCAATCCACCATGATTCCACCTCCGTCAAATATCAACCCCACTTGGAAAAACGGCGCTTCCTCTGCAAGTCCGTGCTGGAAATCTCTCCGGTTTTTTTGAAAAACAACGACCGCATCGAGGCCCTGATGTTTATTTGTTTTGTCGCTCAACGAGGCGCCGCCCTGATGGAGCGGGCTGTCCGTCAAAACATGGCCCGGCGTGGCATTAAAGCCCTCCCTATTTTGCCCGAAGGCCGCCACTCCCAAACTCCCTCTGGGACACAAATCTTGGAAGCCTTTGCCCCACGCGCCAAAGAAGAACTTTATGAAAAAGATCACTTAATCCAAGTGTTCATCGATCCGCGGACCGAACTCCAGCAGACCTGGCTCCAACTGCTGGAAATCGACGCTGCCGTTTACAGGCAGATTGGCTGTCTGACAAACGGCTTCCAAAATGGGCATCCGCGAACTGCGGAATGTAGGGGATATTAGCTTATATTGGCACGAGTTCCTTTGGGTTGGTGGAGGAGGTTTCTCCGGGTTTTGGTTCGGCGCGCCCGGACCGCCGGGTGAGCAGAAGCGGCCGGACGCTCGTGAGGGTCCGGCCTGGGCCGGCCACGAGCCTGGCATCCGCTTCCGCATGGGCGCAGGGGCGCTGCATCGATACCATGTTACCACCTTTAAATGGGAACGCAACTACAAACGATCAAGAAGCGCAAAGAAGGGTTCATATCACTTTTTAGCAGCGCCGTAGGCGCGACCTATTTGTAGATCACCGTCTCCTCTAAAGAGCAAAGCCTCGTAGAGGCGACATCTGCCCTGGCTACGCCCCGGATATGCCGCTCCTACGGAGCTAATTCGCCATTGGATGTGGTTGATCTACAAAGATTTCGCTCCTAGCGGAGCCGCGAATTAGAGCACCCTGTCCAAACAGTGAGATGCGCCCTGTTGCTACAGGCCGCCATTGGTCAACCGCGTCCATGACATGCCGCGCCTCTATTTCATCCGTTCTTGGCGAAAAAACGTCCAGCACCGCCATCATCGGAGTGCTCCGCCATGTCTCGGTAAACAAGACCTGTAAATAGCACGGCTCCGACCACCGGCAATCCAGATTTGTAAAACCAGCCATAAATCAATTAAGTCTGAAGCCAGTTTAGCCAACCGAGGCGCACTCAACCAAGCTTTTCCAGACCAACCCGAACGAAACGCCGCAGCCCATAAATGGATCAAAAACCAGGCCATTGTTGGAGGAGATCCGGCAATTGGTTGTTAGCATTAAGGACAAAGGCTAGTAATGTATAAGGCGTGAACAACTCCTTGCCGTTTTCGGTGAATGAAGCGAAGCCCCCGGGCTGCAGGCTCGGCCCGGAGCGCACGCAAGCCGCCTTAAGGTTGGACGAGTATCTGCGCACAAAAGTGCTTGAAACTGGCGACCGGGTCTTGGGTCGCACTTCAATCTACCTTGACACGTGCTATTGGATCAGGCTGCGCGATGCTTTTATGGGACGGAATGGCAATGACGTATTCGTTAAGCTGCTCGTCAAATTACGTTCAGCCGTGCGAGATGGGAAGGCGATTTGTCCGTTCGCCGCCGACCTGTTTGCCGAGGTGATGAAACAAAGTGCAGACTGCCGCATGGTGACTGCGAATCTGATCGATGAGTTGTCTCAAGGCATTGCCCTTCAACCTGAACACGAGCGGGTCGCCACCGAGATTTTGTACTGCTTTTGGCGGAGTCATGGGGTCACGGCACTGGAACCGCTCTCGCGTTTGGTTTGGACAACAAGCTCGTACGTACTTGGGTTCACCTTTCCCAGTATCTCTTGTCTTGGCGCGGACGATGAATTGTCTGTTCAAAAGGGGTTCACCGACCACATGTGGAATCTTGGGTTCGCACGCCAAATGGCTGCTCTGAGCGACTGGCCCGAACGATTGAACCCCGACTACGCCAGTCTGGCGGAGAAACTCAACATCTTGAACGCAGCCCACAGCAAGAACCTAAGGTCGTTCAAACAAATTCATGTGGTGGAATTTGCCGGGATTCTTGAGTTTTACTTGCCTCAAATAATCGACATTTGGCCTTACCTGCACGAACAAAAACACAGAACGCCTGCGCCAAAGAGCAAAGCCGCAGAATTTAAAAAAAGTGGACGAATGTGGATGACACGGCTTCAAGAATGTTTCCGACGGAATAAATTAGGCGAACAGCTCCCCACACTTGTGATCAGGTCGGGTTTGGCAGCCGCATTGAGGTGGAATCGGAAAAGGCGATACGAGGCAAATGATTTCCACGATTTTGGGCACGCCGCAGCCGCCCTGGTACACTTTGATATGTTTGCTACCGAAAGATCGTTACATCACCTGATCACGACAGAACTAAAATATGATCGGAAATATAAAACAACCGTTTATTCTGAGCCGTCCCGAGTCTTGGCTGCAGTAGCGGGGATAAAATGAAGCGCTTCCGCCCGCCGTCTTGCCACGGTGAAGCCGCATGAATTTTTTGACCATACGAGGGAATTGGAACCTCGTATCAGGCTTGGGAAACCCTCTCTCCGGCCGCCCGGACAAGTCTAAATTTGCCCTTGGGCTGCGAGGGGCGGCGCAGCGATTCTGGACAGAATTTTGTGTGGTATGATGTGTGGTATTTTGTTCGCCGTTTTTCAAACTGTTTCACCATGTTTCACGGAATGATCTCAAAGGGGTGACGCGCTGTAACTACTTGAAAATCAGGGCCTAAAACGTGTGTTTTAGGCCCTAAATTGGTTGCGGGGGTAGGATTTGAACCTACGACCTTCAGGTTATGAGCCTGACGATTTGAAGCGAAACTTGACTTTGGTGTCCAGTTGGTGTCCACTTCATGCCCGATGGCAACTCAACTTCATCCCGTCAAAGTGGATAGCCAAAAGCGGATCGTCCCCAGCGGATCGCCCGGAAGGGTGGCTTTCTGGCGGGTCACGCTGGGCAAGCGCATCACAGGAACAAAAAAACATCGGCGGTTCTTTAAGACTTATGCTGAAGCGAAGGATTTTGTCGATAGTTGTGTCGTCGCACGCGCGGTTCAAGGGAAGGAGGCGTTTTCGATTCCCCAAAATCTTAGAGTGGAAGCAATGGAATGCGCAAAAAAACTTGAGGTTGTTGGCGTGACGCTGACTGCCGCTGTCGATTACTATCTTCGAAACGCCCTTCCCGTCGGCGGGATTCGGTTATTCAGCAATGTTTGCAATGAATTCATTGTCAGCCGCCGCGCGATGAACTGCAAGCCGAAGACCCTGGTTCAATATCAGAGCTACATCAGGATTTTATGCGAGGAATTTGGAAAAATGAAAATGACCGAGGTTAAGAGACAAGATATTGAAGATTGGCTTTCGGAATCGGAATGGTCCTCCAGAACGCGCAAGAATTATCTAGTCACATTGACGACGCTATTCAACTTCGGGTGCGGACGGGAGTATTGCACCACCAACCCGGCGGCATTGATCGAGCGTCCCATTCTGGACCAAAGGCCACCCGGCATCCTGTCCGTTAAGCAAGCCTTGGAGTTGCTCAAGAAAGCTCTGGAGACAGACTCGGAGATGGTGTCCGGGATAGCCGTTGGACTGTTTGCGGGATTGCGACGCTCCGAGATTTGCGCGTTGGATTGGTCCGAAATCAATCTCGCCACACAGGAAATCGAGGTCAAAGGCATCAAGGCCAAAACTCGGCAACGTAGAATTGTTTCAATCGCGGACAATCTCCTGGAATGGCTGCGCCCGTACCAGCGACAAAGCGGCTCGGTAGCCCCGACCGTGGACGCCTTCGGGCAAAGGCTAAAAGATTTGTCAATGGCGATAAAAATCAAGGACTGGCCGCATAACGCCTTGCGCCACTCCATGGGAAGTTATTTTTACGAAAAACACAAAAGCGAGAATCTTACCGCCGCAGAAATGGGGAACACGCCTGCCGTGGTTCACAAACACTATCGGACCATGGTGAATCGAAACGATGCAAATGAGTACTGGAATATTCGTCCTGATTCCGCTTTAAAAAATACTCCGAGCGCCACTTGCTCACCACAAAAGACTGCGGAAAGACCTGTGCCAACGTCGATGTCCGAAAACGGATCTGATTCCGAGCCATTCAACGCATAAACCTACAAATCCGGTTGAAAAAGCGGCATAGTTTGAGGCTCAGGGCGTAATGTCCTCGCAAAACGGAACGACTTGCGTTCGCCAGGGCCTCGGCGCCGCGTATATGTTCTTAGTGCCTGTTTGCCACATGGCGAGTGCGGCGGTCTTCCGCAATAGCCCTTCCCCCTGTGTTACATATTATTGACAGTGACCCAGAGCCGCTGTTGGTTCCTGCTCATTTGAGCCACGGGACCTGACCTTCAATTCAAACCCTAAGCGATAAACGCCTGCTCCATCCCCGGACCAACGCGTTTTTGCATTTCAAAGCACAAGGAATAAAATGAGCCCACATGCAGAAGAGATGTTATGTACAGAAATTGTTCCCAGAATCCGTTCCACAGTCCCGTTCACCGTCAAGCCCATCGGATCTGAAGACGTTGCAGAACTCATTCAAGACACCATCGCCACGGCTGCCGCCATGCTGCACAGGGCAGAAGCAGCCGGCAAAAAGGTCACAGGGAGCACCGTGGCCTATTATGCCGTTAAGCTCACCAGAGCAGGAAGGCGGAGCACCAGCAGTTCCAAAACTGATGTCATGCATCCGGGAACACAAATCACGGGACGCACAAGGGTTGTTTCGTTCGATGAACCGATGGGAATGGACGAGGCCGGCGAAACAATCACATTGGCCGATATTCTTGAGAACCGGCAGGAAGATCCAAGCATGATGGCCGCCCGGAACATGGATTGGGAAACGTTTTATGGGAAGCAAACACGCCGGGGTCGAAAGTTCCTGTCGGTGGTGGCGGAAGGCTCCAGTTTACGGCATGGAGCGCGGGCGCTTGGATTGAGCGATTCTGGAATTCAACTGGAGAAAAGGAAATTGGCCTTGGCGCTGACCGAGTTCATGGGGGCCAACATTTGGGCTGAAGTGAACCGGCAGCCGATGTGGAGAAATAATATCGTGGCCGGCCGGGAAAGGCAGGCTTGTCGGGCCGCCCGGATTTGACCGGGCGGGGAATGGAATCCGCATGGGCGGGTTCTTTTTATGTATCAAACGATACTGAGACGAGGGTTCGATTCCCTTCACCCGCTCCATTGATAATCAATTACTTGCAAAAAAGTGCAAGCAAAGTGCAAGTAAATGGTGCTTCGGTTTGGGTTCTTTCCGCGATCGTTTCACACATTCTCTTTGACTTGAATAGCCCCTTTCCGCTGTTAGTCTGGACGCGTGATGCTCGATGCCGGTTCATCTCCGCCGATCGGGAAAATTGTTCCCGATTACGAATTGCTGCGGCGCGTCGGCCGCGGGTCCTATGGCGAAGTGTTTCTGGCGCGCAATCTTACCGGCTCGTTCGTAGCGGTGAAGGTTGTAGCGCGCTCGACTTTCGATCATGACCGTCCTTTTGAGCGGGAATTCGAGGGCATAAAAAGCTTCGAACCCGTCTCGCGTTCCGATCCAAGCCAGGTAGCCATCTTCCACGTAGGCCAGGGCGACGGCTTCTTTTATTACGCAATGGAGTTGGCCGATGACTGGACGACTGAATGCCCGGCGCGCGATGCGCAATTGTACTGCCCGCACACGTTGCGCGAAGACCTAAAGCGGCGCGGCCATCTGCCGGTGAGCGAGTGCGTCGAGATCGGGCTGGCGCTGACCAGAGCGCTTGCGCATTTGCACCATCACGGTTTGGTGCATCGCGATGTAAAGCCCTCCAACGTTATTTTCGTCGCCGGTGTGCCCAAGCTGGCGGATATCGGTTTGATGACCAGCATTGATTCCACCCGATCACTTGTCGGCACCGATGGCTACGCCGCTCCCGAAGGCCCCGGCACTCCGCAGGCAGACCTATACAGCCTAGGCAAACTGCTTTACGAAATCAGCACCGGCTGCGACCGCAAGCAATTCCCGGCGTTGCCGCCTGACATCACTGACCGGCTCGATCGCGATGCTCTTATCGAATTGAACGCGATCATCATGCGCGCCTGCCAGTTCGATCCGCGCCAACGCCATGCCAACGCCGAAGCGATGCGGATGGAATTGGAATTGTTGCAACGCGGTCAATCAGTGCAGCGCAAGCAGACGCTACAGCGGTGGCGTGTCATCTTCAAAAAAGCCGGGATGGCGACGGTGATCATTGGCGCGTTCGCGGCCATCTTGGGATTGTTATTCCCGGCGCTTTCGACCTCGGACCGCTTCCCAGACGGTCCGCCTTCAACAAATGAAGCCGCCAACGCCTTGTGCGCGAAGGCGCTGCTCATCCTGCGCGGAGACAACCACAACGCGTTCACAGAGGCGTACACCAATCTTCACCGGGCAATCGATTTGGATCCAAACTTCGCGCGGCCGTACGTCGGTCTTTTTGAATTGCGCGGTCGCGAGAGACCACCCAGCCTGCCCGCGACGACCCTGGAGGAGATGCGCACGATAAATCGGCGGTTGAAGGAGCTGGCCCCCAATCTTGGCGTGACTTATTGCTGTCAGTCCTTGGTTGATTACGAAGATTTGAACTTTCCGAACGCCTTGGACAACGCCCGGCGAGCAACAAGAGCGGACCCAAATTACGAATTAGGCCACCTTTTTTATGCTTTCGTACTCCTCAATTTTGACCGCCCTGTCGAGGCTCGCAAAGAAGCCCAGATCGCCCGGACCATTGCGCCCTCCAAAGCCGCCGTCTATCGCGTGCTGGGACACACGTACTACGTTCAGCGCGATTTCACCAATGCCATTGCTATGTATCGTCAGGCGATCGAGTGGCAACCGCATGAGGTCGCCCGCATATTCATTGGGCGCGCCTACCGGGCAATGGGCGATTACACGAATTCTTTGGGTTATCTTGAGGACTCGGAGATCTACGGGGGGGCCGACGAAAAGCTCACAAAAAATGGCTATGCGATGCTCCGCGAAGCGCTCGACACCGGAGGAATACGCGGTTATTGGCAGCAACACTGGAAATGGGAAGCACCCCAGACAAACGTGAACTATTACTGGAAGGCAGCCATTCAAATTCACCTGGGCAATACCAACGCCGCGTTGGATTGGCTGGAAAAATCCTACCAAAGCCGTGAGCGCGATGGATATGAGACGGACCTAACTTACCTGATTTACGACGAATACTGGGACGGTTTGCGCGACAATCCCCGGTTCAAAAAGTTGCTCGACGCAATCGGTTATTCCAAAGTGATGCCCGCCAGTCGGCGCTGACCCGCATTTTTTGCTCAAGTTTCGGCGTATTGATGGCTAAGCACGAACCGAAGCGGGGCGGCTGGCAAGTTGAGAGATCACCTAAACTGTGGACGGAGCCGATAGAATTGGGCAGGCAAATTGGCCGACTGCGGGTCGCTGAAATAGGCCGCGCCGCCAACCACCTTGTTCGTGCTCACCGCAAGCCAGACGGGATTGGACAGGCTCGTGGCTGCTTCCACCACAACGGTCTGGCCGCTGGCCCACGAGATGTTGAAGCCGAATCGATTTGATTGCACGCCGAAGCTGGCATCGCCCGTCAACACCAGTGGCAACCAGAACGCTGTGGCCTCGGCCTCACCGGCAAAGGTGCTGATGCTGCTCCACCCTGGAGTGCCCGGCACATAATAAAGGACGAACAAATCATCGGAAAATGCGGTTGGGTCGGCGGTGGGAGGGATGCCGCCAAAATAGACACTGGTCAGTGCGGTACAGCTCCAGAACGCACGATGTGCGATGCTGGTGACGTTGTCGGGAATTGTAACGTTGCTCAAGCTGACGCAGCCGGCGAACGCAAAGCTTCCAATGGTGGCGACGCTGTCGGGAATCGTCACGCTGGTAAGGTCGGTATTGGTGTAGAATGCAAACGGTCCAATGCCGGTGACCGGAACTCCATTGATAAGGGAAGGAATCACCACCACCAAGTTGGAACCGGTATATCCGGTAACAATGACATTTTGGGCCTGATCGCTCAGATACTTCCAACCGTCAGCCGTCGCCCCAAATTGCGGCGGACCAGCCAGCTTCACGGTGATCAGACCGGCAAAGGTGTTGCTCCAGCCGGTGGTGTTGGACAAATAATAAACCGTCGCAGGGTCCGAGATCCAACCTGCAAATCCTCTTGCTTGTCCAAATGTCGTAGAATCAGCGGCGGGAGCGTTGCCTCCAAAATAAACACTAGTCAAGACACCGCAGCCCCCAAAGGCACCGCTTCCGATGCTGGTCACGCTGTCGGGGATCGTCACGTTCGTTAGGCCAAAGCACCCGGCGAATGCCCCATCTCCGATGTTGGTAACGCTGTCGGGGATTGTCACGGTCGTTAGGAGGCATTCATCAAACGCACCACTTCCAATGCTGGTGACGCTATTGGGAATAGTATAAACTTCGCTGCGCCCACCGGGAAATTCAACGAGCGTGGTCTGGTTCTTGTCGAACAGCACTCCATTCGTACTGCTGTAAAATAGGTTAGCCGTATTCACAGTGATGTTCGTCAGTCCGTTGCAACCAGAGAACGCACCGTTTCCGAAGTTGGTGACGCTGTTGGGAATCGTCACGCTGGTCAGGCCCCCGCACTCAAAGAACGCTTGCTCTCCGATGCTGGTGACGCTGCCGGGGATTGTCACGGTCGTTAGGAGGCATTCATCAAACGCATCACTTCCAATGCAGGTGACGCCACCGCCAATTATCACGTTCGTCAGTCCATAACAATCAGCGAACGAGCTGTCCCCGACGCTAATGACGCTGTCAGGGATCGTCACCTTGGTCAGTCCTCTGCAACCAGAGAAAGCCCCCGGCCCGATGTTGGTGACAGTGTCAGGAATCGTCACGCTAGCTAGGCCGCAGTCAAAGAACACAGTATCGCCGATGCTGGTAATGCCACTGCCAATTATCACGTTCCTCAGGCCGGAGCAACCAGAGAAAGCCTGCGGCCCGATGTTGGTGACAGTGTCAGGAATCGTTACGGTGGTCAAATGGGAGGAATCAAATGCATTCGTTCCGATAAGCGTCACGCTGTCTGGAATGGTATAGCTCCCGCCGACCCCGCCCGGAAACTCGAGCAAACCGGCTTGATTCTTGTCCAACAAAGCTCCGCCCAGACTGCTATAAATTGGATTCTGAGCTGCGACGGTGATATTGGTCAAATACGCGCTGAGGAAAGCATCAATTCCGATGTTGGTGACGCTATCGGGAATAGTGACGCCTGTAAAGTTGCAGCCCTGAAACGCGTATTCGCCAATGCTCGTCACGCTATCGGGAAACGTTATTTGGGTCAGGCTACATCCACTGAACGCATCCCCTCCGATTGTGACAACGTTGGTGGGAATCGTGACGGTCTCCAAGCTGGAACAGGCTGCGAATGCAGCATCTCCGATGTTGGTGACGGTCTCAGGAATCGCCACGCTGGTGACCAGCGTGTCGTCTGCGAATGCCGATTCCCCGATGCTAGTGACGGCGAGGCCGTGGATGGTGGAGGGAATCGTCACATCGCCGCCGGAGCCGGTGTAGCCTGTTATGGTGATTGTGCCGTTGTTGGTGTCGTAAGTGAATTGTGCTTGCGCGGCAAGGGGCAGCGCGAGAAGCAGCAGCCCGGCGCCCAGGGCCACGATTTGTTTCTGAATTTGGAGGCTTGTCATTTTCATAGTTCGCAAAGGTGTATGTTGTATTGATTCGGTTCTGGCGAACAACAGCCCGGTCGTTTGCGTCTGTGCTTTGCTCACCCGCGCCGCAGTCCACTTTCATCAACAGTACAAACGGGCCGTGTTGCCAAATCTTTCACCCACGCACGATTTTTCTCAAAAAAGCTTCAAATTCTGAAAGAATCGCCTCATATCAGCGTTTGTATCCTGGATGCATGACGCTTGGGCTGCTACTCTTGACGGCCAAAACATGAGCGAGAACGACAATTCATCAATCGCCACGAGGGCGAGTTTGCTGAACCGGCTTAAGAACGCGGAAGATCAGCCAAGCTGGCAGGTGTTTTTCGACACTTACTGGCAGCTCATTCATTGTGTCGCGCGCAAGGCCGGTTTGACCGATGCAGAGGCGGAGGACGTCGTGCAGGAGACGGTAATCACTGCGGCCAAACATTTGCCCAGCTTCCATTACGATCCCAAAGTCTGCTCCTTCAAGACCTGGCTCCTGCGGCTGACGCGCTGGCGAATCATCGACCAACTCCGCAAGCGCTTGCCCGTGAGCCGGTGGGGCGATGAAACGATGAAGGAGGACGATGCCACGGCCACAGCTTTGCTGGATCAATTGACAGGAGGCGTCGCTCCGGATTTGGAAGGAGTATGGAGCTCGGAGTGGGAAAAATTTGTCCTGGCCGAGGCAATCGAGCGGGTAAAGAGGCGCGCACGCCCGGAGCAATTCCAGATATTTGACCTTTATGCGCTCAAAGGGATGCCGATCAGTGAAGTGGCAAGCCTATTGCACGTGAGCACGGCTCGGATTTACTTGACCAAGCACCGTGTTGGCAAGTTGCTGAAGGCAGAACTTAGGGAATTGGACTTGAAAATGTAAGGGGGCCTACCCGACTGATCATGACCGAGTTACGCCGGTGCCATTTAACATTCAGGGAGTATCTCGCGCCACTATAAACCGGTTTTGACTAGAGGTTTGAATTATCCGCTGCCCCACAAACGAAACGATAAATCTGTAAAGACTTCATTATCAATGGAATAGAAATTCACCGAAACGAGGGTTCGATTCCCTTCACCCGCTCAACTCTCACTTATGCGCACATCCACAAGTACTTACGCAAATTCACCAACCGCAAATCTAAAAAAGTGAGAATGAAAGTGAGAATAACGACTGCCTAATGCCCAGTGCTTTTTGGCTCAAAACCCTTTAATATCGGTTGTTTCTAGCCGTTGGCGTGGCCAGCAATAGTGGGAATTTAACATTCGGGCCGCGACTGTTCGAGGTTCCATTACGACCTATCCCCGAATTGAGTTGGATATCGAGTGCATACCGAAGACAATACGCCGTGCCCGATCGGCGTTTTGATCGTTCGCTGTGGCAGTATGCCCGCCCGGGCGAATCCATGTGAAAAGATTCAGAGGGTCCAAAAATGACGTTCGAACAACATGCGCGCCAAGGAATTGAAGCTCAGCTTCTCGCGTCGGGATGGATCGTCCAGGATTTCACTAAATTGGACCTTTCGACCGGGCGCGGAATTGCCCTGCGCGAGGTCCTCTCAAGTCCGCGCGATGCGATTATCTTTTGCTCGTGGATCGCAAATCGCTCGGTGTCCTTGAAGCCAAGAAGAAATGCACGCTTCCGCGCATCGTCGCCGAGCAATCCGGTCAATATGCCGAAAGCCTGTCCGATTTTCTCGCTGCGACAAACCCCGGCCCGTTACCTTTTCTTTACGAATCCACCGACGTCGAAATTTTTTTCGGGACGAACGAGACCCCGAACCGCGTTCGCGGTAGGTTTTCAATTTTTCACCACCCTGAGACCCTGGCGGAGTGGCTGGCGCAATCGTCGCTTTCCAAAGGACAGCTTCACTCAGGCGGTCAATTTGCTCCTTGAAGATTACGTCGGAATGCCGGAGTTGGCTCGATTTGAGGGTCCTACATTATATTAGTTCGAAATATGATCGCCCCCGATATTCTTCACACCCTTCTACATCGGCATGCTTCTTGCCATAACGAAGAAAATAACTGGCGCAGAAGCTCCCTCATAAACGGCAATCAATGGATGATGCGGTTCGCACATCCGGCTGACGAATCCTGAAACCACCGGAAACAATACCCACAGCCCACAAAGTAGTCGCGTCTTAAAATTCAAAGGTGGCCCAAAACTGAAAGAGGACAAACCGTCTGCATAAGCCCAAGTCTTGAACATCACCATCAACGCTCCGCCGAAGAACCCCCACCAAAACTGACGTTTAGGGTCAAGCGTTCCCAATTGCTATCCACATTCTGCCATTTTCCAGCAACACTTGACACAGTTTGATGGGAATTGTCTGTCGCAGATAGACCTTCCAAGCGGAGCCACGTTCGTGGTAACATCAATACCAGTCTGGTTCGAAGCATTTCTTTGTTTCATAAAGTTCTTCGGAGTAGATTTCACGTGTGGCAGCGGTGTTGATGACCCGGCCTTGCCCGATGCCGGTCAATTGGAGTTGGATTTCGCTAACGACCCTGATCCAGAAACGGCTTTTCCCGCGTGCGACGTTTGCAAAAGCGTTAACGACCTCCATCTCACTCTCACCGGAAGCGCGGATGACCTTGTCGCCCAACTCCAATGTGCCCCCTGCCGCGCCATTCCGGCTACCCGGCCAGACACCAGCGTCCCGGTGGGCTTGCTTTCTCGCCCGATTTTGTCGCGGCTTTTCCAAATGAAAGTCGTGACGCACAAAGCCTCGAACGTAAAGCAATTCGAGGAACTTCTCGGCGCCGAATTTGAATCCAAATGGGAGGCGCTGCGCAAATGCCATAGCGAATCCCAAACATCTCTTTTCAACACCGCCACCACCGATGGGCTGAGGTTGGACTAATGCCATGAGCATCCACAGTGAAATCGTCAACTTAGTACACAGTGGCATAAATAATATGACGTATTTATGTTGCGTTTTTGATTAGGGCGCGACAAGCTTGGCGTATGTTTGATTGCATATGCCATGCCGAGACATAGCCCATTCCCCATCGTTCTGACTGGGCGCGAACAACGTGCCCTCGAAGATTTAGCCCGGAAATATACGTCACCGTATTTTATGGTCGTGCGAGCCAAAGCCATCCTTCTGGCCGCGCAGGGCCTGCGCAATGACCAAATTGCCGACCGGATTTCGCTTCCCCGGCAAATTATCAGCAAGTGGCGCAAACGCTTTTTTGAGGAACGCCTGGACGGTTTGGAAAATCTTCCCCGGCCCGGGCGTCCGCCCGTTTTTCCCCCTGAGCTGATCATGCAGGTCAAAGCCCTGGCGTGCGAATTGCCCCATCAACACGGTCTGCCTCTGTCCCGTTACAGTGGTCGGGACTTGGTTCGGGAAGTCGCCCGCCGGGGTTTGGTGGCCAGCATCAGCGGACGGACCCTCTGGCGCTGGCTGGATGAGGACGCCATCCGGCCTTGGCAGCACCGCAGTTGGATTTTCCCTCGCGATCCAGACTTTCAAGCCAAGGCCGAGCGCGTGTTGGGCCTCTATCAAGGACTATGGAACGATCAAGCGTTGGGGGCCGATGATTACATTATTTCGGCCGATGAAAAGACCAGCATTCAAGCCCGTCTTCGCCTGCACCCCACGTTGCCACCACAACCACAGCAATCCATGCGCGTGGAGTTTGAGTACGAGCGTGGCGGTGCGCTGGCTTATCTGGCGGCCTGGGACGTGCGGCGCGCCAAGGTGTTTGGCCGTTGCGAATCCACTACCGGCATCGAACCCTTCGATCGGTTGGTCCAACAGGTCATGGAACAGGAGCCTTATCGGAAGGCGCCCAGGGTCTTCTGGATCGTGGATAATGGCTCCTCCCATCGTGGAGCTGCCTCCGTGCGGCGGCTCCAAGGCGATTATCCCAACCTGATCCTGGTCCATTTGCCCGTCCATGCCAGTTGGCTCAACCAAGTGGAGATTTATTTCTCCGTGATCCAAAGGATGGTGCTCACCCCCAATGACTTTTCCAGCCTCGCCCAAGTAGCTGAACGCCTCCTGGCCTTCCAGCATTTCTATGAAAAAATCGCCCAACCATTCCAGTGGAAATTTACCCGCGCTGATCTCTGTGAACTGATGCAAAAAACTTCCCAGCCGACCCCGATCGCTCTGGCTGCTTAACTGTAAAATACGTCACCGTATTTACGCCCTAGAGTACTTAGCTTGCCCAGGATGACATTCTGACAGCCATCAAGCGGCATCAGTCCGGTGATTGGGGCGACCTGCCGGAGGAAGACTGCCAGGAGAATGAATTGTCCCTGAAACAGGGCTTTCGCCTTCTCTCGGCCTATTTCTCCGCACAAGGAGTCAAATTCTGGATCATCACAGAATCCGACCGAAGTTCCACAACGGTTTTGCTCCCGGAAGACTATTGAAATCAGGCCTCCCCGAACGGGGAGGTTTTTATTTGAGCTTCGATTGGGTCTGCGCTTGGCAAATAGTTTGGCTTGGGCGGCTTCGGCTGTCTGATGGGCTTGAATAATAGTACCGCGTCTGGTTACAATCTTATAACTGTTCGCCATCCCCTTAAGGCCATCGAGGGTCCCACTTACCGCTTACGTTGAAATGCACTGCGATTCCAATGGCTTGAATCAGTCTTGGATTGTTCTAAGAAGTGATGGTCTGTCGAAATGGTCGGAGGAGCGGAGCAAAAGCGAATAGTAAAAATCCACTTTTCGTTACGTTTGAACCCAAATCAAGCTGTAATTGATTTCTTGTGAGTTTTTCGCAATTGCTACGACGGCACACGCGGGATTTGAGTAATCGAAAGGTAAGCTCCGCTGTCTTCGCATTCATCTCAAGTCCGGGAATAGGACGAGATAACTACCAATTCTATGCTCCGGCCTTTATTCAAGGCGCTCACGTGAACCTAAGCGTTTCGCTGGAGACTTTGACTGGGTGCAATTGGAATTCGCCTGGATTCCCCAGAGCTGCATCCCGCAGGAAAATCAAACGCATGGAAAATACTGGCCAGGGTTCCTTTTTCCGATAAGAATGAAATGCGGGAAATGAATATTTCTTTCGGACGTTCCTGGTTCTGCCTTAATGCTGGCATGTTGCTGGCTGGCGCCGCCTCAGTCTGCGCGAGTAATTGGCCCGGGTTTCGCGGTCCCGATGGCGCTGGCATAGGCGCGGGGGAAATGCCGCCCGTGCATTTCGCCCCGACAAGCAATCTGATTTGGAAGGCGGAGCTTCCACCAGGACTTGCCTCACCGGTCATTTGGAAGGACCGGCTATTCATCCTTGCGGAGCACGGGGGCAAATTGTCCACTATCTGCTTTGATCGGTTGTCAGGCCGGCAGGAATGGGCCAATAGTGTCGTTGTCGAAAAGCTGGAGCCGGTGCATGACGCCAATTCGCGTGCGACGTCCACTCCCGTGACCGACGGAAAAATGGTCTATGTCTATTTTGGGTCTTTCGGGCTGCTTGCATATGACTTCTCGGGCAAGGAGTCCTGGCGCAAACCACTGCCGATGCCTAAAACCTCCCAGGACCAAGGCACGGGAACGTCGCCCGTGCTGGCGGAGGGCAAGCTGATTCTGTTCGTTCAGATTGGCAATGAATCGTACTTGCTGGCGGTGAGTCCTGAGGATGGCCATGATCTTTGGCGGGCGCCGATGCCGATTTTCAACAATAGCTATGCAACGCCGATGGTCTGGCAAGAGGAACACGTCGGCCTCGTTGGCCTAGTGTGTTCCCAAAGGTTCACCGCCTTCGCTTTGGCGGACGGCCAGGAAGCTTGGTGGGTGAATGGACTCGGCTTTCAGGCTTGCAGCACACCCGTAGCCGCGGGCGATCGCCTTGTCATTGCGACAGCGGGGCTTCATGGGGAAGCCTCTAATATGACCCCGCCTCCGTCTTTCGATGAAATGTTCAAGAAATACGGCCATGACAGCGACGGATTGATCGATTACGAGGAGATTCCCGACGAACTTTTGTTTACCGACCGCAAAACCTCCGATGGACAGGGGAATATGTCGTTGAAGCAGGCCTTGCGGTTGGTTGGCGTCAAAAACGGAGCAAAACTGGATCGAGACCACTGGGAGTCGTGCCGGGCGCGACTGACCGGCTTTCGCTCAGGCAAGTACAATCAAACCTCAGTTTTGGCCGTGCGCGTCGGTGGGAAGATGGATGTCACGCCCTCGCGGGTCTTGTGGAGACAAACCACGGGAGTGCCGGAAATTCCATCGCCGCTGGTGTGGCAAGGCCGGCTATATTTGATCCGCAGTGGCGGCTTGCTAGCTTGCCGGGACTTAGATACCGGGTCGCTCCTGTACGATAATCGCATTGACGCCCCGGGCGGCTACTTCGCCTCCCCGGTCCTGGCGGACGGACGGATTTATCTTGCCTCCGACCGGGGCACGATTACGGTGGTTAAGACTGGCGACGCGTTTGAAGTGCTGGCGCACAATGATCTCGGCGATCCCATCATCGCCTCGCCAGCGATGGCCGAAAACATTTTATATATCCGTTCTGCCAAGAGACTCTGGGCCTTCGGGCTGAAGGGCAACTGACTTGAGGAAACGGAGCGCGAGCATTCCACCGGGCGCGCTTACCCCGTTGCAAGCGGCCCCGTTTATTTCGCCGTTGCCAAAAATTCGACAAGGTTGCGCAGGTCCTGTTTGGAGAGAATCGCGCCCATTTCCGCCGGCATCGGAGACTGACCCTTGACCTGCCTTTTGATATCGCTTTTCTTTAGTTTGACAATGGTATTGTCGTCGGTGGACAGCAAAGTCAGTTCGTCGTTAGTCTGGCTTTTCACGATCCCGGCATAAGTCTGACCGTCGTTCATCTCCACCACCAGGCTCTCATATCCCGGGGCAATTGTTTTGTTGGGCAAGAGGATCGATTCGAGAATATACTCACGGTCGTGCCGAGTGATAATGCCGGTCAAATCCGGCCCTACGTTGCCGCCCTCGCCTTGGACCTTGTGGCAGCGAGCACACGATGCTTCTGGACGCTCGGTAAAGATTTTTTTGCCTGCTGCCGCATCGCCCCCGTAGAGGGTCTCCCTGTAACCCGCCAACTGGTCATTTTTCGGCAGGCCGGCCTCATATTGTTTGAGTTTCGCCTGGACCAACGCCGAAGCCTTACGTGCGCGGGCCGCTTCCAACAAATCGAACTGAATCTCCCTGGGAACCTTTCCTTCGATAAGCTTATTCAGCCAATCCGCAAGTAAATTGTCGGCCGACCCGTATTCCATGGTTCCTATGGCCGCCAAGGCATCTTGTTTTTCCGCCACCGTTCCGTTTTCCATGACCGCCGTCAAAAAGCTTAACGCTTCGCCTGGATGGATGGCCGCCTGCAAGCTGTAGCCTGCGCGGCGTACGTTCGGATCGATGTCTGCCACGGCCATTTTGACCGCCTCAGGCAGATGTGGATCGTTCCACTTTACCAGAATCTGCAACGCCATGAGTCGGATGTCGGACGATGCTTTGCTGTCCTTCGCCGCTTCCAATACCGCCGGGGCGTAATCAGTCATTGCCAGATCTACTGTGGCGACTAGAGCCGCGAATCGTACGCTATCCGGTGCATTACGCAGCAACTGGTGCAATAGCGGGCGAATCGCGTCCACAGCCACGTTGGAGTCCCGTGTCACCATCGGCCGCCATAATCCGGTGACACGATCCCTTGGTGAAGAATTGGGCCAGGTGGCCAGGTCTTGCAACGCCTCGCCGCGCAGTCTTTCAAGCGCATTGGTCTTCGCGGCATAAACGGCGAGCGCGGTGGCGTTTTCCGTACCGCCAAGACGGAAGTTGGCATTGACGGCGCGCCAATCAATCATTTCAGAACCGCCCGGCTCTTGAATCAAGGCGGCAAGTTGCGGGAGCGCATCCACGATTGGCAGGTCGTTGATTGCCCGCGCGGCTTCCAGAACGACAAGCGGATCCGGGTCGTGCAAGAAATATGCGATGTCGGGAAGTTGCCGACGGCGCATGACCAGCAACGCCGCCATCCGCACCGAACGTGAATCATCGCTGGTGGCTGCAAGCAAATTAGGCGTGTCGGCCGTTCCAAGCAACCCCATTATGCCCGCGTGCCGCAGGAAAACATCATGGTCCGCATTGGCCCGCAACATCGCCAGCAACGGCGCGACCGCTTCCCTGTTGCCTAGCTTGCCCAAGCTTTGCGCGGCGAAGAATTGCACCCGGTGGCTGGAGTCAGAGAGCAAATTGGTCAGCTCCGTGAACGCGGCTGCGAAGCGGGCCTCGCCCAGCACCTTCGCGGTTTGCGCGCGCACCTCGGCATCACTGTCCTCAAGCAAAGGAAGCATCGGCTGCAAGGCTCCGGGGGCCGATCGGCCAACCTGGCCGAGGCCCCAAATCCCGTGCAGTCGAGCCAGAGGTTTGGAGCCGGCGAGTGCGGTTCGCGTGAGCGCGGATAGCGAGTCTTCCGGTATCGGCGCCCTCCGCAGGCATCGCTCCGCCAGCTCAAATTGCGCCTCCTGCCGCACCCGCTGGTCAGCGTGGCCAAGCAATGTTTCCAATTCAGCCGCCGAACGATGTTCCATGCCGTCGGCGATCAGTTTCTTGGTCTCCAATACCAGCGCGCTTTCCGCCACTGCTGGATCAAAAAGGCGGTAAATGCGTCCCAGTCCGGACTTAGACCAGTTCCGCACCCAGTCAGAAACATACATTTTCCCATCCGGACCGAACTCCACATCGGTGGCCAGAATGTGCCAGAAGAAATGATCGTGGACCGCCAGATCAAAACCCGCTCCCTTCTCCTTGACTGCGAACGTATAAACTCCGCTATTCACGCTGGCGCCCTGGAAATCACACATGAAAAAGTGGTCCTGATACGCCGCCGGAAAACCAATTCCTGGATAATGAACCAGGCCCGCCGGTCCCTCCCCCAAGAATGCGATGGGTGGTGTGATATAAGCCGCCTGCCCCGGAAATTGCAGATGCCAGAGCTTTTCGGAATTCCACAGGCCGGCAGGCGTGGTCTCACTAAACTGATAAGCAACGCGCCAGCCAGTGTCGCCGCCTTCCACGACATAGACTAATCGCGCCGGGTCGCCGTGATCGCAATTGTTGTCACCTGTGAACAAATTTCCGTGGTCATCGAACGCCAGTTCCTGCGGATTGCGCAGGCCGCTGGCGAAAACCTCCAAGTCCGAGCCATCAAGGTTGCAGCGCAGCACGGCGCCCGTGTCGGGAAAATCGAGCAGTTTGCCTTCCTTCGTCGTGACGTGCAGCCCGCGGTCGCCGCTGCTGAAATAGAGCCTTCCATCCGGCCCGATGCGCAAGCCGTGCAGATCGTGGCCCGCGAAACCAAAATGGACGCCGTACCCGTAACTCAAAGACTCGCGAAAGTTTGCCTTTCCCTCTCGGTTAGTGTCTTGCAGCAGCCAAAGGTTGGGAATGTCGGCGTAGTAAATTTTCCCTTTCCTTGCCAGCACGCCGGAGCCGATGCCGTCGAGGATCGAGTTAAAGCCGTCGGCAAAAACAGTCGAGAAATCGGCCTTTCCCTTTCCGCCGCGATCCTCCAGCAAGCGCACCACTTCGGATTGGATCGCCAGTTTTCCCGCCTGGTCGCCGAAGAACCGCCGGATCATCGCCGCGCGATCCTCCACCGTCCGGGAGGCCAGATCATCATAATACATGTTCATGTGCTGGCGGATGTCGAAGGCGCTGGTTCTGTAGCGAAATGTTTCCGCCACAAAGACCCGGCCTTGTTCGTCAAGGCAAAAGGAGACCGGGTTTACCAGTTGAGGCTCGGCGGCGAACAGAGCGATCTTGAAACCTTCCGGCGCCTTGAATTGTTTGATGGCCAATTCAGGAGCGATGGGTGCGCCGGAAGCGCTGTCTGCAAACTGCTCTTGCTTGGCGTCGGCGGCCAGGGATAAAGAAAGCGCCGCCACGCCACCCAGAACTCGGGCAAGTGCGGAAACAAACTTGACGCCAAGCATGGGCCAAAATATAAACATGAGCTTTTCTTTATTATGGCTGACCGTGGACCAGGGCGCGAAGTTGTTGCTCGGCTTCAGGATCATTGGGCTGAATCCGAAGCGCTTGGGTAAATTGGTCAATCGCCTCTTGGACACGCCCTTTTGCTGCCAGCGCGGCCCCCAGGTCTTTGTGCGCTTGGGCGGAGTCGGGGTGAAGTCTCACGCTCTCCTGATACTCTCGGATAGCTTCCTCCAATTGCCCGCTATAAGAAAGGGCCACGCCGAGATTGCTGTGGAGGGCAGCGATTTCCGGGTGCAATCGAATGGCCTCCCGAAGACGCACTACCGCGTCCTTGAACCGGCCCTTGACCATCAATGTGTTGGCCACGCTGCTTAATACAGCGCTATCGGCGGGATTGACCTCAAGAGCCTTTTGATAGGCGTCAATGGCTTCGTCATTACGGCCTCGCCTGGCCAGCGCAAGGCCCAAATAATACTGCGCCTGGTTGTATTGCGGTCGAATGCGAACGGCTGCTTGAAAACTTTGGATTGCGTCATCGAGCCTCTTTTCGCCCAGCAGCGCGCAACCCGAGTTAAACCAAGCCACCGCATCGCGTGGGTTCAGACGCGACGACTCTCGGAAATGGCCCAGGGCCTCTTCAAATTGTTTCTTCGCAAGCAGAGTTTCGCCAAAATTATCATGAGCCAGCCAGCTACCGGGATTTTTGGCCAACGTATCCTGCCACAAAGTTTCGAGGTTCCGGTATATGTGCCCTTGCTGCCAGGTCAATCCCGCCAGGATTGCCAACAGCAGGCCCACGACCGACTGCGGCATTCGGTTTAACCAAACCCCACACAAAGCGATCAGGGCGATGCCGGCCAGATATTGATAATGGTCGGCGACGAAGGTATAACGCATCGGGTAAATGTTCACGAACCCCAAGGCGGGGCCAAGCGTGCCTATGAAAAACAGCACCGCAGCCAACGGTCCGCGGCCGATTCGTTTTCGCGCAACCCACAGCACAACCAGCACGCCGAGCGCCGCCGCTGGAAACAACCACTGCCACCAGACTCCGGCATCAATAGGCCATCGCGGATAACTGAAGGTGAGATGAGCCGGCCATAAAAGTTTGCCCGCGTAAAACCAAACCGCCCGGCCGGCGATCAACACGCGCTGTATAAAATTCAGCGACCAGTCGGCGCCTTCCGCCTTGACGTGATGTTTCTCCAGCCAAGCGGTGGCCAGTCCCGATCCGACCCCCAGCATGAAGAAGGGCGCCAGCGGCCAAATATCATTCCACCGCAGACGTCCGCCTTTCCACCAAAAAACCAAAAGGATTGCCGCTGGCAAGGAACAAGTAACACTTTTGCTCAACAATGCGGCCACAAACAGGATCAACGATAGAAAATAGAAGCTCCAGCGGCGGCGCTCCGGCCCATCGGCGCTTTCCCCCCACGCAAAGCGAAGGTACGCCAGCGCCGCACTCAGGTAAAATACGGCGGACAGGACATTCTTGCGCTCAGTAATCCACGCCACGGATTCCAACTCCACTGGATGCAGCGCAAAAATCGCAGCGGCGATCCAGGCTCCGGGCAATTTCAACCGGGTCAGCAGGAAATAAATCAGAACGGCTGAAACGGCATGCAATCCCAAATTGACGACATGATAACCGAACGCGTGAAGCCCCCAAACATGATACTCCAACCAAAATGTGGTGTGGACCAGCGGATAGTATTGCGGTGTGGCGGACGGATTGAACCAGATTTGCCGCAAGCCGGCTAAACTGCGCAAGGTCTGGTTGCCGGTCACATAGCCGTCATCATCCCAAATAAAGCCACCGCTAAGAGCCGGAAGATAAGCCGCTACGAGCAACCCGATCAGAACAAGAACACTCAGCCAAGCGTTTCGACTTAAAATATCCACGGCTTTTCTGTCGGCGCGCGCGTCTGGGAGGTCGTCCTCCAAGTTGTTGAATGAATGCTTCAACCGTTGCTCGGAAGCAATGTTGCACGCCGTTGAGCACAAATCGAGGCAAAACGGCTCGAGACACGCCTGTGGGGCGCAAATCTGGTTTTGACCCCTACCTATACCTTCCCCCCCATTTTAGCCGTCACACCGTCACAAATGTTGATAATCAAGCACTTAACCCGTCACAAAAGCCGTCACAAACGGGTCACAACTCCGTCACAAAACCAGATTTGCGCCCACGCCTGTGCCCCCGAATCATTAGCGACGCGCTCAATGGCTCACCCAAAAGGTGGGTTGGAGGCGGAGTTTTGAGCAGATACCCACCCTCCCCCTCAAAACAGCCGTTGCCCCGTTGCAAACATTGATAATCAAGCACTTAACCCGTTGCACGACCCGTTGCAAGCCGTTGTGCAAAGCCGTTGCAGCGCGGAAGTCGCTAGGATCGGGGTGCCCGGGCCAAGAGGTGAGCATTTTCTTCCGTCCATGCCGGCGCTATCCTTTGGCTCCGCCCAAAACGCAAAAAGGTCAGCCGCGCGACCCTGCGGCCGCGCGGCCAAAACAACTCATCCTTGAACTCAGTTCTTAACGCGGAAGAACTGTGCGGGTGAACCAGGTGGTGGTGTATAAGGCGACGTCGGGTTGCCGGGAACGTCCGTAAAACCCGCACTCAGACTGGTAGTGGACTGGAGAGTGCCTCCAGAAAACGTGATCTGAATGTTGGTGCCGGACAGACCTGCTGTTACTGCAGGTAACTGAGTGACCAAGGCATTGTGAAGGGCCGCAATCTCAGCATAAGACAGCGTTCGCTTCCAGTACGCAATTTGATCCAAGCCGCCACCCCAGGTAGAGTTGTCACCCGTGTTTATGCTCGCATTCCCACCGAGGTCAACCTCGACGTTCAAAGGAAGAACAGCATTAGTAATAATCATCATGGAGGAATTTACATTGTTGGAGGCGGCGGCCAGGTGGCCGTCGCCGTCATCCATATACAACACCGCATTGGTTGCGGCGATGGTTTCCGCTATGAAGCACCAAGTACCGGCAGGGAAGCTCCAGTTGGTGCCAGAGTTGGCAGGATCAAATGTATAAGTATTGGTGTCGTTATTCCAATTGTATTGCAGATCGGTGTAATCGCCTCCCCCGCCAAAGCCCACCCCAAGATAGGCGATGTCGTTGTTTGCCCCATAAGAACTGACAAAAATGGATGCACCCGCAGGAAAAAGGATCGTTGGCGATTCTTGCGCAAGAGCCACAACCGTAATTGTATTACTGTTGACAGGAATGGCCGGGCACCGTATTTTGCTTCCAATTCCGTTAAAAATGCAGGAAACGTTATTTGCCGGCAAGCCCGGAAAGATCGGGCCCGGCACATCATTGGTGACATTTTCGGTTAAATTGCCATTGAATCCGCCGGCATAATCGTAAGCAATTGAGCCGGAGGTTTCATCGAGTCTCCAGTAGGCGGTCGGTTGCGCCGCTGCCACCGCTCCTACGTAACCAATGGGATTCGGTAGCACCGTGAGCAACGCGTCGCTGCTGGGAGTGCTGCCGAGCGCATTGCTCAAAACCACACTATAGTTTCCCGCGGTGCTCGTTCCCGCAACGGCGGTGTAGCTGGGGTTTGTCGCGCCGCTTATGGGCGTGCTGTTGAAAGACCACGTATAGGAAATTGGGCTGCTGCCAATTGCCGAGACGTTAAATGTCGCCGAGCTTGCGGGATAGCGGGTCGCAGGCTGGGGTTGTGCGACGATGATTGGTTTGGTGGACGAAACTAAGAGCGCGACGGGAGCGCTCGTCACTGAGCCATTGGGATTGCTGACCACGACAGAATAGTTGCCGGAAGAGCTGGTTGTCACATTGCTCAATACAAGAGAGGCGGCAGTCTGGCCGGATAGCGGCGACCCGCCTTCCAGCCATTGATACGTGGGAGTGCCAAGCCCCAGCGTTGCCGCCGTCAGTGTGATCGTCTGGCCTTCGTAGTTGGGAGCGACGGGAGATTGTGTCAGGGAAGTGATTTGTGGGAGGGGCACCGCGGCCGCGTAAAGGCTTTGTATCTGATTCGACGTCAGCGCTGTGGCAAAGATCGCGGGATGGGCTATATAACCTTCGAATATCCAATCGGAACCTAAACTGGCGCCGGTCTCAGTGCTACCAGCATAGTTGCCCGCCGAGTTGATAGTATCGTCTGCACCGATCCAAAGGGGCACCTGGCTGAAATCATGGGTCGTGTGCGGACCGGCTCCTGGGATCGGGTAGGCCTGGCCGTTCACATAAATAGTTGTGCCGGTAGGGGTCCATACACAAGCCACAAAATTCCAAACGAAGGGGACAGGCTGCACCGTCGGGAGTAATCCATAATCGGCGCCGTTAACATTGGTCGGTCCTTCAAACCACAATGCACTAAGGGTATAGCCATCAGCCCAATAGCCCAGGAACACAGGATCGTCACTCGCATAATATGTCTCACTACCCTGGGCGATGAGGGGAGCAAAGCCGGGCCAACCGGCGTTGCCCTCTTGAATGGCCGTGCTCTCGATCCAGCACGTATATGTGAATGAATCAGTCTGGACATCAATCGCTGGAATCTCGATGCCGGAGATGACGCCGTTGAAATACGCGGCGTTTGTGTCAGTGCCAAAACCTGGGAATGGAACACCAGGCGCACCCACCGTCGTGCCGGGCAGATAAGTCCCATCGGCGGCGGCGGCAAGAGTGCCGCTATTGACTGCCGTGGGTCCTGGGGTCGCTGCGGGCGCAGCCCCATCATCCACAGGCCAAAAACCCACAGGGTTGTCACCCAGAATCACTTGCTTGTAGGGAGTGGTCGGGGTGGAATTTACTCCTGCCGCGTAGTGAGCCGCGATTTGGTTCGAGGTCAGGGCATAATTATAAATGGCGCAATCAGTCACGATGGCGTCAATTTGACGGTTGAAAGAGGTGGAAGTGCCAATATCAGTGGTTTCGCCGATGTTCCCGAGAAAGGGACGCACTACCGGTGTCTGATTCACCAACACACCGTTTTCGTAAAGGTAAGCATTGGTGCCGTCGGTGACGCCGACCAAATGGACCCACACGCCTGCCTGCAAAAGCCCGCTGTCACCGAAATTGGCAATATAGCCATTCGCGTCGCCCATTCTGAAATACCAAGCGTTGCCGTTTGCGTAAAAAGTCCATCCTGCGCGATCGTTGCCGGCATCAATGCTGGCAAATGGAGCAGTCAACTCGCCGCCTGGGGTCCCTTGGTAATTGGCCCAGCATTCCGTCGAAAAGACAGGCGCCGGATTGATGCTTGCGCTCCACGGGATGCTCACACCAGTCGAGTAAGGACCGGAACCAGTGAACAAGCAGGCGGGATCATTGGTATCGCCGAGAATCGCCCCGGGCAAGTATGGTTCGGTAAAGCCGGAGCCTAAATAAACGCCATTCTCCGCAGCGCCCGTTGAGCCGAGGTTGGTGGCCCAATACGTCTGCACCAAAGTAGGGGCTTCGTTCAACTTAAAGTAAACAACTGGGTTGAGCGCTTCCACGGCAGTGGCGTAGGCGTCACCCGCTTGGAGAGACGCGGTGCCGCCGCATAGTGCCGCAGCAGTCGCAAGGGCGCAGGCTAGTTTCTTGATCTGGGAGGATTTCATAGTTTGTGTCTCGGCATTTGATTGGATTTGCAATTAAGCCGCATCTCACTTGCTCGGCACCGCAATGCAGTGCCGGGGCTGATCGGAGGCTTTTTCGATCAATCTCTTAACATTTCATGTAGCACAAGCAATGCTTCGCCCAACGCTGGTCACGAAAACGTTGAATGAATCGTTGAATGTCGAACGTCGAGCATTTTTATCAAAAAGGCGGAAAGCGCGTCAATGTTAATTAGGACAAACTTTACGAAAAACGCGACATGATTCACTTGTATGCGAAAACCAAACCACCCAGCATCCGTAGCTTGTTTGTTTACAACATATTGCGTATAGAACCTCCGCGCTTCTGCTCCAGAGCGTGTTGGTGATTTTTGGGATTTTTCATAAGCATCAGTAATTGTATTCGGACCACAGCAGTAAGCAGCCTCATGCTTTTGCTTTGGGCTGTCCATTTTTAATGATCTCGCTCTTTGTGGTTCCTTAGCTTATTTGCTCCAATGTGCTCCATTCCATGCTCTGTTTTGCTCCATGTCAATTCCGATATAATTGGCGTACTATTCCGCAACATCTCAAGAGCTGCGTTATTACGATTTGTTCGTAATATGTTGGAAACCAATTGTTTCCATAGGTAGAAGATGGTCGGGGCGGTGAGATTTGAACTCACGACCTTCTGAACCCCATTCAGACTCAATGTTCATTCATTGGTTTTCAGAAGCATTTTTGAAACACTAGGAAACGCATAAACACCTAATCATCAGAGATTTATTGCGCAATAGCTGGTTCTTCGCTGTTTTTGGTGGAATTAGAATTGGGGCAGCCGGAGCTTGCCGGCCACCAAATAGAGCATGGAAATGAAGTGAACGGGCGAACGATAGCCTCGCGCTTTGCGCTTGGTGGCGCTGAACACACTATTCAATCCTTCCATGAAGGCGTTGGTCACTCCCCACTTCCAGTGAGCCAAGATGCCTTTCAAATGGTTCTGGACCATTTAGGCCAGCTTGATCATCGAAGCCAGGAGGTTGTGCTTGTAAAAGCAGGCGGCCCAACGCACCCACCGGCACCATACTCGCAGCCGATGCTGGGCCGTGCCCGCGTCGGCAGAACGATAGATGTCATACGTGTTGAGAAACGGCTGTGCCGTGTTATCAGGGTCAATGAGTGCGCGGCGGTCATTCTTATGAACCGGCCAGTCCGCGACTTTAAAACCCGCTTTGACAAGCCCGTCAGGTTCCAGC
>Ga0302324_100005789_pt1 | contig 26877 bp, 26 predicted proteins | sample Palsa_T0_1_FD_201949 | JGI IMG/M metagenome (GOLD analysis project Ga0302324, IMG submission 201949) | Peat permafrost microbial communities from Stordalen Mire near Abisko, Sweden - Palsa_T0_1 | ecosystem: Environmental > Terrestrial > Soil > Palsa > Peat permafrost | place: Sweden: Abisko...
CCGCGCGGTGATTTATGCGCAAGCTCTAAGGCTAGGGGTGACGGCCGGGGTGACATCTTTTCGATTGGACGCGGCATCGGTAAAATGTGATGCGACACCGGCTTGAGCGCCGGCGGAGGGCTAGGGCGATGATGAGAAACAAAACTGCGTGGATGGTGATGGCGGGCGGGATTTTTGCCGCGGGAATTCTGATGTGGCCGGGGTCGGTCGGGGCGCAAGAGCCGGCGGGTCCGCTGAAGGCGGCGCCGCCGGCGGAGTCCGAGCCGGCGATGGCGCAGCCGAACATGAGGCTGCCCGCGGTGCGCACGACGATTTTCGGGAATTGGAGGTTGAACACGGAAGACAGCGACGATGGGCGGAAGAAGATGGAACAAGCGGGCCAGCGCGTGAACGCCAACCGGGGAAACCCGCGAGTGGGAGGCGGAGGATATCCGGGCGGAGGTGGCGGAGGGTATCCCGGAGGGGGCGGGAACACGGGCGGAGCCAGCCGGAGCACGGTGAGCGAGGCGGACCTGGAGCGCATGAGCGAATATCTGCAGGCCTCGGACACGCTGAACATTTTGAAGAAGGACACCTCGATGGAGTTGACGGATGACCGCGACCGCAAGCGCGTGTTCGTGACCGACGGGCGAAAGCTGGAGAAAGCGAAAGACGACACCTACCAGGAAATCGCGGCGCGCTGGGATGGGACGGACCTGGTGTCCGACGAGAAAACTCCGAAGGGCGGGAAGCTTTCGCGGTCGTACGAGCTGGCGACGGATGGGCGGCAGCTTTACGAGACGGTGAGGATCGATGATACGAAGGTGGGCGGGAAATCGGGGACGTACGTGACGATCCGTTACGTGTACGACGCAATAGATGATGGCGGAAGGTAAGATCGAGCGCGGGATCGCTCGCGCTACGGATAGGGCTAGGACATCGCGGGGGTTCCGTTCGCGGGCCCGCCTGGTTCGGGATCGGATACGGGAGCGGGCGAGGGCTCGGAGGATGCCTCGGAAGCGCTGGCCGATATGGCTTGGGGCGCGGAATCGGCGGCGGGAACCGGGGACGAGGCGATGACTTCGACGGGCTGCGGATCGCCCAAGGGCCCTTCGGCAGGAACCGGGGTGGCGGCAGCGCGTGGCGCCGGCGCGACGGAGCGCTGCGACGGGAAAAACGTCCGGCCCTGAAGCAACGATTCGATGGCCTCGGGAAGGAGCCAAGCCGTACTTTTTGGAACCACGCCGCGAAAGCCCGCAGACTGGAACTCCGAAATCATGTGCGCTTCGGCGCCGTGAATGGAGAAAAGGATCAAGGGAATGCCGGGCGCGGCGGTGTGAATGGTGCGAGCCGCTTGCAGGCCGTTCATGCGCGGCATGCTGAAATCGAGTATGACTAAATCGGGACGGAGGGAGATGGTTTTGTCCACGGCTTCGAGCCCGTCCGCTGCTTCGGCGCAGATTTCCCACCCCGCGTGCGTTTGAAGGAGATCGCGGACGGCCTTGCGCGTTTCCGGATGATCGTCTGCGATTAGAACTCGAATGGACATAGAGCGATGGCCCTTTGAAACCCGTTTCGAATTATATGCCTATGTTCGATATCCTACATGCAAATGGCAGAGTCGAAATACCGGGAACACTGTATTGGTTCCTTTTGCCCGCCCTAGGTAGTATCGCCTAGTTAATTTGCTCTAGAGATGGACTGGTAGGAGCGAACCATGGCCATGGCGGCGGGAATTTCGGCACGGGATGTTCCGTCAAAAAAGAATCTGGCGCCGCTACATGCGGGAGAGCGGACCAACGCGGAAGGCAAGCAGGTGTGCAACCAGATCCTGCTTTCGATTCCGGACGACGAATTCAGATTGTTGCGACCGCATTTGAAATTTGTGGATATGCCGCACCATCTCTCGCTGTACGAACCAAACGAAAAAATCGAGTTTGCCTACTTCCCGAACAGCGGAATGATTTCGCTGGTGGTGGTGATGGAGAACGGCAGGACGGTGGAAGTGGGCGTGGCGGGGAAAGAAGGATTTTCAGGCGCGGGAGCGGCGGTGGGTTTGACGCGAAGCACGGTGCGCGAGGTGGTGCAGATCGCGGGAGACGGCTTTCGCATTGGAACGAGCAATTTGCAAAGCGTCTTGCGCGAGGCGGCCAAGCTGCAAAGCGTGATGAGCCGGTGCGCGGTGATTCTGGGCATGCAGGTGGCGCAGACGGCGGCGTGCAATCGCATGCATACGGTGGAGCAGAGGCTGGCACGGTGGCTGCTGGTGACGCAAGACCGGGTGGATGCGGGGACGCTGCCCATCACTCACGATTTTCTGGCGACGATGCTCGGCACGGACCGGCCGAGCGTGAGCCTGGCGGCGAGCGGCATGCAGGCGGACGGAATTCTGCAGTACTCGCGCGGGTCGGTGAAGGTGCTGAACCGGAAGAAACTTGAAGAGCGCGCGTGCGAGTGCTACGGAAGCATTCAACAATTTAACGGCGAATTGAACCTGCGATAAAACCTTGCGCGGGGTTTCTGCGGACTACAGACAGCGAGCGTGAGCTTTAGCGTGAACGGCGGGCGGGAAAGCTGCGATCAGAGCGCGTGCCGGGCGGACTTCGAACACACTACGAGAGTCGTTGATTTAACCGGTTAGCCGGGCTGAGCTTTGCGCAGCGCGTAGCTTAAGCAGCCAACGCGAGACAGTGCCACTTGCCGCCGATGGCCTTCAGCTGATGGACGCGACCGTCGTCTGCGTGAAGAAAGTAGGTGCCGTCCGGGAAGACCTGGGCGTGCGCGGAACGCACGGAACACTTGGTCCAGCGAGTCGGCTTGAGTCCCCGACCGTACTGCAGGGTGTCGGGGGCCACACTCAGCCCGAATTCGACCTTGTACTCAACGCCAGTAGCCATTGCGGGGACGAGACGCCCGCGACCTTTGACTTTTTCGCTCATGATGGATATATGATGCGCTAAAAGGGCTTAGGTTGCACGATAAATCGTGAAAAAAGCGTTCGCAAGAAGTAACGGCTTCTGACTAAACTATTTATTATCAGGCATTTAATGAGTTAAGCGGATTATTGCCTGGCGGCATGGCTCTTGCGTACGGGAGCGCTCTTAGCGACGGCAAGTACCAGTACCCTAGGAGAGGGTGTCAAATAGGTCGGTAGTCTTGGCGAAGGAGGGGTCGCCGGGACGCACGATCTCGGATTCGGCGGACTTGAAGGGGATTTCTGTGGGGATGCGGTCAAGCCAGCGCTGGTGCGAGAGCTTTTCGTGATCGGAAAAGTCGAGGCGGACGAACAAGCGGACGGTGGAGTGGGGCGCGGCGTCGGTTTCTTTGTGGCTTTTCGGGGACTTCCCTTTTTTTTCGGGTGATGCGTTTTCTGCCGGCGGTGAGGCGGATTCATCGCGTTCGAATTTGATCAGGATTTTGTTGCCGAGGCGGAAGCCCTGCTTCCAGCCTTCGACTTTGTGGCGAGCTTGTTGCGCGGCTTCTTCGTCTTTGCCGAAATCGAAAATCAAAAATGAATGGGGCATTAGTCATCTATAGCGGTCGGCGGGCGGGTGTGTCAAGCGAAAGACGCGGAGCGCGGTGACGGCGGGAAAAGAAAAGGCGCCGACCTAAAGGTCGCCGCTACGAAAGCGAATCCAATACGAATTCAAAACCCCCACCCTTAGGAGCGAAGGGTGGGGCACCCCGACGCGGTGATTTTTTCCGCGAGGTGATGCGCAAGTCGTGGCGGCCGCGATTCGTCACGGCGCGAGAAAGATGCCGCGCTAAAGACCGCGGCGCTACATTTAAACCTGAAGCCGACTGTGGTTGGCCTTCGTAGCGGTACGAAGGCGAGGCGGTAAAGACGTGACGCTTTCAGCATCGGAGGGCGAGGGCGGCGAGATATGCATGCGGGTGCGAAGTACACTGGCCGGGCGAGGCGTGTTGCTTGAGCTTACAAGCGAATTCTGTGGCGGTGGCCGGAGTGCGGCCGGAAACGAAGGGGCCGTGGATTTACGGGCCGTGGCTCGATCTGGTGGTGGGATGCGGAGCGTGGTCCGCGCCGCTCCTGGCGATCGCGATGTGGACGGCGCCGGCGACTTCGCATTTCTGGATTGTTGGGTTTTATCTGCTCGCGATCATTTTCAATTATCCGCACTTCATGGCCACGGTGTACCGCGCGTATCACACGCGCGAGACCTTCGAAAAATATAAATTCTTCACGCTGCATCTGACTTTGCTGCTGGTGCTGACGGGCGTGCTGCTGCACACGTCCTATCGTTTATTTCCGTGGGTGTTCACGCTGTACATCTGCTGGAGCCCGTGGCACTACACGGGACAAAACTACGGATTGCTGATGATGTTCGTGCGGCGGAGCGGAGCGACGGCGACAACGGGCGAACGGCGGTGGATGCACGCGGCGTTCGTTGCGTCATATCTGATGCTGCTCGCGAGCTTCGAAACGGGCGGGTCGAACGATCCGCTGATTTTGTCACTGGGGCTGCCGGCGAAATTCACATTGCTCGCGCGCATGGCGCTGGGAGGAGCGTTTGCGATTTTTGCGCTGCTCGCTTTCGACGGGCTCGTGCGGCGAAGCGGACTCCGCGCCATGGTGGCGCCGCTGACGCTGCTGGCCACGCAGTTTTTGTGGTTCGTGCTGCCGACGATACTCGAATTGCGCTCGGACTATCACGTTCCGCAGACGCGCTACAGCAGCGGGATTTTGGCGGTGCTGCACTCGGCGCAATACATCTGGATCACGAGCTATTTCCAGCGGCGGGAGGCGCGCGCGGCGGGACAGGCGCAATGGAAGATAACGGCGTATTTCCTGACGCTGCTGGCGGGAGGAATCGCGCTGTTTATTCCGGGGCCGTGGCTCGTGAGTTACGTGTTCCATTACGATTTCACCACGAGTTTTCTGATCTTCATGGCGCTCGTGAATATTCACCACTTCCTGCTGGACGGCGCGCTGTGGAAGCTGCGCGATACGAAAGTTTCTTCGCTCTTGGTCGGCGTTGGCGAAAAGGAGGCGGCGTCGGCGAGCCGCGCGCGGGCGGATGCAAGCGCCGGACGCTCGGTTGGCGGCCGCGTGGTTTCGGCGCCGGCGTTTCGCGTGGGCTTGGTGGGGCTGCTCTTCCTTTGGGGCGGAATGGACCAACTTCATTTTGCTCTGGGGACGGATGAAGGGAATTTGGCGTCACTTTCGCAGGCGGCGGTGATGAATCCGTATGATGCGACGATTGAGGAGCGGATCGGCGCGGCGGAGACGAAGGCGGGCAACAAGGATGCGGCGGTGGCAGCGCTGACGGGCGCGGTAGAGATCAATCCGCACCGCCTGGCGCTGCAGGAGGCTTGCGCGCGGGCGATGATCGAAGACGGGCGATACGCCGATGCGTACGAACATTACCAGAAGATGCTTGTTATGTTCCCGCGCGATACGGATGCGCTGGTGAATTATGGATTGCTGGCCGCGCGGCTGGGACATCCGGTAGCGGCGATGGACGCGTGGCAAAAGGCGACGGATATAAAGCCTGACCAACCGAATGCGCACGCGTATCTGGCGGAAGGATTCGACCGGCAAGGAGAAAGTGCGCCAGCTGCGCGGCAGTGGAAAGAATTTTTGCGTCTGAGTGCCGATGCCGGGCCGGACGATTCTGGCGCGAAGGCTGCGGGAACGGCACAGGCCACGGTTCAACTGGCGGATGATGAGGCGAGGCTGGATCAAGCGCAAACGGCGCTTGCGGATTACGAATCCGGCATCGCCATGGCCAAGCGTGCGGGCGACGCGAAGCTTGAGAGCGTGGCGCAGGTGCGTCTTGCGGACCTGCAGGACAAGATGGGCGACGCACGGGCGGCGCAAGAATCTTACAAGCGCGGGCTTCTGCTCGACACTAAGAATGGCGACCCGCAAAGCGAAGGCGTGGATTGGTTTAATTACGGGCAGTTTCTGAGGCGCCGCGGATTGGGCGATGAGTTGGCTTTTGCTTGCTTTCTTCGCGCGGAGGATTTGCTGGCGAGCGCGAAGTCGGGCGGACCGGAGCTTGAAACTGTGTTGACTGCTCGCAAGGAAATGGAGAGCCGACTGGGGAAGAAGGCTGCCGCTGCGCGGCGCGATCGGACGGCGTTGCTCGCGCGCGCTGTGAACCTGCCCCCTACATCGTTCTGACGATTTCACGGACGCGAAACGCAAGAACGCGGCGCGTTTCCGCACTGAGCGAATAAGCAAACCACGCAGGAAATAACTGCACAATCGGGTGTTGCGCCGTATTGCGGCGCGTGCTAGGCTGAGCGAACAAAAAGCGAATGACGCCGAACGGGCGGGAGCCTACGGCGACGATGGTCGCGACAAGGACGACAACGCCCACAAGGGCAATCGTCGTGGGAATGGAGGCTTTGTGAGCGCTCCGGGACAAGGGTTGGCGACGAGGTCCACAAGGACTGCAGCAGGGGCGAGTGCGACGCTGGAGACGGTCCACGAGGCTCTGGTTGCGCTGAGCGCACGATATCGCGCGGATGAGGTCCTGACGGCGATTAAGCACATCCCAGCGCGCGAGGCGGAGTTCGTGGCCATGCCGGGCTGGGTGCGGCCGGAGTTGGCGGCGGCTTACCGCGGGAAAGGGATCGAGCGGCTCTATTCGCATCAGGCGGCGGCTGCGGAGCTGGCTCGCGGCGGGAAGGACTTTGTGGTGGTGACGCCGACCGCGTCAGGGAAGACGCTGTGCTACAACCTGCCGGTGCTGAACTCAATCCTCGAGAACACGGACACGCGCGCGCTCTACCTCTTCCCCACCAAGGCGCTGGCACAAGACCAGCTGGCCGAATTGCACGACCTGGCAGTGCGGCTGGACGACAGCTTTGGCGTGTTTACCTATGACGGCGACACGCCGGCGGACGCGCGCAGGGCGATCCGCGAGCGCGGGCACGTAATTTTGACCAACCCGGACATGCTGCACACGGGAATCCTGCCACACCACACGAAGTGGACGCGCGTATTCGAGAACTTGAAATACATCGTGCTGGATGAGCTGCACACGTACCGCGGAGTTTTCGGGAGCCACCTGACGAATGTGCTGCGCAGGCTTCGGCGCATCGCGGAATTTTACGGGTCGCGGCCGCAGTTTATTTGCTGCTCGGCGACGATTGCGAATCCGGGCGAGCTGGCGAAGCAATTGATCGAGCGCGGCGTGGAAGTGGTGGAAGAGAACGGCGCGCCGGCGGCGGAGAAGCTTTTCGTTTTCTACAATCCGCCGATGGTGAACCGCAATCTCGGCATCCGGCGAAGCTACTTGAATGAGACGACGCGCGTGGCGAAGGAGCTGCTCGCGCGAAAATTGCAGACGATTGTTTTCGCCAACAGCCGGTTGCACACGGAAGTGCTGCTTACGTATTTGCAGCAGGCGAACCGTCCACAGCCGGGCGAAGCGGAACCGATCCGGGGATATCGCGGCGGGTATCTGCCCGGTGAGCGAAGGGAAATCGAGCGCGGGCTGCGCGACGGGCGCATTCGCGGGGTGGTGGCGACGAACGCGCTGGAATTGGGGATCGATATCGGGTCGCTCGACGCGGCGGTGATGGCCGGGTACGCGGGGTCGATTGCGTCCACGTGGCAACGCGCGGGAAGGGCCGGGAGGCGGAGCGGGACGTCCTGCGCCGTGCTGGTGGCCTCGTCCGCGCCGCTCGATCAATTCATCGTGCAGCATCCGGATTATTTTTTCGGGCGCTCGCCGGAACACGCCTACGTGCAGGCGGACAATCTGGAAATTCTGGTGAACCACATGAAGTGCGCGGCGTTTGAGCTGCCGCTTTCGCCGGAGGAAACTTTCGGCGGCGTGAATTTGCAGGAACTTTGCGAGCATCTGGCGGAGGCGGGATTCCTGCACCGCAGCGGGGGGAAATGGCATTGGACGCAGCAGGCTTATCCGGCGGACACGGTGAGCTTGCGGTCGGTGACCTCGGATAATTTTGTGATCATTGATACGACCGGGGAGCGCGAGGGCGAGCCGGAAGTGATCGGCGAGGTGGATTTTTCTTCGGCGCTCACGACTGTGCATCCGAAGGCGATTTATATCCATCAGGGGCAGCAGTATCACGTGGAGCGGCTTGAGTTCGAGCAGCGCAAGGCCTATGTGAAGCGCGTGAACGTGGATTACTTCACGGACGCGATCCGTTACACGCAGGTGCGCGTGCTGGAAATCGCGGAAGTGGAGCGCATGGCGGGGCCGGCGGCCCGCACGCATGGCGACGTGCTGGTGCGTTCGCAGGTGGTGGGCTTCAAGAAGATCAAGTTTTTCACCAACGAAAATGTGGGCGCGGGGAAACTCGAGCTGCCGGAAAACGAAATGCACACGACGGCGTTCTGGATCACGCTCGAACGGAAACTGCTGGGGAGTTTGCCATTCGCGCTTTCCGATCGGCAGAGCGGGATTTTCGGTTTGCTGCACGCGCTGGAATCCATGGCCACGCTGCTGCTGATGTGCGACCGGCGAGACCTGGGAACGGCGGTGGGAGAGCGTCCGGCGAGCCCCGGGATCGAGACGGATTGGCAGGAATTTACCGCGGCGATGAGCGATCCAGCGGAGATGAAGGAATTGTTCGAGCCGAATTTGTATCTTTACGACGCGTATCCGGGCGGGATTGGGTTCAGCGAGCCGCTTTTTCGCGTGCATGATTTGCTGCTGCGGCGAACGCGGGAATTAATTGCGGAGTGCCCGTGCGAACAAGGATGCCCATCGTGCGTGGGTCCGGCGGGAGAAAAAAGCGAGCGCACGAAAGAGGCGGCGCTGGCGATTCTGGAGCGTCTCTGCGCATGAGCCCGACGATGCGAGAACGGTTCGCGCGGCTGAAGGCGCTGAAGCGCGCGGACGCGGAACCGCGAGGGATATCGCCGGAAATTCCGGAAGGGTCCGGGCGGCTGGCGGAAATTTTGGGGGCGGCAGCGGTGAGCAACCGTTTCGGCGAGCATCTGGCGCTGAAGCGGTGGTTTTCGGATGTGACTTCGGAGGAAGTAACCGGATGCGCGCCGCTGGGGCAGGGGCTCGCCGATGAAAGAATCGACCGCGCCGCGTTGCGTTTGCTGGCTCCGGACATCCCGGAAATTGCGACGGACCCGCGGGAGTGGATTTTTCTGGATACGGAGACGACCGGGCTCGCGGGAGGAAGCGGGACGTACGCGTTCCTGGTGGGCGTGGCTTGGTGGGATGCGGGCGGGCTCGAAGTGGAGCAGTTTTTCATGCGCGATCACAGCGAAGAGCATGCGCTGCTGGTGACGCTGGCGGAACGGATGGCCAAGCGGCGGGTGCTGGCGACGTTCAACGGGAAATCGTTCGACTGGCCGCTGCTGGAGACACGCTACCGCATGACGCGCACGATTCGTCCGCCGACTCCGCGCGCGCATTTCGATTTTCTGCATCCGGCGCGAAATTTGTGGCGCTTGCGCATCGGCTCGGTGCGGCTGCAGGAACTCGAGCGGCACGTGCTGGGATGGAATCGCGGGCCGGATTTGATGTCCGAGTACATTCCGCAGATGTATTTCGATTTTTTGCGGGGCGGCCCGCCGGAACCGCTGGTTCCCATTTTTCTGCACAACCAGATGGACCTGCGAGGGCTGGCGGCGCTTTCGAGCCGCATCGTTGCGCTCCTGGGCGAACCCGAAGCGCGCGGAAGGGATGGGTTTGAGCTATTCGGGCTCTCGCGAATATGCGAGCGGCGCGGAGAGGCCTCGCGGGCGCGGAAGCATTATGCGCAATCGCTGGAAGCCGCGCTGCCTCCGGAGACGGAGCGGGCGGCGCGTCGATCGCTCGCGCGGTTGGCCAAACGCGAGGGCGATTTTTCTCTGGCGCGAAAGCTTTGGGAGAGCATGCTGGGAAATTCGCGCGAAGGGCTGGAGGCCTACGAGCAGCTGGCGATTTATTACGAGCGCGAGGCGCGGGAACCGCATCGGGCGGCTTCCCTTTCCCGCGCGGCGCTGACGGAGCTCGGCCGGGCGAACCGGCTGGGAACCATTGCCGCGGCGGCTTATCGGCAGGGCCGGGCGCGATTCGAACACCGGCTCGCGCGGCTGGAACGCAAGGCGGGGCGCACGATGTTTAAGGGGACGGATGCGGAATCCGAGGCCGGGGTTCCGGAATCGAATTAAGAGAGCGAAAGAGGACAAGGCCCATGCCGGAATCGGATAGCGCCGCCGCAACGCAACGTGCGAGAGTCTCTGAGGTGGAGGGCAAAGCCATGCCGGGAGTGACCGATCCTTACCTGCGCGAACAACTGGAAAAAAGGCGCGAAGAACTGGCCTCCGCGATTTCCTCCGCGACGCCGGAAGCGCCCGCGGCGCCCTTACTGGACATTATGAGCGAAGTGAATTCGGCGCTGCAGAGGATGGACGACGGGACCTACGGAATTTGTCCGGCGTGCAACGACACAGTGGAAAAAGAACGCCTGCTGGCCGATCCGCTGGTGCGGCTGTGCCTGGACCACTTGACGAGCGGAGAACAGCGCGCGCTCGAGCGCGACCTGGAACTCGCCTCGCGAATCCAGCGGGGACTGCTTCCGCATAGGGACATGCGGTTTCAGGACTGGCGGATTCAGTATGAGTACAAACCGGCCGGGATGGTGAGCGGCGACTACTGCGATCTGATTGCGCCGGCGGGCGAAGACGGAAAGCTGGTGTTTTTGCTGGGAGACGTGGCCGGAAAAGGAGTGGCGGCTTCGCTGCTGATGACGCACTTGCACGCCATGTTTCGCAGCCTGGCGGGTGTGGGACTCGATCTGGAAGGGCTGCTGGAGCGTGCGAATCACGTGTTCTGCGAAAGCACCATCGCGGGGCAGTATGCGACGCTGGTTTGCGGGCGGGCGGGAAAATCCGGGGAAATCGAAATCGGGAGCGCGGGACACCTGCCGGCGATGGTGGTGGCGAAGGAAGGGGTAAGGCAGGTGGGCTCGACCGGGGTGCCGCTGGGAATGTTCGCGAAGAGCCGCTACACGATCACGCGGTTGCGCATGGAGCCGGGAGACAGCCTGGTTCTTTTCACGGACGGAATTTCGGAGGCGGTGAATTCTTCCGGCAGCGAATACGGGACGGCGCGAGTGATGCGCGTGGCGGGCGAGCGGCACGGCTGGGTGCCGCAGGAATTGCTGGCCGCGTGCCTGAAGGATGTGGACCGGCATGCGTCGGGCGGGAAGCAGGCGGACGATCAGACCATGATGGTGATTCACCGCACGGATACCGCAGGAATTTCTTTGAACGATTGAGTAAATTGCGTTGTGCCTCAGGGGTTAAAACCCCTGATGAAAGGGCGAGCGTCATGTCGGAGCTAAAGCTCCGACCCCCTACGCTGCCTGTGCTCTTTTGCAACATGAGAGAAATTTAAACCCGCACAGGATTCGCTAACGCAGATCAAAGCTGCTAACGGCTCCGGGCACGCGGCTTCCTTACTGCTCAAATCTTGGGATTAACTGAGTGCTGGTTTGCGCAGGCTTCTCGTCTGCTGGGGCGGCAGCCGGGGCGGCGGGCAGGCCGACGGCGCGATTGATTCCGTCGAAGGTCTCGCGCGCGGCGTTTTCGACCACGAGACAGGTGGACGCGGCGCAATGGAGGAAGACGCCGCCCGCGTCGGTCTGGAACTGGAAGAAATTCGGGCGGCGGAAGAGATCCTTGCGCGAGGCGTGCTTGAGTTCGAGGGCCTCGCTGTATTGGCCGAAGAAACGCGCGGTGTCGTCGGGGTTGTCGAAGGCGGTGCGGAAGACGAGCGAGACTTCCTTGGTCTTGGCGTTTTCGAAAACGGCGTAGCGATCGCCTTTCCAAGCAGGCGAGGTCATGTCCGCGCGTTCCTGGCCCAGGAACTGCTTGAGGACCTCTCCGAGGCCGAACTCGCCCATGGTATTTTCCTCCAAGAGCTTCCAATCTTCGGGCACCAGGCCTTTCCACTCCGGGAGCGCCACTTTTTCGGGCTTTACATTTTTGAGGTACAAATCCGGGTGAATAATCTGCTGGGTGGAGACGGGCGGATTTTCGAAGATTTCGTGAAGATCGCGCCAACCGGAGTGAGCTTTCAGAAATTGCTGGGAAAAGCCGGTGCCGGCGAGATAGGGAAAGAGCAATTCATCGCGAATGTAACCAGGGGCCTTGGAGAGCTTGGGGTCCTTGTCCATTTCGCTAACGGCGCCGGCGCGAATGACGAGCGAGACGTCCGGCATGTCGCGCACGCCGATTTTTTCGTCGCGCATGGTGTAATCCACCATGGCGGCGAGAGCGGAGCCTTCGCTGACGGCTTCGCGGGCGAGCTCGGCATCATCGTTGGGGCGCGCGGCTTTGATCCAGGGATCGATGTGGAAGGATTGGTCTTCCAAAGCGTGGGTCAATTCGTGAGACATGACCTCGCGCTGCTCGTCGGCGGGAATCCAATCGGCGATGTAAAACTCCTTGGCCTTGGGGTCATAAAGCCCGGCGACCTGGTCGGTGAGGACGTCGAGCATGTAGGAGTCGAGCGGGAATCCTTTGGGAATCAGGCCGAAGGCTTCGAGGGTTTTGTCATCGGCGTAACGCTCGGCGTCGGTTCTGTCTTCTTTCTCTTCGCGGATCAGGTAGGCGCGGATTTCGTCTTTGGAGCGGAGGCTTTTCTTGAGCGGTTCCTTGATGGGCAGATCGAGAAGCGCGCTCATCTGCGCGAGCACTTCATCCGCGGCTTTCAGGAATTCGGGAGTAGAGTTCGCTCCGGACTGCGCGAGAGCGGGCAGCGGGAGGGGCGTGACAGACTTCGGCGGCGAGACGGCTTGTTGAGCGGCCGCCGCCACAACGAAAGCCAGCGCAAGAAACACCAGAGCGAATCGCTTCATCCCCGCCTCCGCAAGATTGGATGACAATTCAGGATAACAGGTTTTCCCGTGCGGTTTGCGTCGCGATGAAGCGCGGAGCGAGGCAGAGACGAAGCTCAGGCCGCTGCAGAGACCTGCGCGTGTTCCGCCACGATCAAGCCGAGAATCACGCGCATGTTGGACAAGAACAGACCACGGAGATAAGGGGGCGCGCCGAGCGGAACGAACAACCGAAAGGATTCAAGTTCGAGCCAGCGGGCGGCAATTTCGCACGGGGGCGCGCCGATTTCATGGAGCAGCATCCGGAGATCGCGTTCCTGCTCCTGCAGCGCGCTCTCCAGAACCTTATCGAAGAGCTCCTCATGGCAATAGGCGAGCGCCTGATCTACCGCGGGTTCGGGATAAAAATCCGCGAGTATGGGATGGGAATAGCGGCCCGTAGAAACGTCGCGAAGGGATGACACGTGCCGGAGCCTGCCCAGTTTGCAGGGAATATTCGCCAGCCACTCGGAGGCAAACTGCTCTATGATGCGCTGATTCTGGCCGAAACGCTCGAGGGATTCCAAAAGGCGCTCCCGTTGAGTTTCGAAGCCCGACAACGACACACACTACTCCACGTGACCTGAGGAGTCAACATCTTCTAGAGTAAATAATAGAGTGTTATGATTCTCGCGGAGTTCACACGAATGAAGATCGGGAGCCTCTTTGGGGTATGGTTCCTCCTGCGGGCCCGGAGGAGGCTGGCCGGGATGCCCGGGGAGGAGCCGTCGGCATGATCGGGGTTGCAGTTCCGCTGGTAGCCGGATCACTCGCCATCCTGGGCGCAGCCTGGCTACTCGCGAGACCCCTGCCCGAGGAGTCGGCCCAAGGCGGAAACAAAATCGAGGACCTACGCCCTTCCCACGCGCAGCACCTGCCCCAGTTGCGGCAATCCCTGGCTTCAGCGGACCGGCGGTACGTTCGCCGGAAGACACCGGAACAAATTGGAAAAGCGTGGCGCGACGACCGCCGGAAAGTGCTGCGGAGTTTTCTTTCGGGGGTGGCGCAGGACTACGCGCGTCTTGAACGCCTGGCGAGCGAGGTTGGCTCCCTCTCCCCGGAGGCATCCAAACGCGAGGAATTCCGGAAAACGTGGCTCCGGGTGCGCTTCCGCACGAGCTACCGGGTGCTGTCCGTGGAGCTCGCGGCGCGGAGGAGGTGCTCCATGGGGCGCCTGGCGCATTTAACCGAGCTTGTGGCAAACCTATCCGCGGATACCGAAAACGCCATGGAGCGCCTGCAAATGGAGTCCGCGGCGCGCGGGCCTGCGAATTCCCCGTTCAATTCCTGACAACAGCAAGCCCCAGGCCAGAGCAGTACTTACGTGCAACATACGGCACAGGCCCCGAGGAGGTGTGGAAGCGCGGGTCCAGACATGCCCATAATGGAGAGTCCGGAGCCTATCGTGGAAAAAGAGAGAATCCTCGTCGTGGATGACGAGGAAGCCATTCGCGAAGTTGTCTCGACCTTGCTTGAGGCGCAAGGATACCAGTGCACCGTGTGCTCGAACGGGCGAATGGCGCTGGAGGCCTTCGGCAACGACGCCTACGATCTGGTGCTGAGTGACATCGTGATGCCGGAAATGGACGGGATCCGGCTGCTCTCGGAACTGCGTTCGGGAGACCCGGACGTGCCGGTGATCATGGTCACGGCCATGCACGATATCTCCATCGCGCTCGAAGCCATTCGAGCGGGGGCCTACGACTACATCCTGAAACCCTTTGAGAAGGACCAGCTGCACCTGAGCGTTCGGCGGGCGCTGGAGCATCGCCAGCTGGTGCTCGAAAACCGCATCTACCAAAGCGACCTGGAACACCTGGTGGCCGAGCGCACGCAGCAGCTTTCGATTGCGCTGCAGGACCTGGAACAATCGTACGACTACACGCTGGAAGCGCTGGGCGGCGCGCTGGACGCCAAGGACGCGGAAACGGAAGGCCACTGCCAGCGCGTGACGGCGTTCACGATTACCATCGCCAAGACCATGGGAGTCGATAAGGCGCTGCTGCGGCACATCGCGCGCGGAGCGTTCCTGCACGATATCGGCAAGATGGGAATTCCGGACAGCATTCTGCGCAAACCCGGGCCGCTGACCAAGGAAGAACGCGAGATCATGCGCAAGCATTGCGATATCGGCTATGCCGTGCTCGAGCGCATTCCGTTTCTGAAGGAAGCGGCGGAAATCGTCCTGGCACACCAGGAGTGCTACGACGGCACCGGATACCCACGCGGGCTGAAGGGCGAGCAAATTCCGCTGGGAGCGAGAATATTCGCGGTGGCGGACACGCTCGACGCCATGATTTCCGACCGGCCCTACCGCAAAGCGCTGCCGATATCCGCCGCCCGCGAAGAAATTCGCAGGTATTCCGGCCGGCAATTCGACCCGCGGGTGGTAGAAGTATTTCTGTCCAAGCCTGACAGCGTCTGGCTCGAACTGCACGAGGGCGTGGGCGATCCCTTCCGGCTGGCGCAGCTCGAACACGCCTGAGCACCGCAGTTAAACGTTTGTCGAGCGATTCCAACCGGCCTCACTCCAGCTTGCGCAAAGATTCGTACCCGCGTAGTATCCTGCGACGGAGGATTTGAATGGCCCTGGTGCCCATAAAAACGGCTTCCATAACGGGATATTGCGATTGCGTTTGCGATTGCTACGAACTTGCCAGCCAGCGCGACGAAGAGACGGGCAAGGGATACTGCCCGCGTTGCGCCAAGGAACATCTCGAGATGAACCGGGGGGTGGGGATTCCTCAATTGCCGCCATCAAAGTTGCCGGACCATGAAGGGCCGGAGTTGCGGCTGGAAACGCCGGAGACGGCGGACCCGCCAGGACGGCTGCGGTAGGCCGAGATCGAGTTTCAAATTTAAATTCAAAATCCCCACCCTTAAGAACGAAGGGTGGGGCACCCCGCACGGTGATTTCGCACTCATCCTGAATTATCAAAAAACGACCTGTCTGGAATTCCCAAAGAATCGTCAAAAGAATGAGAGCAGGGACTGGATGCCTTTCGTGAAGATTTGTTCCGGCGTGATCAGGCTCACAACCAGATAGCCGTCGCTTGCGAAATCGTAGAAGTGGCCGGGGTGGAGGTACACGCCCTTGGTTGCGAGCAGATCGATGGCGAGATCTTCGTCCGAACGCGTGGCGGGAACGCGCAGGACAGCATACCAGCCGCCTTCGACTTGCAGGCAAACACAAGTCTTCTGTTGCGACAAAAGGCGGGCGAGTTCGGCGAGATTATTTCTGACACGCGCCATCAACTGCTGCTGAAAGGCCTGCCGCTGGGACAAGAATGTGGGCATGGCGTGCTGGACCGGCGCGCTCAGCGATAAATAAGTGTCGGCGATGATCTCGAGGCGAGCGAGCACCTGCGCTTTCAATTCCGCGGGGCCGCTGGAAACGAGCCAGGCGGCCTTCATCTGAGGCAGCCCGGAGATTTTAGAAAGGCCGCTCATGGTGAAGGTGAGCGAAGCGGTATTGGCAGCGAAGCTCGAGGGCTGCGCGTCTTTCAACGCAAAATCGAGAAAGACTTCGTCTGCAACGAGGGCCATGCCGCGGGGCGAACACAGTTGGTTGAGCCGCGCGATTTCAGCGTCCTTGACGAAGTGGCCGGTGGGATTGTTGGGATTCACAACGGTCACGGCGCGGGAACGCGGGGTGACGGCCTTTTCCAGGGCGTGAAAATCGATCTGCCAGCCATGGTCGTAAATCAGCGGATAGGGGACGAGCTTTACATCGTGAATGCCGGCAAGGAAACCGAAGAGGGGGTAGCTGGGTTCGGGGACAAGTACTTCGTCGGCGGGATTGCAGAGCACGCGAAAAACGAAGGAGTAAGCTTCGCTGGTGCTGGCGGTGAGAATGATATCGTCTATGGAAATCTCAACTGCGCGATCCGCGTAATAGCGGGCCACGGCGCGGCGGGCAGGCTCGAGGCCTTTGGGAGCAGGGTCATAGACGAGAGCGGCGGGATTCGCGAGCGCTTCCAGGATGGCTTCGCGATCGTAATCGAAGCCGCAGCCGGTGGGGTTGGACACGGTGAGATCGAGCAGGGGCTTGCCGCTCGAGCGATAGAGGTCGAGCGCGGCGCTCAAGCGGTTCGGAGTTAGGTTCCAGTTCGTGCGGTCGGCGAACATCTGGCGCGCCGGTCAGCGCGCGACGTTGCGCCGGCGATAGATGAGGCTAAAGATGCCGACGAAAAGACTGAGGGTGGGAAACAGAAGGACAAGAATTCCGTGGCGCAGAGCCTGAGCGCCCTGCGCTCCGGTGGCGGATGCGTTCTGGTAGCACATGGCGCAGCCCTGCGCGGCGGCCTGCGGAGCGGCTGAAAGAATCAGGGCGAGGCAGGCAAAGAGGACCAGCACGGCAGATCGAATTGTAATGCTTCGATTCACGCAAATCTCTCCGCGACGAAAATCAGAAAAGCAGACTCCGGGTCAATGCGGCCGGAGGTTCATCAGGCGAATGCTGTCCGGGAAGAACATGATCAGCATCATGCAAATGCAGAATACCATGGCCGGGACCAGGAGCAAGAAGAGGCCGAGGCGCTCGAAGCGCAGGTGCATGAAGTAAGACATGATCAGCGCGGACTTGATGAGCGAAAGGCCGACGAGGATGGTGATCATCAGGTGGACTTCCAGGCGCTCGTAAGCGAGAAACACTTCGATAGCGGTCAGGAGCAGCAGCCAAAACCAGACCCAGGCAAAGAGTTTGGTGGATCCTACGGGATGCTCGTGCATGTCTGTGTTTCCGTGCGCGCTCATGGTGTGGTTCGCTCCTGGTTACTTCGGATTCACGCTCAGCAAATAGACCATGGGGAAAATGAACATCCAAACAAGATCGACGAAGTGCCAATACAGGCCGCTGACCTCGACATGGTCAGCGGTGTACTTGCCCTTGCCGAAACCCCAGGCGATGATGGCGAGGTAGGCGACGCCGATGGTTACGTGGAGCATGTGCAGCCCGGTGAGGCCGAAAAAGGTGCCGCCGAAGAGCGGCGTGCCCCAGGGATTGCTCCAGGGCGTCACACCTTCGGAGAAAAGCGTGACCCATTCGGTGGCGTGGATCAGCACGAAGGCCAGGCCGCAAATCATGGTGGCGATGAGGTAGCGGACGGTTTTCTTGCGATCCCCACGAAAGGCGGCGTTGACGCCGAGCACCATGGTCAAGCTGCTGGAGAGCAGGACGAAAGTCATGAACGACGATTTCGCGATGGCCGGCCAGATTTCAAAGGGCCGGGGCCAATTGGGATTCTCAAGCCGGACGTAGGCGTAACTGACGAGCAGGGCCGAGAAGGTCAGCGAATCGGAGACGATGAAGAGCCACATCCCCAGCTTCTTCGAGTTAATGGCGAAGGGGGATGCTCCGCCGGACCACGGAGATTCGACTATGCCCTCGAGTTCCGTATCACTCACGTTTCACCGTCCCAGTAGGAAAAGTAAAAACAAGAAAACCCAAAGACCATCCATGAAATGCCAGTACATGGCGGCAACTTCGGTGGCGGTGCCGCGCGTCAAGCTGTGCGTAGGCCGGAAAGCAATGTAAAGGAGAGCGAGAACGCCGCCGAGAAGATGCAGGCCGTGCGCGGCGGTGAAGACGTAAAAAAAGCTGCTGGAGGGATTGGTGGCGAGAAAAATTCCAGCGGCGGCGAGCTGGCGCCAAGCGATCAGCTGGCCGACCAAGAAGAAAATCCCGAGGATGGAAGTGACGCCCCACCAGTGGCGGAAACCGGACTCGTCATGCTTCAGGAACCGGCCGCGCGCGTGCGCGAGAGTAAAACTGCTGGCGATAAGTATGGCCGTGTTCAGCCAGAGGATGGAAGGAACGCGAAGGTCAACCCAAGCGCTGTTGGGCATGCCCTTGCGGACGATGTAGGCGCTGACCAGGGCCATGAAAAACATCAGGATGCCGCCGAGGCCAACGGTCATGCCGGTGACGTAGGTGCGCTGGGGCACGCCGGCTGCGCCGGAGGAGGCGTCCCATTGCTCACCGCCACCACCGCCGCCGTTTCCGCCGCCGGATGAATCGCCACCGCTGCCCTTACCGGTGCCGGTGCCGATTATTTCGACTTCATCTGTAACTGTGCCGCCTGGCATTGATTTGCTCCTGCTGCAAAAACCTGCGACTCGGATTGCCAAAACATTTGCGACTGCTAGTTCAGTTACTTCAATCGCGCCGCTTCGTCGGGCGTGAGATTCTGCGGGATGAAGTCTTGTTTATAGCCCGGGACGCTGAATTCGTAGGGCCCGCGATAGACGCTGGGATAATGGCCGCCGAAATTGTCGATAGGCGGAGGAGAATCGGTAATCCATTCCAGCGTGGTGGCGTTCCAGGGATTTTTGGGCGCCTTGGGGCCGCTCTTCAGGCTCCAGAAAAAGTTAAAGAGGAAGAGGAGCTGCGCCGCTCCGGTGATGAAAGCGGAATGGCTCATGAACATGTGCACGGGCTGGAGCACTCCGAGATAGGGGGCGCCGGTCGCGTCGGCGTAGCGGCGAATCCCGCCTGCGATCCCGACAAAATGCATGGGCATGAAAATGCAGTAGGCGCCGATGAAGGTGATCCAGAAGTGAACCTTGCCGAGGGTCTCGTTCATCATGCGGCCGAACATTTTCGGGAACCAGAAATAGGTGGCGGCGAAGATTCCGAAAATCGCGGCCACGCCCATGACCAGATGGAAATGGGCGACGACGTAGTAGGTGGCGTGCAGCATGTTGTCCACGGCGGGCTGCGCCAGGAACAAACCGGAGAGGCCACCGCTGACGAAAAGCGAAACGAAGCCGAGGGCGAAAAGCATGGGCGTCTTGAACTGGATCTTTCCGCCCCAGAGAGTGCCGAGCCAGTTGAAGGTTTTGATGGCGGAAGGCACACCGATGGACATGGTCAGCACGGAGAAGGCGAAACCAGAATAGGGGCTCATGCCGCTCAAAAACATGTGATGGCCCCAGACCATGAAGCCGAGGAAGCCGATGCCGCAGATGGCCATGGCCATGGCGCGATATCCGAAGACGGGCTTGCGCGAAAAAGTGGAGAGCACGTGGGAGGCAACGCCCATGCCCGGCAAGATCGCGATGTAAACTTCCGGATGGCCGAAGAACCAGAAGAGGTGTTGCCAGAGTAGCGGCGAGCCGCCGCTATGTGGCTGCACCTGATCGTTCACCACGAGCCCGGCGGGCAGGAAGAAACTTGTGCCTGCAGAGCGATCGAGGAGCAGAAGTATGCCGCCGGCAAGAAGCACACCGAAGGCAAGCAAGCCGAGAATTGCGGTGACGAACCAACCCCAAACGGTGAGCGGCATGCGGAAGAGCGTCATGCCGGGAGCGCGCAGGTCGATGGTGGTAGCGATGAAATTAAGCGCGCCCAAGAGCGAGGCGAGGCAAAACAGCGAGATGCTGATGATCCACAGCGTCTGGCCCATGCCTTCGCCGGGGCCGGTCACCTCACCCATGCCGCTGAGAGGCGTGTAGCCGGTCCAGCCGCTGATGGGCGCGCCGCCGGGAACGACGAAGGCAGCGAGGATGGAGACGAAAGCGAGAAAGGTGACCCAGAAGGAAAGCATGTTCAGGCGCGGGAAAGCCATGTCCGGGGCGCCGATTTGAATGGGCAGGAAATAATTACCGAAGCCGCCCTGCGGCGCGGTGGTGAGCACGAAGAAGACCATGATGGTGCCGTGCATGGTCACGAGCGCCATGTACTGCTCTGGGGTCATAATCCCGCCGCTCACGAAGGGAAGATGCGCGCCGGGATACACCAGATGGAAACGCATCAGGATGGAGAGGATGATGCCGATCACGACGGCGGTCAGCGCCAGCAGAAAATATTGAATGCCGATGACCTTATGGTCGATGCTGAAAATGTACTTGCGAATGAACCCGCTGGGCTCGACCACCACGGCGTGCCCCGAGTGGGCTTGCGAACTCATGCGTGGCCTCCTGGAATTTGGGCCGGGCTCATTGACCGGCCGCCTGCTGCTTGAGGAAAGCTTGGTAATCGGATTCGGAAACGACGTCTAGGAACGTGTGCATGCGGTAGTGACCGAGGCCGCAGAGCTGGGTGCAGACGACATCGTAGCGCCCGATCTGGTTGGCGGTGAAATGAATGGGAATCACCATTCCAGGGACGGCGTCCTGCTGCAGGCGCAACTCCCGCACGTAAAAATTATGGATCACGTCCTGCGAGCGAAGCAGAAGCTCAATCTGGTGATCCACCGGCACGGTGAGAGTGGGGACAACGACGTCGTCCTTGCCGGCCGGATCGTTCGAGTCCAGGCCGAGGGGATTGCCGGTGGAGGCGCTGATCTGCGCAGGATCGAGCCGGCCGAATTTTCCGTCGGGACCAGGATAGCGAAAGTTAAAGACAAACTGGTTGGTGGTGACCTCGACTTGAATGGCGCTGGGCTCGGCCGGAGTGAAGCGGACTTCCGCCCAGGCCTTGTGGCCCATAAGTCCGAGTCCCAGGAAAAGGATGATGGTGGCGGTGGTCCAGATTACTTCCATGGTGTTGTTGCCGCGAGTGAAGTGAGCGGCCTGGCCGTGGTCGCGGAACCGCCAGATGGCGAAGGCAAGTCCGATCTGAGAAAGAATGAAAACGGTGCCAGTGACCCAGAGCGTGAGGGCGTACTGCGCGTCTACCGCATGGCCCACGGACGTAATGGCGGCGGGGGGCGCGTATTTGCCGGAGACGAAAACGTAAACGGTGATAACAACCATAATCACCAAGAAAAGTGAAAGCATGGCTGCTGTTGCGGCAGAACCGCTATTGCGCTTCCTCGGTCGCATCACTCCGGCTCCTCTTGGCTCTAGGCGAAAAGCGCTCGATAGGATCACGTATGTGATTTCAAAACAGGCCATCATATACAAGCGCGGGCGAATATCAAGAGTGATTGTGAAGAAGAAAATTCCGGAGACGGGCGAGCGCGCGGGCAATCTTTACTTTCATGCGGGGCTGAAGCGCCGACGCGGAGCGCGCGGCGCCAAGAAATGTTGGTGCGGCTGAGTGGATTCGAACCACCACGGTCTTGCGACCGCCAGCCCCTCAAGCTGGTGCGTCTGCCAGTTCCGCCACAGCCGCATATTCGGGGCTACTTCTCGAAATTGTAACAGATGCTCTTATTTCTTGGGCGTCGGAGTAGGCTGCGACGGAGCCGGCGTTTGTTGCGCCGGGGGCGCCTGAGCCGGAGTCACCGGAATGGTGGCACCTCCCGGCACCACGGGCTTCGCGGGAGTCTTGGCCGGCTGCTGCGTCTGTTCCAGGATCGAGCCTATGCCGGCGGCTCCGGTTGGCGCGCGCTTCACGGACAAGGTGAGCGAAGTCATCATGAACACGATGGCGCACCAGGTGGTTGCGCGCGAAAGAAATGTGGCGGCACCACGCGGGCCGAATGCGGTCTGGCTGCCTGCGCCGCCGAACGCGCCCGCCAAATCAGCGGCCGAGCCGCTCTGCAGCATGATCACAATGACCAGCACGAAGCAGACGGCCACGTGCAGCGTTACAAGAATGAACGATATGCGCCAACCCACCCAGATCAGACCGATGGCAACCAGCAGCGAAAAACCCCATTTAGCCCAAGGTGACATTTCCGACTCCCAGTTAGGCGCGGCCCTGGAATTCCTCGCAGGGTTATGCGCTCAAAAATTAACAATGGCGGCAAACGATTTCGGATCCAGGCTGGCTCCGCCAACAAGCGCACCGTCAATATCCGCCTGCGCCATCAACCCCTTTATGTTGTCGGGTTTGACGCTGCCGCCGTAGAGGATGCGAAGTGCGGAAGCCCGCTCGGACGAAAACTGTGCCGCGGCAAGTCCCCGCAAAAAGCGATGAGCATCGGCCGCAATTTCCGGCGTTGCCGTTCGCCCGGTGCCGATGGCCCAGACCGGCTCGTACGCTAAGAGAATACGCGAGAAGTCTGCCTCGGTCAACGAAGCAAGGCCGCCCTCGAACTGGCGCTTGAGCACGGCGTGTGTGAGGCCGGCTTCGCGCTCGGCGAGCAATTCGCCGACGCAAACGATGGGAGTGAGATTGGCGGCGAGAGCAGCGCGCACCTTGCGATTCACCGATTCGTCCGTTTCGCCGAAGAGATGGCGGCGCTCGGAATGGCCGATGATCACGCCGCGGCATCCGGCTTCGACCAGCATGGGCATCGAAATCTCGCCGGTGAAGGCGCCTTCGCGCTCCCAGTGCGCGTTTTGGGCAGCGATGAGAATGGCGGAGCCGCGCGCAGCTTCGACAGCAGCGGAAAGGGCGGTGAAAGGCGGCGCCACGATAATTTCGCAGCCATGGGAATGGGCCACGAGCGGGCGGAAGGCTTCGAAGAACGCGCGCGTGGCCGCCTGGGTTTTATACATCTTCCAGTTGCCGGCGATTACGGGGCGGCGCAATTAAGTTCCCTTCTCGTTTGCGGACTTGTTCGTAAGCGCTTCGACGCCGGGCAGTTTTTCACCGGCGAGGAATTCGAGCGAAGCGCCGCCGCCGGTGGAGATGTGTGAAATCTGCGAAGCTACGCCGGACTGCTCGACGGCTGCGACTGAATCGCCGCCACCGACGATGGAGGTGGCGCCGGCTTTGGAGGCAGCCGCGACGGCGCGGGCCATCGCTAGAGTTCCTTGCGCAAACGCGGGCTTCTCGAACATGCCGAGCGGACCGTTCCAGACGATGGTGCGCGCAGCGGAAATTTCCTTGCCGAATTGTTCGATGGTTTTCGGGCCGATGTCGAGGCCCATCCAGCCTTCCGGCGTTTGCGCGATGTCAGTGACACGAGTGGAGGTGGAATCGGGCGATTCCGCGAGGACGTGGTCTACGGGCAGAACCAAGCGGAACTGGCGGCGACGCGCTTCCGCGAGCAAATCCCGCGCCAGATCGAGTTTATCGTTTTCGACGAGCGACTTCCCCACCGGCAGGCCCTGCGATTTCAGAAATGTGTAGGCCATGGCGCCGCCGATGAGCATGGCGTCTGCCAATTTCATCAGATTTTGCACCACTTCGATTTTGTCGGAGACTTTCGCGCCGCCGAGAACGGCGACGAACGGGCGGTCGGGATGTGAGATGGCCTTGCCAAGATAAGTGAGCTCCTTTTCCATCAGCAGGCCGGCGGCGGCTTGGCGAACGAACTTCGTGACGCCGACGACGGATGCATGAGCGCGATGTGCGGAGCCGAAAGCGTCACAGACGAAGAGCTGATCGCACAGTTGCGAAAGCTTTCGCGAAAATTCGGGGTCGTTCGCTTCTTCCTCGGGATGATAGCGGACGTTTTCAAGAAGCAGGACTTCCCCGTCGCGCAACGCCTTGCTTTTCGCTTCCGCCTCAGCCCCCACGCAATCGTTCGCGAATACGACGGGCTTGCCGAGAAGCTCGCGCAATTTCGCCGCAACCGGCGCGAGAGTGTATTTCGGATCCACTTTGCCTTTGGGGCGGCCCAGATGCGAGGCGAGAACCAGGCGCGCACCGCGTTCGATGGCGAGGCGAAGGGTGGGCAAGGTTTCGCGAATGCGCGTGTCGTCTTCCACTTTGCCGGCGTCCATGGGGACATTGAAATCCACACGGACGAACACACGCTTGCCGCTCATTTCGAGGTCGCGAATGGAAAGCTTGTTCATGTTGGTGGCGAAAGCAGAGCGCGGCGCTGTGCCTTCGAGCGTTTAGCCTCGAGCGGCAAGAAGGTTGATCAGGTCGCGGCAGCGGCTGGAATAACCCCACTCGTTGTCGTACCAGGCCAGCACCTTGACGCAGTTGCCGCCCACGACGCGCGTGTAGCCGGAGTCCACGATGGAAGAATGCGGATTGCCGCGGAAATCGATGGAGACGAGTTCCTCCTCGGTATAGTCGAGAACGCCTTTCATGGGGCCTTCGGCAGCTTTCTTGAGCGCGGCGTTCACGCTTTCGACCGTAGCGGGCTTCTCGGTCATCACCGTCAAATCCACGACGCTAACGTTTGGCGTGGGCACACGCATGGAATAGCCGTCGAGCTTGCCCTTCAGTTCCGGCATCACCAGGTGAAGCGCCTTAGCCGCACCGGTGGAGCTCGGAATCATGGAAAGGGCCGCGGCACGTGCGCGGCGCAGGTCCTTATGCGGCAGATCGAGGAGTTTCTGATCGTTGGTGTAGGAGTGAATGGTGGTCATTGTCCCCACGTTTATCCCAAAGGTGTCATGAATCACTTTCGCAACGGGCGCGAGGCAGTTGGTGGTGCAGGAAGCATTCGAGATTACGTGATGCTTGGCGGGATCGTAGGTCTTGTCGTTGACGCCGAGAACGAAGGTAGCGTCGGGGTTGGTGGCGGGCGCGGAGATGATGACTTTCTTCACTGTGCCGCGGATATGCTTGCGGGCGTCGGCGCCGTCGGTGAAAAGACCGGTGGATTCGACCACAATCGTGGCGCCCACCGAAGACCAATCCAATTCGGCGGGGTCCTTCACGCGGAAGACCTTGAAGCTTTTGCCGTCCACGGCGATGGTATTTTCGGTGTGCGTAACTTTATTGGGAAGATTGCCGAGAATCGAATCGTATTTCAGCAGATGCGCGAGGGTCTTCGAATCCGTGATGTCGTTGACGGCGACAATTTCTATGGAAGGATCTTGCAGCGCGGCGCGGAAGATGTTGCGTCCGATGCGTCCGAACCCGTTAATCCCGACCTTGACTGACATGCGGCCTCCCGGCACCCGCGGCTGAAGCGAAGTTGGACGTTGAATCCGCGGCGTTTTTATCGGCTGCTGATGCTAGGGCGCGGGGCGAAAAAAGTCAAACGCGAGTCACTCGAATTCCTTCACGCGGACGACTTTGTCTCCGGTGAAGGTGACAAATGTGGTGCGCGCGGGGGGATTGCCGTAGATCCAGTCTTCGGTTTCGGTGCCGTCGGGATCGCGCTCGCGGACTTTGTGATCGGGCCGGCCGAGAGCCGCGAGCACCATCTCGTGATCCATGCCCACGACGGCCTGGCGGTCCTTTATCGCGTCCTTGAACATGGGAGGGAGGGTGTCCACCCAGTTTACGGCTGCCGACTGTTCCTTGGAGAAGCTCAGGAAGAGTTGCAAGTCGGTCATCACATCGTCGGCGCTCATGTCCGGAACGGGGCGGCCGTAGTCGAGCACCAGCACGCCGCCAGGAGCCTTCTGCGGGCCGGCTTCGCCAGTGCCGGGAGCAAGGGTGCCACCGATTCCGACCGACAGGTGCTCGCGCAAATTGAAATGCTTTTTGCCGCCGCCGTTAATCTCGATGACGATTTCTCTTTCGCGGAATTCGACGTTGGTGACCTGCACGGTGTCGCCCACGCCGGCGATCGAGCCTTCGTGCCTCAAAGCGTCCCGGAGCTCGACCTCGTTGAACTTGCGGCCGACCGAGATTTTGAAGCCCTTCTTCCCGCCAGGAATGGGCTTGACCACCCGGCAGAATTCACCCGAGACGTAGCGCACGATTTCCAGGCGCGATTGCGGCTGCAGAGGAGTTTGCTTCGCCGAGGGCTGCTGCACGACGGAAACAAAGACGTCTGATAGCGGAGGAGCGCTGCTAAGGGCAGAATTCAGCGCGGGAGTTCCGGGCAGCAGAGGCGTGCGGTAGCGATTCACGTCTACCAGATCGGCACCCAGGGCGAGCGCCGCCGCGATCACTAGCGTGGAACGGATATACATGACTGCCAGCCTACCCTATTTTATGGCATTTCGGCCCGGTGGTGAATATGGATTCGCGCGGCGGGCGGAGGGTTGCAGGGGAGACTAGGAGTCTTCAGGATTGGACGGCGGCGCGAACTTTGGGAGGGGCGGCGGCCTGCTCTTCTTCAATTTTCTGGATCGCGAGGAACGGCTCAAAGCAGCGGCGGCAGCGCGCCTCGTACATCCCGCCCGCGCCAACGACGATGAGCTCTTCGGAGGCGACCAGGCGCTGGGTGTGCACGGCGGGATTGCCGCAGCGCATACAAATAGCGAGCAGCTTGGTGATTTCCTCGGCCACGGCGAGCAAGCGCGGCATGGGCTCGAAGGGGCGGCCCATGAAATCGGTGTCCAGCCCGGCTACGATTACGCGCTTGCCGAGATCGGCGAGCTTCACGCAGCTCTCCACCACCGTTTCGCCGAGGAATTGGGCTTCGTCAATTCCGA
>Ga0302324_100005791_pt1 | contig 26873 bp, 33 predicted proteins | sample Palsa_T0_1_FD_201949 | JGI IMG/M metagenome (GOLD analysis project Ga0302324, IMG submission 201949) | Peat permafrost microbial communities from Stordalen Mire near Abisko, Sweden - Palsa_T0_1 | ecosystem: Environmental > Terrestrial > Soil > Palsa > Peat permafrost | place: Sweden: Abisko...
CCTGCTCTGGCCGAACGGTTGCAGCGCGGCTGCGAGGCCGGCCTGGTCGATGGGCGCACGAGGATACCTGGACTGACTGATCATACAGTCAAGAATAGGCAGGGCAAGGCTGGCTGTCCAGCGCCAGGGGCCGCCGGGACGGCGCTGGCGGCCGGGGAAACCGCAATGCCTGAGCAAACGGAATAGCCAAATTACCCCGCTTAGTCCGGTAATTTACCTAAGGTTCTCGAACGACTGGTGTTGGGCCTGACAAGGGAGCACGAACGTGACTGACATACCCGCTGGCCCGCCGGTATCGCCGCCGCCGCCGCTGCCGCCGGCGCCTCCGCTGCCGCCCCAGACGTACCAGGGGCCTAGCGGCGCAGCGCCGATCGAAGTCGGCTTCGCCGGACCCGCGCCGCAGCGCAGGCTCACCGTGCTGGTCCGGGGAATTCTGGCTATCCCGCACCTGGTCGTCTTGTACGTGCTCACGATCGCAGCCGAGTTCGTGCTGCTGATCGGCTGGTTCGGGGCGCTCTTTACCGGAACGCTGCCGCAATTCGCGGCGGATTTCCTTTCCGGCGTGCTGCGCTGGCAAGCGCGGGTAGCCGCCTACCTTCTGCTGCTGACCGACCAGTACCCTCCGTTCTCGCTGGCAGACGCCGACTACGCGGCGCGGGTCGCGGCGCGGCCAGGGCCGCTGAACCGGCTCGCGGTTCTCTTCCGGATCATCCTGATCATTCCCGCCGCGATCGTGGTGGGCTTGCTGGCCTATGGCCTGGAGACGATCACCCTGTTCGTCGTCTGGCTGATCGTGCTGATCACCGGGCGGATGCCTGGCTCGCTGCACGACGCGATCAGTGCGGTACTGCGGTACACCATCCGCTACACCGGCTATTTCTTCCTGCTGACCAGCGAGTACCCGCGCGGGCTGTTCGGCGATCAGCCAGTGCCCGGCGGCCTGCCCGGAGCAGCGCCCGACGCTGCCGAGGGATACCCGGCAGCCGCTGGATTCTCGTCCGCGGCCGGATCGGCGCCCGCGCCCGCGCAGCCGCCTGCCGATGGCGGCCAGCAGGTCAGCAGCACCGAGGGCTACCAGCAGGTCAGCGGCACCGGACCGGCGCCCGCCTGGGGCCCGCCGGCACCCAGCTGGGGCCAGCCAGCGCCGTCAGACTCGACCCCGCCCTATGGAACTCCCGCAGCCGCGGGCTACGAAGCACCGCCGGCTGCGGGCTACGGGGCGCCGCCGGCCGCGGGCTACGGCACGCAGGGGGCCCCGGCCTACGGCATGCAGGCAGCCCCGGCCTACGGGGCCTACGGGATGCCGGCGGCCGTATCGACGGCGGGCTGGTCGGTCCCCGGCGGGCCGCCCTGGCTGCTTGTCCTATCGCAGGGCGCAAAGCGGCTTGTCGGCCTCTTCATCGTCCTCGGCGTCATCCTCGTGGCGGCCTACATCGCCTTCTTGGCCATCGTGGTCGGCAGCGCGAAGACGGCGAGCCGGGCTGCCGCGCTCAGCCAGTCAACCGCGGCTTTCAGCAGGCTCAGCACCTCGATGTCGGCCTTCGGTACTCAGACCACGGCATGCAAGGCCAGCCGTAAGCCGCTCCCCTGCGTCACCGCAGCCGACCAGCAGGCGAGCAGCGCGTTCGCCGCCTACGCGAGCGCCCAGGGCGGGATAGGCATGCCCACCAGTTCGTCACTGGCGGCTTCCACGCTGATCGTCACCGACGCATCGCGGGCGCAGCAGGTCTTCCGGCAGCTCGCCGCGTCAAAAACCGTTGCGCAGTACGAGAAGACGGTCAGCGCGTCCAATCTCCAGCAGGTGCTGAACCAGCTCGAGCTGACCTACCGGCAGCTGCAGGAGCAGCTGGCCAAGGGCTAGCCACCGCACCGGCGTCAGCGCCCAGCGCCCCGTCGAATGCTGTTACCAGGGCCGGCCGCCGGCCAGCCGGTGACGGATACTGGCGGCCCGGTGGCGCCTCAGGCACAATCGAGCAGACGCGCGAGCAGAGGAGGGACGACGTGCAGTGGCTCAACGAGCCCGTCCAATGGTCCGGGGAACCTGGCATGCTCACCGTCACCGCGGACGCGGGCACGGACTTCTGGCGCACCACGAGCTACGGATAAGTCCGGGACAGCGGCCACCTCTACGGCAAGGTACTGGCAGGCGACTTCGATCTGTCCATGCGACTGCGCGGCGCCTACGCCGAGCAGTACGACCAGGCGGGCGCGATGGTGCGGGTCGACGAGCGCCGATGGCTCAAGACCGGCGTCGAATATTTCGATGGCAGGATGCGCTTCAGCACGGTCGTGACCAACGATCAGTCAAGCTGGGCAGTGGCCGACCTGCCAGCCGGCATCGGCGAGCTGGGCTTGCTCCTGAGTCGCCGCGGTGATGCTGTCGAGGTGCGTTACGCCGTCGGCAGCGGCGAGCCGGAGCTGGCAGGCCTGGCGTACCTGCCGCCGGGAGAGGCATTTGCGGGCGCCATGTGCGCCGCGCCCGAGGGCGGCGGCTTCCAGGCCACCTTCCATGACCTGACGCTCACTCCACGCTGATTCTCGCCAAGCTACGCCGGGCCCGTGCGCTTACGAGATGTCGCGCTGCATCTTGGTCCGTGCCGCCACTGCGCAGACCAGGACAGCGATAGCGGCAATCAGTCCTGTAGATGAGCGTGGCACTGCCCTGACGGAACTCGCCGCTGGAGACAATTACTGCGAGCACTGCGGCCAGCAGCATGGCGAACCCGGTGACGGTTGTCACGGTGGACAGGCCGGACACCGTGGACAGAGGGCCGACGCCACTGCGGCCGCCGTGCTCTACCGGCGCCGGACCATCGACTAACCGGGCGCGACCATGGGCAGTCAGGGTGGCTGGAAGCCCGATGACGTTGCCGCCAGCATCACGTGACGTTTCGATTGTTCGGAGTAAGGAGGTGCGGCTCCTGATCGGGCTGGTCGATGCCGAAGCTGATGATCCGCCGGGGCCGTATGCGGATGATCGAGCCGTCATTGCCGGGCGCCGGATTGGACGGGCCGGAAATCGCCTCGGCGATCCCCCGGATCTCCAGGCAGCGAACCCGCCACGGCTGCCTGGAGGCGATGTCGTCGACGACGAAGGCGACTCGGTTGTCATGCAGGACGTTTCGAAACTTCTGGCTGGCCGACATGTTGTAGCCGCCGATGTCGATGGTGCCGAGTTCCTCGTTATAGCGGAAGCCGACCGGGCTGGCCTGAGGAGTCCCGTCTGACTGGACAGTGGCAAGGCGCCCCAGGGGCTGGGTCCCGAGGTAGGCGAGCTCGGGGTCGGTGAACGTCATGGCGGTCATGCCCTCCGGGTCAGGTTTTCGTGCACGCCAAGGTCGCACAGAACGTTAGCGGCTGGCTGGTCAGGTAGTCACGTTCCATGCCAGTGAGTGCCCATAGGACGACCGTAAAACATCAACATTGCTTTAGGTCAAGCAGTAGCATCCCGTTGGCCGAGGTACGCGGCACCCTCGACCAGTTGCCCCGGGAACGCACCCCACCAGCAAAGACTGGGCTGACCTGGCCACCAGCTGGAGGACCCGGCTCGACGACCGAATCGACCAGCTCCAGCGGCTGCGCGACGACCTCACCGAGTGCATCGGCTGCGGCTGCCTCTCCCTGCGCACCTGCCACCTCGCCAACCCGCGCGGCATTCTCGCCGGAGAAGGACCAGGCCCCCGCCGCCTCTTCACCGGATCCGAACGTCCTGCACATAGTTCCAGGCCATGATCGGACTCGACCAGCAGGTCCAGGGAAGTGCCTAAGGCCCGGCGATTGGGGGCTAGCTAATCGAGGGCGATCCGCCGGGGACCGGCATCCAGGCACGGAACACTTGTGGAGATACTCACCCACTACTCGAACGCTCCTGACCTGCTCAGTGGTCTCCGTCGGACTGTCCAGGCAGTGACCGAGATGGTCGTTGAGGATGACGAGCCCGACCTGTCTACCTCAGCCCCGGTCTTCCGACCAACACGGATAGAGGATCGGCTGAGCGCTTCTGACATTGACCAGCTCATTACGTCATTCAAGGCAGGAACGACTATTCGTGAGCTTGTTGAGCATTATGGCATCTGTAGGACGAGTGTCAAGAATGTGCTGAGGCGCCATGGAGTGAGACGCTGAATCGGAAGCCGACGGGCAACTTTATCCTATTCGTCCAAATATACGGCCCTTGCGAGTTGCAGGAGCGTCTCGTCACCACCAGGTACGTCGAGCAGATCGACTGGTCTTCTGACAATCTCGCCAGTAGCCGGGTTGGTGATGCTATCGCCAAGCCACGCATTCTCATAAAGCCACCAATCAGCTACACCCCATGGGTCTCCACGGGCGTCAAGCATATCTTCGCCATTAATCTCGGAGATGACTCCTCCTCGCACACCTATTTGTCCATCGCTATCTTTTGTGAACTGAAAAGCAGGGTAGGCAACTTCAATTCTTGGCTCTTCTTGCCTGTCCTTGACTTCGTGTTCCAGACGGATAAGCGAATTGTCCGAGTCATTGAGCCGCGGGTCGTCAGGGGCTAAACCACCTGCTTCGAGTTGCTCAGGAGAGTAGCCAGCTCCCGGTCTGCTTACCTCTCCCCACAGTTGAGCTTCTGCTCTCGCAAGTACCTCGTCTGCCTTAGCATCTTGCCCTTCATCCGATAAAGGATGGCGCGGAATATCCGCTGATTCCGATCCACTGCCTCCTGGTTGGTCGAGTTCACTCATGTATAAAGATTCCGCTTAATTGTCTTCGGAATAGCATGTCGATGTCTACGAAGCAATAAACCCGGTGCTCTAGCAATATCTAATCAGGAGATCTCAATGTATGAATACGCGAACTTTAAAGATAGGCTCCCTCTGCACCGGCTACGGCGGCCTGGACATGGCAGCTATGGAAGTATTCGGTGCTCACCTGGCTTGGTGTGCCGACAACGACCGGCATGTTGCAAAGATCTTGGCAGCTCGGTATCCAGGAGTACCGAACCTGGGAGACTTAACCCAGCTTCAATGGAGCAAGTTAGAGCCAGTAGACATCCTCTGCGCTGGCTTCCCCTGTCAGGATATTAGCTCAAGTGGTAAGAGATTAGGCATTGAGAAAGGAGTACGTAGTGGTATATGGAAGAACATCGTTGAAGGTATTTGCTCTCTACGACCCAAGCTCATCGTCGTGGAGAACGTATCGGCCATACGAAGCAGAGGACTCGCCCGAGTACTCAGGGACTTGGCCCAGAGCGGGTATGACTCGTGCTGGACGAGCCTACGAGCGAGTGAGGTTGGGGCAGCCCACAGAAGAGAACGGATCTTCATCCTGGGCTACATACCCGGGGCCAAAGACTTACTCCTTGCTGCCTACGCCCGTAGCCAGCGATGGACAGGGTGGACAGTCAGTCGAGAAGCGAAAGGCTGGTGGGCATCAGGTGGACCTCAGCGACTTGGTGATCACGCTCTTTCCGGCCAGGTAGGACGACCAGCTGAGATCGCCTGGAGTGTGTACCGCCCCGCCATCCGCAGGTGGGAGGCAGTCACTGGTAGACCAGCACCGTATCCGACTGAGATGGGAACCAAAGGACAGCCGCGGTTATCTCCTGTCTTCTCTGAGTGGCTGATGGGCTTACCGGAAGGGTTTGTGACAGACCTTGGCCTGCCGTACAGCGCCAAGCATCGAGCGATTGGCAACGGGGTCGTGCCGCAGCAGGCGACGGTGGCGCTCAGAGAACTCATAGCTATGACCGTTGAACATAACAATGCTAGCTGGGTGCAGTACGAAACAGCAATTGACCAAAAGGAAGACGTAGAGACGAGTAGAGATAGCAGCATAGGAGAGCCATCTAAACGGAGACCTTGATCTATGGAGTACGAACCACGCCACGAACAACGAGAGGAGGAAGTAGAAGACAGGCCAGAGATCGAGCAGTCACCAGAAGCTCGAAGGATCAGTGAAGGCATAGCCGAAGCACTGCGAGATGGCAGCACCATCGATCATGAGACAGCCTGGCTCATTGCCAGAAGCATCACACCAGGCAGTGGACCACTGCATGAGCTAGCGATGACCGGAGAGATAGGTCCGGAGATAGGCGGCGATCTGGAAATAGCCTATGAGGTCTTACCCGAAGTGGCAGATACCTGGGTCGCTGCTCTGGATGGGTACTGCTGGCGGAGGCGAGACAAAGGGCCGATGGATGGCTGGCCGAGGGAAGATGAGGACGCCTGACGTGCTACCGGACCAGAGACAGCCTAGAGATAACCGCTGGCGGTGAACAACGTTCGCAGATCGACTGCTGAGATGCTGGGACTAGTGCCTCAACAAGTGTCATACCTTCCAAGATAACTGACAGTGGATGACCCTGTGGGCATGAGCCTCTCCAAATCCAATCCCGCTTACTCTGAGCATTTGTAGTCACTTACTTACCTCCGAATCGCTATTGGGCTTTTCGCCATCCAAGCTACCGAGGCCGACCAGTCTACACCATCTGAGAGGGGTAATAACAACATCGTGATGTCATTAACCGGAGAACAACAGCAATGGAAAATATTCGACATCCCAAAGAAGGTGAACCTCAAGACATTCAACGAGGCTTAGCACCGCTCGAAGAGTCTCGCGACGAACGAGTTATTCGTCTAGGTATCGAGCAAGCCCTTGCCGAGGGACGGGCCATTGACGACTACACCGCTCGGTACATCGCCGCTCAACTCCATGGCGGCCAAGTCTCAGCGCTCTACAGCCTGGCATCTACCGGCAACATCGATTCTGCCGTCTTTACCGAACTTGAAGCAGACCGAGAGAGCTTTGAGCCTCACGTACAGGGTTGGGTCGATGCCCTGCACGGCTACTGCCAGGCTCGGCCAAGCAAAGGACCAGTGGAAGGGTGGATGCGGCGAGCTTCAGAGCAAGAGCATGCCGAGGATGAGGCTTCGGGACATAGAGACGTGCTGGCCCAGAGTCCTGCCGCGGGCGTGACGACACTTGGGCAGGCGGCAGTTGCTCGCAGCAACGAGCGAGGCAAGGCCGATCATGACGCACCCGACCACGAAGACGACGGGCCAGACACCTTCCCCTGGGATGACGCATCTAGTTGGAGCCCAGGCGACCCAGTAGCAGAGCAGATCAGCGAACGGCGCTGTACCAGCCAGGAGCTTGACGAGCTGTTCGGCGAGCAACCAGATGAGCAAGTCGGCTCGGTCGATGAGCTTGGCTGGCACGGCCTGGTCAGGCACGAAGGTAGAACTGGTGGCCTGGTCCTTACTCAGGACGCCCAGGGCTTTCGGTCTGTCCGTGAAGCTGAGAGCGATCAAGCCCTGGCTCAGGCATGGACCAGAATCCAGAGCGAGTACGAACGCTTCTGTGAGGAGCGAGATGCCTACGAGCGAGCAACCGAAGAAGCTGAGAGAGCTGCCTTCGATGGACTGCGGATCTGGGTTGGATCTCTGGCTGACTATGTAGCTGGTCGGCTCCATGGCGTCTGGATGGATGCCACCTGTGAGGCTGAGGAGCTACAGGCCGCTATTCGGTTCATGCTGCGAGGCAGTCATGAAGAGATCGCCGAAGAGTGGGGCATCTTCGACCATGAAGGGTTCCATGGCTACCGGCTCGGTGAGTATGCATCATTATCGACGGTCAGTCGAATAGCTCAAGGTATTGCTGAACATGGAGAGGCTTACGCCAAGTGGGTTGAGTTTATTGGTACAGAGCGTGACGAACTACTGAGTGATGAGAGCTTTAATGATCACTACCTCGGACGGTTCGACAGTACGGAAGCGTACATCGAAAACCTGCTTGAGGAGTGTGAAGATTATGAGTACCTAGAGCAGTTACCTGAGCATCTGAAGCCGTATGTAAAGATCGATACCGAGATGATGGCCAGAGACTATGAGAGTGAGTTATACGTGGTCGAGGAAGAAGGGGGTGGGGTGTTTGTGTTTGATATGAGAGGCTAGAAGAGAAATGGCCATCCTGTCTGGAATGGCCGAACGGCACTCAACCTTGTGCGGGTTTGACCGGACGTAACAACTAATCCTACAGTTACAAGATGCAGATACTTGGCGGCATCGCTAGTACTACCCATGTTGACTATCACGGCCAACGTATGGCTAAGAGTCTGCTGGACCAGTTCGTGGACCAGATCCGAGCTACGTATGTTCCTCTGCTGGTCAACCATGACTTTGATCAGCAGATTGGCGTCAACCTTACGGCCCGAGTGGTCGGCCTGGAGGACGGCGAGTACGCTCTGCTCGTTGTCAGTGGCATGTTCGACGATGCGAGCGAAGCAGCAAAGTTCCCCGTCGGCAGCGACAACACGGTCTGGCGTGACTATGAATCTGCCCTAGACGATATCGAAGAGACGGTTCCTGCTCTCCTTGCGGCAGCCGGTGAAGAGGCGGCCGAAGATGTAGTTCAGGCAGAGACCATCGCCGATCAGCTAGAGCTGTATCTCGACTCGACCGAGATAGCGCCGGATGGTTCGGTCTACCTCATCAAGCGGCGGATCGTATCGGTCGGAAGTCTTGATATTAACATTTACCCCCAGGACCACGATCCGCCTCACTTCCACGTCGTCTCCAAGCAGCGAGGGATAGATGCACGCTTCTATATTGAGACACTCGAACTCTACAATATGAAGCACGGGCAGATACGAACAAAGGAGATCAAGCAGATACAGGACTACTTTGAGACACACCCTCAGGCTCTACAGGAGCTACGGGAGGAATATACGAGGTTGCAGGGATAGCGGCCGCATGAGAACATCTATCGAAAACAGGCATTGCAGTCGACTGAGGAAATTGGCTCATTTCTCAGGGGCCGACATCGATGCTATTTCGCCAAGTAATCTGTGCGTACCTTCTGGAGCTTCGACCAGTCCTCCGACAGGTCTTGGAGTGTCGGTCGCACATTCAGTTGTTCTTGCGGGTGAGAGTGGCCGCCCATGCACCGACAAGCTTTGTCGAAGACAGCATTAACCGCCGTAGCGGTTTCCGCGAACCGATCAAGATTGATGTCACCAAGCTTCGTCATCATGATGTTTGCTCTGTAGCGCTGTGTGACGTTACTGAGCAACTCCTGCTCGACGAATGATTCGCACCATGCTCGCAGTAGATCGTACCCACGCTCCACAAGGGCATCTTGAAGAGTCGCATCCGCACCCTTGGCGTTCTGGATCGTAGCATTGATTCGCTTAGCTATATCCGCAGGGCCATCGAGCCTGGGTTCGACATCCGGGGCAATGATGCCTTTCGACTCTTCACTATCCCGCACCTCGTAGAACTTGGATCGCAGTTTCTTCTTTTGCCGCAGGGCAATCAGCGACGAGGCAAACATGATGTTGTGCGTGAAGACGATCACCTGGTGGGCTTCAGCGAGTCTGTTAATACGCTGCGACACCTCTTCGAGACGCCGATAGTCGAGACTGGTGACTGGATCGTCGAAGACGATGGGGGCCTTCGTGCCACGCATACGGCTCTCCGCAAGGAAGTCTGCAATTGCCAGCACCTTTTGCTCACCTTCCGACAGAATCTCGGAAGGACGGTGACGGGCAACAACCTTGCGACGCTCGGCTTTGCCACTGCGGCCCTGAAATTCCAGAGCAACCTTCGGAGCCCGCAATGCCTCACACTCTTCGGCGAAAAGCTGCTCGAAACTCTTGTTCACCAGATCTTCACTGGCTAGCTTAGATTGCTCCGTAAGTTGTCGTAGCTCATTACTGGAGATGTGGCGCGAGAGCTGGTCAAGCCGTGCGGCCATCTTGGCGTTCAGAACGTATGTCTTGGTCGCCGACAAGTTCCTGCGGAGGTTAATGCGGTCAGTCAGCTCGCTCAGTTCTCTCTGTTTGGCGGCCAGACTGGCTGCGCGATTGTCGCTCTGCCTTGCCAGGTCATCGGATGCTTCCCTAGCACTCTCAAGGTCTGCGCTGATCGTTCCAAGCAACACGGATGCCCGAGCACCGAGATCTTCGATGTCGCATGGAGCGCGGCTCGCGGTGATGGTGGCGACCTGGATTGCGTCCTTTACGAGCGCGTCGGCTTGCCTGGTCCAGGTCGGACTTGCTTCACCGATGAGAAGTGGCGCGAGGTACTCAGAGATCGTGCCAGTGTCGATGCCGGCTAGGCGAAGGGCGAGACGATCGACCGCTGATCTGGCGTCCGTTACTTGGCGCTCCAGGCTCTCGTCGAGGAACGTTCGGTAGCGCTGAACCAGTTCGAGCGCCTGGGGTGAGAGCGACTGACGGCAGTAGATGCAGCGATCGCCCTCCGCGGGGTAGTCATGGAGGTCCAGATGACGACGATAGGACTCGCCAGCGGCTACGAACCGCTGCCACTCGTCATCCGGTGGCCCGGCCAGCTCGTCGGGCCGGAACAGTTCCTCTCTCGCCCGTCTGCGCTCGGCTTCAGCGCGCAAAAGTGACTCACGAGCAGTGTTATACGCACTGGCGTCGAAGCCGGCCGTCACCTGTGCTAGCCGTTGGATACGCTGGTAGTCCGTGATCTTCTGCTTTGCGGTGGCGATCAGAGCATCAAGAGCGCCGCCGCGAAGGGCGTTAACCTCTTCTTGCAGGGTGTCGCGACGGGTCTCTGGATCGTCTCCCAGGCCGGCAACTAGGCCGTCAAGGTCAGAGATGTCCGTGGTAGGACCCAATCCTTCGATTACTGGGTAAACAGTGGTTCCCCGCGTGAATTGGGCGACAAGAGGATTAGCGCCTGGTCGAAGTTCGTTCGCCCGTGCCGCTATGCGCTCCTGTAGTTGCCTAATGCCTTGTGATGTGTAGGAGAATAGCGCAAGCTCGGCCGGAGTGAATACGTAGTTGAGATCGTTATCGACATGCAGGTTTACCGCTGGCGAATCGAAGACGCTAATGCGGGTAAACGGAGCTATGCCGGCCTCGTTCTTCCAAATAACCTCGTGCTCTTGACCATCCAGCTTGTACTTGATCCTCGCAGTAGGATCAGGCTGCGGCCCAAGAGCGTGCGCGTTAGAGAGAATGGCCTCAGCGGTTCGAACGGCGGCAGCACGTTTGATGATTCGTGCGTATCCAGTCTTACCTGAGCCATTCTGGCCAAAGAGAATGGTCAGTCCTGGGTCGAACTCAACGGTGGTACCCTCAGCGAGCGCGTTGACACCTCGGATTTGATCCAAGCTAAAAATCTCAAACGTCTCGTCAACGCTCTCTTCGTTATCGCCTATCTCCAGCAACGGTATATTTGGCTGGGTTTCGCCCGAGATGCCCTTCTCGGCAAGAAAGACCTCAAATGTTCTCTGAGCTTCCCTGTCGCTGAGCGGCTTGCGAGTCAGTATGATCTCTGCGACCATCGCCCTGACCCAAGCGTCCTGGGCGTTCGCCCATTCTATGAGCAGACGCTTGGGGCTGGCATCCTGTATATTCACTCGCTTAGCATTTGGCATTAAGCAACTCCGAGAGAAATCAAGTAGGTATAACTCACGCCTCAATTATGGCACAGTAATAGTCGCACTCTGCCTATGAGTCGTTTTGATGTAATTACGTGCCACATCCCTCAGATGTCAATTTGCGATGCTTGCCCGGACTTGGCGTGTATGGCACCTTGGGCAGATCGCCGGAGAGCTGTCGCACCGGAAGGAAGCCTACTCAAATGCGGCGCAGAGCGCTCAGATTATCCACGCCGCATCGTCACCCCAGGTCAGATGGTGTGGCTGCGGAGGCTGAGAGGGCTACGAGAGCCCGTCGTGGCCAGGCCCAGGCGAGACCCTACTGTCGTACGCTGAAGCCGTGTCATACGCCAGCCGTAACAACAGTCGCGAGAGGTCGCTCCTAGTGCGGTCCGGTGAGTCTCTATCACAGTCACTCAGGGTTGCTTTCGACACGTCGGCCCTCATCGCGTGGCATAAGCGGCCACCGGACAGGCAGCCTGAGCTAGAGGCGCTCGGTGAGATCCTTCGGCTCAAGCAGACCGAGATGACCGAGCGGTGGCAGTTTCTGTATATCGACGGAGCACGACGCGAGTTCAGCGGTCCAACGCTCAAGGAGCTTGCAAGGGAAGATACGGAGATTGCTGACCTGCTGACTTACTTTGAGCCGCCAGTTATGCTTAGCCGCTTGCCGACGATCCTGCCTTTCGTTGTATCAGGTCCTGTTCGCGAGCAAGCTGAGAGGTTCTTTGCGGCTCGGGCGGTGAGCAAGGAAGACGCTGCGGTGCTGGCCGATGCTGTCTTCCTGGGCTGCTCTGTCTTCATCACTATGGATAAGAAGCTCCGCAACAACAGCCATGCGATCAAAGAGGCCGCCCGTGCCTACGGACTGCGGATCGTCACACCAGGTGAGTTCCTGAGTATGATGAAGGAATAGGTTGGCTGCGTACACTTAATGATACAAGTCCCGCCGCATAGCCCTCGCAACAGCTTCATAGTTAACCATGCTCTTGTCTTTCAAGAAGACCTCGAAGTTTCGCAGTACACTGTCGGATGCATAGAGCATGGCGTTGTGGTATTCGAGGTCTAGCTCTCTGCCCAGGTCGTCAAGGTCTGTTATCTCGGGCCTACGTATCCGAAGCTGGGCCAGATCATACTTGGTCGGATTTACAGCCGCCAGCATCAGAATAGCTATGGCCTTGTAGCGGACTTCCTTGTAGTCGAAGACTTTGGAGAACTTCAACTGTCGCTTGTCGAGGAATGACTTGGCAAAGGCACCGAGCAAGCCACCGATGCCGAGGCTCGACAGTATGAGGGCAAGTTGGTTTAACATGACCGGTACGGTTCTGAGAGCGGATAGCTCACCCTCGCTCCACGTACTCAAACTCGATACGCTCAAAGATATCGGCGTCGGTCTCCTGCTGCCAGTTCGGTAGCTCGTCCCAATCGGCCACGTAGCCAGGCTTCGGATCGGGAATATGCTTGTAGATCTGGGCGATCCAGCAGAGAGCCACAAAGCGGCTCTTCTGGGCACGGGTCAGCTTGGCCGCCTTGCCATCACTTATGGCAATGAACCCATAGACCTGGCTAAAGACGGCCGCGGCTGAGAGCTGTTCCCACTCTGGCACCTCCTCCCAGGGACCGATGTAGCCAGGCTTCGGTTCACCTGGGTAGTGCTTCTTGACTCCAGCAATCCAGGCTTCCCGGAAGATACGACCCTGCTCGTCCTCGTCTGCCACTGGCTTAAGTCCCTCTCCTCGGTTGGATGCAACTACCTAGAAAGCTGGCCGATCTGCCCGTTCAGGTTAGCTACACGGGCGTCACTGAGCAGCGGTCGAAGCTTGAGTTGCAGACCATCGAGCTTGCGTCCGATGTAACCAGACGAACCGGTCTGCATAGCCAGCTCGACGGCAATGCCCCCGTAATGAACGATCTGCTCTACGTCACGGCGCTGGATGCCGAGCATGGCCAGATCACTCAGCACGCTCCCTCGGCGACGAAGGGAGATGCCCTGGTCGAGGGCTTCACTGAGGGCGGCCTCAGCCAGCTCGGGTCTGCCGAGGGAGATATAGCAGGTACCACGTTCCTCAGGCAAGCGCGAGCCATCGAAGCGGAGCCAGCCGCTTTGGGTTATCTGACCGCCAAGAGCGCTTACAGCCTCAGCCCTATCAAGAGCACGCGTACATGCCGTGAAGTCGCCGAGACCGGCATACGCTTCGGCCTGGACGGCGGCCACCCAATAACGGGTGGCCAGGCTGCTATCTCCATGAGCGGCAATACTGGAGGCGGCTGCAAGCATCGAGGTAATGTCCGCAAATCGACGCTCGTATAGACCAATAAAGGCATGGCGAGTCAGAGCACAGGCCCAGAGATCGTAGGCCGTCGCTTCCTTACTGGCAGTGGCGGCCAGGGTGTAGCAATGGGCAGCATCGGTGTAGCGATTGCCATCGAAGCAGATCTCGCCCGCCAGTTGGAAGAGATCGCCGGCCAGGATGCAGAGCCGCTGGTGCATCGCTTGGCTGTGGGATCGCTCCAAAGCCTCAGTTAGCAAGCCGAGCTGCTGCCGCACCAATGGATAGACCAGCCGCTTGGAGGTCGAGAGCGAGAATACTTGCCAGAGGTGGGTGTTCAGAGCCTCGTACTGCTCAACGTCGGTGGTTTCGGCAAGATGAACGGCCGAGTCATCGGCAGAGGCATCTTCAACAGGTGGCAGAGCGACCAATGTACCGGTCACGCTCAAGAGGCGAAGCAGCTCACGGCGGTTCATGTCATCAAGCTCATCCACATCTATGTCATACCTGGGCATTGCCTGAAGCGTCGTAACCGGCGTTGCCACTCGCCTAACAGGTAGGCACTCTGGTGACTCATCGATCCTGGGTACTGCCAGAAGGCTGTCAAGCTCTAGCGGAGTGACCTGGAGGAGCCTGGCCAGCTTCGGCCGGACATAGGGCTGTGGCTGAGCTTCGCCGCGCTCCCAGCGGGCCACCGTCGTCCGATCGACGCTCATCGCTTCGGCCAGAGACTCTTGAGAGTAGCCCAAGGCCCTCCGGTGCTCGACCAGGCGTTGCCGTCTGGGGGCCATCTGCCTGCCTCCCCTTATGAGCCATTTGCCAAGGTCAGACTATCCGGTGCACCGTACCTGCACCGGAGATGCGCCCGGTTCGCTCTGTCCTGTCCATACCTCTGGGTAGTTGACTCACTGCTTATGACCTGGCTACATGCGCGGGGAGAAGGGTCCCGATGTCGGCCTATCTTCCCATGAACGGCAGTACCGGCGCCGTATCGACCGGGCGTGGTGGAGCACGCCAAACCGGATCTGGCGTGGGTCGCGGTGTGGTCGCAGAGCCAAGCTCCGGCGTCGGTACTGTCTCCCAGCCCTGGCCGTTGGTCAGCACCCTAGAGCTGGGGGCGTTGCCGACAGCGGCAGGGTGTGCCCGTGATCACACCAGAGTGGTCCTGGCCGAGTGGGGCTTAAAGCATCTCGTAGACGACGCGGCCACCCTGACCAGCGAACTCATAACCAACGCCCTACGAGTTTCATGGACGCTTAAAGACCGGCCGTCCATTGTCCTGAGGCTGCTAGCCAACGAGCAGCAGTTGCTCATCGAGGCATGGGACCAGTGCATCGAGCGCTCCGACCTCAGCCGTCAGGTTACTGACGACGCCGAGCATGGACGGGGCTTGCTGGTGGTCGCTGCTCTTGCCAACCGCTGGGGAGTCGGACGGATGGGCTCAAAGTTCAAGGTCGTCTGGTGCGAACTGCTGGTTGAGCATCCATGACAGATCAGCTCACCTGCACCATTACCCGTGACTGCCAGATTGCTTGCCTGGCATCGTTGCTGACTCGGCCAACTTTCGATGCGCTGATGGCGGGAATGGTTAGCCAAGATGATTCACCGGCAACAGTCGGTCAGCTAGTCGAGTTGTACCAGTACGACAAGCTCACTGACATATTCAACATCGGGTCGAGCAGGTCTGGAGAGATTCGGTGGGCATTGGTGCAGGCAGGGTTGATTGAGCCCACTAGAGTGCCCTTGGTCAGGCAGTGGATACGGAATGATGGGCATGATCTAGCGTGCCCAGGCCATCAGACATGAAGAGACTCGCCGATGAGAGCAGCGGGCCAGCATGTCAACTACATCCGCAGACTCATCCCGCCTTAGCATCATCCATAGCACGGACGATCATGTCTACGAAAGACATGAGGCCGCTACTCGGGTGGTACATCACCCAGTCTTTGGCTGCTAGTACCTGGTGCAAGTTAAGCTTTTCGATACCTGATGATTCAAGCGAGATCCACTTCTGTTGGCCACCGAGCGTAGCCACATGCCGCGGGCCAATCGGCAAGACGACTGGCATCGCCTCGAAGAGTGGTGCTCGGAAGTCTCTCAAGAGTCCACTCTCTCCGCGTTTGAAGCACAGGACTGGTGCGTCGCCGATCAGCAGTTGCTCCGATCCGGTAGCTCTGCCGATCTGGAGTGCTTGATCTTTGAAGTAGTCGCGAGCTCTGTTAACAAGCAAGCGAACGCGGGCGGCGAAGAGTTCGCCACTGGTGATGATGTCAGGCGGTCGATACACCAGATCGTTGATGTGATCGAGGGCTTCGGGTCCGGCAGGGTAGAGGCCATATTTAGAGACGAAAGCGGCCACCAACAGATGCCAGTTGTACTGCCGCCACTGTTGCTTGTGCCACTCCCGGCCAGCTTCAAGAAGCGTTTCGTGCAGTTCTTTGTATACCTTGCTTCTCGCCCAGTGGAGAGCTATGCAATCCTTGATGGCTTCGATGTGGTCAGGCTGGCTGAAGATAGAACCGTCGTCTACTGCCTTGAAGGCGTCGCGAAGGCGCGTCTCGATGGTCTGCCACTCGGCCTCGGCCGCTTCCGGTTCGTACTTGACGAACTGCTCGACCCGGCCGACGCTACGAGGCGACTTGTCGTACTCCCGCCGACTGGCCAGGTGGTAGCCAGCAAGCTTCTTGGTGGTGGGGTCAGTGAAGCGGCGCAACAGGACCCTGGAGACGACATGGATCTCATGGGGGCTGCCGGGAGCCGGGCTCGGGCTACCGCTACTCGCTGTCTCTGCTCCAACTGACACGGCGGCAGCCTACCGGCTGCGCGCTGAGGCGGGTAGCGGGTTTTACGGGGATGAGTCCATATCCACCACCCTTAAGGATCGCCGCGATCCCCTTTCGCCTCCTGATAGAATCGTCGATGCGCTCTATACCTCTCGACTTGATGAGGAGGCCAAGGATGTCACTGCTAGATCCTAACGCACTTGGTATTGCTTTCTTTGACCGGAATGACAATGCAGTTCAGGAAGGCGGTTGGCCGGGCGGCTTCGCTTCGGCTGAGGACCATGCTATCCATGCACTAAGCCATGAACTCTTTGCTGGTGCAGTCATAGCCAAGATCTACCGTGGCCGTACGTGCAAGGAAGGTGAGATCTTGAAGGTTGTTGAGCTGCCAAGGCGGAGTAAGGTTATCTAGGCGGCGGACACAAGGTGTGTCGATGGGGTGTGAGCATAAGATGGGATGCCGGGAGAGCGTGCCAAGCTGGCGATGGCTACGCGCTCGGCGTCGTGGGCGGATAAGTGATCGGTCGATCTCTACTCTGAAGAGCCAACGTAAGCTCTCCCCGTAAGGAAGGAGAGCATGCAGGGCACTATCCTTCGGGTCTACTTAGCGACCGCCGCGCTCATGATCGTGCTGGCCGGTTGCAGCACCGCAGGCACGAGCACCGTAGGCAAGCACACCCCCAGTCGACCGTCAAGCACACCCACCCAGGCGGCGGCCACCACCCCTGCCTGGCCGGGCACGGTCTGCGGCATCGTCAGCGACGGGCTCGACGGTGATCATATCCGGCAGCAGGTGACTGTCCTGACAGGGCAAGTGAGCTGCTCTGAGGCCCTTAGGATCGCTAACGCTTACTACCACGAGCCACCGAGTGCCCTTCAAGGAAGCGCTGGCTACGCCACCATCGGCGTATGGACTTGTAGCCTCTGGCCTGGGGCGGTCTACGCCTCGACCGGCCATGCCGGGTATTGCCAGGATAAGAGCGGAGCAGCGGCCATCAGCCTCGACAAACCAGGCGTCAAGGCCGCCCCTATACCGACGAGCTGGCCGTAACCGTCTATCTCCCGTGAGAACAGTGGAGCTTACGATCGTAGGTAACCACCGTGGAACTTTGCGGTAGCAGGATTCTCTTCTACGTACCCGGTAGTCGGAGGTCCAGCCACGATGCTGTCAACATAGAGCGCCTGGTAGGCAGCAAACGGCGGACCATGGAGGCTCTCGAAAACCGATGTGACGCCAAATGGCTTGCCGTGATTGGTAATCGACTCAACAACATGCTTCGACCCGTCATCGATGAGCAGTTGAGGCGTGAACTGGCAGTATTGATGCTTCGTCTGCATCTGGATAGTTATTCCTTGGGTCTCTCCGGGGCGTAGAGAGATATTGTGGTTGGCAAAGTAGTTACCAACCAACTGGCCATCTACTGAGAACTCCTGCGGTATGGGAAACGGGGTGTCGAGGTTGAAGCCGATCTCGATATTGTTGTTGGCGCCCTCTGACGGTGCCCAAAGGAGCGTGCCGGTCAGCGGGGCCTGACAGTGCTTTATTACTTGCATGCCGACGATAACGACTGGTTGAGCGGCGTTACCACGAAGCAAGATGGAGAGTGTATTCTCACTGGCAATGACGCCTGAGTGATCGACAACCCAGTTATTATATGCCACCCAACTGAACCCCTTGTAGAATGAGTCAAGCTTGGCAATGTTCAGTTGAAGCTTCTGCAGGAAGACATAACTAGATCCGGCATCGTCTTCTTCGGAGATGACCGACTCGATTGCAACCGGCTGAATTGAGCTAGTCGGCTTGCTCGACGGGGTGGACTTCCCTGCCTGTGTTTTGTGGTGCGGGGCGGCAAGAGTAAGCGGGATAACGACTGCTGCTGCAACAACCAGACAGGCGACGGTGACTAGGAGCGGAAGTCTCCTGCTAGCACTTCTTTGATGAGGGTCTTCGTAAGCAGTGGTTCCTTCGCCAATATCAAGCAGGCGTTGCTCGATCTGGCTGACGATGCTTGGCCACCAGTTACGATGCGTATCGTAGGCGATGCGAGACTTCCCCGGAAGTTTATCTGCCCAGGAGCGGCGTTTGTCCAGACCGTTTATCGCCTTGACTATGTCGTTGTCATAGATGTTGTAGCTGATCCGAGCGGCATTCTGGAAATTTGCAGTATCTTCCGAGCGCGGTGACCGTAGGTGCGCAATGTGAGACTCCAGGAAGGCGGTCACTTTGCCGCGCAACCTATCGCGGTCCGCGGGAAGGGCTCCTAAATATGCCTGAAGCTCGGGCAGATCCTTGCTTATCAACTGGCGCAGATCCGGGCGTTCAACGCCAAGATCCTCGGCCAGTTTACGCAGTTCCTCCCACAGCGCTGAGCGCTCTCCTTTCGGACCTGGCTTGACCATCTCTTCTTACCGCTCCTCGAAGTTGGTGGTCGATTTGGCATGAAGTCTAGCATGAGCAATCGCTTCATTACCATTGCGAATATGTGACTAATGTGCTATAACTATCACCAATATGCGCCGCAGTGCATCGGAACAGTCTGGAGAGACATCATTAGGACCATTAGGTTGGCCTGAAGTCGACTTCGAAGCGCTCTCGCCAGCGGAGGTGGTCTCAGCACACCGCCTCGCCTCTCAATGGGACGAGGGCATAGGGACGGATGTTGGGACGCCTTGGGAACATGGGCGTGGCTTAGGCGAGCAGATGGCCTGCTACCTGGGAGATCTGCCTGCCAACGACCTTGATCGCGCAAAGGCAGTCTTTGAGGCTTTCGCCGAGAGTCCACTGCCGGACGATCGGCGCCGCGTCGGAGTCTCTTTTGTGGCCAGACTTACCCAGGCCGATCATGATGCCGGTCTGGCTCTCTGGGACAGACTGATCCGTGACGTTGATGAAGACGTCAGGTTTACCGCCTACGACCTACTCACGGAAATCATCAGCGACCTTTCTAGTGCCGAGCTACGGAGACGGAATATCACTGGCTCGCTCTCCATGCGTCAGAAGCTAGAGCTCGCTGACAAGCACGAACTACAGGAACTAACCGGTCTGAGCCGACCGGACGCCTACCGACTCTTAGAGTCCTACGCGCTTGCGGAGCGTGGGATGCGTCAGCATGATCTTGGCCGAGTTGCCCTAGAGAAGCTGATCACCACGATCCCGGCTCGGACAGACAGAACGCAGCGCGGGGAGCCTGAAGCCCGATAACTCCCTGCTGGTCACACTTGACCAGCGATTGGCACCGACTAACGGTGAACTGCGCTCTTGCGGTGGTCACGAGCTGGTCACCTGGTCAGGTGATGGTCAGAGCTGCGTTGACGCTGGTAGTGGCAATCTGCAACGTGGTCGGCTGCCGCCATGCCCATATCCAACGGGCCAAGCGGAAGGAGCCCTGGCATATGCCACGCAAGCCCTCTCACCAACTCAGCCTCTACCGCAGTGGAGAGCTGTCTCTTACCGCAGATAGCGACATAGAACTAGCCCTTCGGGGTGAGCTGACCCGCGGCCTGCTCGGTAGTACTCGGGCCGAAATAGACGGCCGTCTGGCTCGTGTCCGTGTCACTGAAGCTCAGGCCACGGCCGACCTGGCTCTGGATGGAGCGGCATCCCTCTCTGCCAAGGAATCCCACTACGCCCAGGCCCTGCCACATGCGACAGCGCGGTTCGCAGCCATCGCGGATGCCTACACCTACCTGGCTCTGGACGAGCTGCGTCGCCTACGGCGGCCGTGATGGCGCTCTTCATCATCCTACTCGGTCTGCTCCTGGCAGTGGTTCTGCTACGTGTCTGCCTGCATATCCGTCGCAGGCGGCAGGCAGAGCGCCTACACCGGGAGCAGGCCATCCTTCGTGCTTACTACAAAGGCGTCGTTGCTCGACAGCGGCTGCTCACCTACTACCTCCTGGCCTCTCGGGTTATGGAGGAAGAGGCCATTAAGGCTCGAATGGAACGTCCGTGGTGGTGGTACAGATGACTCTTCTTACCTTGCTCGGCATTGCCTGGCCCGCATTTGTGGCGGGTCGGCTCTACCAGTGGACCAAGAGCACTCTGGAAGCCAAGGGAAAGCATGGGAAGAGAGGCCGGCAATGAACCCTCAGAGCTTCAAGAGCCAGCTCATGCAGGTGCTCTTTCTACTCCTGCTGCTCTCCTTCGTGGCACATCTGCTGTGGGACTGGCTGCGGTATGTAGCCCCGATGCTTATGGCCATAGCAGCACTGGCCGTTATCTATCGGCTCATCTTCAAGGGTCGGCGGTAGCCAGTGGCTGGCTCTGAGGCAGTAGGTACTAAGAAGCTGGCCATAGGTATTCGGCGTGGGCTGAGTGCGGTGATCTTTGTTATTGCTGCGCTCAGCTTCGCCTTTGGCTTTGGCAACGGCTGGCTGCTGGGACTAGAGCTTGGAGTGCCTGGCTGGATAGCTCCCCTTGTGGCCCCGGCCGTCGATCTGTCGGTCGGGGCACTGCTGGTCAGTCTTCAGTACCTACGGAGTCAGGGACTGGGAGACAAGCTCTATGGACCGCGACTGCTACTAGTCCTTTGTGGGCTGATCACCTTCGCTCTCAACACTATGCATTCAATCTTGGCTGGAGCCTTCGGACGGGCCTGCTTCGATGCCATCGCCCCCTGCTTGCTCATCGGCTGGAGCGAGGTCGGTCCTAAGTTGCTGGGCCTGCTGCATAGGACTGCCCCGGACAGATCGACGGATCGCCGGGACGAAGGAGTCTCGTCCCAAGCCCGTCCGGGACCGTCCCCGGAGCTAATCGACAAGGCCATACAACTCGACAGTGAACACCGACAGCAGGCAGGGCGGCCTATTACCAGAGACAAGCTGCGAGCAGAACTACGTATCTCCAATGCCGTGGTTGGGGAGCTACTGAAGGAGCTACGAGCGGAGTCGGGTAAGTCAGTTCCAAGTAAAAGAACAACTGGCGAAGAGTTGCCCACAGGACCGCCGGGGTTAGGCGGTGGCGTTGTGAATCTAACCCTTGACTGCTTCGCCAGCGAAACGCATAAGAACTAGTAGGGCTCTACGTGTGCCTGCGGCCTGCTTCTTGTCGTTCACGCACTATCTGCCCAAACAGATGTAGCCAACAAAGTAAGGAGCTAGAAGGGAGGAGGCTATGCCCAAACAGTATCGGATTCGGATTAGAGGTCAGCAGCGAGAGGACATAGATATCGATCTGCTGGCCCAGGCATTGCTGATGGTGGCCGAAGACCTGCAATCGGATCACGACGACGAAGAGCAGACCGACCAGGAAGACGACCAGCCAGAGGACCCCTCATGATGCTCGCCCTGCTGGTCCTCATTGCCGGCCTGATCATCTTCGGCGTCATCATGCTCGCCCGCTACCTTGACGCCCTCGCCTGGCGACGATCGCTGGTGGCCTACACCTTGCGGCTGCCCGCCGGCCTATTGCCAGACGCTGTAACAGCCTGGCTGGGCAGTATCAGCGCCCTAACCCATGCCTCGTGGTGGTGGCTGGTGCCCTCTCCGCCGCTGGCTATCGAGATCACGGCCACCGTCGAGGGGATCAGCCACTACCTGATCATACCGGACAGGCTGCGTGGAGCGGTTCTGGCCTCGGCTCGTGCTCATCTGGCCGGTGCTCGGATCGACGAAGCTCCTGACTACCTCAGGAGCCGTACCAGCTTCCTGGTAGCTGCCGAGTGGCGGCTGACCAGTCACCGGCGAGCCTTGAGTGTCGATCGGATCGAGGCGACGGCTGCGGGACTGCTGGCCTCTTTGCAGCCGCTGGGAGTCGGCGAACTGGTCTGCGTCCAGTGGATTCTGACCGGAGCCGGTACGCCCTCTCCGGTGCGTAGTCAATCCAAGCCTGGTAACGGCTCACGATGGCGACCAAGCTCCCAGACGACCGATGCCGACGAGCTGCGCTCCATCCGCCTCAAGCAGCATGAGCCCCTGCTTCGGGCGGTCGGACGGCTCGGCGTCGTCGCCGAGTCACCAGCCATCGCCTATGCCCGCTTCGGTCGGACCTGGGGAACCCTGCGGCAGCTCAACGCTCCCGGTGCCCAGTTCGTTCGCCGCCTGTTGCCAGTTCGGATCGTCAGCCGCCGCCTCAGCAGGCTCAGCCTGCCTCTATCTACATGGCCGGTGACTCTTAACGCCCGTGAGGCAGTCGGGGTGGTCGGCCTGCCGATGAGCGGCCTGCCTCTGCCCGGCCTGATGCTCGGAGCGGCACGGCAGCTACCCCCGCCACACGGACTGAGTCACAGCGGCATCACCATTGCCAAGAGCAACTATCCGGGTAACGAGAAGTTGCTGAGGCTGGGGCGAGACGATCGGCTCCGGCATCTCTACGTGGTCGGCCCGGTGGGGGTCGGCAAATCGACTCTGCTGGCCAATATGGCAGTCCAGGACATGCAGGCCGGTGATGGCCTGGCCCTTATCGACCCCAAAGGCGATCTGGTCAGCGACATACTGGCCAGAGTTCCCGAGCATCGCCGAAGCGATGTCATCCTGCTCGACCTGGCAGATACCGCCCAGCCGATTGGGCTGAATGTTCTTGGCGTCGGCCAGGGAGAGCACGGCCGAGAACTGGCCGCCGACTTCGTGCTCGGCGTACTGCGCTCGCTCTGGGCCCAGTACTGGGGACCACGGACCGATGACATCCTGCGGTCAGCCCTGCTGACCCTGACTCACACCAAGGCGCTCGACGGCTCAGCTTTTACCCTTATCGAGGTCCCGGAGCTCCTGACCAACCGGCCTTTGAGGCATCTGGTCACCGAGCAGCCAACCGTCCCGGCCTCGCTGCGTTCGTTCTGGGCCTGGTATGAGAACGTCTCTGAGGCCGAACGGGTGCAGATCATCGGCCCGGTCCTCAACAAGCTCCGTCAGTTCACCACCCGAACGTCTCTGCGCCTCGTCCTGGGCCAGTCTCAAGGTCTGGACATTCCGGCCCTGATCAGCCGTCGCCGGATTCTGCTGGTCACCCTTTCCCGGGGGATCATCGGGGCAGAAGCCGCCTATCTGCTCGGCTCGCTGCTGGTGGCCGGATTCTGGCAGGCGACGCTTGGCCGGGCCGCCCTGCCACCCGAACAGCGACGGCCGTTTTGGCTCTATTTGGACGAGTTCCACCAGGTGGCCCGGCTGTCTGTCTCCCTGACCGATCTGCTGGCTGAGGCCCGGGGCCTCGGTGTCGGAGTTGTCATGGCTAACCAGTACGTCAGTCAGCTCTCACCTGAGATGAGAGCCGCTGTGCTCGGAACGGTGCGCAGCCAGGTCGTCTTCCAGGTCGAGCACGACGATGCCCGGCTGCTCGAACCACGCTTTGCCCCGTCCCTGAGTGCTCAGGATCTGAGCGGCCTGGCCGCCTACGAGGTCGCCCTGCGGCACTGTAGCGGCAACCAGGTCCTAGCCCCGATGACTGGCACGACCCTGCCCCTTCCGGAGGCCAGTACGGATGTCGAAGCCATTCGTGAGCTGAGCCGCCAGCGCTACGGCAGTCCTCGCCGAGAGATCGAGACGGCCCTCCAAGGCCGACTTACCACTACGGCTGAAGGCATCGTGACTGGCCGTCGCCGACGGGGAGAACGGCCATGAGCATAGCGTCCGATCGCCCGTCCGGTCGCGTTGAGCAGGCAGCCCGTCTACCAGCGCAGACGACCCCTAGTGACAACGGCTCACTACCTCCTAACTCGTCGTCCGTGACCCCAGGTAGCCGGGTCACGTCAGCCTTCGTCAGCCAGCTCGTCGAACAACAGCTCAGCCATCGGGATCTGGCCATCCTGCGCGATCTGGCGCGGCTCCGTTGCCTGACTGGAAACCACCTTGAACGACTCCACCTCTCTGACCTCGCCGCCCCGAACCGATCCCGAGCTAGGCGTCGGGTCCTGGGCCGCCTGATCCGCAACCAGGCAGTGACGACCCTTACTCGGCGAATTGGCGGGGTCCGAGCAGGCAGCGCTGGGCTGGTCTACGCCCTCGACGTGGCCGGGCAGCGGGTGGTCCGTCTCATCGATGGACAGAATGAGCTGCCTTCCCGCCGACCCTGGACACCCGGCCTACCGTTCCTGGCCCACACCCTGGCGGTTAGCGAGCTGTACGTCCAGCTCCGCGAGATCGAAGCGGCGGGCCGGGTCGAGCTGGTTGAGTTTCTGGCTGAACCGGCCACCTGGCAACGCACCACGACGCTGGGCACTATCAAGCCTGATGCCTACCTGCTGATCGCCGGTGGTCAGTTCGAGGACGCCTGGTGGATCGAGGTCGATCTGGCCACCGAGAGTAGGGCTACTCTGCGCCGCAAGCTCAACCTCTACCTGCTGGCCGCCCAAGCTGGGGTGACCGGACCAAACGACATGCTGCCGCGGGTGCTGGTCACCGTGCCCGATCTGCGGCGGCTGGAAGTCGTCCGAGAACTGCTGGCCGAACTCCCGCCGCTGGCCAAGCGCCTCATCTCGGTCACGCTCCATAACCAGGCGGTGGCCTTTATGGTGCAGGTATTGAGAGAGTGATGGTGGCTCTAAGTGTTGTCGATTCTACTGTTTCGCTGGCGAAACTATCCTGCTATGATTCTACGTAAGAAAGGAGGACATCAAAGGCCGTGGATAAACCACTTAAGGGTCTGACTCTCGGCCAGTACCTTGAGCACTCTCGACAACAGGCCGGGCTGAGTCTGCGGCAGCTCGCCGCCGCCAGCGGCGTCCACCCCTCATCGGTCAACCGGCTGCTTCACGACGAGGTTGACGAGCCACTGCCAGACCATCTGATGGGCCTGGCTCAGGCCCTCGACGTACGAGCCAGCGATCTCTTCCTGCTAGCTGGCCTGCCCATACCCCGTGAGCTGCCGAGCGTCGACGTGATGCTCAGAGCCGAGTACGGACTGAGCGAGCAGGGACTGGCCGAGGCCAAGCGCCAGATCGCCGCCATCGCCGAGGCGGAAGCGGAAGCCAAGTCGGCCGACAGATAGAGGACCTATAGCAATATCCAAAAATCTTCACATTAATAGGTTCATAGGAAGGAGGAAAATCTCTATGAGCACAGTGTCCCACGACGTAATTGCCCGGCTGCGCCTGCTCACCCCGGTCCGGCCGCTCACCTTAAGCGAGGCCTACGCCCTGTCCGAGCTACACGCCAACCGACTGCTCGAACTACAAGGAGTTAGGAAGCCCGGTCCGGTTGACTTGCTCTGGATACGCGATCTACCGCGGGTCCGGATCATCCCAAGACCCCGGCACGAGATGCCGACTCTAGCGGGTTTCACCCAATGGGAAGACGGCCAGTACAAGATCTACATCAACCGGAACAGCAATCTCGGTCGTCGTCGCTTCACGCTGGCCCACGAGTTCGGCCACGTCATCACCTGGAACGGCCGCAAGGTCATCTACAGCCGACTCGGCGGTGGCGACAGCGAGAAGCACGACCGGCAGCTTGAACAGGTCACCGACCACTTCGCCGCCTGCCTGCTGATGCCCCGCCGCTACGTCAAGCAGGCCTGGACGATGGGCATACAGGACATCGAAGCACTGGCCGAACTGTTCAAGGTCTCGGCTTCAGCGATGCGCGTCCGTCTGACCTATCTCGGCCTGCTGGATAACCCCGATCGCCCCCTGGAGACCCTCTTCCGCCGAGAGAACCCGTTCATCTCGCTACCCCAAGCCATAGCTGCCTAAAGAAGCCCGAAAGGAAAGGAGGAAGCTACATGGCTAAGCCGAAGCCGCTACGGATCACCGGCACCGACAGTGTCCGCTACCTGCGAGTCTCCTCACCGGGCCAAGTCGAGACCGAGTACAACCCCGAAGGGATCTCCCTGCCCGCCCAGCGGGAGGCCTGCATTGTCCGTGAGCGCGAATTGGGGACAGTCAACGCCGCGGAGTTCATCGAGCCCGGCCACAGCGCCAAGACGATCGAGAACCGACCGGCCTTCCAGGAGATGCTGGCCTATCTAGGGACGCATCCCAACGTTCGGTTCGTCATCGTCTACGCTCTCTCCCGGTTTGCCCGCAACCGCTACGACGATGCGGTCACCATGATGGCCCTCAAGCAGATGGGCGTTCAGCTCATCTCGGCCACTGAGAAGAACCTCGACGAGTCCCCAGCCGGACGGATGATGCACGGCATGCTGGCCGTCTTCAACGAGTACCAGGTCGAGCAGAGCGGGGCCGACATCAAGTACAAGATGGGCCAGAAGGTCATCAAGTACGGCGGCACCCTCGGACAGGCCAAGATCGGCTACCGCAACGAGACCGTTCGCTTCGACGGACACAAGGTCAACACCATCGTCATCGACGAAGAGCGTGCCCGCTTCATTCCTATAGCCTTCGAGTTGTATGCCAGTGGCCAGCACAACTTCCACACTCTTCGCGATGCCTTGACCGAGGCCGGGCTACGCACCAGGGGCAACCGGCGCTACGGCCCACGAGCGATCTCCATCGGCAAGATCGGGGAGCTACTCAAAGACCGTTACTACCTCGGCTACGTCAGTTAC
>Ga0302324_100005792_pt1 | contig 26869 bp, 21 predicted proteins | sample Palsa_T0_1_FD_201949 | JGI IMG/M metagenome (GOLD analysis project Ga0302324, IMG submission 201949) | Peat permafrost microbial communities from Stordalen Mire near Abisko, Sweden - Palsa_T0_1 | ecosystem: Environmental > Terrestrial > Soil > Palsa > Peat permafrost | place: Sweden: Abisko...
ACGGTCCGGCATAGTACAGCCAGGTGAGTCGACTACTGTGGCAGGAAATTCTCGCCATACTCGTGTAAAACTACGGGAGCCACCTTCCGGAGAATCTCGTGAACGCTGCCGTAGTCCATTCGTTTAAGGAACCCCCTCGCTACACGTCCTTTGCCGATCCTGCCCCGGCGGAGGGAGAAAAACTTGTTACCGTGGCCGCGGCCGGTCTCCACCCCATTGTGAAATCGCTGGCGAATGGGACGCATTACGGCAGCACCGGTGAGTTGCCGTTTATTCCCGGAGTCGACGGCGTGGGACGCCTGGAAGACGGAAAGCGGGTCTTTTTCGGAATTGCGCGAAGCCCCTATGGCCCATTTTCCGAGCGCGCCCTGGCGTCGAGTTGGATGAATATCGAGCTGCCTGACGGTCTGGATGACGTGACTGCGGCGGGAATTGCGAATCCAGGGATGTCGTCGTGGGTCGCGCTCACCAGTCGCGCTAAATTCGTCGCCGGAGAAAGCGTGCTGGTGCTCGGCGCCACCGGAGTGGCGGGTCAGCTTGCAGTGCAGAATGCCAACCGCCTCGGCGCGCGGCGAGTCATTGCTGCAGGGCGCAACCCCCACGCGCTCGAAGAGCTGAAAGATCTGGGCGCGGACAGCGTCATTGCACTCGATCAGGAGCATAATGCGCTGGTCACGGCTTTCCGCAACGAACTGACCCAGAACGGAGTGGATGTCGTCCTCGACTATCTCTGGGGCGCACCGGCGGAGTCGCTGCTGGCCGCCATCTCGCACAAGGGCCTGCGGAGCGTGTCCTCACGCATCCGGTTTGTTCAAATCGGATCGAGCGCGGGTGGGGAGATTTCGCTTCCTGCGGCTACCCTGCGTAGCTCCGGGATCGAGCTCCTTGGCAGCGGCTTCGGCAGCGCCGCTTTCGACCAGATCGTCGAGGCGGTTGCAGAGTTCTTCAAAATGGCCGCCACCCGCCCTTTTCACTTCCAAGCCAAAGCGGTTCCCTTAAAAGATGTTGAAGCCCTTTGGAACATACTCGAACGGGGCGTTCGGCTGGTCTTCCAACCCTAATTAATTAACTTCCAGAAAGACGGAGGGCCAATTCGAAACTTGGCCCTGCGCTTCCTTGATCCCGCTGTTCTGGTGTTTTCTTTAGACCAGGGTCGCGTCCAGGGTGATCTCGGCGTTGCCCTTGAACAGCTTCGAAATCGGGCAGCCAGCCTTGGCGTTTGCCGCAGCGGTGTCGAAGGCGGCTTTGTCCGCGCCGGGAACCTTGGCCTTGGTGGTCAGGTGGATCGCTGTGATGGCGAAGCCGTCGTCCTTCTTCTCCAGCTTGACGCTGGCGGTGGTTTCGAGAGACTCGGGTGGGAGGCTAGCGCCGGTCAGCTGGGCGCTTAGCGCCATGGTGAAGCAGCCCGCATGGGCCGCCGCAATCAGCTCCTCGGGGTTGGTGCCCACGCCGTTTTCAAAGCGGGTGCTGAACGAATACTGGGTGTCGTGCAGAGTGCTGCTCTGGGTGGAGATGGTGCCCTTGCCGTCTTTCAATCCGCCGTGCCAGACGGCGCTTGCTGTGCGTTCCATGAGAACTCCTTTTTTGGTTTGTGACGATAATAAATCGCCGCTCTCTTACGATGCGCGGGATGGATCGGCGACTGCATTAAGATTTAGCGTCATTTGCCGCTGCCTGTTCCCGGATCAATGCTGAGCGGTGAGGTTTAGGGTGATCTTTCTACTTTGGGTGACATTCCCGGCCTGATCGAGGGTATTGAGTGTGCCATCGAGAACATAGAAAGCGTCCTGCGCCGGAGACATCCCTGGCCCGCGCTGGGCGCGGCCATCAAAGGAATACGAAACGCCGTGGACCTGCCGCGTCGTGAAAGCGAAGTGGCCGTTCCCGCCTGTAACCTGACTGAGAAAATAGCTCGAAAACCGGGCGTGGCTGCCTTTGCCATCAGGGATGGTGAGATAGCCCGAGACATCCCCGAACTGCTCGTTGATTTGAAGACCTTCGCCAAAGGCATTTTCATGATCGCCGAACCGGTAAAGGCCGTAGGCATCCTCGGGTAGGACCGTCTTGCTGCCTGCCTCGCGGACCACGGCGACATGCTGCCCATCGGGCTCGGTGGAGGGGCGATGTTGGAGGCCGGGGTTATCCGCCTGGGCCGCCCCTGCGATCAGCATTGCGGTCAATACAATCGTCGTCATCTTGCGTGCTCCCTGGGAGGGTTCAGCTCCCACCGCTGCTCTCGCGGGCAGCCCCGAATTCATCTCCCGGCTGCCAGCCAACGCTGGCCGGCAAAGACGATGCCTCCCAGCCGAGTATGAAGCCGAACTGGGCCAGCCTGGCATTGCCGCGGAAGTCCATACCGTCATGATATTCATCCGAGGGCTGGTGGTAATGGTGGGCAACGTAGTCATCAAACTGGGCCTTACCCCACTCCGGAGTTTGACCCTCAAAGAGCGTGCCCTGCTCGATCGAGAAGGCGGGTATCCCGACGCGTGCGAAGCTGAAGTGATCGGAGCGGTAATAGTGCCCGGCCATCGGTTGCTGATCGGGTTGGATGGTGAAGCCGAAGGCCTTGGCGGTCGACTCGACGACCGGGTAAAAACTGGTGCGCTCCGAGCCGGCCGCTCCGATCGCCGTGGGAACACCGACCGGCAGCAGCATGTCGTAGTTCAGGTCGAGGCTGATCTGCGAAGCGGGAACCGGCGGATGCATTCCCAGATACTGTGAGCCCAGCAGCCCCTGCTCCTCGGCGGTGACAGCGGCGAAGTAGATGGAGTGGGGCGGCTTGACCTCAGTCCACGCTCGGGCGAGTTCCAGCAGAATGCCGCAGCCGGTGCCATTGTCGGCCGCGCCGTTGTAGATGCCGTCCCCTTGGGCGTCGGGGTCGATGCCCAGGTGGTCGTAATGCGCCGAGTAGATGACGGCCTGGTCATGGCTGGTGGTCGATTCCGTTCCGGGGACGACGGCGATCACGTTGTCTGACTCATAACGCCGGACGCGGCTGACGATGTGCGCTTCCAGGCGGACGGGCAGATCGATGGCCTTGAATCCCCGCTTGCCGGCCGCGTCGATGGCCTGGTCGGCGGTCATGTGAATCGACGCCAGCAGTTTGTCGGCGATGCCGTGCTGGATCCATGCGGCCGCCTTGAGCGTGGCCGCCGGATCTCCCTGCAGGTACGACTTCTCGATGGCCTGGGAGTTGCGAACCACGTCCCACGGATAGCTGGCCAAATCGGTGCGATGAACGATCAGCACGCCCACCGCGCCGAGCCGCGCGGCCTGCTCGTATTTGTAGGTCCAGCGGCCATAGTAGGTGAGCGCCTCAGCCTTGAAGAAGTTCGGATCGGTGGAGGGCGGCTCATTCACAATCACCAGCAGAACCTTGCCCTTCACGTCGATTCCGGCATAGTCGTTCCAGTTGTATTCGGGAGCGTTGATGCCATAGCCAACGAAAACGATCGGCGCGTCGATGTCGGCGCTCGCTTCGCCGGTGGTGTCCTTGGCGACGACGTCTTCGCCATAGTGGAGATTGATCGGCTCGCCAGACTTGGGATCAAGCCTGAATGTGGTCTGATCTTCGACGGTGTGGACGGCGTAGAGTGGGACCTTCTGAAAATAAGTCCGGTTGTCGCCCGCAGGTTTGAGGCCATCGGCGGCGAACTGGGAGGCGATGTATTTGGCGGCAATCTCCGCCCCGCGCTTGCCCGGGCCGCGGCCCTCGAGCAGATCGTCGGAGAGGAATTTGACGTGGGCGCGAATTTTCTCCGCGTCGATGCTGGCTGCGGCTTGCTGGGCGGCGGCGGGGACGCCCGGGATTGCGGGGACCTGGGCATCGGCGGTTAGGAAGGCGACGGCAATGGCAAGAGGCGCGAGGCGGAGAAGATGGTTCATGCAGGCTCCTGATCATTCTTAGTATCTCTCAGCCTGCTGGGTGATGGTAAACATAGCCGAATGGATCAATCGACCGCATCGTGAAGCGCAATCAGGCCTCTTCCAGAGAGGAACCTTCGTGGGCTGAAGCCCACGGCTTCCACGGTTCGCGTTCAGCGTTTGTCCTGGAAGCACCAGGACCTGCTCTAGCTATTTCGGGGCTCCGGTTGAGCTTCCGCCAAGCAATCCCGTCGCCGTATCGATCAGCGCGGCTTCGTCAGCGAGCACCTTGGCGACGATGGGCACTTGCTCTTCGGCCTGCTTCCAGTTCTCCTGCTCCATTGCTTCGCGGACCGTGGGCAGCGTTTTGACGCCGTATCCGGTGTAGGCGCCGGGGGCATAGATCATGTGCTTGTACCAGGGACGTGCGGGCTGGCCGGCGTCGAGGGTGAGCTTCCGTTCGCTCTGGATGAGCAGTTCATTGACCTCGGCCAGAGTCTGCGCATCGATATCGCCCTTGGCGCGGGCCGCGGCCAGCGCTTTGGTGTAACGTTCCGCGCTTTGGGTGAGCGTGGCATCGGCGTTTTCGAGCGGAGCGAAGTTCAGAAAGGGCGGAACCGTTTTCCGTAGGGGCGGCACCGATGGCTTCTTCGGGTCGGCGATCGCGGTGAAAACACCTTCGTCCAGTTCCTTGTTGGTCTCTTCGATCTCCGTTTGCTGGTCCTTCAGCAGCTTCTTCAGCTCTCCGACGTAGATGTGGATGGTGTCGGCAAAGTTGCCGAACTCAAACGGCAGCAGCTCGGCGTCAGCCATGCGCATGAGCGCGCTGCCGGCGGTCTGGGAGAGGGCGCGGCCATAGACAAAGTCGGTGTCGGCGAAGTGGGTGTACCAATAGAAGTCATCATAGATCGAGTGATAGATGCCGCCGCCAGTTTCGCCGCCGAAGCCGAGATCGAGCGAGGCAATGCCGGCGAAGTCGAGGAAAGGCGAATAATCGGAGCCGTCGCCGAGGGCATCGATGCGCAGGTCCGCCCGGCTGCGTGCATCCCCGCGGCCATTATCGCCGTCGGGGTGGGCGATCGCCTCCAATTGTGCGCGCTTCCAGATCGTCAGGTTCGTTTCAGGGTCTTTCACATCGCGGGCGACGCCATTGATGAAGTGCTCCAGCGTGTGCGAACCCTCCATTTCGAGAAAGCCGCGTGCTGTCGAGTCGGAGTTGACATACATGACTGCTTTCTTGCGAAGTTCGTCCTGGTGGGTTTCTACCCATTCCGTCGAGCCGAGCAGTCCAGGCTCTTCGCCGTCCCAGGCGCAGAAGAAGATCGTCCGCTTCGGTTTCCAGCCCTGCTTGAGCAACTCGCCCATGGATCGCGCCTCTTCGAGCAGCGTGACCTGGCCGGAGATCGGATCTTCGGCGCCGTTGACCCAGGCGTCGTGGTGGTTGCCGCGAATAATCCATTGGTCGGGGAATGCCGAGCCCGGAATACGGGCGATGACGTCGTAGATTGGCTTGATGTCCCAGTTGGACGAGACCTTGAGATGGACCTTCGCCGGGCCGGGACCGACGTGGTAGGTGATGGGCAGGCCGCCTCGCCATTCCGGAGGAACGGTCTGGCCACCGATAGCCGCGAGTAACGGCTGGGCGTCTCCGTAGGAGATCGGCATGACCGGAATCTTGGTGATCTGCGGATTGTCTTGGATCGGCAGCCGCTTGGCGTCTTTGGTCGCGCCGTATCCGGGGGTGAGCGGGTCGCCGCCATAGTAGGTGTCGGTCACCGCGCCACGCTGGACGCCGTCTGCGGGTCGATATGGGCCCTTGGGAAAGACTTCACCCGGAGAATAGCCGTCGTTGCGGGGGTCGGAGTAGATGATGCAGCCGACCGCTCCGTGTTCAGCGGCGACCTTAGGCTTGATGCCACGCCACGCGCCTCCGTAACGGGCGATCACGATCGCTCCCTTTACTGACACTCCCATGCGATCGAGGCGGTCGTAGTCGGCGCGGATACCCTGGTTCACGTAGACCAGCGGCGCAGTTACCTCGCCGTCGATCGAATAGGCGTTGTAGGTGGGCAGCTGCTCGGCCTGCTGATTGGAGGTAGGGTCGTTGGCAACCGGGGGCTCCTGCAGTTTCGCCTTGAAGGTGGTAGGCGCGACCAGTTCAAGCGCGCGGTCTTTGGGGGTGGGGAAGAGCACGTAGAAGGTCTCGATCTGGGCATCGAGTCCCCAACTCTTGAATTGAGAGAGTATCCATTCGGCGTTCTCCTGGTCATACGGCGAGCCGACATTGTGGGGGCGGGCGCTCAGGTGGCGCATGTCTTCGCGGAGGTTGTCGGGCGAGGGCAGGGCGCGGAACTTCGTCTCCCAGTCGCGCTCGGTCGCGGAGGCTGCAGCGGAGTAGCCGGGAAGCGGTGTCGACTCTTTGCCCGTATCCTGCGCGAAGCCGGATGTCGTGGATGCCACCAGCAGCGGCAACAGGGCGAGAGCGGTTCCTTGGGCAACGGACATGTCGATTCCTCCGAGCAGGCGATAAGGTGAGTCGATCCATGACAGAAAGCGTTCGCACGATCATAAATGCGGATGGCGGATTTCGGCGCGTCGAAGGGAGCAGGAGGCCGGTCTGGCGAAGGCGGCCGATATACTAGAGTCAGCGTTTGTTTCTGATCGAAGGCACAGATCGTCTCGGGAGAGCTATGCATCTGGAACCGATTCTGGCGGAAACCCGCAGGGGGGTCGAGGCGCGCAAGCGTCTGGCGGACTTTGCCGCGCTCGAGGCACGGGCCGCCGCCTTTCAACCGCGCGGATTCGCTGCCGCGCTGCGGCGCAAGTCGGAATTTGGCCCGGCGATCATTGCCGAGCTGAAGAAGGCGTCACCATCGAAGGGGCTGATCCGGCCCGAGTTCGATGTGCCGTTTCTGGCCAAAGCGCTGGAGCGTGGCGGAGCCAGCTGCCTTTCGGTGCTGACCGAGGAGAAGTTCTTTCAAGGCAGCCTCCATAATCTGGAATTAGCGTCGGGTGCTACCCGCATCCCTTGTCTTCGCAAAGACTTCATCGTCGATGAATTTCAAATCCTGGAAGCCAGGGCACACCGCGCGGACGCGATTCTGCTCATTGCGGCGGCGTTGAATGATGCCGAGCTTGCCCACTTCAACGATGCCGCCCATCGGTTGGGGCTCGATGTGCTTTGCGAAGTGCATACGGCCAACGAGCTGGAGCGAGTTGCCGAGCTGGGTTGCGACCTTTATGGCGTAAACAACCGGGATTTGAACTCATTCGAGGTGCGGCTGGAAGTCTCGCTCGATCTGGCTAGGAAGCTGCCCACGGGCGCAGTGCATGTGGCGGAAAGCGGCATTCATGCCGCCGACGATCTCAACCGGTTGAGAGGCGCTGGTTTCCACGCATTTTTAATTGGGGAATCGCTGATGCGGCAGGCTGATCCGGGCGAGGCGCTCGCGCAGCTGTTGGCCGCCGCCGAAGAAGCAAAGCCAGCTGTGACGGCCGGAGCATAATTGCGATGTGGATCAAGATTTGTGGCAACGCCAGCCTGGAAGATGCGCAACTCGCGGTGAATGCGGGCGCCAATGCGGTCGGGTTTGTCTTTGCCGAGAGTCCCCGGCGGGTAACCCGGACTGAGGTGAGTGCGATCACGCCGCACCTGCCGAAGACAATCGAGAAATACGGCGTTTTCGTCGAGCCGAGCTTTGACGAAATCGTTGAGACAGTTATCGAGTGCGGTTTGACCGGGGTGCAGTTGCATACCACCTCCGACCCGACGATGGTCGAGCGGTTGCGGGAGCGTTTTGGAATCGTTCCGGCTCGCCGACGGCTGGGAATTCTGAGGGTGATGCACTATGGGGACGATTTTGAGCAGAAGCTGCGGGAGCTCGATCTGGATCAGGCGGTCGATGCGCTTTTGATCGACTCGCGGACAGCAAAGGCGGTCGGCGGCACTGGCGTCGCCTTCAATTGGCGGGCTGCGCAGGCCAGTTTCTTACGGAGCGCCCCGCACTGGCGACTGATTTTGGCCGGCGGACTGAATCCCGACAATGTCGCCGAGGCTCTGTATAGGTTGCAGCCCTGGGGGGTTGATGTAGCCAGCGGGGTCGAAGCGTCTCCGGGACGCAAGGATCCGGAGAAAGTGAAGGCCTTTGTCGAGCGAGTCCGCAAGGTAGCCGCAGAGATTGAGGCGGCGAAACAGCCAGCGTGAAGCGTGAAGGAGTATTCAGTTGTCAGCCGTCAGTGGCCGCTGAGAACTGACCACCCTCATTACCGCTTTGCCACCAGCAACCGCCGTCAGGCGGTATTCTTAGAATTCAGGAGCGAGCATGAGCACAGCGACGTTGCCGAAACAAACGCAAACCACTCCCGGACGTTTTGGCGCGTACGGCGGGCGCTATGTACCGGAAACGCTGATGGCCGCGCTCGAAGAGCTGGAAGTGGCCTACGCCGCCGCCCAGGCCGATCCAGCCTTTCACCTGGAGCTGGATTCACTGCTGAAGGATTACGCCGGCCGGCCGACTCCGCTGTATTTCGCCTCGCGGCTGACCGAGCAGCTTGGCGGAGCGAAGGTTTACCTGAAGCGTGAAGACCTTTTGCATACTGGCGCGCATAAGATCAACAACTGCATCGGCCAGGGGCTGCTCGCCAGGCGGATGGGCAAGCATCGTATCATCGCCGAGACCGGCGCCGGCCAGCATGGGGTTGCGACGGCAACCGTCTGCGCGCTTTTCGGCCTGGAATGCGTCGTCTACATGGGCGAGGAAGACATGCGGCGCCAGGAGCTGAACGTCTACCGCATGAGGCTGCTGGGCGCGGAGGTCCGGGGGGTCAGTTCGGGCTCCAAAACACTCAAAGACGCAATTAACGAAGCGATGCGCGACTGGGTCACCAATGTCCGGACCACCCACTATCTGCTGGGCAGTGTGCTCGGTGCGCATCCCTACCCGACGATGGTGCGTGACTTCCACCGGGTCATCAGTCAAGAGATGCGCGGCCAAATCCTCGAAAAAGAGGGCCGCCTGCCGAGTGCTGTGATCGCCTGCGTTGGCGGCGGCTCGAATGCGATCGGCGCGTTCTATGAATTCCTACCTGATCAGAGTGTTCGCCTGATCGGGGTCGAAGCCGGCGGCCGCAGCATGGCGCTGGGAGAGCATGCCGTCCGCTTCAATGGCGGCGGTTCACCGGGTGTTTTGCAGGGCACCTTCTCTTATGTGCTGCAGGACGAGGCCGGGCAGATCGCGTTGACCCACTCGGTTTCGGCGGGGCTTGATTATGCCTCGGTTGGCCCCGAGCATGCCGCTCTTTATGACTCGGGACGCGCCGAATATGTCTCCGCCTCGGACGCCGAAGCGCTCGATGCGACCGTCCGCCTGGCGCGGACCGAAGGCATCATTCCAGCACTCGAAAGCGCCCATGCGGTCGCCGAATGCCTGCGGTTGGCGCCTAAGCTGGGCAAGCATGAAATACTGGTGGTCAACCTTTCAGGGCGCGGCGACAAGGATATTGGAATCCTGTCGCGGGAGCTGAACCTGAAGGGGGCTTGAAAGCAAACCCAGGTCCTTCGACCACGCTCCACGGGGTTCCGCTTCATCAGGATGACAGGGTAGTTGGATTAAGAAGCTAGGAAAGAAATGCCGATCCACTTTGCCAGCAAGCCCGGACTCGTCGCCTACATCACCGCAGGGGATCCCAACCTGGCGACGACTCGCGAGATCGCGCTGGCGGCAATCGACGCGGGCGCGGATGTGATCGAGCTGGGCGTTCCGTTCAGCGACCCGCTGGCCGACGGCCCGGTCATTCAGCGGGCGAGCGAACGCGCGGTCGCCGGGGGTACCCGGCTGGTCGACGTGCTCGGACTTGCAGCGGACCTGCGGACCGCAAGACCAGCCGCAGGGCTGGTGATCTTTACCTATTACAACCCTGTGTTGCGCTTTGGAGTCGAGAAGTTCTGCGAAGTCGCTGAAAAGGCGGGCGTCGACGGCGTCCTGATCACCGACATGATCGTAGAAGAGGCCGACGACTACCTCGTCCACATGCGCAAGCATCACCTTGCCCCGATCTTTCTGGTTGCGCCCACTAGTCCCGATGAACGCCTGCGCAAGATCGCTGAGGTTTCTCAGGGCTTTGCCTATGTTATTTCCCGAACAGGCATCACCGGGGCGCAGAAGAGCTTGACCAACGACGCCGAACAAGTCGTGGCGCGTTTGCGTAAGTACACCAGGCTCCCGATTGCCGTGGGATTCGGCGTCTCGACGGCTGACCATGTCGCCACGCTGGGCGGGTTCGCCGATGCCGTCGCGGTGGGCAGCGCGCTGGTCGCCATCATCGAAGAATCGTCGCCCGAGGAAGCGCCCAGCTCCATCGCCCGATTTATCCGATTTATCATGGGTCCGCGCGAAAGCCTGTCGAGGAAAGAGGCGGGCGCGCTGGCCCGCTAAGTCGTTTCTCTTGCGGCTCCATTGCCGCGTATCCTAAGTCACTAAGAATGGAAGTCTCCAATGAGGAGCTGCTCTGACGGTGGAACCGGAGAGACGTGCTCCTCGGGCAGAGAAAGGAACCGTGTGGACATCGAAGACTGGCGAAAAAAGATTGACGAACTGGACCGCAAGATTGTGGCGCTCATCAACGAGCGCGCCCTGGCGGCGCAGGCGATTGGCAAACTGAAGCAGGCGGATGCGCTTCCGATCTATGAGCCGAACCGGGAAAAAGTGATTTTTCAGAACGTGCGGTCGGCAAACCAGGGACCGCTTCCGGACATCGAGCTCACCCACATCTACGAACGCATTATCGATGTAATGCGGGCGATGCAGAAGAACGAACTGGCCTCGCGGAAACCAGCCCCGGTCGATCCGGCAGGCGGCCAGCAGACCGCCCCGGCAGAGCGCGCAATGGAGGCAAAAGCATGATTGTCGCGATGCAGCAACACGCCACCGAAGAACAGATACAGGACATCGTCGCCAGGCTGACCGACATTGGATTCAACGTCCATCGCACCACCGGCACCGAACAAACCATTCTTGCAGGAGTCGGCACCCCCGCTGTCTTCGACGCTAAAGATTTTGAGATCCTGCCCGGCGTCGCCGAGGCGCACCGGATCACGTCCCCGTATAAGCTTGCGGGCCGGGGATTTCGTCCTGAAGGGACGATCGTCAGGTTCGCAAATGGGGTCACAGTTGGCGGCAATGATGTGGTCATCATGGGCGGCCCCTGTTCGGTGGAGTCGCGGGAGCAGATATTCCTGAGCGGCGCCCAGGTGAAGGCCGCAGGAGGCCAATTTCTTCGCGGGGGCGCATTCAAACCTCGCAGCTCACCCTATTCCTTTCAAGGAATGGGCATCGATGGACTGAAGCTGCTGCACGAAGTAGGCGACGCCACCGGTCTTTTGATCGTCAGCGAGGTCATGGAGATCGCCCAGATCGAGCCGATGCTGCCCTATGTGGACGTCTTCCAGGTGGGCGCTCGCAATATGCAGAACTTCAACCTGCTGCGCGAGCTTGGCCAGGTGCGGAAGGCGATCGTACTGAAGCGCGGTATGTCCGCCACCATCGAGGAGCTGTTGCTTTCAGCCGAGTACATCCTGGCCGGTGGCAACTACGACCTGATGTTGTGCGAGCGCGGCATTCGCACCTTCGAAACCTACACCCGCAATACGATGGACATCTCCGCCATTCCGGTCATTCACAGACTCTCGCATCTGCCGATTCTGGGCGATCCATCGCATGGAGTCGGACGGCGTGATACCGTCCCGCCCATGGCGAAAGCCGCTCTGGCGGCCGGCGCCGACGGCTTGCTGATGGAGATGCATCCGAATCCCGACAAGGCCTTGTCCGACGGTGCGCAATCGCTCTTTCCCGACCAGTTCGAGAGATTGGTGGAGGAGCTGCGGATCATCGCTCCGGCTGTCGGCAGGAAGATTGCCGCGCCGATTGCGGTCGCCGAACAGGTATCCATTTAAATCATGCAAAAGGTGGGGCGCATCACCATCCTCGGCACAGGACTGATCGGAGCATCGATCGGTCTTGCGCTGCGCGCGCGAAAATTCAGCGGCGCCATCCGTGGATGGGACAAGGACCCCGCGGAGCTTGCCATTGCGCTCAGTCGCGGGGCGATTGATGAGGCAGTTGAGGATCCGGTTACGGCAGCCGTTGGCAGCGATGTGGTCCTGCTTGCTGGGCCTGTCTTCAGCATCCTCGATTGGACGGACCAACTCGGGCCGTTGCTCGGTCCCCACCAACTGGTTACGGATGTGGGCAGCGTGAAGGGCGCGGTTTGCGAACGCGCGGCAGCCTGGTTCGGCCGCTCAGGGCGGGCCGAATTTCTGCCTGGTCATCCCATGGCCGGCAAAGAGGTTCATGGCGCCGAGCACGCCGATGGGGCGCTGTTTGACGGGGCGGTATGGTTGTTCACGCCATTGGCGGACGCTCCCGAGACCACTGAACTCCAGGTGGAGTGGCGCCACTGGGTTAAGGAGTTCGGCTGCCGCACTCTCGACCTCGATCCGGTTCGTCACGATGAATTGTGCGCCTGGGTCAGTCATCTGCCGCAATTCGTATCGACGGTGATGAGCGCGCTGCTGGAAGACAAGTTCTCGGGTGATGAAGACATGCGCGCCGTCGGCGGGCGGGCGCTGCGCGAGATGACCCGCCTTGGAGCCAGTCCGTATTCGATGTGGCGCGATGTCGCTCATACCAATACTGAAGCGATCGCCGCAACCCTGTTTGCGCTGGAGCAGCGGCTGACCCATGTCCGCGAACATCTCAAGACGCCGGAGTTGCGGGAGGAATTCGATCGAGCTAACCGCTTTCGCTCCGGCTGGACGCGACCCGGCTGAAGGGCAGGTGGCTGTATCCTTGACTCCAGCAGATTGGAGCAATTTCCCATGGCTGATTCCGTCCCCGGTTATCCCTACGAAACCCGCCTCAACATCCTGCACCCGCCGCTGGAAGTCATGGATGAGAAGGCCTTGTCCGACGCCTGCAGATTCAAGTGGTTCAACCAGACGCTCTGCCAGGTCAATGGATCGGTGGTGCGAGTCGCCATCATCGAAGGCGAATACCACTGGCACAAGCATCAGGATGATGACGAATTCTTCTACGTCGTCGAAGGCCAACTGCTCATTGACCTGGAAGGCCGGACCGTGGAGCTGTCTCCGCGGCAAGGATTCGTCGTACCGAAAGGTGTGCTGCACCGCACCCGTGCACCGCAGCGAACGGTAATGCTGATGGTCGAAAACGCCGGCATCATTCCAACCGGGGATTAGAGCGCCTCTCTGCAATGATGCCGGAAGATTACGAGTTGCCAGGCAAGCACATTCGCCTCATACCATTGGAATACCGTCATGTCGACGGTCTGACCGCAGCTGCCGCAGCCGATCCCTCCATTTATCAGTGGAGCCCGGTCCCGCAGGGCAATGTCGAGGCTGTCCAATACGTTGAGACCGCCTTGGCTTGGAAGCATGCTGGCACCGCAGTGCCGTTCGCCATCATCCGGACCGAAGACGATGCGGTCATCGGCTCTACCCGATTCTGGAACATCGAACGATGGGCGTGGCCCGAGGGCCATCCGTCTCACCGGGGCAATACTCCGGACGCTTGCGAGATAGGATATACGTGGCTCACTGGTTCAGCGGTTCGCACTGCGGCCAATACCGAAGCCAAGCTGCTCATGCTGAGCCATGCCTTCGAAACGTGGCGCGTGCTGCGCGTCTGCTTGCATACCGATGTCCGCAACCTGCGTTCTCGGGCCGCGATCGAACGTATCGGCGGAAAATTGGAAGGAACCCTGCGCGCTCATCGAATGGCCGCCGATTACACGCCTCGCGACTCGATACGTTATTCGATCATCGCCTCGGAGTGGCCAGCAGTGCGCCGGCAGTTGGCACAGCTTCTCGAGCCCAAGTAAAAATCTCAGTCCCTGGTTCTACACGACTTCCGCTGTAGTTATCATGGTTGCCATGCCCCCGGCTTCGGCTTTCGCAGCTTTCTACCGATCGAGCGGGTTACTCTTCGCGGCGACATTTCTATCCCTGACTGCCGTCGCGCAGCCGTCCACGCCTCAACCGGCTAGCCTGCTGGTCGACATCGACCATCGCGCTGCAGTCAGCCTCGATGGCGCGTGGCACTATATTGTCGATCCATATCGCAACGGCTGGGGCGACAATCCTGACAAGCCGAACCTCAACGGCTATGCGAAGAATGCCCATTTCAACCGCACCGACCTGCTCGAATACGACTTTGCGTCCTCCCCCACTTTGCAGGTTCCGGGCGACTGGAATTCTCAGCGCGACAACCTGTTTTTCTATGAAGGCATGCTCTGGTATCAGAAAGATTTCAGCTATGCGCCGAAGCCGGGAAGGCGCACCTTCATGCACTTCGGCGCTGCCAATCACCGGGCCTATGTCTTCGTGAATGATGTGTATGTGTGCAACCATGAGGGCGGCTTCACGCCATTCGACTGCGACGTGACCTCGGCCCTGGAGCCGGAGGGCAAGAACTTTGTCGTCGTCGCGGTCGATGATTCCCGCCGCTCCGATACCGTTCCGGCACTCAAGACCGATTGGTGGAATTATGGTGGATTGACGCGCCAGGTCTACCTTGTCGATGTGCCGCCAAGTTACATCGACGACTACTCCCTCCAATTGAAGCGTGGTCCGGGCGACTCCATCGAGGGCTATGTGCATCTGGCTGGAGCCGCAACGGGTACCACGGTTTCGCTCCGAATTCCCGAGCTGAACATCAATCAGCAGTCTGCCGTCGGCCAAGACGGCAACGCGAAATTCTCCCTTACACCACCGAATCTCATGCGCTGGTCGCCGGACCATCCCAAGCTTTATCGCGTACAGTTGAAGGCCGGGGACGATCATCTGGACGACGATATCGGCTTTCGGACCATCGAGGCCCAGGGAGACAAGATTCTTCTCAACGGCAAGCCGATCTTTCTGCGCGGTATCAACATCCACGCCGAGGCGCCCTATCGCGGAGGCCGCGCCTGGTCCGAGCAGGACGCCGACGCGCTGCTTGCCTGGGCGCATGAACTGCATTGCAATTTTGTGCGGCTGGCCCACTATCCGCATGACGAACACATGACCCGCGAAGCCGATAAGCTGGGGATCATGGTTTGGTCGGAGATTCCTACCTATTGGTCGATCGATTGGAAAGGCGAGCACGCCCTGGAATCGGCGAAGCAGCAGCTTTACGAGAATGTCCGCCGCGACCATAACAAGGCCTCGGTGATTCTGTGGTCGGTGTCGAATGAAACGCCGAAGAGCGCGGAACGGCTTGCCTTCCTCAAAGTTCTCATCGATGAAGCGCACCACCAGGATCCGACCCGGCTGGTGACCTCGGCGCTGCTGACCCACATGGAAGGCCAGACCGGAATTCTCGACGACCCGCTGGGCCAGTACCTCGATGTGCTCGGATCGAACCAATATATTGGCTGGTACGGCGGCAAGCCCGACACCGCGCCGGGCTACACATGGGAGAACCCCTACAACAAGCCGCTGATCATGAGCGAATGGGGCGGCGGGGCGAAGTCCGGTCTGCATGGCGAAATCACCGGAAGATTTACCGAAGAGATGCAAGCCGAGATATACAAGCAACAGCTGGCGATGCTGAGCAAGATACCGTTCCTTGCCGGAACCACGCCGTGGCTGCTCATGGATTTTCGCTCGCCAGTGAGACAACTGCCGAACATCCAGGATGATTACAACCGCAAAGGCGTGATCTCGAACCAGGGGATCAAAAAGAAAGCGTTCTATGTGCTCCAGGATTACTATGCCAAGCTGCCGCAGTAGATGGGGCGTTTACTGCCCAAGTTGATAGGGAAAGCTGAAGCGGCCAATTTGCATCACGGATTTGTCATTAGGGGGCCAGATGCGAAACGATGCGACGCTCCTGATCGTCGGGTTGATCGTCGCTTCGATCGAGCCTAAAGGCTTGCCCGAGGAGGCATCGTAGAATCTCACCGTCAGCGAGTCTTCGTTGTGCGTCCATCCAAAGACATACTCGCCGGGGGCCAGCGCAATCTCCCCGACTTTCAGTGGCGCCTGCACGATTACGAAGTGCGAATATTTTCCTTCGGCAGAGTATCCCGCAGTAATGAGCACCACGCCGGCAACGAAGCGGTGCCTGCCGTCGGTGATCCCTGAAGCAGTGCGAAGCTCGGTTTCGATGCGCTCCTTCTCCACGGGCGCACGCGCCGGGATCAGCGCGGCCAGCTCGGCTGGGGTCGCGGTGCGCCACGATAATTTCTCCTGGGCTGACGATTCTGTGTTTGCCAAGGAGAACAGCAGGGCCGCCGCAGCGATGCATCTCATAATGTAACCATTGTGGATACATTTAGCCGCCGCCCTAATCAAGGTGAACGATCCCCCGTTGCAGGGCGGTCGTGGCGGCCTGAGTGCGGTCGGTGACTCCAAGTTTGCCGAGCAGGCTGTTGATGTGGGTTTTGACGGTTGCCTCGGAGATGAACAGCACTGCTCCGATCTCCTTATTGCTCTTGCCGGCGACGATCTGTTTCAACACCTCGGTCTCGCGCGCGGTCAGTTCCTGTCCTCCCATGCGCCCCGCCAGTCGTTGCGCCACCGGAGCAGGAATGCGCGTCTTGCCGCTGTGCACGACGCGGATGGCGTCGATCAGCTCGTCGGCGTCCATGCCTTTAAGCAGGTAGCCGCGGGCGCCGGCCTGCAAGGCACGATAGATGTCTTCGTCTCCGTCGAAGGTGGTCAACACAATGATGCGGGCAGCGGGAGATTCTTTTCGAATCGCGGTAATCGCGTCGACTCCCCCGAGGTTGGGCAGGCGCAGGTCCATCAGCGTGATGTCCGGCTGATATTGGCGAAATCTCACGATCGCCTCTTGACCGTCCGATGCCTCCGCAACAACTTCGAGGCCGGGCACGGTGCTAATCAGCGCCACTAGCCCTTGCCGGACGACGTGATGGTCTTCTACCACCAGGATGCGGATTGCAGTGCTCATGATTGGAACTCGTTCTCGTATTGCTGGAGGTGGTTGTCGGGCCGAGGGAGCGTCGTACCCTGATGAAACAGCATCTTCGATTGACCGTCGTGGAACGTCCAGATTGAACTCCTTAGAGATTCGGCGGTTCGGTTTTCCGCATCGATTCTTTCTGCCAGATAGGTGACCAGCGCGATCTCAGGCGGTAAGTAACCTCCATTCGGTTGGTCCTCGTCCTCATTATCGCAGCCGTACTGTTTCGCCGTCGATGGGTACTTGGACGGAAACCTGGGTACCCCTGGCTGGGGCGCTGTCGATGGTGAGACTGCCTCCGATCTGTTGAGCGCGTTCGCGCATGCCGGTGAGACCGAAGTGACCATCGGGCCCGGAAGACTCCGGGTGAGGTTGGCCGTCGAAACCGCAGCCATCATCCTGAATGGTCATCTGCAAATCTCTCGTGCCAAAACGAAGCTCGATCGCAATTTGGCTTGGCTTCGCGTGGCGGACCGCGTTGGCGACCGCCTCCTGCGCAATGCGCAGCAGCTCCGCCTCAGTCTTCGGTGCGAGGGGATGGTAGGCGCCGGAGATTTTAGACTTTACCTTGATCTTCGGGATGGAGCGTTCGGTCGCGGTGGCCGCCATGCGCGAAAGGCGGGTGGCCAGGTCCTCGGTCTCGGCGGCTTGCGAGCGAAGATCCCAGATCGAAGTCCGGGCTTCAGTCAGGCTGTCCCTCACCAGGCTCCGGGCGTGATCAAGCTGGCTGCGCGCGGCCTCGATCGACGAGCCAAGCAGGCGGTTGACCAACTCGAGTTGGACCGAGATTCCAACCAGTCCCTGCGCCAGGGTGTCGTGGATCTCGCGGGCGATGCGCCCGCGCTCGGAGAGTACGGCACCGTAGCGTAGCTCGACCTGGCGCAGCCGCCAGTGATACGCCTGATAGGCCACGATCCCGATTCCCAGAGCGAGCAGCAGATAGAACCAATATGTCTGGAAGAAGTGCGGTTGCAGACGAAAATCCACCACCGCGCCGGTGTCATTCCATACCCCGTCGTTATTGCAGGCCAGCACCCGAAAGCTATATTTTCCGGGCGGCAGGTTGGTGTAATACGCGGTGCGACGAGAGCCGGCATCGATCCAGTCGCGGTCAAATCCCTCGAGCTTATAGCGGAAGCGTACTCTCTGCGGCGCGATGAAGCTGAGCCCCGTGTAGCGGAATTCAAAACGGCTTCCCCCCGGGGGAAGGGTCAGTGGACCGTCAGTGGCGACGGGCTGGTCATCGATCCATACCTGGTCGATCGCGACCGGGGGCGGCACTATGTTTTTCGTGAGGTGTTCCGGATCGACCGCCGCGACGCCTTTCAGAGTAGCGAACCACATCGTGCCATCGGTCAGTTTCCAGGCTGCGGGATGGCCTCCGCTGCTGGCTTCGCCAATCTTCATGCCATCGGCGGTGCCATAGGCGGTCGGTGCGATGGCGGAAGACTTGCCCTCCGCGTAGTCGTCAAGTTCCTGCTTCGCGACCCGATATATTCCGGTTCGGGAGGCCAGCCAGAGATTGCCGATCGCGTCCTCAAGGATGGCGTAAATGCTCTCAGGAAGGGTGGCGGCAGGGGGCAAAAAGGAGGTTATTTTCCCGTCTCGCAGCCGACTAAGACCGCCCTGGTTGGTGCCAATCCAAAGTGCGCCTTTGTGATCGGCATAGAGCGCGGTGATGACATTGCTGACCAGCCCGTCGCGAGTTGTGAGGGTGGTGAACTTGCCCTGCTGCAGATGAGTGAGACCGCCAAGCGTGCCGATCCATAAGGAGTGGTTTCGGTCCTCGGTGATGGCGCCGACGAGATCGCTGCCCAGGCCGTCCATGCTGGTGTAGGAGGTGAAGCGGCCATTCTGCAGATGCGAAAGCCCCCGTCGCGTCCCAATCCACATCGAGCCGTCGGAGGCGGCGTAGAGGGAACGAACGAAATCGTCGGCAAGGCCATCGGCGGAAGTCGACACCGTGATTCGTTGCTGGTGGAGACGATTCAGGCCGTCGGGAGTGCCAACCCACAGATCGCCGGACGCATCGGTTCCCAGGGCGAGGACGATGTCGCTGGAAAGGCCGTTTGCTGCGTTGAGGGGATGGAATTTGCCATCTTTGAAATGGTCGAGGCCGCCGCCATTGGTGCCTACCCACATCGACCCATCGCGGTCCTGCACGACGGACCGAATCAGGTCGTTGGAGAGACCATCGGCGGTGGTGTAGGTGGTGAATTTCTGGTCGTGCGCCAGGTCGAGGCCGGAGGATTCGGTTCCGACCCACAGACTGCCTTCGCGGTCCTCGGAAATGGACAAGACATTGCTGTCTGGGAACCCCTCGCGGGCGCCAAATGCCTGTATACGACCCTGGAAAACCCGGGCCACGCCATGGTTGGTGGCGATCCACATCGTACCCTCGCGGTCCTGGTAGACGGACTCGACTCGGTCGCCAGGCAGGCGATCATGGGTAGTGTAGATGGTTATCGGGCCGGGCTGGACTCCGGCTTGCGCTCCAATTTGAACCACGGCAACCCCCTTCGCGGTGCCAACCCACAGGCTGCCGTCTCTTGCATTGGTGAAGGAAGTAATCTCGTTCGAGGGCAACCCAGCGATCGACGCAGGGTTGGCGGTTTTGGCGGGATCGAGCCAGTAGAGTCCGCTACGCGTCCCGGCCCAGACTCTTCCGTCAACCGTTGCGGCGACGGCTTGAATCTCGGAGTTCACCAGCAGCGGACTGCCCGCGATCCTCCCCGTCGCGATGATGCGTCCATTCGCGGCGTCGAAATGTTTGAGTCCGCTGCGCGTCCCAATCCAGAACGAACCATCCGGGGCCTCAGCAACACCCTTCACGTTGGCGATTCCGTCGGCAATGGGGAAGGCTTCAAAGGCGCCATTTCTATAGCGCGCCAGGCCGTCAGGAGTGATCACCCACAGGGAACCTGCGCGATCCTGAAAGACCGACCAGATGGTATTGGATGGCAGTCCGTTCGCAACCCCAAATGTAGTGAAGCTATCGCCGCGACGGCGTAGGAGCCCGTCCTCGGTGCTGATCCAGAGGTCGCTGCTTCCATCCTTGCCCCGGTTTTCAAACAAGCTGTTGATGCTCGTGCTCCTTAGCCGCGCCGGGGGTTGCTTGTCATAGACGACGAACTGAATGCCGTCGAAGCGGACCAGGCCGCCCTCGGTAGCTAGCCAGATATAACCCTCGCGCGTCTGCACGATCGCATGCACGGTATTTTGCGGAAGTCCGCTGTCGGTCTGCCATGAACGGTGGCCGTACTGGCTAAGGTCTTTTTGCGGGTCGAGAGAAAACGCGAGGCTGGTAAGGGCAGTCAGCAACGCGAGCAGGCAGATATCCCGGTAAAGACGCTGCGTCGATGCTCGATCCACTATCCGCAAGGTTTCCTGGAAGCTGCTTCAGCCCAATGGTAGACGAATTCTGGGCTTGCCCTCCATAACCGCACCTCGGTGTTGATGCGGAAGTTCCGCGTCGAGCCCGGCCTGCTGGCGGGGCAGCCTCTATGCTGACCGGCCCGCAAACGACCTGGGCTTGTTCGAGGTATGGCTGCGCCGGAGACCTGGAGTGTCCGCCGCCTGGCCAAAGCGCTCCCCGTCCCGATCTCTAGCATTTCTTCGGCACTCGACCCTTTGGAGCAGCGGAGGGCTTTATGGAGCGGCCGAATTGAGGATGATCGTCGCCGGTCGGCATCGAGCTTAACACCCGGGGTCGGCGGCTCGCCCTGAGGTTGCGGGAGGCGCAGGTCGAAAACCGCCGGTCGCACCTATTGCAGGTGCTCGCATCCGCTCTCCCCGGCGTCAGTCCTCGCGGAGAGTCTACGCCCCACGGACTGCGGGAAGCGTAGAGCCCGAGGAGAGGTCGTGTCGCAGACTCAGTTGACTCATTCCCCAACTCGTAGAAAGATTGCTGCGTAGCAATTTTTCGCGAGGCGCGTGTGCGACTATCTCCTTTAGTAAAAGCATTTATTGCGGTAACGATCGCGACTGCCATCGGTGCCGTCGCGCAGCCGCTGCCTTTTCAGAATCCCGCCCTTCCCACCGATCAGCGAGTCAGCGACCTCGTCTCCCGAATGACCTTGGAAGAGAAAGTCTCGCAGATGCAGAATCAGGCGAAGGCGATCCCGCGCCTGGGCGTTCCGGCCTACGACTGGTGGAGCGAAGCGCTGCATGGTGTGGCGCGCTCCGGCTTTGCGACGGTCTTTCCCCAGGCCATCGGCATGGCCGCGACCTGGGACATAGAGCTCATTCATCGCGAGGCCGAGATCATCTCCACCGAGGCGCGCGCCAAGTACGGCGACGCCATCGCGCAGGACAACCACGGGATCTATTACGGCCTCGATTTCTGGTCCCCGAACATTAATATCTTTCGCGACCCACGTTGGGGCCGCGGCCAGGAGACCTACGGGGAAGATCCCTATCTGACCAGCCGCCTCGGCGTCGCCTTCGTGGAATCGATGCAGGGCGATGACCCGAAGTACTTCAAAGTCATCGCGACCCCCAAGCACTATGCGGTGCATAGCGGACCGGAGTCGCTGCGCCATCAGTTCAACGTCGAAGTTTCGCCTTACGATCTCTGGGACACGTATCTGCCTGCCTTCCGCGCAACCATTACCGAAGCCCACGCCGGATCGATCATGTGCGCCTACAACTCGATCGACGGCGAGCCCGCCTGCGCCAACCCCATGCTGCTCAAGGACATTCTGCGCGGGGACTGGAAGTTCCAGGGCTATGTGACCTCCGATTGCGGGGCCATTGCCGACATCTCCGGGGGACATAAATTTCAGCCCGATTTAACCATGGCTTCGGTGGCCGCGGTCAAGGCGGGCACGGACACCACCTGCGGACTGGGCAATCCGGAGTATCCGACGCTGGTGCAGGCGGTGAAAGACGGCAAGATCAGCGAGGCGGAGATCGACACCGCGGTGAAGCGGCTCTTTACCGCGCGCTTCCGTCTAGGGATGTTCGATCCGCCGGCGAGCGTGCCCTACGCCTCCATCGCTTTCGCGGAAAATAACACTCCGGAGCACCGGAAGGTAGCCCTCGAAGCAGCCAGGAGATCCATGGTGCTGCTCAAGAATGAGAACCACACGCTCCCACTCGCACCGAGCACGAAAACCATTGCCGTCGTTGGGCCAAATGCAGCCAATCTGGCTTCAATCGAGGGTAACTACAACGGAATCCCGTCCGCTCCGGTGGTCCCGCTGAACGGAATGGAAGCGTACTTCGGGGGGAAGGCGAAGATACTGTACGCGCCAGGCTCGGTGTTCACCTCCGAGCTAGCGGCAGTGGTCCCGCGCACGGTCTTTCATCCCTCGACGGGCAGCAGCGAAACCGGGTTGAAGGGGGAGTACTTTGGCAGCGAAGACTGGTCTGGAACGCCAGTGGTCACCCGCACCGACCAATATCTGGATTTCGACTGGCAGAGCGCCTCTCCGGTTCCGGGTTTGTCGTCGACCCAATACTCGGTTCGTTGGACGGGAACGATCCAGGCGCCCGGGGCCGGGGACTACAGGTTCTCCTTCCATAACGCCGACTGCTATCCCTGCTCGGGAAATAACGTGATCCACGCATATGTGGACGATAAGCAGGTGCTCGATATTGGCGAGAAAGGCGGCGAGAGCCGAGGCAGTTCGTTTACCGTGCACTTCGACGCCGGGCAGGCGCATTCGCTGCGCATCGAGTACGCGCACAACAGCCCGCGGCGTGGCGGAGGCATGCGACTGGAATGGCAGCCGAACGCCGATGCCCTGCGTGAGCAGGCGGTCACAGCGGCCCGGCAGGCCGATGTGGTGGTGGCCTTCGTGGGCCTGTCGCCCGATCTCGAAGGCGAGGAGATGCCGGTCCATGTCGAAGGCTTCAGCGGAGGTGACCGAACCGACATCGTGCTGCCAGCCGTGCAGCGCGAATTGCTCCAGGCGCTGGGCGAGACCGGTAAGCCGCTGGTTGTCGTGCTGATGAACGGCAGTGCGCTGGCGGTTGATTGGGCGCAGCAACACGCAATGGCCATCCTTGAAGCATGGTATCCCGGCGAAGAAGGCGGTACGGCGATCGCGCAGACACTGGCGGGCGAGAACAATCCGGCCGGCCGGCTGCCGGTTACCTTTTACGCTTCTCTCAAGGATCTCCCGCCATTCCAGGAATACTCGATGAAAAACCGCACGTACCGTTATTACACCGGCGATGTGCTGTATCCCTTCGGCTATGGGTTGAGCTATACCACCTTCCGATATAGCGGCCTGAAGATCACCCCGGAGTCGGGGCCGGCTGCCGGTCCGGTGAAGGTGAGCGCCACCGTCACCAATAGCGGGCCGCTGGCCGGAGACGCAGTAGCCGAACTGTATCTGAATGCGCCCGATTCGGCCAATGCGCCGATCCGGGCCCTGAAGGGCTTTACGCGCGTCCGCCTGGCGGCGGGAGCATCAACGCGGGTGGAGTTCACCCTCGGTGCCCGGGATCTGAGCTCGGTTGGCGCGGACGGCAACCGCTCGGTTCTGCCCGGAAAATACAGCCTGTCGGTGGGCGGATCGCAACCCGCCAGTGGCCTCCCTCTTCTGAGCGGAAGCTTCATGGTCAAGGGAACCGAGACGCTACCAAAATAGCGTCAAGTCGCTCATTCGAAAAGCCAGACTCATCCTGATTGCAGGGAAATGTGAATCTTTGTCTGTTCGCCACTATCCATTGCCTCGGTTTTGGCTTTTAATGTTATAAACAAGCTTTGCCGGGAAGCGTGTGGTTTTGATCGAATTGCGCCGCGCGGGGAAGTTCGACCGTCGGCGAGGTTCGGAGGCTGATTGAGAAGTCAACTGGTATATCTTTCGAGGGATCGTGATTTCCCTTCGTCCTTTCGTTCCGCCGTCTCACTCCACAGCCATACCAATCATTCCCGGGAAAGCTTAAGTTTTGTTGCGCGAATTCTCCGCAGCAAGGCTCCGATCAGGAATTGGCTGGATCGCCGGGAGCGTCATTGCCAGAACGAAACTGGACTCGGCCTGAATTTCGATCGCGCTTACTGGACTCCGCCGCTGACCGGCAATCGGGCGTTCGCGCTGGAAAAAAATCAGATCGAGTCCCTGGGCTTACGGGCAATCGTCTCCCTCTCCGATCACGACAATGTGGAGGCGTCGCTCCAATTGCGCGATCTACCGGAGACATCCGACGTTCCGGTCTCGGTCGAGTGGACGGCGCCGTTTGGGCGATCCAAGTTCCATATCGGCATTCACAATCTGCCGGGTGGCGAACAGAAGCGATGGATGGCGCGACTGCAAGCCTGTACAGCCTTGCATGATGATTTCGCCGTCTGCGAGATGCTCGGCGAGTTGAACAATTTGCCGGCGGTGCTGATTGTCTTCAACCACCCGATGTGGAACCTATACTCCCTACCGGCCGAAGACTTTATCCTCGATCTGGACCGCTTCCTTCAGAATGCAAATCGCTTTCTGCATGCCTTTGAGTTGAACGGCCTTCGCCGTCGCGAAGAAAATCAGCGGGTTGCCGATCTCGCCGCCAGGTGGAACCAGGTGCTCATCTCCGGCGGGGACCGCCACGGCTGCGAGCCAAACGCCAACCTGAACCTCACCCGGGGCGAGGATTTCGAGGAGTTTATCTCGGAAATTCGGAATGAACGCCGCAGCACAGTTCTCTTTATGCCGCAATATGAAGAACCCATGACCCTGCGCCTTTATCAAAACTTCCTGGATATCATCGGCGAGTATCCGGACTATCCGGAAGGCCAGCGCAGGTGGGACGAGCGCACCTATCACCCTAATCAGACCGGAGACGTGGTTCCCCTCTCTAATCTCTGGCCGAATGGCACTCCCAACTTCTTTCGAAAGCTCTTCGGGGCTGCCTTCCTGATGGGCCATCGTCAAATTCGCGAGACCTTTCGCAGCCTGATCCCCGGCGACCGCAACCAGCTTTTCCTGGCATCGGAACACTGCTCAGGCACCAAGGACCTTTCTCCCGCCTGGTACGACTAGCGGGCGAGATAACACGAGACCGACCCATGAAGACCATCCAAGGCCCGGGCATCTTTCTGGCGCAGTTCGTGGGAGACCAGGCTCCCTTTAACGGGCTCGATTCGATCGCAAAGTGGGCCGCCAGCCTTGGCTACAAGGCCATTCAGATACCGACCTGGGAGGCTCGACTCTTCGATCTGAAAAAGGCTGCCGAAAGCCAGACGTATTGCGATGAGGTTACCGGCATCGCGGCCAGTCATGGCCTGCAAATTTCCGAGCTGTCCACCCATCTGCAGGGTCAGCTGGTCGCCTCTCACCCGGTTTACGATGCGCAATTCGATGACTTTGCGCCAGCCGAGTTCCGCGGCAATGAGAAGGCTCGCCGCATCTGGGCGATCGATCAGTTGGTATGGGCGGCGAAGGCCAGCCGAAACATGGAACTAGCTGCCCACGCGACCTTTTCCGGCGCCCTGGCCTGGCCGTTCTTTTATCCCTGGCCTCAGCGCCCTAAAGGGCTGATCGAAGAGGCCTTCGCAGAACTGGCCAAGCGCTGGATCCCAATCCTCAACGCTTTTGACCAGGCGGGCGTCGATCTTTGTTACGAACTTCATCCTGGGGAAGACCTGCACGATGGCGCCACGTTTGAGCGCTTCCTAACTGCGGTAGCCAACCATTCTCGTGCCAAGATTCTCTTCGACCCCAGCCATTTCGTCCTGCAGCAGCTGGATTATCTCCAGTTCATCGACTTCTATCATCCGCTTATCCGCGCCTTTCACGTCAAGGACGCCGAATATCGCCCGAACGGCCGCTCCGGAGTTTATGCCGGGTATCAGGATTGGATCGATCGACCTGGACGGTTTCGCTCGTTGGGCGATGGCCAGGTAGACTTTGGCGCGGTCTTCAGCAAATTCGCCCAGTACAACTATCCCGGCTGGGCTGTACTGGAGTGGGAAGACTGCATCAAGAATGGTGAGGATGGCGCGAAAGAAGGCGCAATTTTCATCGAGAAGCATTTGATCCGTGTGGCCGATCGGGCCTTCGACGACTTCGCGGGCGGCGCGACCGATGCTGCAGCCAATCGGAAGTTGCTCGGGTTCTAAAACGCGCCCCGGAGGTTCTCCCAGGATCTATCGCCGCTTGCCCCAACTGCAGCCCTCCGGCAAGCCAGCCGGTTGTTGGTATAGGAGAGTGTGGCACACGGCCAGCCCTACAAGCATGCGGGCCAATATTTGTTCCGTTTGCGGGAGCGTAAGGCACGCTTACCAACAGCGTCCTCGCTTGAAAAACAAGATCGCAGCGACCTTTTCCCCTCCATTTTCTTCAAAGGTTGCTCTTTCGCCATCGCTCCTGTCGCTATCTTGCAAGGCAGCGGGTAGATGAGAGAAATGAGCATCAATTCGGGGCAGGCTGTCGGTGAATTTCCACCTCGATCCTGCTGGAGTGCTGGAGGTTCACTTCGATCTACCAGGCTCGAGCGAAACACCGGGCCCGGGCGCAAGACCCGGTTTGGCTTACGCGAGGGTGCTGAAGCTTCCCTACTGCAACTAAAGAAACGACAAGTCTGAAGAGCATAACGGCGCTGAGTTATAGAGAAACCAGCGCCATCCAACGTCCTGTTATGCCTCCGCTAAGCAGCCTTCTTCGCTTTCTTGGCCTTCGCCCAGCGTGCCTTTTGCGCAGCTGCGATTCTCAATCGACCTTCCACGGAAATCGTGCGCTTGGTTCTAACCGGGGTCGGCGCAAGGTGAGTCTTGTTGGGGCCGCGCTTTGCCTTGGTTGTGGTTGTACCGGAGAGAAGGCTCTTCACTTCCTGTAAACGAGCAATCTCGGAGTCGATCTGGGAAAGAAGTTCATTAGTGTTCATGGATCAATTCTATCTGAGAGGGCCACTTATGAGCCGTATTACACTCCGGGCGTGGCGATCAAGACGGCTAAGATGACGGGCGACAATTAGAAATCCCGGCCAACGACAATTAGAAATCCCGACCGACGACAACATGATTGAATCTGTTTCTGGCTTTGCTGGAGGCAGGTTGATCACAGACAGGCAGGTACGGAGGTTAT
>Ga0302324_100005795_pt1 | contig 26861 bp, 24 predicted proteins | sample Palsa_T0_1_FD_201949 | JGI IMG/M metagenome (GOLD analysis project Ga0302324, IMG submission 201949) | Peat permafrost microbial communities from Stordalen Mire near Abisko, Sweden - Palsa_T0_1 | ecosystem: Environmental > Terrestrial > Soil > Palsa > Peat permafrost | place: Sweden: Abisko...
CGCCAACTGGAAGGATTCCGTACGCACGCAGTATCGCTCCGATCTAAAAAGCCTCGGACTGCGCGCGGGGTTTCTCACTTTCGTGCTGGTGGTGCTGATCGCCGCGGCCGAGCTGTGGCGGCGCGCCGTGTACCGCTATGTGAGTGATCCGCGCCGCAGATACCAGTTCCTCCTGCTGCGCCGCTTCGTGATCTGGTTCGTCGGAGCGGTCATCGTGGCATTCGCTTTCGCGAGCAGCCTCGGCTCGATCGTCACGTTTGCCGGGCTCATCACGGCAGGCGTCGCCGTCGCGATGCAGGGCGTGCTCGTCGCCATCGTCGGCTACTTCTTTCTTATCGGGAAATTCGGCATCCGTGTCGGCGACCGCGTGCAGATCGGCGGCGTAACCGGAGAGGTCATCGACGTCGGCCTCGTGCGCTTTCACCTGATGGAACTTGGCGCAGGCGGTGCGGACGGCCCGACCGGCCGCGTGGTCGCATTTTCCAACTCCATCGTTTTCCAGGTCGCGGCCGGGCTCTTCAAGCAGATCCATGGCACCAATTTCGCGTGGCACGAGATAACGCTGACACTCTCGACGCAGACGGATTTCGCCGGCATCCGCAAAAGGTTGCTCGCAGCGGTCGGCACTGCGCTGGCCGGTTACAAGGAGGAGATCGAGCGGCAGACGCTCGAGATTGCACGAACCGTCATCTCGACACCGGTCGTGAGCATGCAGCCGAAAGTTCAGTTGCGCTTCGTCGCAGCCGGCGTCGAGGCCGTGATCCGCTATCCCGTCGACCTTAGGAATGCGGCCGATATCGATGAGCAGGTCGCACACGAGGTATTGAAGTCGCTCGAACAGGATCCCAAAGTTAAGCTTGCGGGAGACACGGGCGCCGCCATCCGCCTGACGACCGATCCCGCCGGCGGCGCGGGCACTTAGGGCGCAACGCTCGTAGCTACGGCCACCGCCGCCAGGAGAATTCATTGACGCGCAAGGGCATCATTCTGGCGGGCGGATCCGGGACGCGGCTGCACCCCATCACGGCCAGCATCAGCAAGCAGATGGTGCCGGTGTATGACAAGCCGATGATCTACTACCCGCTCTCGACGCTGATGCTGAGCGGCATCCGCGAGTATCTCGTCATCACGACTCCGCGCGACGTCGAATCGTTTCGCGCGCTCCTTGGGGATGGCAAGCAGTGGGGCATCAGCATCGAATACGCAAGCCAGCCGAAGCCTGAGGGCATCGCGCAGGCGTTCATCATCGGCGCGCGCTTCATCGGGCGATCCACGACCGCCCTCATCCTGGGCGACAATATTTTCTTCGGCCAGAATCTCTCCGAGGTCCTGCAGAGGACCGCACGCGAGGATCGCGGCGCCACGGTGTTCGGTTACCAGGTGCAGGATCCGGAACGCTACGGGGTCGCCGTGTTTGATGCCCAGCGGCGCGTCGTCGACATCGTGGAGAAGGCGCCCCATCCGCCCTCCAATATTGCGATCACCGGCGTGTATTTCTACGACAATCAAGTCCTCGAGATGGCACGGGCGCTCAGGCCTTCCGCGCGCGGCGAGCTTGAGATCACCGACTTGAACCGTATTTACCTCGCGCGCGGCGAACTTGCGGTGGAGCTTCTGGGCCGCGGCACCGCCTGGCTTGACACCGGCACCTATGCCGCGCTCCTTGATGCCGGAAATTTCGTGCGGATCATTGAGGAGCGCCAGGGATTGAAGATCGCCTGCGTCGAGGAAGTCGCCTTCCGGATGGGCTTCATCGATCAGGAGCAGCTCGCGCGGCTCGCCGTGCCGCTCGAGCACAGCGGCTATGGCCAGTACCTGAAGCGGGTATTACAGGAATCAGCTTCCGCATGAAGTGCACTCCGCAGGAAATCCCGGGCGTCATCCTGATCGAGCCAAAGGTGTTTGGCGATGCCCGCGGCTTCTTCCTCGAGGCCTGGAGCCGCCGCAAATTCGCAGCCGCCGGCATCACGGCAGACTTCGTGCAGGACAATCACAGCCGCTCGCGACAGTGGACCTTGCGCGGCCTGCATTATCAGATCGAGCATCCGCAGGGAAAGCTCGTGCGCGTCACATCCGGGGCCATCTACGACGTGGTCGTCGATCTGCGCAAAAGCTCACCCGCTTTCGGACGCTGGGCCGGGATCGAGCTCTCGGAAGCCGATCACCGCATGCTGTGGGTGCCGCCCGGACTCGCGCACGGCTTCATGGTGCTGTCGGAATTCGCGGACTTTCTCTACAAATGCACCGATGACTACTATCCCGAGCACGAGCGCTCGGTGAGCTGGGCCGATCCAAAGCTTGCGATCAAGTGGCCACTGCCGCCGGGGGTCACGCCGGTGCTCTCCGAACGCGATGCGCGTGCGGGCCTCTTGCGCGACGCTGACTGCTATCCGTGAGAGTTCTTCTGACGGGGGCGGCAGGCCAGGTCGGTCGGGCGTTCAGCGCTCTGACTCCCGCCGGAGTCACACTCGCCGCGCTCAGCCACGCGGACCTCGACATCACCGATGCGCTCGCGGTGCGCCGCGCGGTGGCATTGCACGCGCCGCAATGGATCGTCAATGCGGCGGCGTATACCGCGGTCGACGCCGCCGAAGGCGCGCGCGCGGCGGCGCACACCTTGAATGCGACCGCCGTCGGCTACCTTGCCGAAGCGGCGCAAGAGGCGCACGCGCGCCTCGTGCAGCTGTCGACCGACTTCGTCTTTGACGGACGCGCCGCGCGTCCCTACGAGCCCGACGCCAACACTGCGCCCCTCGGCGCCTATGGGGCGAGCAAGCTTGCCGGCGAGCGTGGCGCGCTTGCGGGTGACGCGCGCGCCATCGTCGTGCGCACTTCCTGGGTCTATGCCGCCTACGGACACAACTTCGTGCGCACGATGCTGCGGCTCATGGCCAAAGAGGCGGACGTGCGCGTCGTCTGCGACCAGATCGGCGCGCCAACCTGGGCGACGGGCCTCGCGCGGGCGCTGTGGCAGTTGCTGAACATCGATGCGGGCTCCGGCATCTATCACTGGTGCGATGCGGGCATCGCCAGCTGGTACGATTTCGCGGTCGCCATTCAGGAGGAAGCCCTCGCGCGCGGCCTTCTCCGTCACGCGGTCCGCGTGCTGCCGATCCGCACGGCGGAATATCCGAGCGCCGCCGTGCGGCCGCCTTACAGTGTGCTCGACAGCGCGAAGACCCGCGCGCTGACGGGTGAGCCAGCGGTGCATTGGCGCGCGCAGCTGCGCAGGATGCTCGATGAACTCACAACCCAATAGGCTCCTCGTCACCGGCGGGGCGGGCTTTATCGGCGCGAACTTCGTGCACCACTGGCGGCGCGCGCATCCGGCCGACCTCATCGTGGTGCTCGATGCGCTGACCTACGCCGGCAACCGCGCCAATCTGCACGGCCTCGAGGCGGGCGCGGAATTCATTTTTGTTCACGGTGACATCCGCAGCGAAGGACTGGTTGAGGATCTGCTCGAACGGCACGCGCTCGATACGCTCGTGCATTTCGCCGCCGAATCGCATGTCGACCGCTCGATCGCCGGGCCCGACGCTTTCATCGATACCAACGTCATCGGCACGCACGCGCTGCTGAAAGCCTGCCGCCGGGTCTGGCTCGGGAAGAGTGCGCCGCCGTCGCATCGCTTCCACCACATCTCAACCGACGAGGTCTACGGCTCGCTCGGGCCCGCCGACCCTGCGTTCTTGGAAACGACCCCGTATGCCCCAAATTCCCCGTACGCAGCGAGTAAAGCCGCCTCCGATCATCTGGTGCGCGCCTATGCGCACACCTACGGTCTGCGCACCACCACCAGCAACTGCTCAAACAACTACGGTCCCTATCAGTTTCCCGAAAAGCTGATACCGCTCATGATCGTCAACCTGCTTGCGGGCAAGGCACTGCCAGTCTACGGCGATGGGCTGAATATGCGCGACTGGCTGTACGTCGAGGACCATTGCCTGGCAATCGAGCGCGTGCTGCAGGCCGGGCGGATCGGTGAGACCTACAACATCGGCGCGGGCACACAACTGACAAACATTGAGCTCGTACGGCGCCTGTGCGCGATTGCGGATGAGGCTTTCGCAATGGACCCTTCGATGCGGGAGCGGTTTCCCGACTGCCCCGCCGCATCCGCACGGGAGTGCGTGTCGCTTCTGACCTACGTGACCGACCGCCTGGGACACGATCGGCGCTACGCCATCGATGCCGGCAAAATAGAGCGCGAGCTGTCGGTCAGCGCGGCGACCGATTTTAACGCGGGATTGCGCAAGACCTTTCGCTGGTATCTGGATCAGGAAGCCTGGTGGCGCGCGCTGCAGAATGATGCCGGCCGCGCGTCGCCTTAAGCAAAAGCGCTGAACCAGCGATCGAGTACCAAGAGAGACCAGGCGCGGCGAAAGTCGCTCGACACCGGCCCGCGCAGCACGCCGCGATCGATGAGTCGCGCCACCGCAGCCTGCCACAGTTGCGGATGGCGTCCGATCCAGCGGTGCGTCGGCAGTCCAAAGCCGCTCTTGGCCCGATCAAGATGGCCCGGCGGCAGGCGCGGGCGCATGAGCTCGCGCACCAGGAGCTTGCCGCGCCCGGCGTTTTGATCCACCAGGAGGTGCGGGTCGACGCTCAGCATGAACTCCACGAGCCTGTGATCCAGCAGCGGCGGACGCACTTCGAGCGAGTGCGCCATGCTGGTGCGATCGACCTTCACGAGCAGGCCCTCCGGAAGATTGGTGTTCAAATCAAGCCAGCGCAGCTGCACGAGCGGATCGAGAGACTCGCGCCAGAACTTTCGATAAAACCACTCGTAATCGTAGTCATTCTCAAGCCACGCCGGCTGCAGCAGCGCATCCACCTGCCGGCCGGTCAAGCCGCCCAAAGCCGCCGAAAATCCGGACAAACCGGTGAGGGCATGGCGCTGCATGGACTGCCCGAAGCGCGACAGCGAGGGCAGCCACGCGGCGAGCGTGCGATTGATGCGCGTCGAGCGCGCGCCAATCGCCGACCAGTAGCGCGGATAGCCGCAGAACACCTCATCGCCGCCCTCGCCGCTCAAGGCCACGGTCACATCGCGGCGCGCGCAGCCGGCGATCAGATAGTTTGACCAGGCGGCGCTATCGCCAAAGGGCTCATCAAAGAGCCGCGGGATCGCGCCTAAGGCAGCATCCAGATCGGCGCTGCTCGTCGTGAGTGCGGTGTGGCGGGTGCCAAGATGCTCCGCCACCGCTTGTGCCGCCTGTGCCTCGGAGCGCTCCTCCGCCTCGAATCCCAGCGTAAATGTCCTGGGACTGCCCAGGTAATACGCCGTCAGCGCCGAATCCATGCCGGCGCTCAGAAAGACTCCGACGGGTACGTCGCTCAACGTATGTTCTGGAACCACCACCCGCAAGAGCGCGTCGAGCTCCATGAGAGCGGCCTCGCGATCGCGGACTTCAATCTCGATCGATGGCGCCCAGTAGCGCTCAATTTTGAGTTCGCCGTCCTGCCAGCTCAACGAATGTCCGGCGGGAAGCTTCGCGATGCCCTGGTAAATCGTCTTGGGCGCGGGGATGTAGCCGTGAAAGAGAAAGTCGCGCACCGCGCTCTTGTCGATGGGCGGCGTGCCGAGCACCAGGAGCGCCTTCAGTTCCGACGCGAACGCGATGCCATCGGCAAGCAGGCGATAGTAGAAAGGTTTGATGCCGAGCCGATCGCGCGCGGCAAACAAGTGCCGCCGTTCGCTGTCCCAGACCGCGAACGCAAACATGCCGACGAGTTCGCGCAAGGCCTTGCTGCCGTCCTTCGCCAACAGCTGCAGCAGAACCTCCGTGTCGCAATTGGAGTGGAAGGGTCCGGGCAGACGCGCTCGCAGCGCCTGGAAATTGTAGAGCTCGCCGTTATAGACGAGGACGTGCGAGCCGAACTGCATCGGCTGTGCGCCTGCGATCGACACATCGAGGATGGCAAGCCTGCGATGCGCAAGCGCCACTCCCGCGCCGAGCCAGTTGCCTTCGCCGTCCGGCCCACGGTGCGCGAGCCGGTCCGCCATGGCCTGCGCCACTTCGGCCGTCGCCCCCCGCCCGATGATTCCGGCAATACCGCACATGCGGCAAGCCTACCGGATCCCCGCTATATTCGCGCCCGGAGCACGGCTTAATCATGCGCACCTTTTTCTGGTTTTTGGGATTGCTCGTGGCAGGTTTTGCCGCCATGGCGCTCCTCGCCTATCCCGCCTGGCTCGTGTTGCATCCGCATTTCGATTTCCCGTTTCATCGCATCGCAAGCCGCGTCGGCATGCTGGCGCTGCTCATCGGCTTTGTGAGCATCGCACGCCACCTGGGCCTTGCCGACCGCGTGAGCCTGGGCTACGGGATTCCCCGCCGGGCCTTCATGCGCGAGTTGCTGTTCGCGCTTGCGCTCGGAGTCGGCCTCATGCTGCTCGTGGTCGCCGTCATGCTCGGCCTCGGCTTGAGGATCTGGCTGCCGGGCTTCAACTTTAGTGCCGCGACGCTTGCGCACCTTGCGCTGCAGACGCTCGCCAGCGCCCTCGTCGTGGCGTTCATCGAGGAGACCTTCCTGCGCGGCGCAATGTTCAGCGGCATTGCGCGCGAATCGGGCGTCGTAAGCGCGATTCTCCTAACCGCAATCGTGTATGCGGCGACGCACTTCTTCGCGCGCTACCACATTCCGGCCGAACTCGTCCGCCCCACAAGCGGGGTCGCCATGGTTGCGGGGACGTTGCAGGCGTTCGCAGATCCGCTCGCGATTGCCGACGCGTTTGCCGCGCTCTTTGCGGTCGGCGCACTGCTTGCCGCGATCCGCGCGGCGACCGGCCACATCGCCGCGTGCATCGGCCTGCACGCCGGCTGGGTGTGGATCATCCTGTTTGTGCGCGAGACGACAGCGCCTGATATGACGCGGTCGATGAGCTTTCTTTTGAGCAGTTTCGATGGCTTTGTTGGCTGGCTCGTGTTTCTGTGGACGATCGTAATCGCCTTGCCGCTGTATCGCTTCTACGTCCGACGGAGCCGATTACTCGCCGCGCTGGATCAGCGGACTTAAACGCGCAAGACGCGCCACAGGATCGTCGAGCTCGAGACAAAACTGCTTGTCCGACAGACTGAGCGGCAGAATCTCCGCCAGGCGGCAGCCGACCCAGGCACTGTCACCGAAGCGCTTATCGACCGCCTGGTAGAAGTCGCCGAGCTCCGGCAACACCTTGCTCAAGAGCTCGCCCAGATGCTGGTATTCAATCGGCAGTTCGATCTCCTCCTCCGGATCGAGCCAGTCCACCTCGGCGAGGTTGAGTCCGTCGGGCTGCACACGGCGGCTCAGCACGCGAAATTTGCGTAGTCCCAAACAGGTGACGCCCAGGAGACCGTCGGGAAGCGGATAGAAGTCGGCAATCCGGGCGCTCGTGCCGATCTCGGCAGTGGCGCAAACCCCGCCGCTCTCCGTGCCAGTGCCGATCAGCACGACACCGAAGGCGGACTGCTCGCGCAGACTTTTGCGCACCATGTCGATGTAGCGCGGCTCGAAGATCCGCAGCGGCAGCGGTCCGCCGGGAAACAGCACCGTGTTGAGCGGGAAAAGCGCGATCTCATGCCCCGCCGGCACCGGCTCATCCCTGCGTCACGGGCGCGAAGCGCGCCTTGAGGGCGGTGAGTAAGCGCCCATGCAGGCCGCCGAAGCTGCCGTTGCTCATGATGAGCACGTGATCCCCCGGGACGAGTGAGCGCGCAAGATCCGCACTCAACGCATCGAGGTCGCCGCGCGTGTGACCGCGCTTGCCGATCGAGCGCATCACCTCCTCGACGTCCCAGCCCAGATCCGGTGGCGCGTAGAACCACACCTCATCGGCCGCGGCGAATGCGGGCCCGAGGGTGTCGCGATGCACGCCGGCGCGCATCGTATTGGAACGCGGCTCGAGAACGGCAACGATGCGCGCGCCCTTGACGCGTGCGCGCAAGCCTGCAAGCGTCGTCTCGATCGCGGTGGGATGGTGGGCAAAGTCGTCATAGACGACGATGCCGCCGACCTCGCCGCGCACCTGCATGCGCCGCGCGACCCCTTCAAAAGAGCCCAGCGCCTGGATGCCCTGCGCGACCGGCACGCCGGCATGGTGCGCGGCGGCGAGCGCGGCGAGCGCGTTGTCGACGTTGTGTGCTCCGATGAGCGACCAGCGCACCACACCGTGCAGCTTCGCGCCCTCGAGCACTTCAAATGACGAACCGTCGCTGACACCGGCCACGGCACGACTCGTCCACAGCGCCCCGACGCTTGATGCGTGACCCGAGAAGCCTTCGCATGGCGTCCAGCAGCCCATGGCGAGCGTGTGGCGCAGACGCGCGTCCGCGGCATTCCAGACGATGCGTCCCGTGCCCGGCACGGTGCGGATCAGGTGATGAAACTGGCGCTCGATCGCCGCGACGTCGTCGTAGATGTCGGCGTGGTCAAACTCGAGATTGTTGAGGATCAGCGTGCGCGGCCGGTAATGGACGAATTTGGCGCGCTTGTCGAAAAAAGCCGTGTCGTACTCATCCGCCTCGATGACGAAGAACGGCGCCTCGCCCAGGCGCGCGCTCGTTTGAAAGTTGGCCGGCACCCCGCCAATCAAAAATCCCGGCTTAAGGCCCGCATACTCGAGAATCCAGGCGAGGAGCGATGCGGTCGTGGTCTTGCCATGGGTGCCCGCAACGCCCAGCACCCAACGCCCCCTCAAGACCTCGCGCGCGAGCCACTCGGGGCCTGAACTCTGGCTGATGTCGCTTTCCAGCAGCGCCTCGATCACCGGCTGACCGCGCGTCATGACGTTGCCGACCAGTACGACGTCCGGACGCGGAGTCAGCTGCGATGCCTCGAACCCCTCGGTGAGCTCGATGCCGAGCGCCTGCAACTGCGTGCTCATCGGCGGATAGACATTGCGATCCGAGCCGGTCACACGATGGCCCGCGGCCTTGGCGAGCGCCGCGACGCCGCCCATGAAAGTGCCCGATATTCCGAGTATGTGCACGTGCATAGAGAACTCTTCAGCCCTTGCCGGAGAATAGATAGATGAGCAGAAACTGTTCTCCCAGGTTCTGCAGAATCACAAGCGCAACACAGGCGGGCATCGCCCATTCGAGGGCCGACTTCAAAATGCGCGCATTCGCAGCCACCATCCACACGACGATGGCAAGCCCCACGACGGCGATCGGAAACTGCCAGGTCTCGTCATCGGAGAACTGGCGAATAAGCCATATCGCGACGATGAATAGCGGCGACAGCACGGCCTGATAGCCGAAGACGGCGGTGGTCGTCTGCACGAAGCGCTCGGGTCGGCGCAGGATCTTCAGGAGGAGCGCGTACCAGGCGAACGTGAACGCCACAACGACGATCGACTGCATAAGCCAGGGTCCGGCAATCGGCGGCAGCGCGGCGCTCACGAGAAAGTTGACGATGAAGTTGGCCGCGACCGTCAGCGCCAGCAGCACGGCGGAGTTGGGCAGGTCCTGCGGACCCTTGCGCATGAGCGCGATTTGAACGAATAGACGGACCAGCTCCTTCATGTCGGTCGGTCCGCGAGGTATCTTCCGGTAAGATTAACGATTCCCTGATTGTACAGATCATCGTCGAACGCGTTGCAGCCCGTCATCACCACCATCGAGGAGCTCACCGAGCTTGCCACACGCCTGGCGGCGGCGGATGCCTTCGCCGTCGACACCGAGTTTCTGCGCGAGCGCACCTATCGGGCGGAGCTGTGCCTGATCCAGGTTGCAACCCGCGAGCACGCCGCCTGCGTGGACCCGCTTCTATTGAGCGATCTTGCCGCCCTTGCGCGGCCGCTCACGATGGCCCGGCCCGTGAAAGTCATGCATGCGTGCCGGCAGGATCTTGAAGTGCTGTATCCGGTCGCAGGCCTCGTCGGACCGGTTTTCGATACGCAGATCGCAGCCGCGCTCACGGGCGCGCCCGCTCAGGTCGGCTACGCCGACCTCGTGCGACGGCTTCTGGGGACTGACCTATCGAAGGCACACACGCGCACGGACTGGTCGCGGCGGCCATTGTCCTCCCAGCAAATCGAATACGCGCTCGATGATGTGCGTTATCTGCTGCCGCTCAAGGCGCATCTTGAGGCACAGATCGACGAACTCGGCCGCAGCGCCTGGCTCGCAGAGGAGCTCGCGGCACTCGGCAGTACCGACAATTTTACCGTCGAACCCACACAGGCATGGCAGCGCGTGAAGGGCCTGCAGGGTCTTGATGCGGCGCGCCTGCGTCTTCTTAAAGGGCTCGCCGCGTGGCGCGAGCGCCGCGCCGCGGAGCGAAATCGGCCGCGCGGCTGGATACTGGAGGAAAGCGTGATGCGCGAACTCATCGTGCGAGTGCCGCGCAGCATGGAGGATCTTGCAGGCATCGCCGATCTGCCCGCCGGTGTCATGAAGCACTCGGGCGATGACATCCTTGAGTGCGTACGCGCAGCAGAAATTCCCGACCCGCCGCCGCAGCTTGATCCGCGGGTGCGACCGGATCCTGCAAAAACGGCACTCGTTCGCAAGCTTGCCGATCTCAACAACACCATTGCGGCGGAACTTGCGATGAGCCCGGAAGTTTTAACGACACGGCGCGAGCTTGAGCAACTCGCAGGCGGGCGTCGTGACGTGCCGGTGCTGCATGGCTGGCGGCGCAGCATAGTCGGGGAGCGTTTGGTTGCCGGTTTGTAATCAAATGCGCGCTTGGAGCGGCCCGCTCAAGCGCGCAAGTGTTAAAATAGATGGTGGACGATAAAAGCAGCGATCCGGGTGATCTGCTCGAGAACGAGCGCGCCGCGCGCGTCGAGGCCGAGCGCGCGAGCCATTTGAAGGACGAGTTCCTGGCAACGCTCGGGCACGAGCTGCGTAATCCGCTGAACGCGATTCTCGGCTGGGCGCGGCTGCTCGAACTCGGTCGTCTCGCTCCGGACGAGGCACGCGGCGGCGCACAAACCATTGTTCGCAATGTTCGCGCGCTCTCGCATATCGTCAACGATGTGCTCGATTTAAGTAACATGGTGAGCGGCAAGACGCGCATCGATCCGGAGGAGACGGATGTCTGCGAGGTCATCGAAGCGGCGCTCGAAACTCTGCAGGCGACCATCCAGGGCAAGTCCATCGATCTGCACAAGCACCTGGGGACGCAGGCTTGCCTGGTATTTGGCGATCCGCACCGGCTGCAGCAGATTATGTGGAATCTTCTCAGCAATGCGGTGAAGTTCACGCCGCGCCGGGGACGCGTGAGCGTGAAGCTGGAGTGCTGCGGCAACAGCGCGCGCATCGCCGTGAGCGACACGGGCGAGGGCATTCCGCAGGATTTTCTGCCGTTCGTTTTCGATCGCTTCCGCCAGACGCAGACGCTGAAAAGTAAATCAAACCGCGGCCTGGGCTTAGGTCTTGCGATCGTCAAACAATTGGTCGAGCTGCACGGTGGCAGCGTAGCCGTCGAGAGCGCAGGCGAAGGTCAGGGGGCAACCTTCACCGTCGTGCTGCCGCGTCTGGCACCGCGCGAGGAGCCCGCCGCGCTGCCGCCCGGGCCCTCAGGCACGCTCGCCGCCAACTGATCCGGCAGATACCCGATGCGCGCGCTAGCGCGGATGCTTGGACGCGCTCCGCTTGCGCGCGGTCGGCGCGGTCGAGGCCACTTCGGGGGGGCGATGATGACGCGCCGGCACGGGCGGCTTGTTCAGCCCCAGCACCTCATCCAGTCGCGCGGAAACTTCCGCGACGCTGCCTTCGGCCAGGATCGATCGCAGCAAGCCCTTGGCGCGGTAGAAGGCGACAAGCGGCTGGGTCTTCTCTTGGTACACCTTCAGCCGCTCGCTGACCGTCGCCTCGTTGTCGTCCGGACGCTGGAAGAGCCGGTGCGGGCCGCCCTGTTTCGGACAGGGAGCATCGGCTGCTCCGCCGCCTCCTGAGGTCATCACATTGAACACCCGGCCGCAGTCCTGGCAGGTGCGTCGCCCCGAAATCCGCCGCACGAGTTCCGGCTGATCGACCTCCATGAGCACCACCGCATCAAGCGGCTGGCGCAGCTTCGCGAGCATCGCTTCAAGTGCGGTCGCCTGTTCGATGTTGCGCGGAAAGCCATCGAGCACGAAGCCCTGGCGCACATCGGCAGCCTTCAATCGCTCCGCGATGATGCCCAGCACGATTTCATCCTCCACGAGGCGGCCCGAATCCATGGTCGCTTTCGCCCGCTTTCCAAGCGCGCTGCCACTTGCGACGGCGGCGCGCAGCAGGTCGCCGGTGGAGACCTGCGGCATGTCCCGCTCCTGGGCCAGCCGCTGAGCCTGGGTTCCTTTGCCGGATCCCGGCGCACCCAACAGGACGATTCGCATGATTGATGACACTGGCCATGTGGCAAGGGAAGCATCACGTTACCGGCGCCTTCCGGCGCGGTCAAACCAGCCCTCCCCGACGGTGCCGCGGGCGCACCGGCTGCGCTATTCTTCGCGTTATGAAAAAACCCATTAAGAAGAATGCCTTCTATGCCCAGTCGGGCGGCGTATCAGCCGTAATTAATGCCTCCGCCTGCGGCGTCATCGAGACCGCCCGACGCCACTCGCGGCACATCGGAAAGCTCTACGCCGGGCGCGATGGCATCATCGGCGCGCTCACCGAGGACCTCATCGATGTGAGCCGCGAGAGCCCGGCCACCATACGGGCTTTGAAGCACACCCCTGCCGGCGCCTTTGGATCGGCGCGCTTCAAGCTGAAGGGGCTCGATCAGAACCGTGCCGAGTATGAGCGGCTGATCGAGGTGTTCCGCGCCCACGACATCGGCTATTTCTTCTACAACGGCGGCAATGACTCGATGGACACCGCGCTCAAGGTGTCGCAGATCGGCCAGACGCTCGGCTACCCCATCACTTGCGTCGGCGTGCCGAAGACGGTCGACAACGACCTGCCGCACACCGATTGCTGCCCCGGATTCGGCTCGGTCGCGAAATACATCGCCGTATCGACACTCGAGGCGGGGCTGGATGTCGCCTCTATGGCGCGCACGTCGACCAAGGTTTTCGTGCTCGAGGTCATGGGCCGGCATGCCGGCTGGATCGCCGCCGCGGGAGGTCTTGCGGGCAGAAAGCCCGACGAGCCGCCGCACATCATTCTGTTTCCGGAAATCCCGTTCGTCGCCACGGCGTTTCTCGAGCGCGTCAGGGAGTGTGTCGTCAAGTATGGCTATTGCGTCGTCGTCGTGTCGGAGGGTGCCGCCGATGCGAATGGGAAATTCGTGGCCGATGCAGGCACCAAGGATGCTTTCGGCCACACCCAGCTGGGCGGGGTTGCGCCCGTGATTGCGAACATGATCCGCGAGGCGCATGGCTACAAGTACCACTGGGCGGTCGCCGATTACCTGCAAAGGGCCGCCCGGCATGTCGCCTCCCGCGTCGATGTCGAGCAGGCGTACGCAGTCGGCAAAGCGGCGGTGGAGCTTGCGATCAAGGGCGTGAACGCGGTGATGCCGACCATCGTGCGGCGCTCCTCGCGCCCGTACAGATGGACGATCGGGCACGTGCCGCTCGACCAGGTCGCGAACCAGGAGAAGAAGCTGCCGCGGGATTTCATAAGCCCTGACGGCTTTGGCATCACGGCCGCCTGCCGGCGCTATCTTGAGCCGCTCATCGGCGGTGAGGCGCCACCGCCCTACCGGAATGGGCTGCCGCAATACATTCGCATCAGGGGCGTCGCCGTGCGGCGCAGGCTCAAGACTGAATTCAAAGTCTAAACGGCCCCTGCCGCAGGCGCCACGGTGCCCTGTGTTATAGTGCGCCGCCCCGGTGGCGACCGGACGAGGCGTTAACAAATGGCCCGGGCTCGCCGAAAGAACACCAACTAAATGATTTTTTTGGAGGATTGCTGATGGATCCCACGACATGGCTGTGGCTCGCAATCGGAGCCGGCCTGCTCGCCGTGCTGTACGGAATCGTCTCGACGCTGTCGATCCTGCGCCTGCCCGCGGGCAATGCGCGCATGCAGGAAATTGCGGCCGCCATCCAGGCGGGCGCCAAGGCTTACCTCAACCGCCAGTATTCGACGATTTTCGTCGTCGGCGTGGTGCTGTTTGTGCTGATCGGGTTCGCCCTGCACAGCTGGCCGACCGCGGGCGGCTTTGCAGTCGGCGCGATCCTCTCAGGCCTCACCGGCTATATCGGCATGAACATCTCGGTGCGCGCCAATGTGCGCACGGCGCAGGCGGCGCATACGAGTTTGAATGCCGCGCTCAACGTGGCATTTCGCGGCGGCGCGGTCACTGGCATGCTGGTCGTGGGCCTGGGACTGATCGGGGTTGCGGGCTATTTCACCCTGCTGCGCTCCTCGATCGGTGATGCGGCGGCGCTGCATGCGCTCGTCGGTCTCGCCTTCGGTGGCTCGCTGATTTCAATTTTCGCGCGCTTGGGCGGCGGCATCTTCACCAAGGGCGCCGATGTCGGCGCCGATCTGGTCGGCAAGGTCGAGGCGGGCATTCCGGAGGATGACCCGCGCAACCCCGCGGTGATCGCCGACAACGTCGGCGACAACGTCGGTGACTGCGCCGGCATGGCGGCGGATTTGTTTGAGACCTATGCAGTCACGCTCATCGCGACCATGTTGCTCGGGGGTCTGCTGTTCGCCAACCAGGGCGCGGATGCCGCGCTTGCTTCCATCATCTATCCGCTCGCGCTCGGCGCGGCTTCCATCGTGTCCTCGATCATCGGCACGTTTTTCGTCTCGACTCGCGATGGCGGGAAGATCATGAACGCGCTCTACAAGGGTGTGATTGTCTCCGGGGTCGTCTCCGCGGTGCTCTTCTATTTCATCACGCAGAGGCTCATGCCCACTCAGGCGTCGGCTCTGTTTGGCTGTGCGCTCATTGGCCTTGCCCTCACCGCCGCGCTCATGATGATAACGGAGTACTACACCGCAACTGAGTACTCACCGGTGCGCGGGATTGCCTCCGCTTCGCAGACCGGTCACGCCACAAACATCATTGCCGGCCTCGGCATTTCCATGAAGTCGACTGCCCTGCCGGTGATCGCCGTATGCATCGCGATCTGGGGCTCCTATCAGCTGGGCGAAACCCATGACATCGGCCTGTACGGCATTGCGATCGCAGCGACCGCAATGCTGTCCCTGACCGGCATGATCGTGGCTCTGGATGCCTACGGACCCATTACCGACAACGCCGGCGGGATTGCTGAGATGGCAGGCTTGCCGAAGCAGGTGCGCGACATCACCGATCCGCTCGATGCCGTGGGCAACACGACGAAGGCGGTGACGAAGGGCTACGCGATTGGCTCGGCGGCGCTCGCCGCCCTCGTGCTGTTCGCCGACTACACGCACAACCTGCAGGCCGCGGGCAAGCTCGTGGATTTCTCGCTGTCCGATCCTGCGGTGATCATTGGGCTCTTCATCGGTGGTCTGGTCCCCTATCTCTTTGGCGCCATGGCGATGGAGGCGGTCGGCCGCGCCGCGGGCTCCGTGGTCATCGAGGTGCGGCGCCAGTTCCGCGAGATCAAGGGCATCATGGATGGCACCGGCAAACCTGATTATTCGCGGGCGGTCGACCTTCTCACGCGCGCGGCGATTCGCGAGATGATCATGCCCTCCCTGCTGCCGATTCTCGTACCGATCGTTCTCGTTTTTGTGCTGAACGCGGTGATGGGACCGGGCGCGGGCGTCAAAGCCTTAGGGGGACTCCTGATCGGCACGATCGTTACCGGATTTTTCGTCGCGATATCGATGACGACCGGCGGCGGCGCCTGGGACAACGCGAAAAAATATATTGAGGAAGGCCACTTTGGCGGCAAGGGCTCGGAGGCGCACAAGGCGGCCGTCACTGGCGATACGGTCGGCGATCCCTATAAGGACACCGCCGGCCCCGCCATCAATCCGCTGATCAAGATCATCAATATCGTCGCGCTGTTGCTGGTGCCGCTGCTCTAGACGGAAGCTGCGCCTATCCTGTGTGGGCCGACCGTCTGAATGCTAGGCGCGCCCGGCGCGCGTCTCGGTCAATACTGCGCTCACCAGCGTATTGAGTCGCTGACAATACTCCGCAACCGGCGCATCGGCCGCCGCCTGTTTATTGCTGAGCGCCGAGCTGATTTCGGTGAGCCGCCGCTCGATCCGATCATCGACCGTCATGGTGTGAGTCAGAAGGGCGCTGACACAGGAGGTGATTTCTGCGTCCAGCGCGCGCGCGTCGGTGCCGGCGATCTCGACGCCTGTCAGTTCGTGAGGGCAACCAGCGGCCATATGCTGGCGCCACAGACGCGCAAGATCCATAGGTACCCTTGGTGGCCTTTATTATCGTTTTTCGGGGTGCCCTTCTTACCACGCTGGGCGGCGATCTGCACTGTCGCGATATACTGCGAATGCGCCCCGATCCTGCGGCCAATCTGAGGGATATAAGCCGCAATCCGCCACGGGCCGCTGCGTCACCGGTATTAAGTCGCTGATTGTGCGGGTTCTTTGGTCATGGCACATGTGTTGCTTCTTGGACTCACCCGCCGTCGTGCGCACCCGGCTAGCAAAAACAGCCCTGATCATTCTTAAGGAGCCTGCGATGAATTCGAAGACTGTCATGCTCGCGGCAGCGGTCGGCAGCCTGATTGCCCTGCGGGTGCCGGCGCTGCTGGCAGCCGACGACCCTGCTACCGAAAGGTGCTATGGCATCGCTAAAGCCGGCAAAAACGACTGTGCCGGTCCGGGACACGTGTGCGGGGGGCTCTCCAAGAAGGATGCCGATCCCGACGAGTATTTGAATGTGCCCAAGGGCACCTGCGAGCGCATCGTCGGAGGCATCCTCAAAACCGTAACTCCCGATGCATGAAGACGCCCACGCAGCTATCCGGCATCGGCTTGCGCGCGCAGCATCACGCCGAGCTTCTAGAGCGGCGGCCGCCTCTGGGTTGGCTGGAAGTTCATAGCGAAAACCACTTTGCTCGCGGCGGGGTGCAACGCAAGGTTCTGGATGAGGTACGCAGCCTTTATCCGTTGAGCCTGCATGGCGTGGGGCTGTCGCTCGGCTCAACAGATCCTCTTGATGAGCTGCACCTGAACGCGCTTAAGCGCCTCGTGCGCGACTTCGAGCCCTTCCTCGTCTCCGAGCATGTCTCATGGGGATCGGTCGATGGCCGCTTCGTGAATGATCTGCTGCCGCTGCCGTATACCGAGGAAGCCTTGCGCCACACCGCGCATCGGGTGCGTGCCGTGCAGAATGTGCTCGGCCGCCAGATCCTGATGGAAAACGTTTCAAGCTACCTGCAGTTCTCAGGCGCGCAACTGACGGAATGGGAGTTCCTGGCCGCGCTCGTGGCGGAGTCGGGCTGCGCGATCCTGCTCGATGTCAACAATGTCTACGTCAATGCGATGAATCATGGGTTTGACCCGCAGGTCTATCTCAACTTCATTCCGTCATCGGCGGTGCGCGAGATCCACCTCGCCGGCCACAGTGCGACTCGCATTGGCACGCGCGAGGTGCTGATAGATACCCATGGAACAGCCGTGTGCGCGGCTGTCTGGGATCTCTATGGGGCGGCGCTCAATCGATTTGGCCCCGTTCCCACGCTCATTGAATGGGATACGGATCTACCGTCCATTGATGTGCTGATCGCCGAAGCCCAAAAGATTGACCGTCATCGGGAGGTGCGCTGTGCCGACGCTGCATGATCTGCAGCGGCGCTTCGTCGCGGCACTCTATGATCCGGCGCTCGGCGCTCTCGGCGCCGACGTCCGCGACGATGGCATCGACAGCGGCCTCAGGCTCGGCATCTACCGGAATCATCTGCGCGCAAGCTTCCTTAAGGCCCTCGCGCTCGAATACCCGGTCATCGAGCGCCTCGTGGGCAGCGAATATTTCCGCAGGCTGGCACTTGATTTCCAGGCTGCGCACCCCTCGCGCACTGGCAACCGGCAGCACATCGGCGCCCCCTTTGCCGGCTTCCTGCGGCAGCGATTCGGCGCCGGTCGTTACGAGTATTTCGCCGACGTTGCGCGCCTTGAATGGGCCTATCAGGAAGCACAGACCGCCGCCGATGCACCCGCCTTCGATCCCGGTGCACTGCGCGGCATCGCGGCCGCCGACTACGCGCGGCTGCACTTTGAAATTCATCCCGCATGCCGCCTCGTTGACTCGCCCTACCCGGTGCTCAATATTTGGCGCGCCAATCAGCCGGGCGACGACAGCGGCGCGGCCATCGATCTTGCAAGTGGGGCTGCCCGGGTGCTCGTCCATCGCAGTGGCCAAACTGTCGGATTTCAGGTCCTAAGCTCTTCTGAGTACTCACTCCTCGCGGCACTCGCGCGGGGAGTGAACTTGGGAGCCGCAGTGGATGAGGCGCACCGAACCGATGCAGCGTTTGACTTAGGGCAGGCGTTGCGTCGGTTGGTAGAGCTGGGTGCACTCAGCCGGCTGACGATATAAGCGGCGCGACCGCCTGCGCGCCCACTGATGTTACATTTGACGCTCGCGGGGTTGCGGGGAGAGCGCTTTGGATCAACTGATCTTACCGCGGGCGGACTTCGTCGATCTGGGCAGCGCGCTCGCGCTCGAGTGGCTGGTGACCAATGGGATCGGCGGGTTTGCCTGCGGCACGGTTGCACAGGCCAATACCCGCCGCTATCACGGCATGTTGGTAGCGGCGCTGCGCCCGCCCGTCGAGCGCACCGTCATGGTCGCCAAGCTTGATGCGAGCGTGCTTTACGGTGAGAGCCGATTCGAGCTTGCCTGCAACGAGTACGCCGACGGCACCATTGCGCCGCAGGGCTTCGCGCATCTGAGTGCATTTCATCTGGAGGACGGCATACCCGTCTGGACGTACGCGCTCGGTGATGCCCGACTCGAAGAGCGCATCTGGATGGCGCATGGCCGCAACACCACCTACATAAGCTTCACGTTGCGGCGCGCGTCGCAGGCGCTTGATCTTACACTCATGCCGCTGTGCACCTATCGCGACTATCACGGTCTTACGCAAGGTGGCGCGGCTTTGGTTGTTGCTCCCGCGGCGCGCGGCTGCCGCATCACGGCGCCAAACGGTGCGCGACCTTATACCCTCATCATTGATCGCGGCGCATTCGCAACGGGCAGTGACTGGTACTGGCACTTCCGCCATCGCGTCGAGGCCGAGCGCGGCCTTGATTCGCTTGAAGATCTGTTTCGTCCCGGAACGTTTCATACGCGCCTCGCGGCAGGTGAGACGATCACCTGGACTGCGACCGCTGAAAGCGAGGCGCCGGCGCCCGCGAAAGCTGCGCTCACGCGGGAAGTGAAGCGCCGGCAGGCACGCGTCACGGACGCGCCCGCGACCGCGCCTCGATGGATCAGACAGCTTGCGCTCGCCGCCGACCAGTTTGTCGTCGCGCGCCTGGCGGCGGATGGCAAAACCGCGGGCACCACAATCATTGCAGGCTACCCGTGGTTCAGCGACTGGGGACGCGACACGATGATCGCGCTTCCGGGCCTCGCGCTTGCGACCAATCGCATTGCTGAGGCGGCCTCAATCTTGCGCACCTACGCGGGCTACGCGAGTGAGGGCATGCTGCCCAACCGCTTTCCCGATGAGGGGGAAGCGCCCGAGTACAATACCGTCGACGCGGCGTTGTGGTACTTCCAGGCGCTCGCCGCCTACCTCGAAGCGAGCGGCGATCAGAAGCTTCTTCGCGATCTTTTCCCAACGCTGCGCGACATCATCGAGTGGCATCGTCGCGGAACTCGTTTTGGAATCGCGGCCGACCCGAGCGATGGCCTCCTGCACGCCGGCGTGCCTGGCGTGCAGCTCACCTGGATGGATGCGAAGGTCGGCGATCACGTGATCACGCCACGCATCGGCAAGCCCGTGGAGATCAACGCACTGTGGCACTGTGCGCTTGCGCTGATGGCGAAGTGGGCGCGCGCGCTCCGCGAGGAGGCTGTGGCGCAGGACTACGAGGGCGCGTCGGCACAAGTCGCGCACGGCTTTGCCGCTTCTTTCTGGTGCGAAGCGCGCGGCTATCTCTACGACGTCATCGACGGTCCGGACGCGCCGCTCGATGCGCATGGCCGGCACGTGGATGCGAGCCTGCGGCCCAACCAGATATTTGCCGTGTCATTAGGAGCAGAGCTTTTGGACGCCGACCGGGCGCGCGCCGTGGTGCAGACCTGCGGACGCGAGTTATTGACGCCGGTCGGCCTGCGCAGCCTCGCGCCTGGCGACCCTCAATATCGGGGCGTCTACCAGGGCGCACCGGCCGAACGCGACGCCGCCTACCATCAGGGAACCGTGTGGGCGTGGCTTCTCGGGCCCTTTGCGCTCGCCCATTACCGTGTCTATCGGAACGCCGCCGCAGCTTTGAGTCTCCTCGAAGGGCTTGCGCCGCACCTGGGCGAAGGCTGCCTCGGAACCGTCAGTGAGATCTTTGACGGCGATGCGCCGCACGTACCGCGCGGCTGTTTTGCGCAGGCCTGGAGCGTCTCGCAGACGCTGTTTGCCTGGCACAGTCTCACACGCCGTGCCGCACAGCCGGGTAGAACGTGAAAACAGCGACCGCCGGGCACGTACACCTCGAACGATTCAGGGTGGCAGAAACGAGGCTTGTAACGAATCGCCTCATGTCCCGCTGCGCGCGCGACGAACGGACGGCGCAGCCGGGATCTCCTGCGTGAGTTTGCTGCGCGAAATTATTCGGTGGGCGGAAAATGTAAACTATGCGACGTCGCGAAGCGGCGTTATGCTGAAGGTGGAAAGCATCGCCGTATCAACCTCATCTGCGCCGGAGTGATCCGCGCGCCTATCAACATGCAAGCCCGAGAAACCGCCGCCTACAGCGAGCTCGTGAAGCTCCTATGACTGCCGAGAGCTATGATGCCATTGTGATCGGCACCGGGGCCGGCGGCGCGGCCTGCGCATATCGCCTGGTGAAAGGCGGGCTGAAAGTCCTGATGCTCGAAAAGGGCGACTACCTGCCGACCGACGGCAGCACTCTCGACACCAAGCGAGTCGTTGAAAAAGGCGAATTCCTAAGCCATGAACGCTGGGTTGACGGATACGGCCGGCCGGTCATTCCGCAGGAACATTTCAACGTCGGCGGAAAAACCAAGTGGTACGGCGCCGCGTTGCTGCGCCTGGCAGCGCGCGAATTCGAAACCGACGGGCCGTACGGCTGTACGGGCTGGCCGCTCGGTCTCGCCGATTTTGCACCCTACTACGCCGAGGCTGAAAAGCTTCTCGAAGTCCACAACTTCGTGTGTGAACCGGATCTTGCGCGGATTCTCAAGCGTGCGGCGTCTCGCAGCTCCGACTGGCGCTCAGAACCCATGCCGATGGGGCTTGCGAGCGACATCACCTCCGACCCCCTCGAGGCTACTCACTTTGACGGCTTCGCCTCCGCACGGGGCCTGAAGAACGACGCCGAGCATTCCTTCCTGTCGCCGCTCGCGGGCGCAGAGAATTTCCTGCTGCAGACCAATGCGGAGGTGACGACTCTTCTGAGCTCGGCGCGCACCCCCTTCACGCTGACAGGCGTACGCCTGGCAGACGGGCGCGAGTTCCGCGCGCCGCGGATTTTTCTGGCAGCCGGAGCGCTGCATTCACCGCGCTTACTGGTGAGATTTTCTTTCGCGGCCCGCGTCGGCACGTCCGTGCCGCCGCCTGAACTTGCGGGACGACATCTCAAGCTTCACCTGCTGACCGCCATGGTGTCCGTCGGCACGCGACGAGTGGAGGATGTGATTCGCAAAACCGTCATCCTGACGAATGAGCTTTATCCGCATTCGAGCGTGCAGCCGTTGGGCTTCGATGGCGAGGTCATCAGCACCCTGATCCCGAAACTTGTGCCGCGCTTCCTCGCCCGTGAAGTGGCATGCCGAGCCTACGGCTTTTTCCTGCAGACCGAGGATGCCTCCGATCCGAGAAATCGGGTGCTCGATGCGCGCGACGGCCGCGCCGGATTGCCGGTGCTCGACTATGACGAGCAGCGCATGCCACATGCGCTGCGCGAACATCGCGCCCTCACTCGCGCCTTCAAACGTGCGCTGCGCAAGGGGGGGCTCCTGAGCTTCACGCAACGCATCGGGCTCGCCGGCACCGCACACGCCTGCGGTACGCTCAGATGCGGACACAACGTGAGCGATTCGATGGTCGACACCGAAGGGCGCGTCCGCGGTACTCAGGGCCTGTACGTGGTCGATGGCAGCATCCTGCCGCGCATCGGCCGCATGAATCCGTCGCTCACGATCTATGCCTGGGGTCTGCGCGTGGGCGAGCTCGTCGCCAAGCAGTTCGGCCAGGAGCAAAGCGACTCAGCGCAGCGTTGAAATGCCGGGAAACGTCATTATCAATGGAGGGATCCGCAAGTTCCGTGGCCGCTTGCGCATCCACCCACGCAGCGCTCGCGCCGCAGCCTGATCGGGAGCTAGGATTAAGGTCGCAGCAGGCAATTGCCAGGAGTACACGCATGTCGTCAAACGAAGATAAAACCAAGGCCCCACCGGGCGTTGAAAAGCCGGACGCGCAATGGCAACGCGATCTTACGCCCGAGCAATACCGTGTGCTGCGCGGCCACGGCACCGAACGCGCCGGCACGAGCCCGCTCAACAGCGAACACCGCCCTGGCATGTTCTACTGCGCCGGCTGCGGTCAGCCACTGTTCAACTCGCAGACGAAATTCGACAGTGGGACCGGTTGGCCGAGCTTCTATCGACCGCTTGAGGGCGCGGTTGGAACTTCCAACGACGGCGCCTTCAGCATGCAGCGCACGGAAGTGCATTGCGCCAAATGCCAGGGTCATCTGGGGCACGTGTTTTCGGACGGGCCCCAGCCGACCGGCGAGCGCTATTGCATGAACGGCGCGGCGTTGAACTTCAAGCCCGTCGCGGACACGTCTGGCGGGAAGAAAAGCTGATACGCCCCTAAAGGTCGGCGTGCAAGGCGCGGCACCGGGCCCTTTGGTCGGGGCGGGTGGTTGTGTTGCCGAGATCCACGCCGCGGCTCCTGTTTGAGCGCTTCAAAGAAGCTGCGGCTGCTTTCTTTTTCATAAGTGTGCATTGCAGCAAGCCTGAGCTCGCGCTCACATCCGGATCCGACAGGCGCGAATCCTCTACTATGAGCGCGGTCGCGATGTGGCGCGATCGGACAGGGTCGTTTGAGCGTTGCCTGCCTGGGCGACAGGCATACCGTGCCCGAAACAAGAAAAATTCACTTCGCAGCGTAGAACAACGGGCATTCTGCCGCTTGACAGGGGAGCACGATGACGCAATTGATTTATCCGCGTGACCGGCTATTGACCGTTGTCACCCTGATCCTGGGATTGGCGATCTGGGGCGCCGTGCTAGTCGCCCTAGCGACCCTGAACCACGGGAAAGCGCTCGGTGGAGCGGCAGCACTTCTCGTGACTGCAGGCATAATCGGCCTCGTCGTTTATGTCTTCGCTCGTTCTGCCGCGATTGCTCACCTCAAAGGCAGCGGCGTCGAAGTATCTGCAGCGCAATTTTCCGACCTGTACGGTCAATTCACGCAGTGTTGTCAGAAGCTCTCGATCGGTAAGCAACCTGGCATTTACATTTTGAATGGCAACGGCGTTTTGAACGCCTATGCCACATGGTTTCTGGGACGCAGGTACGTCGTCCTGCTATCAAACGTCGTTGATGCCATGGAAGAGAACCCCAATGGCGCGCGCTTCTACATCGGCCACGAGCTTGCCCATGTCGCCAGGCATGATAATTGGGTCCTGTCGGTATTGAGATGGCCTGCGCTGCGGCTGCCGTTGCTGGGCGCAGCCTTCTCCCGTGCGCGGGAGAGCACCTGTGATCTCAATGGCCTCGCATGCAGTGAATCACGCGAGGGCGCGGCGCGCTCGCTCCTCGCCCTTGCGGCCGGAGCGACACGATGGAAGAAAGCATCCCTTGAAGCCACGCGTCAACAGCTGGCGCCAACAGGGGGATTCTGGATGTCGTTTCACGAACTGACCGCCAGTTACCCCTGGACCATCAAACGCGTCGTGCGGACGCTGGATGAGAATCCTGAAATACCCCGCCGCAATCCTTTTGCATATCTTTTGGCGCTGTTTGTGCCGTACGCCGGACGAGTGCCGGCCGGCTTTGGCGCTATCCTGTATTTCTATTTCATCGCTGTGCTTGCTGCGATCGCCATACCGGCCTATCAGAATTACACCATCAGAGCAACGCTCGCGGCTGCGGTCACTAACTCACAGCCCGTAAGAGACGCGCTCGGCGCTTACTACGTAGCCAACCAGAAAATCCCGACAAGCTTCGAGGCTGCCGGCGTCGACGCAGCTGGAGCGAAGGGCCTCGAATTGACCTTGAGTCCCAAGGGCATGGTTCTTACCGTCAAGGCCGCCCGCGGCACGCTCATATTCGTCCCAGCCAAAGACTCTCAAGGCAACGTGGTGTGGAGGTGCACGGGCGGACCAGGGGTTCAGCCCGCACAACTCCCGCCGTCCTGTAAGTAGCTCGCCAAAGACAGCGCGCAGCCGGATCCCCGCAACTAAGATCGCACCGGCAGGAACGCGGCACTGAATTGCACCGGTTCCAGGAGGGATGGCGGGCTCCGGCCGGCGTGCGGCAAATCGCGGTTATCTCGGCTGCCGCGAGTCGCCCCCGGCACAAGCGTTTATAGCTGCTTAAAAAATGCCGAATGAGCGGCGCTGACGGGAAGGATATCGGCGCACTGCTTTAGCCGGATCTCAAGCCGGCCGCGGAAGTCGCGATGCAGGGAGTGAATTGCATTGAGATTCACGACGATTCCGCGATGCACCTTGACGAACGTATTGGGATCGAGCTGCTCGAGGAGAGTCTTAAGAGCGGTCCCGATCAGATGCTTGCTGTCGGTCGTCACGACCGTGGTGTATTTTTCAGTGGAGCGGAAATAGCAGATCTCCTCGGTGGTTATGAGGCGAATCTCTTCACCGCGTACGACGCTGATCCATCTTAAGTAGCGCTGCGGGACCGGCAGCGAAGTCGACAGCAACTGGAGAAGCTGCGCAAGTTCCGCGGGCGGCCCCTGCAGGCGTTCCTTCAACCGATCGACCGCAACGGCCAGGCGCGCTTCGGAAATCGGCTTCACCAGATAGTCTACCGCGCCGTGTTCAAACGCTGCCACCGCGTGCTCATTGTGCGCGGTGATGAAGGCGACATGCGCGCGGCCGCTCGCGCGCCGCGCGACTTCAAGACCGCTCACTCCGGGCATTTGGATGTCGAGCATCAGGACCTGCGGCACGTAACGTTCGAGTGCCGCGAGCGCCTCGAAGCCGTTGTCGACCTCCGCGCAGATTTCAATCTCCGGCCACAGTTTCAGTAATGTCTCGCGCAGCTCCACGCGCAAAAGCGCCTCATCCTCTGCGATCAGAACTTTCGGGCGATTCATACGCGGGTCGCCAGTGTTACGGAGCGAAGATGTTCGATGAACTCCGCGAGTTTGGCGTCCGCTACGGCGCGGTCTTTCTCGTACAGTGTGTGCACGTCCTTGAGGGTGGCAATAAGTGCTTCCGGCTGGATCATGGCCTGCACGGCCAGCAGGCGCGAGCTTGCAAGATCCCGCTCGGTTTGCGTGCGTTGCAGTTCCGCCGCACGCAGCTGACGGACCGATGTCAAAAAGCGCTCGCGGTTGGCATACACGAAAGCCGCAAGTCCGCCGCGCGCAAGCGCGTCAGTCGAACAGAACAGCACGGTCCCGAGGAAGCCGAATTTTTGATATTGGTGCACCATCGGGACGTCAAAACGGCTCATGACGAGTATCAGCGATGCGCCGATCAGTCCCGCCACCAGCGCCGCAATGATGACGGCTGGTACGTAGGCGGTAAACCTGGACGCGCCATCGCGCACGCACTGCTCGGCGACCACCACTGCCACGAGCATGCATGCCACCATGACTTCCGCCGTCGCCAGTCGATACAACTCCTCGAGCGGCCCACCATCGCCATACAACACATGGCCCAGCATGATTATGACCGCGCGCACTGCGCCGAGCAGCGCTGCAATAAGGACCAGCTGCCAGGTCGCATGCGTAAATGCCGCTCGCAGGAATCCGCCGAGTCCACGTTCGGCGCCGCGAGAAATGTATGCTTCGGCCATCACGCGGTCGCGCGCAGGAGTGGCAGGCGCACCGTCGCGGTGATGCCGCGCGGCTGATTGCTCGTCAGCGTCACACTTGCCGCGGACCCATATAAATTACTGAGCCGCGCCCTGATGTTGGCGAGGCCGGTGCCGTGTCCGCTGCTCTGCGTCATGCCGTGTCCTGTGTCGGCGACGCGCACTTCCAGGCGGTTCGTGCCCGCAAGCGCACTGACGCGAACAAAGCCGCCCTCGGGCAGCGGCGACAGACCATGCTTGATCGCGTTCTCAACGAGCGTCAAGAGAATCATCGTCGGAACCTGCTCGGCGAGAAGCTGTGCCGGAAAGGCGACTTCATACGCGAGCCGCGAGCCCATCCGCAGACGATGAATGCCAAGATACGCATCGAGCAGCGTCGCCTCCTCCGCGAGACTGCAGGTCTCGCGGCGCAGACTCGGCAGGGCGCTTGCGAAATACTGGATGAGGCTGCTCAGCATTTCCTCGCCTGTTACGGGGTCGACCTGGTAAAGGCGGCGCACATGGGCGAGGCTATTGAATATGAAATGCGGCTCGATTTGGGCACTGAGCAGGCGCAGGCGCGCCTTGCTCAGTTCCGCCTCGATCGAAATCCGAGCGGCATGCACGTGAAATGCCGCCTCTTCAGCGTCGAGGCTTCTGCGGTAGAACTCGTAGACTGCCACCATCAATGCGCACGGCAGTGCGATCGTCAAAGTATTGGCCAGCACGGAGCGGGGATGGGCGATCAGCCACGCGGTGTCCAGGCCTTCCAAAAAGAAGTCCTGCAGTACTTTCCCAGCAATGGCCGATAAACTGACGCCCACACCGAGCCAGAACAG
>Ga0302324_100005796_pt1 | contig 26859 bp, 21 predicted proteins | sample Palsa_T0_1_FD_201949 | JGI IMG/M metagenome (GOLD analysis project Ga0302324, IMG submission 201949) | Peat permafrost microbial communities from Stordalen Mire near Abisko, Sweden - Palsa_T0_1 | ecosystem: Environmental > Terrestrial > Soil > Palsa > Peat permafrost | place: Sweden: Abisko...
AGGTGGACAGCATCAGCCCGGTGGCGGGGCCGAGGTCGAGGGCGTTGTGGGGTACGCGGGGCGGGATGAGGAAGCCGTCGCCTGGGTTGAGTAGGAGCGTGGGCCGGTCCCGGATCTCCATTTGGACGGTGCCGGCGATGATGTAGCCGACCTCTTCGCCGGGATGGGTGTGCCAGCCCGACGCGACCCCGGGCGGGATCTCGGTGCGGACCTGGACCATCTCGCGGCCCGGTATCGACAAGGGCCCGCGCTGGATCTCGGTCCGCTTGAGTGTGGCGGCGAGCGCGTCCGATGGTTCGGATTGCTTGACGGCGTCGGGTGACATGGCTGATCCTCCAGGTTCTCTGGTCTACATGTGTCTGGGCGTGATCGGGTGCTGGCCGAGGAATTCCGCTCGCGCCTGGTCAGCGCCGGAGCTACTCGGTGCCCAGAGCGGCGCGCAGGAACGAGGTCGCCTGGGCGATGGCGGCGCGGGCGGCGTGCGTCTGGCTGAGGGAGTTCAGCAGCATGAAGTCGTGGACGGTGCCGTCGTAGCGAACGGTCGTCACCGCTACGCCGGCCCGGCGCAGCTTGGCCGCGTAGGCTTCGCCCTCGTCGCGCAGGACGTCGGCTTCGTCGACGAAGACCAGCGCGGGTGGCAGGCCTGCGACCTGTTCGAGGCTGGCCTGGTTGGGTGAAGCGGTGATCTCGCTGCGCAGCGCGGGGTCCGGGGTGTAGGCGTCCCAGAACCATTCCATCGATGCCCGGCTGAGGTAGTAGCCGGTGGCGAACTGGTCGTAGGAGTCGGTGTTCATGGCCCCGTCCGTGACCGGGTAGTACATGGACTGCTGCACGAACGTCACGTCGCCGCGCTGCTTGGCCATCAACGCCAGCGCGGCGGTCATGTTGCCGCCGACCGATTCGCCGGCGACGGCCATCCGGGAGGCGTCCAGTCCGCGTGCTGCCCCGTCCCGGGTGATCCACTGGGCGGTGGCGTAGCCCTGCTCGATCGCGACGGGGTACCGTGCCTCGGGCGAGGGTGTGTACTCGACGAACGCGACCGCGGCCCGGGCGCCGACGGCTAGCTCGCGCACGAGCCGGTCGTGCGTGCCCGCGTTGCCGAGAATCCAGCCGCCGCCGTGCATGTAGACGACGACGGGCAGCGTGCCGTCCGTTCCCTGCGGCCGGACGATCCGCACGCGGACGTCGCCGACGGCCGCCGGGACGGTAATCCACTCTTCGTCGACGGGCAGCTTGTCGACCGGTGCGGCTTGCAGGTCGTCGAGGACCTTGCGGGCCGCGGCTGGTCCGATCTCGTAGAGAAACGGCGGTTTCGAGGTGGCATCCGCGAGATCCTGGGCGGCCGGCTCGAGAACGATAGTCGGATGGACGGGCATGATGGTGCTCCTGTCAGTTGAAGGCCTGGCGGTTTCGGGGCGGATGAACCTGGGCATCGGCGCGGCTGGCCGTGCCGTTACGGCCGGGCAGCGGAAAGGCGGGATTATTTCCCGAGGAAGGCGAGCAACTCGCGGTTGACCTCGGCGGCGTGCGTGACGCACATGACGTGCGGGCCGCCCTCGATCTCGACGTACTGGGCGCCGGGCAGCGCGGCGTGCATGCGCCGGCCCTGCCCGTCGATGGACAGGATGCGGTCGGCGGTTCCGTGCAGTACGAGGGTGGGAATGTCGATCCGCTTGATATCGCCGGTGAAGTCGTCCAGCCAGGTACGCGGGCAGGCCCACGTCGCATACGGCGACGCGTCGGCGCCGGCGTCCCAGGCCGCCCGGACGGTTTCTTCGCTGACCCGCGAGCCGAGGTATTCGTCCAGGTTGAGGAAGTTACCGAGCAGGCCAGTCCACCAGGCGAACCGGTCGTCCAGGATGGCCTGCTGCACGTCATCGACCCCGGCCGGGTCGACCCCGCTGGGGTTGTCCGCTGACTTCGCGAACGACGGCGCCAGGCTCTCGATGAACACCAGGCTCTTGAGCCGGCCGGTGCCGTAAGTGCCGACGTAGCGGGCCTGTTCCCCGGTTCCGAGAGAGAACCCGACCAGCGTCACGTCGCGCAGGTCAAGCTGAGCCAGCAACACGTCGAGGTCGGCGGCGAGGGTGTCGAAGTCGTAACCCGTGGTGGGCCGGCTCGAACGGCCGAATCCCCGGCGGTCGTAGGTGATGACGCGGTACCCCGCGGCCAGCAGCGGGTGCACTTGCGGCTCCCAGGACCGGCTGTCCAGCGGCCAGCCGTGCAGCAAGACGACCGCCGGACCGCTTCCGTGATCCTCGTAATACAGCTCGATCGGGGTCGAATTCTCCCGGCCGACGGTGACGATACCCATGATTCCTCCTCGGAAAGGCTGGCTTATGCCCATGACCCTGCCGGTCATCGGCTTGCCGGGCCACGCTGCTGGCCGGAGAAAGTTTCCGGCTAGCCCTACTGCGGGCGGTGTGACAGGCTGGGACTATGAACGAATGCCTCGTTCGGTGCTCGTCGTCGATGACGACGCGGGATTCCGCGATCTCGCGACGAGAATCCTGACCAGCTGGGGTCACGCGGTGATCGGCGAGGCTGGCAGCGTTGCGGAGGCGCTGGCCCAGGCAGCCAGGCTCCGGCCGGACACCGTGCTAGTCGACATCGGGCTGCCCGACGGCGACGGGTTCTCCCTAACCGAGCAGCTTGTCGCGATGCCATGGACGGTCCACGTCGTGCTCATCTCCTCCGAAGCAGACCGGACTACAGTGCAGGCCGCCCGTCGCGCCGGGGCGGACAGCTTCGTGCCGAAGGACGAGCTGCCCAGTGTCGCGCTCCGCCAGCTGATCGAAGGCTGGTGAGGTGCGATGGTCCCCACCGACGCGCCGCCCGCCTTTCGCGTGTCGATCGGCGAGGACGACGTGCTTCTCCGGGAAGGCATCGCCCGGATACTCTCCGACGCTGGCCTCCGTGTCGTAGCGCAAGCCGGGGACGCCGATGAACTCCTGCGCCGAACGCTCGCGCACCGTCCCGACGTCGCGATCGTCGACGTTCAGATGCCCCCCCGCCGGGAAGACGACGGCCTGCGCGCCGCCGTCGAACTGCGGCGCCGCCTGCCCAAGCTCGGCGTCCTGATCCTGTCGCAGTACTGCGAACCCTCGTTCGCGGTGCAGCTCATCGGAGACCGGCCGGAAGGAGTCGGCTACCTGCTCAAGGAGCGGGTCGGCGACGTGACGACGTTCACCGACGCCATCACCCGGGTCGCGTCCGGCGGCAGCGCGCTGGACGCTGAAGTGGTCCGCCGAATGCTGGGACGCCGCGCACCAGGCGACGTGCTACGCCGCCTCACTCCCCGCGAGCAAGCGGTGCTCGCCGTGATGGCCGAGGGGAAATCGAATCTCGGCATCGCCCAGACGCTGCTGATCAGCCAGGCCGCGGTCGAGAAGTACGTCACCGCGATCTTCCGTAAACTGGCCATCGCCCCAGCGAGCACCGAGCACCGGCGGGTTCAGGCGGTGCTCATGTTCCTGCGCCAGCAGCACAACCGGCCCTGATGTCCGGTCATCGCGACGGGCCGGCCGATCCGGCACCCGGCCCGGGCGGGGCGTCAGCTGCGCGGGCCGACGGCGAACACCTCGGCACACTCGCGGCCGAGCACCTCGGTCTGCGTCGGATCGCCGAGCTGGTCGCCAGAGGAGCGCCGGAAGGGGAGTTGTTCGAGGCCGTCGCGATCGAGGCCTCCCGCCTGATCGAAGAGGATACGACGCTCCTGCGAGTCGAAGGCGAGGGCGTCTACTCGTTCATTGCGGTCTGCGGCGGCCCGGCCCCGGTCGGGACCCGATTCACAATTGCCGATGATGATGAGGGCCTTCTCGCCGAGATCACGCGCACTCGCCTGCCGGCCCGCCGCGACGACTACGTCGGACACGGCGGTCCGGCTTACGCCCGCGACCATCTCGGGCTGGGATCCGCCGCCGCGGTGCCGGTTATCGTCGACGACCGGATCTGGGGCATTCTCGGCGCCACTACGAGCGACGGCCGTCGGCTGCCCCTCGACACCGAGCACCGGCTGGCCCAGTTCGCGGAACTAGTGGCGGCAGCCCTCGCCAATGCTCAGGCACGTTCGGACCTCCAGCGAATGGCCGACGAGCAGACCGCGCTGCGCCGGGTGGCCGAGCTGATCGCCCGGACAGCACCGACCGAGGAGATCTTCGCCGCCGCCGCCGTCAACGCCTCGCGTCTGCTGAACGGCGCGCCGATGACCCTGACCCGTTTTGGCGGCGACGGTGACCTGGTTGTGCTGGCGACCCACGGCGGGCCTGCCCCTATCGGGACCCGCATCGCCTACCAGCCGGAAACACTCCCCGACCAAGTCCGCCGCGTCGCCCGTGCGGTCAGGGTCGACGACTACAGCCGGGAGCTGGACGCCGAGCTCGCGGCCCAGTTCAACTTGGCGGCCGCCGTCTCAGTGCCTATCTCGGTCGGTAGCGACGTATGGGGAATGCTCACGGCAACCTCCGATAGCGCACCGATGCCGGCCGGCACCGAAGAACGGCTGCTCCAATTCGCTGGCCTCGTCGCCGCCGCCTTGTCCAACGTCCAAGCCCGCACCGAGCTCCAATCACTGGCCGACGAACAGGCCGCGCTGCGATCGGTGGCTGAGCTCGCCGCGCAGGACGTACCCGCCGAAGAGGTACTGGCGGCAGTGGCCCGACAAGCATCCCGGCTGACCGACGTCGATTTCAGCACGTTGCTCCGGTTCGAACCCGACGGTTCGACCGAGATTGCTGCTCTCGACGGCGCGCCGGCCGGTATCTCAGTCGGCATGCGGGGACCCGCTACCGGTGATGGCGCAACCCAACTGGTCTGGCGCACCGGACGCCCGGCCCGCATCGACAACCTCGCCGCGAGTTCCGGGCACTGGGCGCAGGTGGCTCATGGCCACGGGTTCACGACCAGCGCCGCAGTGCCCATCCTCAGCCAGGGAACCTTGTGGGGTGTGCTGGTCGTGGTCGGCCGTGACAAGCCGTTGCCGGCGCAGATCCATGCTCATCTGACGAGCTTCGCCGAGCTCGCCGCGACGGCGATTGCCGCGGCGCAAGCTCGCCGCGAGCTACAGCAACTAGCCGAAGAGCAAAGCGCTCTGCGCAGAGTGGCCGAACTCGTGGCCCGCGGCGCGGCTTTGCCGGAGGTGTTCGCCTCGGTGGCCGTGGAAGCGTCGCACTTGTTCGGCAACCTCGCCACGGCCCTGCTGCGCTACGAGTCGGGGGAAATTGCCGCCGTGGTGGCCGAATGCAATAGTCCGCTACCGATCGGATTTCAGGTTCCGGCTACGCCAGACACCCCTACCGGCGAGGTGCTGCACACCGGCGGGCCCAGTCGCATCGACCGTGTCATCGGCGCCGGCCTAGTCGGCATGCCTGCCGACTTCAATGCCGCCAGCCGAGTGGTGGCCGTGCCCGTCGCCGTCGAAGGACGCATCTGGGGAAACCTCAGCATCAGGTCCGAATCTCCCTTGCCGGCCACAACCGAAGATCGCCTGGCCCGCTTCGCCGAACTCGCCGCGGCCGCAGTCGCCAACGCCGAGAACAAGGAAAAACTGAGCGCATCCAGGGCCCGCGTCGTTGCCACGGCCGACGAAACCCGCCGCCGACTACAACGCGACGTCCACGACGGCGCTCAGCAACGCCTCGTCCACACCATCATCGCGCTCAAACTCGCCCGGGCCGCGATAGCCGCCGGCGATCCCGCGGCCGACCTGGTCGACGAGGCCCTGACCAACGCTCAACGAGCGAACAGCGAGCTACGCGACCTGGTACACGGCATCCTGCCCGCGGCGCTCACCCGCGGCGGCCTGCGCGCGGGAATCGAATCGCTTATCGCCGACTTCCCGCTACCCATCGAATTCGACGTCACCGTGCCGCGGCTAGCGCCCAGCACAGAGACAACTGCGTACTTCATTGTCGCCGAAGCACTGACCAACGTCATAAAACACGCCTGCGCCAAAACGGCCGCCGTCAAACTCGCCGTCAACGGCAATCATCTGAACATTGAGGTGCGCGACGATGGAACGGGCGGCGCGGACCCGAAACTAGGCTCGGGACTAACAGGACTGCTCGACCGGATCGAAGCAAGCAACGGAACCCTCGCGATAACCAGTCTTGCGGGAGCAGGCACTATGTTGCACGCGATGCTTCCGGTGCTTGGCCGCCCTGGCGATCGCTGACTGACAGCCGCATAAAACCGCTGAGTCTTGATGGTCAGGAACTCTCCGGCCCGCTGCCGGCCGGTGCCGTCGTCACGGCGCTGCTTTACCCGCGCCGGACCCGGCCCTCGCGGGCAGCGTGATGACGGCCTGCACCGGCAGATGATCACTGGGGTACCGGCCCTGATCGCGGTAGGGGTTGATGGCGGCGTAGGAGGTGACGACGTCGGGTGAGGTGAGGATCCAGTCGATCCGCACGCCGCCCGGGACCGGCTGCTGATAGCCGTGCCACGTGCCGTAGTGCTCACCCCGGTTCGCGGCGCGGGTCCACGAATCGACCAGGTTTCCCTGGTGGAGCAGGGTGTCGTAGACACTCGTGCCCGCGGCCGCGGGGGCGTTGAAGTCGCCGGTGACGATCCGTGGCAACTCCGGATCCAGGCGGCTGGTCAGGAACCTGGCCAGCTGAGTTGCGGCGCGCCGGCGCGCGGTCTCACTCCGGTTGTCCAGATGCGTGTTGAGCGCGTAGAACATGCCGGGGGTGCCCCGGACACCGAAGCGCACCCAGGTCGCCATGCGCGGCGACCCGGCGCGTTCGGCTTTCTTCCGGAACTTGTCCACCGATCCGATCGTGTCGGGGGTCTCGGAGAGCCAGAAATGATCGTATTCCAGCGGGGCGAGCCGGCTCGTGTCGTAGAAGATCGCCACGAATTCACCGTGACTGCCTCCTTCGCGGCCGGTACCGATCCACGCGTAACCTGCGCCGAGGTCCTGCTCGATGTCGCGCAGTTGCTGGTAGAGGCCCTCTTGGGTGCCGATGAGGTGCGGGGACTCGCCGGCCAGCAGCTTGCGCATGACCGGGCGGCGCTCGGCCCAGGAATGCGGGGTGCTCGCACTGGCGTAGCGGAGATTGAACGTCATGACGTCCAGCGGGGCCATCTGGTCAGGGTGCGGACCGGCCGGCATATAACCCCCGTCTGTTCACGTGCGTCACTTCGGTGGCAAGCGCCGGGCTGGATCGTCCCGGAGCCGGAGTCCGGCCTCCTCCTCCAGCAGGGCGACCGCCATGAGCTCCCCGTCGACCGGCCCGAAGTGCCGCAGGGCCCGCTGGTAGGTTTGCTCGACGACCTGCGTCAGCTGAGCGGGCACGCCGAGTTCGCCGGCGAGATCCGCGACCGCTGCGAGTTCCTCGCAGCACCGGTCAAGCCCGAAGGACGTGAGGTAGTCCCCGTCGAGCAGCGCGCCGAGATCGTCCCGGATGAAGGCGGTGGCGGCCGCGCTGGCCGTCAGCGCCTGGCGGAGCACGTCGAGGTCGATTCCGGCGCGGCGGGCGACCAGCAGAGCCTCGCCGGTCGCCACGGCCTGGCCGAACCACAGCAGGTTGACCAGCAGCTTGACCGTGTACCCGGCGCCCTGGCCGCCGACGTGGATGATGCGCTGCGGGTCGGCGAGCGCTTCCAGCACGGGGCGGCACCGGTTCAGGACCGCCGCATCGCCGCCCACGAATACCTGCAGCGTCCCCGCCCGGGCGGCCGCAGGGCCGCCGCCCACCGGAGCGTCGAGAACGGCGACGCCGCGGGCCTGCGCGGCGGCGGCCAGTTCCCGCCCGGCCGCGGGGCTGCTGCTGGTCATGTCCACCCAGACGGCCGTGGCGGGCAGGGCGCCCAGCACGCCCGACCCTGCCACCACCTCGCGTACCTCAGCAGAACCGGGCAGCATCGTGATGAGGAGATCGGCGCCCGCGGCGACCTCCGCGAGCGTGCCACCCCACCGAGCCCCGCACCGAACGACCGCTGGTTCGAGCTCAGGCCGCGCGTCACCCGCCGTCACCGTGTGCCCGGCGGCCACGAGGTTCGCGCACATGGGCAGGCCCATCCGTCCCACACCGACGAACCCGATCCGCGTCACCATAGGCACTCTAGCGACGCGTGCCGCCCGCCCTTGGCGACCACGCCGACGATGCTCTACTTGGCCGGAGCCTCGGCCGGTGCCTGGTGGGTGACCCGCTCGGGGTAGCTCTTGGAGAACTTGAGCATGTAGGTCAGGATGAGGCCGGGGATGACCAGGCCGAGCAGCAGGTCCGGCAGGCGGTGGGTGGTGTGCCCGTTGATGGCCACGGCGACGACCCGGGAGGCGCCGACGCCGAGCAGGGCGACGCCCCAGCCCCGGCTGAGCACCCGGTTGATCTGCTTGAACGTCGGGGAGGACCAGTACGCCTGCGGGGTGCTCAGCCGGGCGAACTGCTCGGTGAACGGCACCACCGGGATCAGGGCCAGGATGACCAGGCCCATGACGAGGGCCACACCGGCCGCGGCCCAGGTCGCCAGCCACCGGTCGGTGCCGGCGCTGCCGGCGAAGCCGACCACGGTGAACACGGTGAACAGCACGATCGAGGTGGCGTTGATGACCTTGGGCGGCCAGACGGGGCGGACGGCGACCGCGCCGATGACGGCGATGACGGCCGCGGTGAGTCCGGCGACGCCGACGTCGCCGTGCGGCAGCAGCCGGGCCAGCAGCGAGAAGGCGATCAGGGGCAGGAACGAGAGGATCAGCGGAAGTGGTTTCATACCAGTCAACCTAGAAATCGCGAGCCGGCGAATCATCCGCCATCCGGCGTATCTCGGCCGGAGCACGGACCGGTCCACAGGTCCGAAACGCGGGTCCGAAACGCGGGCTGCGGATCGTGGCCCCGCCCGGCCGGGGCGACGAGTGGTGTGGTTGCGACTCAACACACAGAGGGTTGTGTACGTTGCCGCAACCATACAAACCGGGCTGAGACGTATGGGGTGGGAGTGTATTCATGGGGCAGCGGTTATAACCGGCAGGTTCCACCGGTGCGATGCCAGCGCAGCACGCGAGTGGTGAGTGGCGGGTGGTGCGGATGCGGCGGGGAATTGACTGCACCGCGCTGCTCCCGCCCACGGCCGCCCGTAAAACATCGACCTGAACGAGCCCGGCTCGACCCCACGGCCATGCCCACGCCAGCCCGTGGACACGCGCCCCAGTTCAGCGGCGGCGGATGAGCAGGATGACGAGGGCGGCGGTCGCGCAGGCGAACATGGTGATGCCCATGGGGATGGCGGTGGCTGCCCCGCCAAGTCCCATGGCGGACGCGGCGAGGCCGCCGACCAGCGGCAGGCCCAGGGCCGCGCACAGCACGACGCCGAGCGTGCTGAGGCTAGCCGTGGTCAGGCCGCCGCGGAGCAGCGTGTGCTCGGCGACGACCTCGACGCGGTCCGGCACTGCAATCAGCTGCTCAGCCACCTCGAACAGCAGCTCATCGACGAGCCCGCCGACCGGCAAGCCCGCCCGTGATCACCGCGAGGGGGCCGGCCGCCTTAGGGGTACAGGGGCTCGCGTTCCTTGGGGCCGCGCTTCCAGAGGTTCGGGTCGGGGTTCCAGTTCCGCCAGCTTCCGTCCGCCCCGAGTAGGTCCCACCCCCAGTGGGCCTCGGGTTCGAAGCCGTACTGGGACTGGATCGCGACCCGGCCCGGCCCGATCAGCCGGATCATCGGGATGATCTGCCAGTGGGCACGGGGCGACGCCGGGCGCTCCATGTGGATGTTCATGGCCACCGAACGGTCCTTGTAGACCAGCGCCCGCGGCGTCACGTAGATGCGCTCGCCGTCACCCAGGTCCCGGATGAAGGTGTTCCCCCGGGCGTGCAGCAGCAGCAGTCCCCGCTGCTGCGCGGTGAACCGGTCCGTATACCGCCCGCGCGGGTAGTGAACCTCCCGCTGGTTCTTCGGGCCGATGGCCCACCAGACGGGGGTGGTGACCCAGTCGTAGGAAACCGCCGCGGTCGCCACGAGGAAATGGTGTTCGGCGACGTCGATGCTCTGGCCCGCCTCGAGCGGCACGGCGATGACCTCGCCCGGGTCGTTGTCCGAGAAGGCGATCCGGCCCGGGCCCGTCGCCTCCATCATCACCAGCGGCATCCCGGCCAGGCGCCGGTCCCAGCCCTTGGCCATCGGCCGCGCGGCCAGCTGCGTCGCGGGGTCGGCCCACAGCAGGACGTGATGGGAGAAGTAGACCTGGTCACCAGCGGCGAGATTCATCTCGGCCACCGGCACGTAGCTGCCGGCGATCTGACACTGGGACCGGCCGGCCTGGATCCGGGCCAGGTCCCGGATCGGCGGCTGCTCCACCCACCCTTCGTCGTCGCGGATCTCGCCCACGGCGACGGGCGCCCCGCAGTTCGGGCAGGCCGGGCCGCTCGCATCGGAGTTCAGCCGGCAGTACCGGCAGACGTAGGGGGCACCTGCGCCGGTGGGTTCGCTCATCGCCGCGCTCCGATCTCAGCCGAGGTGCCGGTGGACGTACATCGACTGGATTCCGACCCGTCCCGGGCCGGTAAGTTCGGCCCAGTTCGCGTGCCGGAACCCCGCCCCGGCCTGCACCGGGACGGCGTTGATCGCGACCGGCGCGTCCTTGTAGAGAAACCCTCCCGGCTCGACCAGGATCTTTTCGCCGGGGCCCAGCCGCCGCTGGAACACGTTGCCGTACCCGTGCAGCAGCAAGAGCCCCTGAGTGTCGCCGGCCACGAACCGGTCCAGGTACATCCCGGGCCCGCCGTGCAGCATGCTGGCCAGCTTGTCGATCCGGATGAAGCTGTAGCCCACGTTCTGCGACGCGGCCAGGAAGGCGTGGCCTCGGACGTCCGTTTCCACCCCGGGATGCAGCGGGAGCACGACCACCTCACCGGAAGCGTCGCGCGTGACGGCGATGCGCCCAGGGCCCCGGGCCTGGATCACCGCGTGCGGCATGCCGGCGATGGTCCGCTGGCCGGCGACTTTGAGGTTCTTCCCGGTGAGGGAGACCGTGTTTTCCTTCCAGAGCAGCGTGTGCTGCTCGAAGAAGATGACGTGACCCTCGGCCAGGGTGAACTCGGCCACCGGGACCACCTGACCCGCGATCTGGCAAGTGATGTCCCCGACCAGGAACTCCGCCATCTCCCGCAGCCGGGGCGCCGCCCGCCACCCCGACTCCGACTCCGCCTTCGCCGCTTCCAGCGGCGCCCCGCACGTCCCGCAGCTCACGCGATCGGGCTCGTTCGGGTAATGGCACCACGAGCAGGCGATCCCCGCCACGACGGCACCTCTCTTCTGCGCGCCAGCCGATTCCTTCACACCGCTGGCGTTCCATCGCGTGCCATCCCGTTCCACGCCCGTGACGTGCTGGCCATGGGCGATGCGCTGGCCGCGCAGGGGCGCCAGGACGCCGCGTGCGACGCGTGGCACCGGGCTTCGCTGATTTTCTCGGCCTTTCTGCTCCCGCCAAACGCCAAGGTGCAAAGCCGCCTGGCCCGGTCAGCGAACGAGACGGTCAGGCTGTGAAAGAAGAAATAATCCGAACGGACGGTCCTGCCTGCCCCCGGCCAACCCCGCGCGCGGAGCAGCTCCGTACCGGGCTCGCCTGGCTGCGTGCGGCCGATCCGGTGCTGGCCCAGGTGATCGACGACCATCCGGATTTCGACCCGGACGCCTGGATCCGCAGGCTGCCCGCCATGGACCTGTTCGGCGCCTTGGTCTTCCAGGTCATCGGACAGCAGATCTCGGTGATCGCGGCGACCGCCATTTTCGCGCGCCTCACCGACCGGTTCGGCGGCCGGGTGCCGGATGCCGTCGCCACCCTGCGCCGGGTCCCACGCTGATCGCACGGCCGCCAGGCGAAGCGGAGCCCCGGGGCACCGTGGGGGGGGACGGTGCTGCCGGGGCCCTGCCCCTGACCCAGCTCGCTGCCTGCCCCTAGGACACTTCGCGGGCCGGGCTTCTCCACCAGCATGCCCTGTGCCGAAGCGCGTTTCAAAGGGAAATCTCTTACGTTCTCGGCTGAACCCATGATCTTGCCGGGAAGACCGCCGTGAAATGGAATCGTGGCGTCCGCTGAGCCACGGGGGCAGAATGGCTGGGTGACATCCGCTATGCCGGAGATGCTGGCCCTGCGCGACACGGATCCGCGCGAGGTGGGTGTATACCGTCTGCTCGGCCGCCTCGGCGAAGGCGGGCAGGGCGTGGTGTTCTTGGCCGAGGGTCCGGCCGGCGGCTGGGCGGCGGTCAAGCTGCTGCCCCCTACCACGGACCCGCAGGTCCGGAGCCGCTTTCTGAAGGAGGTCGCCGCGGCGCAGCGGGTGGCCCGTTTCTGCACCGCGCAAGTTCTGGATGCGGGGATCTTCGAACGGCGGCCGTTCATTGTCAGTGAATACGTCAGCGGGCCATCGCTGGTGGAACTCGTCGAGCAGTCCGGCCCGCGCAGCGGCGCGGCCCTCGAGCGCATCGCCGTCGCCACGCTGACCGCGCTGGGCGCGGTGCACGCGGCCGGGATGGTGCACCGCGACTTCAAGCCCGGCAATGTCCTGCTCGGGCCCGACGGGCCAGTGGTGATCGACTTCGGGCTGGCGGCCGTGCCCGGGATGACCACCACCGGCCTTTCTGGCCAGTCCACGGTGGGAACTCCGGCGTTCATGGCCCCCGAGCACCTGGCGGGGACCCGAGTGACCGCGGCGGCCGACGTGTGGTCGTGGGCGGTGACGATGGTGTTCGCGGGTACCGGTGAGCTGCCCTTCAAGGGCGAGTCGCTGACCGCGACGGCGTTCGCCATTCTTCAATCCCAGCCCAATGTGGGCAGGCTTCCCCAACCGCTGGGCTCGCTGGTCCTTCGCTGCCTCAACAAGGACCCGGCCGCCCGGCCGTCGGCCCGGGCCGTGCTCGGCGAGCTGGTGGCCGCCGGAGCGCGGCTCGCGGGACCGATGCCGCCCATGGCCGCCGCTCTGGCCGCGGATGAGGAGGCCGCTGGCTCACCGCGGCTGTCTGCGGCCCGGTCGGAGCCGCCGCACGGCCACAGTGACGGCCTGATCGTCGGCCGGCCGGCGTCCCGGTCCCGGCCGGGGCGGCACGGAAGTCGTCGCGTCTGGTGGCGCCGGCGGGCGCCGCTGCTGCTGGCCGCGGTCCTGCTGGTCGGCAGCGTCGGCGTGGTCGCCTTCAACCTTCCCGGCCGCGGCGCGGCGTCTGATCAGCTAGCGGACCGCCACACGCCGGTCAACCAGGGACTCGCCACCGAGGCGGCGGTGCGGAAGCAGGCCGTCGACTGGGTCGTGCAGCAGGTCAACCCGGCCGCGGTCGTGTCCTGCGACCACCAGGTCTGCATGGATCTGGTCAGCGGTGGCTTCCCGGCCTCGGACCTGTTGGTGCTCGGACCCACCTCGACCGACCCTCTCGGCTCGGCCCTGGTGATCGCCACGGCCACTATCCGAGCCCAGTTCGGCCCCCGGCTGGCCTCCGTCTACGCCCCGGCCGTCATCGCGAGCTTCGGCTCAGGGAACACCAGGATCGACATCCGGCTGGTCTTTTACGGCGGCACCGCGACGTACCCGGCCGCGGCGCGGGCAGCATTGAGCTCCAGGAAGGAGGCCGGCGCCCAGTTGCTGGCCAACAGCCAGATCGAGGTCACCGCCCCGGCCCGGGCCCAGCTGCTCAGCGGCGATGTCGATCCCCAGCTGCCGATGCTCCTCGCCGCCATGGCCGATATCCACCCGGTGAGCATCGTGGACTTCGTCAACCAATCGCCTGGTGGCGGACCGGCCAGCCTGCTGCGGTCGGTGGACCTGGCCACGACGGACGCGGCGGCGCACCTGACCCCGGCCGAATACCTCGGCTGGATGAAAGCGTTCATCGGCGCGCAGACCGCCCAGTATCTGCCCGAATGGACGCAACCAGCCACGCTGTCTACGGGCCAAACCGTGCTGCGGATCGGGTACGGCGCGCCCAGCCCGCTGAGCTAGCCGAGCCTGCGTCCGGCTGCGTGGCCGGAGCATCCTCGCGCTCCCCTCCATGTCTGCGCAAGGACGCCACCGGCCTGCAGTCCTGGTACGTCTAGGAAGAAACAAGAAACTACCTCATAGTTCAGGCACTCTAAAGCAGAACGAGTAGGAAGTAAAGAGCACGAACAAGATGAGCGGAGAAGAGAGACGCAGGCACGTGCGGTTAACGTCGGCAGGAGAGCTAGAATCTTCTATCTTCTTCGTAAAAGGATGGTCATGTGACCGGTGGCGGGGCTAGCATCGGCTCACGGGAAGGACGGTCACATGGCCGGTGAGGACTGGCGGCGGCTCGCCGATTACGTTGTCGCACGCCGGGTCGAGCTAGGCATGCGGGACCGGCGGGCCCTGGCCGAGGCGACCGGGGTGACCGAGCGGACGCTGGGAAAGCTCGAGAACGGCCAGCACGTTTCCCCCAGCACCCTCGGTATGGTCGAGAACCGGCTCGGCTGGGCCCCGGGTTCGTGCCGGCGGATACTGGCAGGCGGGGAACCGAAGGTGGGGTCGCCGGACCTCGGGCAGGCCGAATACGAGGACCCGACGCTGTGGCACATCGCGAGCACTCCGGGGCTGCCTCCCGAAGTGGTTCGCGGCCTCGTCGCCCTCGCCCGGAACTGGCGGCAAGGCGACGACGGCACCGACGAGCAGGCCGGGCGGCGCCCTTGACCATCGGCCGCCCGGCGGCGGTGGTGTCCTGTCGGTACCCCCGGTGATCTGGCCCGTTAGGCGCCGAGTCCCGCGGTCATCGCTAATCACCTGCTAGGCAACCCAGGTCACTTTTGCAACAAAGTATTTAATCGCCCCATAGCGGCTAGTACGCTATAGGCAACGATCGGCGTCCTTAGCTTGTCGTACGGCAGAACCGGTTTGCGATGAAGTGCAGGCTTGTTGGGGGGTGGAGTGGCGAGACACGTCTGTTTCCGTTCGGATGCGGACGGCAGCGGGCCTGGAAAGATCATAAATCTTGCTCGTGGCGTCTCATCTGTAGATCAAGTTCGCCAGGCCGGGCTCTTTTCCCGGGCACGGATCTCGGTCGCTCGGCTTATCCCGGAGCCGGTCAGTGGCTGATGCTATTCCCTGGCACGCAAGAATACTGTCCATAGCCGAGGAAGCGCCAGTGGGCCTTGGGGTGTACATCGGCGAGGGAAAGATTGTGACCTGCGCGCACGTCGTTCAGCAGGCCATTGGGGAGGCCGTCATCGCCGGGCGGCCGGTTGATGACGTACCTCATGATTACATACCTGTTATTTTCCCGCATTCCGCCGACAGCCGCATTCACCGGGTGCAGGTGCTGGACGGTGGCTGGTTCCCCAAACAGGCGGAAGCTGGCGACCTGGCGGTACTTCAACTCGTCGACCAAGACACCATCCAGGCCACGCCGGCGCCGCTGCGGCTGGTCGGCCCACTCGCCAACCGGATGAGCGAGCGCCCGGTCATCGAGGTTCTCGGGTATCCGCCCCCTTATTCGTCCGGTACCTGGTCGCGTGCTCGCCTGGTCGGTCGGGCCGGCCCCAGGCTCGAGTGGATCCAGCTGGACGCGCCGACCCTCACTGGTAAGCGCATCCGTGCCGGGTACAGCGGCGCCGGGGTGATCGACGAAGACGACGGCCGGGTCATCGGCTGCGTGGTCGCGGAGGACACCGCGGCCGAGGACCGGACCGCCTGGATGATCCCCACCGATGTCATTTCCCGCTACTGGCGGCCGCTGGAGCCCATGTGCCAGCCTGCTCCGCCCGGGGTGCCACCGCGCAGGCCGGACCGGAGCCTGCGGCAAGACGAGAAACTGGATCGCCTGGCCCGGTTGCTGCACGCGCACAGCGCCTTCTTTTCCCCCGCGGATCGGCTCCTCTACGCGGCGGCCTTGCAGAGCCTATTCGCCGGCCGCCTCTACCTAGCCAACAGCGACGTCGATAGTGACGATTTCAATTCCACCTCGGCGATCGTGTATGCGTGTTCCGCGCACCCGGGCGCGCTTGATTCTCTCGGGAAGTATCTGGGTAAGTTTCAGCGTGCTGAAGACGAGGGCATCTTCGCGGCCATCAAAGCCGCCATCGAGGCACTGGATCCAGCGCCGCTACTAGAGCCGAGCGAGCGTAATGACCTCTATCGGCATCTCGATATGGTCGATCCGCAGGTCCGGGCCGACATGGTTATCCGCAGCTACTGGGAGGCGGTTCCGCAGCTTAGCCATCCGGAGATAGATTGGCTGCGGCTGCCGTCGGTCGTGCGCGCGCTTGAGGCCATGCCCGCCATGGGTGACCTGCCCCCGCTCGTCCATTTTCTCGAGATCTTGTGCCGTCAGCTACCCGAGGATATAACAACTGACCTGCACAGATGGGTAGATGCCCTGGCCCGGCGGGACAATCTGGATCGCGAGCAGATAGAGCGGCTGCGGTTTTCTTCCGAACTGTGGAGCTCGCCGGTAACCCGCGGATATCTGCTCACCGAGATTACGCCTGACGGTGCCGACAGTAATCTTTACCTCCCGCGCATCAGCCTTCAGCATGCCGCCCAATCTGGGCGGGTGGTCCATGGGGTGCTGCTCTACCCGCCGGAGGGGCGCACGGTAGAACCGGTGCCCTGGGAGGATATACCACAGCTTTTTGATGCGGCCATATCGCAAATATGGACAGATCCGCTTGGTTCAATAAGACGCAATCTTGTCGTGGAGTTCACGCTGCCGGTCCCGCTGCTGAGCGAACCAGTAGATCAGTGGGAAATCGAGAGATCGGCGACCGCGCACGTGGTGGGGATTGACTATATTGTCGTCATCAGGATCTGGGACCGGACCACGAATTCCAGCCTGCTGAACCGCAGTATAACTCAGTGGGAAACAAAATCGGTGCGACTGGGCGTCGACCAGGCCGCGATATTGTGGATAGACCCGGAAGATGAGCAGCACGTGACGACCAGGCTGTACGGCCAGTTGTCCCCCGATCGGCCTGTCCTGGGGATGCTGAGACCGCCGCCCTTGCCCGGGGTGCCCGCTAATGACGCTATTTCTATTGCCATCCGGACTGGCGTTCCCGTTCTGCTCTGGCGCCGCGACGAGCCCATTTCGGAATCTCTTGTTTCCCGGGTCGACCAGTATGTTTCCCGGCACGGCTTCCTGGGATTGCCCGGGTATATCTTGGAACTGCGGCAGGAGGCCGCGAACATTAACCCGGGAAACGCAAGTGCGACCGAACGAGCGAATATGGGCGAAGGGGCAAATCTCACCTTGGTCTGGGACTTGGCGGACCGGTTCGCCCTGGCCTCGCGCCGCACCGGATCATCGGGCTAGAAGGGGGGATGGTATCAACCAGATCGAAACTCCTGCTCGTTCAGCCGACGGATCCGCGCCTGTTGTCGCGCTCTTGGATTCGGCGGGAATCCGCGCTGCGCTCGAGCCACTCCGGCGGTGGGTGGCCGGGCCGCCCGGACGCGCCGAACGGCGGCTTGATCTCGATCTCGTGAGCGACACGAGCCTGTCCATGACGGTGTGGTCCCAGGTCGTGGCCGAATTCCGGACGCTACTCGGCGAGCTCGGGGCTTTTGCTGAGATCCGGGTCACCGACCTGAACGCCGACGAGCCCGCCGCTCACCTGCCGCCGCTGGCGGCATCGGCAAACTTCCGGCTGGTGCTGATCGTCACCGATGGCGTGGGTCGCGGCTGGCGCACGGGCAGCATCGTGCGGTCGCTGGAGCCGCTGGCCAGGACGGCCACGCTGGCGATCGTGCAGGTGATGCCGCAGCGGCTGTGGCCGGGCTGCGGCGTGTCGTTCGTCCCGGTCCGGGTCAGCCCACGCCCGGGGAAAGCGGGACCGGCCCGGTTGCAGGCGGCGCCGCGCCCGGGTTACCCGAATATGCCCGGCGCAGGCGTACCCATCCTGGCGTTTGAGCTGGACGGGCGGTGGATTGCCCCCTGGGCCTCGCTGCTCGCCAGGGAAAGCACGGAGCCCATCGCGGGCATGGCCACGTATTCCCGTATCCCGCCGCTGGCCGCGCGGGCGCAAGATGATGAGTCTGGGCCGCGAGACCAGATCGCGTCGTTCCAGTCGATGGCCTCACCAACCGCGATGCGTCTGGCCTCGCACCTGGCCACGGCGCCGCTCAGCCTCCCGGTCCTGCAATTGCTCCAGTCGGAGACGTTGCCGGGATCTCGCCCCGCGGATCTTGCCGAGGTCTTCGTCAGCGGCCTGCTGCACCGTGCCGAGACCGGCCGGGACGGGGTGGTGTTCGATTTCCCACGTGGCGTACGCCAGTTGCTGGTCTCGTCGATGTCGAGGGCGCAGCTCCTGCGCGTCTTCCGTTCCGCCTGCGAGATAATCGGCGACAGATTCGGCGCCTCTCGCGCCTTCACTTCCTTCCTCGCCCAAGGGCCAGATTCTCGCTGGCCCGCTTCGGGCATAACCGTTTCCGAACCCTTCGCATCGATCGCGGTAACCGTGCTCCGTTCTTTGGGCGGCCGCTACCGGGAAATTGGAGACAAGCTTGCCGTTCCGTTCGACGGGCTGCCTTCCTCCGTGCCACACGCCATCGCGTCTGGCGATCAGGAATCTGCTAAGGCGGACTCCGCAGACCTTCGATCGGTTATTCTCGCTACTCCAGGAGTGCACGCCATGGCTAGCCCTGACACACCAGCCGCATCCCCCAAGGCGCCCGCGGTGTGGCTTAACGTTCCGATGCCCAATCCGCACTTCACCGGCCGGGAAGAATTGCTTCTTACCCTCCGCAAGCAGCTGAGCACCGGGTTCACCACCGCGCTCGTGCCGATAGCGCTGTACGGCCTCGGCGGGGTGGGCAAGTCGCAGATCGCGATCGAATACGTCTACCGGTTCGCCACCGAATACGAACTCGTCTGCTGGATACCGGCCGGGGCTCCCGGCCAATTGCGGAACGGCCTGGTTGACCTCGCCGCGCACCTCAAGCTCCCCGTTTCCGCCGACGCGGACCAGGAAGCCATCCTGGCGGGGGTGATGGAAGCTCTCCGGCGGGGTGTGCCCTACAGCCGCTGGCTGCTGGTCATCGACAACGCGGAGCAGCCGGAAGAGATCATGCGCTACCTGCCGCCCACTGGCGGGCACCGGCTGGTCACCTCGCGCAACCAGGCGTGGGACGAATGGGCGCGAACCTTCTTCGTGCCGCAGTTCACCCGCGACGAGAGCATCAGGCTTATCCGGCAGCACGGGACAAACATCAGCGAAGAGGACGCCGACCGGCTGGCGGAGCGCCTAGGTGACCTGCCGCTCGCCCTGGAGCAGGCCATGACGTGGCAGGTCAACGGCGGCATGTCGGTCAGCAGGTACCTCCGGCTCCTGGACCGCAGGAAGACGGCGCTGCTCAAGGAGAACCTCCCACGGGGATACACCCTGGATATCGTCGCCGCGTGGACGATGGCCTTCGAGCACCTGCAACGCGAAGCGCCCGAGGCCGCCGCGCTGGTGCAGCTGTGTTCTTTCCTCGGGCCGGAACCGATTCCCTACCATTTGCTCTGGGCGTTCCAGCGTGCTCCGGACCTCCCGCCGGAACTGGGGAATCTGTTCCGCGAGGAAGAGAACTTCTACGAGGCGATACGGAAGGTCGGCAAGTACGCGCTGCTCCAGGTGGATGCGAGCAACGAGACGCTGACCGAGCACCGCCTGGTCCAGGCGGTGCTGCGCGAGCGGCTCAGTACCGCCGGGCAGGCGGAGATGCGGGATCTCGTCTGCCGGCTGCTCGTCGCCGCGAACCCGGGCCGGCCCGATGATCAGCTCAACTGGTATCTGTTCGCCAGCATTTACCGGCACCTGAGCTTTACCGCGATGTTCGACCAGGACAGCCCGGACTCCCGGCGCCTGATCATCGACGAAGCTCGCTTCCTGTTCCAGCGAGGTGACCACGCGGGCTGCCGGGAGCTCATGGATGAGGCCGTCCGCCGCTGGGAGGTTTCCCCTGGGCCGGACGACCGGCAGACGCTCCACGCCTGCCGGATGCTCGGGGTCGTGCTCCGCGAGCTGGGCCGGTCGGACGAGGCCCAGGCCCTCAACGAGGCCACCTACCTGCGCTGCCAGGGGGCCTTCCCGGAAACGGATCGGCAGACCCTGGTCACGGCGAATAGCTATGCCTGCGACCTGCGTGTCGCAGGCCAGTACGGTGAAGCCCTCGAGCTCGATGAGCGCCTTTATGAACTGCACAAACAGGTCTTCACCGACGACGATGAAAACACCCTGCGTTCGGCGCACAACCTGGGTATCGACAAACGCCTGAACGGTTTTTACGACGACGCGCTGGAACTGAATACGGACACCTTCAGGCGACGCCGCCGGACCCTCGGCGATCGCCGCTGGGAGACCTGGTCTTCCGCCGGGCAGATCGCGCGTGACCTCCGGCTCCTCGGCCGGTACGCGGAGTCGGCCCGCACGCTTACCGAGGCCATCGAGCACATCCAGCCGTTGTTTGAGATGGCCGAGCACCGTGAGATCATCCGGCTGCGCACCGACTACGCCATGACGCTCCGTCGGCTCGGGCGCCTCGACGAAGCCCGAGCCGAAGCCGAACTGTGCGTGGCCGTCAACCAGCAGCGCTTTGGCAGCACGCACAACTACACGCTGGCGGCCATGTCCGTTCTCGCCGAAGTGCTCCGGCTTCTCGGCCGGGCCGACCAGGCGCTAGACCTGGCGGAACGGGTATCCGCGCAGGCACCGTTCTGTTACGGGCCCGAGCACGTGCTCGTCGCGACCACCGAACATAACCGCGCGGTCAAGCATCGCGCCGTCGGTGACGTCGATACTGCCTTTGCCATCGACCTCCAGGCCAACGAGCAATTTCACCGTGCCTGGCGGCAGCATCTGCGCCGGACGACCAGCAGCGATCTCAGCCTGGCCATTGACTATGCGCTCACCGGCGACCTGATCACGGCGCGGGACAAGTTCACGGCTATGCACGTCAGGTCCGAGGAGATCAGAGGGCCTGGGCATCCGCGCACCTACTTCATCGCCATGAACCTCGCCCGGGTGCTGAGTGAGCTGGGCGAGACCGAAGCGGCCGAGCAGATGAGGTCAGCGTCGCTCCCGCCGCTTCGGGAGCGCCTGGGTAAGGGGCACCCCGAGGTTCTGGCCGCGGAGAGCGGGGCCTTCATCGAGTTCGAGATGGAGATTCCTGACCGCTGAACCATCCCGGCATGAGGTCGTCGGCGGGAATCACCGGAGCCAGCCAGCGGGCCAGCTCCTCTGGATCGGGGGCTGCTCCGGTCAATTGCGCCACCTGCCGGCCGACCGCGTACACCACTTCGGGGCCGTTGCACAGGGCCGTAGCCGCGGGTCCGGGACGGGCGGCCCGCAAGGCCAGCGCGAGCCCGGCCCAGGCCTGCAGGCTAGCCGGGGTGTTCGCTAGCTGCCGGCGGTAGGCCACGACCGCCGCCTCGGTCCGGCCTGAGATCAGCATCATGTCGCCGTTCATGGCCGCGGTGCCGTCGCTGTGTAGCCTCCGGGTGAAACCGCCCGGGTCCCGTACCCGCAGGTACAGCAAGTCAAGCCGGCTGGTCGAGCCCAGCGCGATGCCGCCGTCGGTGTAGTCAGTGCGCGTGACGCCGTGCGGTGGGGCCGGCTGACCCGCGCACCACGCCGCGGCCAGCTCGGCGACCGAAGCGTCGTCGGGACGTGCGTTGCGTAGCCGCCAGCCGAGGCGGTGATCAGCGGCGGCGACCTGGGCCAGGTGCCGCGGCCGGCCGGGTACGGCCACGCTCCAGGTCGCCAGCCTGTCCCGCATCCGTTCGACGAAGCGGCTCCCGGCCGCGGTCAGGCGGCCAGAGGCCAGCAAGGTCGCGACGGCGCGGGCGGCGCCGTCCGACCACCGGGCGTACTCGAGCTGCGCGTACGATCGGTGCGGCGTCGCCGGCACCAGGCGCTGCACCCGCCAGAAGTCGCTGACCCCGAGGTAGGCGTAGGTCCCGTGGATGAGCCCGCCGAGCGGGCGCGGGTCTTCCCGCCATGGTGCGTAGTACCGGCTCTGGTCGGGCCGGGACAGCGGGATCAGGTCGAGGACGGCATTGAGCTTGGCGTGCTGGACCTCGTGCACGAGCGCCGACGCCAGCATCACCGAGTCGGCCGCTTCGCTGATGGCGACGGCACCGAAAGACTCGCGTGAGGTGGCGCTGATCCCGTGGCCCGAAGGCGCCGCGACCATAGGCACCACCGAGACCAGGGCGGCTCCGATGGCTTCGGCGTAAGCAGTATGGTGGCGAACCAATATCCGCCAGGCTTCACCAAGATCTCGCAGCCACCGGGCGCTGGCCGCTTCGGGCAGCCGCGGGGCCAGCGGCAGTCCCGGTGCGCCCCGGAACTGGTCGACGTCGTCGACGGTCACCGAAAGGGTCCTGCCGTCAGCTTCCCAGGTCCCGCGGCGGAGCGCCTGCCAGTCCGGCCCCTGACCGAGCGTCTTTCCGGCTACGGTGGTGACCGGCCCGGTACTGCAGATGGTGGCGCTCGTACCGCTGGAAACCGCCATTCGTCCGAGCGTGGGCAGGCCCACGAATCCGTCCTGGACCGGTACCTCGATACGGAACGGAAGGGCGGCGTGTATCGCCGCCGCCGCCGCGATACATCCCAGGTATCCGGCATCCCGGCCGGCATTGGGTCCGGCCGTGCCGCCGTCGGCGCCGGACAGCAGCCGCAGACAGTGGGCCGCCCAGGATCCGACCGACGGATAGCTGAGCACGGTCGCATAGGCCATGGCGTCGTACCGCTGCACCGCCTGGAGCAGTTCCCAGCCCGCGGTGTAGCCTGACGCGCTGGCGCAGCCCGCGCGGTCGGCCGCGTCGAGCACCGCCCTCAAGCCGATGAGACGCCGGCTGAACTGCGTGGTGCTGAGCGAGGCGAGCGTCGTGGCCGACCCGAACCCGGTGGCCAGGGAATCGAAGTCGCGCACGGACAGCCGATGCCGGTTCAGCACGGGGCATATTCCCGCAGATCCGAGCGGATTCGATGCGCGATGTGCTCGATTAGGTGGCGCAGTCCCGCACAGTAAACCGAAGGGTTCCGGAACCCCCGACCCGGCTTATAGCGGTGCGGATAGTAGCCGCCGCCGCATATCGTTACCACCGGACACGCCCGGCAGGTATCCGACAGCGCCTGGTCGCCGATCTGCCGGGCCACGATCGCCGGATGGGAAAGGAGATCGTTGAATGAATGCGTCATTACATTTGTTCCGGTTTCCGGGGCGCCGGCAAAGGCTGACTTCAGCGCGTCAACCTGCTCGATAGATCCGTCGGTATCTATCACCGCCAGCGTCACCGGGCTGAGGCCGATCAGTTCGGTCGCGCTCTGCCCGCCGAGCAGCAAATTAATAATTTCTTCGAAAAGCCGGATCCGTGTTTCAGGCGAGCCTTTATCATACCATCGGTCGAAGACCGCCGATAGCCATTGGCCGTAGTCGGCGGCCGCGGCTAGGGGTGGCGGCGTCGACCAATTAGCGTGCGGTAGTAGAAAGTCTACCATTGGCGGAGCGAATCCGATTATAGATTCGTAAGTCTCGACCGGATCGGAGCTGATGTCTATCGTACACAGAATACCAGAATATACTGGCAAGAATCTTTCTGTGGCCAGCAGGCGCAGGGCGGTGCTGACGGCCTGATAGCTGCCGCGGCCGGTGGCGTATTTACGTTTCGAATCGTGCGTCCGCTCCGTCCCGTCCAGGCTGACTCCCACTTTAGTGTCATGCTCGCGCAGCATTTCGAGCATGGGCCGGGTCAGCAGCGTCGCGTTGGTTTGCATGCGCAGGCGCAGGCTGGTCTTAGCCGGAATGGCCTGGCGCAGGGTCGCTATCGCGGCTCGTATAAAGGATTCGCCGCACAAAAGCGGTTCGCCGCCGTGAAAGACTACTTCCACCGCGGGAAGCTGGTGCGCGGCGGCGTGCTCGGCGATGCGAAGCGCGGCCTGCGTGAGGGTTTCAACTGAAATTATCCGCGGCTTGTCCCGCCAGCTCGCGTCGGCAAGCTCGTAAACGTAGCAATAGCTGCACTTCAGGTTGCAGCGGCTATGTAGTTTTAGCACAAACTGACTGAATGGGTACGCTTCCCATCCTGCTGCGCCAAGCGAGGAGACGTCGATCCCTGTAGCGGGCCAGTCACCCTCAGATGGCGGCCTGGAACCCGGCGACGACACCAACAGAGTCTCTCGCCTCCTCGGCCGCTCGCTGCAGCGCTCGGGTCAAGATGGGGTGGTCAAGCGATCTCAGATCCGTCAGCGGCACGCTGGCGATATCGATCAAATCGGTCACATAGTCGTCTGGCCCGGCCACCGGCACTCCTTCCTCTGGCATCGTGAACATGCTGATCAGTGCACAGGACCCGCATCGTACGCGGCGTGTCCCGGCCGCCGCCACCACCTCGCCCGCCGGATCATGCCGTGGTGAGAATGGCTCTGCGGCCTAGACGAGATTACCGAACAGCGCCCGGGATAGCTGAGCATGGCGCTGCCGCAACTCGTCGGCCGAATCCCGGCCGGGAACACCGGCCGCTCCGGCCCGCCGGATACCTTCTGTATTCTCGGTGGGCGCAGTGGCTGCCTCGGCCTGCATCGCCACGGCGAGCGCCCGTCCGTTGGCGGCGTCGCCGCGCTGCTGCTCCGCATCTTTTGTCGCCATTGCCGCCTGATGCTGCGCGGTACTCACGTTCTGTTGCTGCACGGCCGTTCCGAAAAGCGTGCCTGCGGCGGCGAACGCTATAGCCTGAATCGACCCGAAAACCCAAGCGAGACGCGTCCATTCCGTCTCGTTCACGTTGGCTTCGACGATGAGGACTATCGAGAATGCGATCCATGTTGCCATGGCGAGGATCGCCACCCACAGCGCGGCTCCGCTCAGCTTCGGCGAAGTGGAACCGGTGGCTGCGGCCTGAGGCGGTGGATCACCGGCCGGATCCGGCGCGGCTCCAGGCGTTGTATTCAACTCCGGCATCGTGCTCCTTAGCGCTACGGACGCTCTTGAGGCGGCGGGCCGCAGACCTGCCGAGGCCGGCCGCCGACAGGAACGCCGAATCTGTGCGCCACCTTCCGTCGGCTTCCTCATGGTCTGTGGAGCGCCGGTCACAGCCTTGAATCTACCGTTGCCTGGAGGCCCAGGAGGCTATACGGGGTAGTTAAGTCCGCCGTATCCGGACACCGCGAATTACCGGTCCGTTAGTCGCATTATTTAGGCGCAGGTTTATCGGGCGCTATCCCGGCAAAGTCGATGCCGCGCGAATGGATGCTTATGCCCGGCTCCGTGGCGGCGTTACATGCCTGGACCCGCACAGGTAACTCCGGGCCGGTGTCCGGCTGGCGGACCGGCCGGAAGCGCTGCTGGGCCCCCTGCTTGGTGAGCCCGTAGCACGCGCCGATCTCATTCCAGGTCGTTCCGGCTTTGCGGGCGGCCTCAACCTGGGCGGCCTCCAGTTCCTCGGCCGCTTCTCGCAGGCGCCGGGCGGCGTCAAGCCGGCCAATCGGGCTGTCGGCGACGTCGAGAGCGCTGAGCGCGGCCAGGATCCGCTTGACGGGACTCTTGGAGGCCACCGTCACAGCGTAGTCGACAACTGGTACAGGTCAATGATACGTTGACGTCCGGTCAACATTTCGTTGACCTTCGGGTCGGGAAGTGAGGTGACAGGGATGGCTAAGAAGGGCAAGTCCAAGAAGGACAAGAAGAGCAAGAAAGGCAAGAAGAAGAAGTAGTCCCGGGCTGGACGGCAGCGGTCTCGCGCTGCCGTCCGCCCGGCGGGGCCTAGTCCCGTTCCGTGGTAGTGAATTTTCCCGAACGGCCCGTCCCTCCCGTACCCGGATACCAGTCACGTTGTGGTGCGAATAGCGGCCGGGTCACCGGTGCGCCCTTGGCCCGGTTGGTCTGCTGGGGCCAGCGGGTCCATTGCGACGTTCTCCACCGGTCGGCCTGTGCTGGGCCCGGCCCAGATGGTGAACGTCACCGTTCCCGTATCCGTAGTCCTGACGCATACTGGTCCGGTGGATTCCGTTGGGGGGCAGATCCGGCTCCTAGCAGGCCGCCGCGGGCCGCCGCACCGCCCGCGGTTCGCCGGGCCATCCGACCGGGCCCTGCACCGGCTGGCCGGCTGGTACGCGATCGGCCTGCGTCTCGGCGGCGCGGTCTTGTTCACCGCGGTCGCGCTGCTGGCCGCGACGAAGCCGATCTCCGGCTGGTGGCTGGGCGCGCCGCTGACCGCGCTGTGCTTGTGGTCGGCCTTCTTCGCCTGGCGGGTCCGGCGGTCCGGGTTGACGCCGGCCGTGGTGCTGGCCGACGCCGCGGTTATCTCGGCGCTCGCGCTGGTGCAGCAGCACCTGGTCCCGGCCGTGCTGATCAAGGACAACACCACCTGGATGCTCCCGCTGGCCTGCACGTCGATCTACATCCTGCAGCTCGCGCTGCGGCCGTGGCTCGCGCTGCCCGGGGCCGCGATCGTCGTCATCGCCTACGGGCTCGGCAGCGGCCACCCGGTCGATGCCTGGCTGCTGGTGGCCGAGACGATCGTCGTCGCCGGGCTGGTGGCGGTGATCCGGGGCGGCGCCGGGCAAGCGGACGCGATCGTCGCCGCCAGCCTGGAAACCGAGCGGGAGATCCGGGCCGAGGAGGCGCGCCGCGCTGACGAGCGCGAGCAGCACCGTCAGCTGCACGACACCGTGCTGTCGACGCTGACCATGGTCGCGGCCGGCGCCTTTGCCGAACCGTCCCCGGCGCTGACCGCGCAGGCCGACCGGGACCTGCGCGTGCTGCAGGGGCTGGACGGCGTGCCGGCCGCGCCGGGCGGATTCGTGCCGCTGACCGACCTGAGGCCGAAGCTGGAGCGGGCCGCGGCCAGCGCCTATGACCTAGCCGTGCGGCTGAAGCTGGTCCCGGTCACGCTGCCGTCTTCGGTCGTGGATCACCTCGTCGCCTGCGTCGGCGAGGCGCT
>Ga0302324_100005797_pt1 | contig 26857 bp, 25 predicted proteins | sample Palsa_T0_1_FD_201949 | JGI IMG/M metagenome (GOLD analysis project Ga0302324, IMG submission 201949) | Peat permafrost microbial communities from Stordalen Mire near Abisko, Sweden - Palsa_T0_1 | ecosystem: Environmental > Terrestrial > Soil > Palsa > Peat permafrost | place: Sweden: Abisko...
CAGCCGAGCCAGAACGATTCTGGCTCGCTCCACTGAGCGGGCCTCCTCTGCCCGGCTCTTGCTGATTGCGATCAAACTTGCTTTGTCTTCGGCGGAACATTCCAATACAGGGGCGGGTCTGGGCATCTTCCAAACATTTTAATACATAAATGTAGTAATGCAATTAAGGACTAGCTAGCGAACCAATCCTTCCAGCAAAGAGCCGCGGAGCGATACGGCAAACACATCGGCTCCAGGGCCGCACGCGCCTGCCAGAAGCGCAATGTCGATATTCAACGCCGCTTCGTCGCTGAATTTACGAATGAGCTCCCAAACGCTGCGAAGAACACCTGGGGCAACTGCCGGAATCGGCTGGCTCGCGCGTTGCGCTAAAACACCGCCCATGCTTTAAATCCAAACCTTCTCGGCGGGCACGCCGCGCCGGCACATTTCGCACGATCCGGCGTCTTTGTAATACAGCGCATTCAGCTTCGCGAGATAGTAGAGCGGCAGCGGGCTGAAGTCGACGGTCTTCGGCGTCGGCTGATAAATAATCACAGCCATTCCCACTACTTCGGCGCCTGTCGATTCCACCAGCCGCTTCAACTCCCCAAGATTACGGCCGGATCGCAGGATATCGTCCACCAGCAGCACTTTCTCGCCGGGCTTCTGTTCCAGATACTGGCGGAAAAGCATGGGGCCGCGTTCCTCGCGGCGGTCCGCCCAATAGACCTGGGCGGCCCGCAAGGCCTCGCACACGCCGTAAGCCACGGGCAGCCCGCCGGTATCGGGCGAAACGACGGAGAGTTCGGGGATCATGGCGCGAATTTCCGCATTGGCGCGCAGCAAACGGCTGAGCCCGACGCTCAGCACCTTGGCGTGCTGGTAGTAGCGCATCGCCAACTGCACTTGCATGTATTCGGTGGCGTGCAATCCGTTGGGATATTCGAAATGTCCATCTCGGATCGCGCCAGTGCGTCGCAACAGGGCGACCACTTCTTCTTGGGTTGGGACCAGGTGCATAGCTGCCTTTATTGTCTCGCATAGCGCGCGCCAAGGGCCATAATCTGTGTCTAGCGGGCGCCGCATATCGTGATGCATTCAATCTCGCAATCTTGTAAGATGCGATGAAAGCAGTCTAGCTAGAAGTGCCAAAAGTAGGCGCAGTCAACGAGCATGCAGTAAGCAAAGGAGATTACACATGAAAGGCAAAACTATCCGGGCGACCCTCTTCGTTGGGTTGGTTCTTTCTCTTCTAGTGGCACTGGCGATGGCCGCGCAGGACAGATACACGCTGAAAGTTCCGAACGGGCTCGCATTCTCGGAGTTCAGGGGATACGAAGACTGGCAGGTTGTCGCTCCCAGTCAGACCGACGCCGCAAACGTGATGAGAGTGATCTTAGCGAATCCCGTGATGATGAAGGCCTACAGGGAAGGCATTCCGGCCAACGGCAAACCGTTCCCCAACGGCTCCAGGATTGCCAAGATCGAATGGCAGCCAAGAAAGATTATCGACGCCCCTTTTTCCGCGAAAACGCCGGACACGGTGCCGGGCCCCCTGACTGAGGTTGAGTTCATCGAGAAGGATGGCAAGCGATTCGCGGACACCAACGGATGGGGCTACGCCGCGTTCAAATACGACGCTGCATCCGATGCGTTCACACCTGTGACGTTGACTGACAAGCCGCCGCAGGGGAACGACGCCAAGTGCGGGGCCGCTTGCCATAAGCTAGCGGGGGCAAAGGATTACATTTTTACTGCGTACCCGAAGAGGTGAACTGAGATTCACTGGAGGGAATTGTTGTGATCGATCCGTATGACGATATGGGATCGCATAAAGGGTTTTGCTGAGGGCAGCCAGTGCTGGTATCCGCGTTTTCTATGCAATTTGTGTCGAAACCGACTCCCTTACGGCCGCGGCTCTGTAACGCTCGGAATCTACTGAGTGCGCGTGAGCAAACGGTCTTTTCGGACCTTGGACGGAGCCTGCCGCGATCGCCTCTTTTTGCGGACCGGCAGGCACCGCCAGACGCGGGGCGCGACGGCATCGCGCTATGATGGGGGTTCAGACGGTGGTTGAGGCGCACGGCGCGGGACGCGCTCGGGGTTGGGAAAAATAAATAGCGAACCGCTGCGGCGTGCTCGACTTGAACAAAGCTCGTTGTGAACAAAGAAGGAGTCCGGTTCCATGCAGAATTCAGTTTTAGTGCCCATGGTTGTGGAGCAGACCTCGCGCGGCGAACGCGCGTTCGATATCTACTCGCGTCTGCTCAAGGAGAACATCATTTTTCTGGGCACTCCCATTGACGACAACGTCGCCAATCTGGTGATGGCGCAGATGCTGTTTCTGGCTGCCGAAGATCCGGAAAAAGACATTTCGCTCTATATCAATTCGCCGGGGGGGTCCATCACCGCGGGCCTTGCCATTCTGGACACCATGAACCTGGTGGAGCCCGACATCGTGACATATTGCATCGGCCAAGCGGCGTCTATGGCGGCCGTGTTGCTGGCCTGCGGATCGAAAGGCAAGCGTTACAGCCTGCCGCATTCCCGCATCCTCATTCATCAGCCTTCCATGAGCGGACTGGGCGGGCAAGCCACCGATATCGACATCTACGCTCGGGAAATCCTGCGGATGCGCGAATCGCTGAATCAGATCCTCGCGAACGCTACCGGCCAGCCGGTGGATCGCATCGCGCGCGATGTGGACCGCGATTACATCCTGGAGCCCGATTCGGCGCTCGAATACGGTATCATCGACCGCATTATCGAGAGCCGCGCGTTGCAACCGGTTCCCACGCGTTGACGCGAGCGGGGCTGCTTCCGGGCATATTATTGGCGCTAACGGCGCGCGCGCAGTTGATCCCCGCCGGAACAGCAGTCCCCGTCACCACTCTTCCGCCGGTAGTGTTTATCAACGGATACCAGTTTGAGGGCTGTCCCTCCACATTTGCCGATACGTTCGGCATCGCCGATCAGGTGCTGCAGAGCAACGGCGAAGTGAGCGTGTTTTTCAGCACCTGCAGCTTGCCGTCTACGGCCACCATAGAGGATCTCGCCGGGGCCTTCGCCACCTTCCTGGCGGGTTTGCAATACACTAACGGCCAACCGGTTGAGACCGTGGATGTGGTGGCTCACAGCATGGGCGGCCTGGTGCTCCGGGTGTACCTGAGCGGCAAACAGAATGCATCGGGCGTGTTTCAACCGCCGGCCGCCGCGCATGTTCGCAAAGCCGTCTTGCTTGCGAGCCCCAATTTCGGAACACCCATCGCGTCGCTGCTGCCGGTCTCCACGCAGGTGGAGGAAATGGAAAGCGGCGGCAGCTTTTCGTTCGCGCTCGGCACCTGGAATGACGGCACAGACGACCTGCGCGGCGTGGACGCCGTGGCCGCGGCGGGCAACGCAGGCACGGGCGTTCTGAGCGGTACAGCTGGATTCGACGATGGGGTTGTGCCGCTCACCAGCGCATCGCTTCGATTCTATTTGCCTGGCCGTACGCGCGTGCTTCCCTATTGCCACATAGATGGTGGAGGAATCATCACTGCCTTCAATCTCTGTCCGGCCAATGCGCAGGGTATCGCGGATATAAACTCGGCGATGCATGAATCGGCGCAGATCATTGTTTCATTCTTGAACGGAACTAATGCCTGGCAGAGCGTCGGCGCCGCCGCGGAGGACGATCCGTTTCTGTCGGTGGACGGAGGCTTGATTGTCGCGGCACATGCCGCAGATGATTCCAGCCTCAGCATCGATTCGGCAACCGTCGGATCGCAGAAGCTTGATATTTCGTCCGGCGAACTGGCCTATACGGATCTGATTACCGCTGGAACCTTATCGCTGGCCGCCACATCGGGAACCACGGACATTACCGCTTCCGTGAATTTGCCGGCTGGCGGAACCGAGCCTTACACGGTGAAATCCGGGCCGCTGATCGCGCGCGTTTTCCCGGCGGCCGCTGCCAACTTCCCGCTCGAACTCGCGCCGCGCATGATTGTCGCCATCTACGGTACGCAAATGACGTCGGCGACCGTTACCGCCGGAGGCTCGCCGCTGACGCTGTTCTATACATCGACAACCCAGATCGACGCACTGCTTCCCGACAACGCGTCCGGTCTGACGTCGATCACGGTTCAGAACAGCGGAGGACAGAACACGGTGAACGTCTATGTAGGAGCCGCCGCGCCGGCCATCTTCACGCAGAATTCTTCAGGCAACGGACCGGCCTCGGCATTGAAGGCCAGCGATCAAAGCTTGGTGACCTCCAGCAATCCCTTGCAGCCCGGCGAAACAGTGGAGTTGTTCGCAACGGGCCTGGGCCTCACGACGCCCATGAACGGATTCGACTATGCGGTCCAGCAACCCGCCGTCACCGTCGGAGGCGTCACTTGCCCGGTGGCGTTTGCGGGCGCGGCGCCAAACTACGTTGGGTTGGATCAGATCAACTGCACCATTCCGGCGGGTCTGGCGTCGAGCGCGTCCACGCCGGTGGTGATCACGTCCGGTGATCGAACCAGCAACACCGCTACGCTTGCGATTGCGGCGACGAATTAAATCTGCGTCCCCGCGGGCTGGCGTATTTCCATGCAGCCCTTGCCAGTGGGCAGCATTTTCCCAGGGTTCAAGCGGCATTCGGGATCGAACAGTTTCTTGAACCGCGCGATCATATCGAGCGTTTCCCCGGAGAACTGCTCGCCAATCAGCTCCATCTTCTCCATCCCGACACCATGCTCGCCCGTGATGGATCCGCCCTGCGCGATGCAAAACCGCAGAATCTCGTCGCCAGCGGCTTTCGCCCGTTCCAGTTCCTCCGGCTTATGGTGATTGAACAGGATGATGGGGTGCATGTTTCCATCGCCGGCATGAAAAATGTTGCTGATGGTGAGGCCGTATTTCTCAGAGATCCGTTGGATCTCGCGCAGCGTGGGCGCGATTTTGGTGCGCGGCACCACGCCATCTTGCACGTAATAAGCGGGGCTCACGCGGCCGACCGCGCCGAAAGCGTTCTTGCGGCCCTTCCACAATAGCTCGCGCTCCGCCGCCGACCGCGCAATGCGAACTTCGCGGGCGCCACAGCAGTTGCAGGCTTCCTCAATCTGCGCTACCTGTTCCTCCACCGCTTCCTTCAAGCCCTCGAGCTCGATCAGCAACACCGCCGCCGCGTCCATTGGAAAACCGGCGTGAGTAGCCTCTTCCACCATGCGCAGCATGACGCCGTCCAGCATCTCGACCGCCGCGGGCGTAATAGCGCGCGCGGTGATCTCGGCCACCGAACTGGCGCAATCGTCGACGGTGTCGTAGATGGCGAGCAGCGTTTTCACCAGCTCCGGCTGGCGCATCAGGCGCACCGTGATGTTGGTCACCAGCGCCATGGTGCCTTCCGATCCGGTGAGGAGGCCGGTAAGGTCGTAACCGGGCGCGTCCAACGCCTTGCCGCCGACAGTCATCGGCGTTCCATCGGGCAGAACGGTCTCGATGCCCAGCACGTGATTGGTGGTGACGCCGTAGGCCAAGGTGTGCGGCCCACCTGCGTTCTCCGACACATTGCCGCCGATGGTGCATGCCTTCTGGCTGGACGGATCGGGCGCGTAGAAATATCCATCTCGCTCTACGGCCTGCGTGATTTCGAGATTCACCACGCCCGGTTCCAGCACCGCGCGTTCGTTGGCGAGATCGATCTCGACAATGCGATTCATGCGCGCAAATGAGACCACGATGCCGCCCGCGCGAGCGATCACGCCGCCGCTGAGTCCGGTGCCCGCGCCGCGCCCGACGATCGGGATGCGATGGTCGCGGGCGATCCGCACCAGCGACACCACCTGCTCCGCAGTCTGCGGAAAAACGACTAGTTCCGGCCGGGCCTTGTCGATGCTGCCGTCATATTCGTACAGCGTCAAATCTTCCGGCCGGTCGAGATAGCCGCGCGGCCCGAGAAGCTGGTCGATTTGGCGGAGCGCGTCAGCGGGAATCAATCGGGTTCCTCTTCCAACCATAGCCTGGTGAGCAGATCGTCCACCTGAAGGTGACGCGCCCATTCTCTCATGTAGGCGCCATCCAAGCGTGCCCGAGAGTTATCTCCTGCATCCGGCTGGGCGAGAGCTGCATTTCAAGATTTGGTATTAACACACTTGCCAGATAGCTCGATCCGCCTTGCAGGTGGCAACAAAGGTGAGTATAAGCGACTGGACCACGATAGTCACCGGGTGCCGGTGCTTCTAAGGCTGTCGAAAGTCCGAAAGGACCGCTGGCCCACGCGCGCGGCTCAGTAGATTTCGCGCGTTACAGAGCCGCGACCGTGAGGGAGCCGGTTTCGAATCAGCCTGTTATCTGCCCTGGCGGCAGCCTTGTTATCTTAACGCCCCGGGCGTGAGTTTCGATAGCTCCCGGATATTTGAATGTGGCTTTGGAAAGCAGGAGCGCAGTTCAGCACCAGCGGGCAACGTGCGCCGGAACATAGCCTTTCCCCATCCGCGGAAGTACGTCAAGTGAACGGAAAACGGCCGAGGGTAACCGTTGAGAAATCACTGGCGCACCGTCACGTCCCGCAACGAAATCCGCGGAAAATACAATCCGCGCGGTTCGCGTGACCACCAATCCCCAGTCGCCCGGCGCGCCGCGAAATTGGTAAACGAATAATCGAACAACTCCGCGCGCACATACTCCGGCGGCGCATTCGGAAACGGATTTTTCCTGAGCAATCCCGTAACGTCCGGCGATCCTTGGAGCAGCCGCACCATGAAATTGGTGAACCATGGCGTGGCGCGGTAGCCCGACAGCGCCGCGAACCACATCTGCCAGTCCAGCCGTGGCTGATAGGGCGCCACCCAGTGCGGCGGCTGCCGCAAATCTCCGGGCTTGTAGGGAAATTCGTAGTCCAGCCACGTAACGCCATCGTTCGAGCCTTGCACCACGATTTCCGGCCGCGTAATGGTCATCGATGCGAAGAGGCCATAAGTGTTCGCGATTTGAAATGGCGCGGCGATTTGTACCAGCGCATTCTCCGGTTCAGAAGTCGACTCCAAAAACATCTCGCCGAGCTCCGAGACGCTGAGCGCCAGAATGACGATCGTCACCGCCCAAACGGCAACGGCGTTGGTGCGCGCGGTCCGCGCCGGCAGCCGCACTCGCTTCAACGCCCGATCGTCGAAAAGAAAAACGCACAGCGACACGGTGAGCAGATTGAAAAACGTGTAGTTGCCCGTGAGAAAGATCAGCACTTGCAGAAAGAGCGCCAGGGCCGCGCCCCAGAATCGCCACAGACGCGGCGCGAAAAACAGGAACGGAACGGCGATCTCAATCGACAGCGCCGTGACGGTGGAAAAGCGCTGGAACCCGCGCGGCAACTGGTACATGTACCAGGCGAGCGGGGTCGGTAGCGGCTGCGTCAGGTAGTGAAACGCAAGCGCGCTCCAATTGCCCCAGGACGGATCGTGGCTGGTCAGCTTCACCACTCCCGACAGGAATATCAGCCGGAACAGCAGCCACCGAAACAGCAGCGCCACAATCTTCGAGTTGCCCAGGAAGATCGCCAGGAAACCGGTTTCGAGCAGCAGCGAGTCCCACTGGAACGACAGAAAATCCTGGCCCGCACTGCAAAGCGAAAGATAGAGCAGGTACAAACAAACCAGCAGCAGCCGTTCCCAGGCGCCTTTCAAAATTCCGGGCAGCAGCACGGCCGCTAGCGCGGCGCCCGCGACTGCGGTGGCCTTAATAAACCCATCGCCATGCGCGATCCAGAAGATGGCCGGCATAGTCCAATAACCGCGCACTCCCAGAGTTTTCGAAACAGCGTCCAGGTACCCGCCCAACGGCAAAATTCCATGCGCCCCGATCAATCCCGTAATCTGGAAGGCCAGCGACGCAAAAGCGATCAAATAAATAGCCGCCAGGAGCCGCAGGAAAAGCCATTCCACCTTCGCAAATTTCAGCGGCATTACGCGCTTGCCGAAAGTCAGCAGCGTCAAGTGGTAAAAGAACGTGCGATGGGCGGCAATCAGCCGGTAGGCCGCCTCGGAAACGAGGGCAAAACCAGGCACGTGGTTGTAGACCCAGATCAGCCACGCCATCCCCGGCGCATAGGTCAGCGTCACGAATACCGCACGCGCGCCGCTGAGCGCTTCCCCGCCTGGCATGACCAACTGTACGGATTCGCTGAAGTTCCTGGCCGGAATCTGGGGATATCGGCTGCCTACCTCCTGCGACGGCGCGTAAGCCAAGCGTCCGCCGGTGAGCGCCTTCCAATACTCGATCCAGATCCGGCAAAACCCGCAGTGGCCGTCAAAGACGACGAGAGGATCTTCTGGCATACCCTACCTTCCCAGTGTAGGAGCACGGTACGGAGTAAGACTAATTCCCTGCCTCCCATTTTTCATATATGTTCGCCTGAGAACCGGGAAGTGCTAGAATCGTCAGTGAGCGTCAGTGCAACTTTTGTGTAGAGTAGAGACGTCTACCAACTGAGCGTTTGGTTTAGGCGCAGTGGAAGATGAGGCGCAGTAGAAGATATGTCTGCTCATGACGAACCAATGGCCTACCCGGGGGGACGACCCCCAGTAGATCCCGAGCCGGAAGTCAACTTCCTGTTGCCGACGGAAGTAGAAGAGCCTTTTTTCCGCTCTCTCCTCCGGAACATCAAGGAACTCGTTCACCCGCCCAAGCTGCCTCCTTTGGAGCTAACTTCGAAGCCCGTCCCGGTCAAGGAAATATGGGGATTCTACGGCGGACAAGGCAGGCGCGCCGGCGTGACTTCGTTCCTGGTTCACGTTGGGGTGATCGCGCTGCTGTTTTTGCTGGGAACCAACAAAGTAGTGCAGCAAGTGGTGAAGCAGCAGATCGAGCTGATCGCACCGGATATCGCTCCTTACAAGCCGACCGTCAAGCAAGACGCCATGCACGGCGGCGGTGGCGGTGGGGACCGTTCTCCCACGCCGGTCAGCAAAGGCAAGCTGCCGAAACTGGCAAACCGGCAGTTCGTGCCTCCCATGATCAGCCACGTGGAGAATCCCAAGCTGGTGATGGATCCCACGCTGATCATCCCGCCGGACGCCAATGTCCCGAAGGTCAACTCGCCGGACTTGGGCGATCCGCTGGCAAAATCCGGACTGGCCTCCAATGGCTTTGGCTCAGGCGGCGGTATGGGGAGCGGTCGTGGCGGCGGTGTCGGGCCGGGCTCCGGACCTGGATTTGGTCCTGGGTCGGGCGGCGGAATGGGAGGCGGCGCTTACCGCATCGGCGGCGGCGTATCGCCACCCAGCATCCTATACAAGGTAGAACCGGAATACTCGGAAGAAGCGCGCAAAGCCAAGTTCCAGGGGACGGTTCTTTTATTTGTCATCGTGGATGAAAAAGGCAACCCGCGCGACATTAAGATCATCCGCCCGCTCGGTTTGGGCCTGGATCAAAAAGCCGTCGAAGCAGTCGAAAAGTGGAAGTTCAGCCCCGGCAAAAAGGATGGAAAGCCGGTTGCTGTGCAAGCGCAGATCGAAGTCAACTTCCGGTTGCTCTAAAGCCCCGACGCGCTATTTCATCGCCCCTATTTCGCCGGTGACGACACGCACATCTGATCGGTCGGCTCCCAATCGACAATATCAATAGGAATCCCCTGTTTGCAGGCGCCGCGGCCCTGGTGCGCTTTGCCCTGGATCGTAATCACCGTGCCGATCTCCGGCTTGGGCGCCGCGATAAAGCTATAGATGGTGCTGCCATCCAGCGTCTCAAGCAACAGGCACTGGCTGTCGGCGACGCGGCGGACACATCCGGTAGCTCTCACTTCCGTGATTTCGAATTTGGGCTTTTGCTGCGCCATGAGCAGCATGCTGAAGAGGGCTAGCGCGTGCATCTGCTCTCATGGTCGCATTAATGCGATCACGCTATTGAAACTGGCCGGGCGACGCTTTCCGGTTGGCAGGCGCGCGGCGCCGCCTCCTCGAAATCCGCGGCATGGGCCGGAAGAACTTGCCAGCCGGTCAACGGTTTGCCTAGTTGACGCGCTGCGCCCAGCGCTCAAAAACCATTGCAGACCGTCGAGGTTTTCGAAGGCGGCGAAGGCACGGTACAAGCGCCGCTCATTTCCGCCGATCAAGCGCATGACCGAAAAACTGAAACAGTAATTTCAAGCGTTTCAGTAAGGGGAAGGTTTCTCCAGTCTGCGCCCGACTAACTATCCTATGGATAACGACGCCGTGGCCATGACCTCACTGGCCGCGATCGCTTCTTGCGCTTCCTGTCAAGTCAGGTGTCCCGCAAGGAACCGCACGCGTCGGATGCCATAGCGCCGGAGAATACAATTTTAATCGTGTTTCGAAAACGCTTCGCGCAACTTCCGCCAGGTTGTCCCTAAATCCTCCGGCAACACACGCGTCTCCGCCACCGTGGTCATGAAATTCGTATCGCCAGGCCACCGCGGCAGCACGTGCATATGGATATGCCCGGCGATTCCGGCGCCCGCGCTTTCCCCCAGATTCATTCCCAGATTGAATCCCGGCGGCCGATAGATCGCTTGCAAATGGATCTGCGCCCGCTGCACCAGCAAGATCATTTCCTCCAGCGTTTCTGGCGACGCGTACTGCAACATATCCACGTGCTCATACGGCACCACCATCAAATGCCCGGCGCTGTAAGGATACAGATTCAGAATGATGTAGTTCTTTTGAGCCCGGTGCACCACCAGATTTTCTTCATCCTGCTCCGACGCGGCGGCCCGGCAGAATACGCATCCGCCGCCAGTCCTCTCTTTTTGAACGTACTGGTAGCGCCACGGACTCCACAGGTGGTCCATAAAATGTGAAGTGCGTTTACGAGCTGTGGGGATTTTCGCCGGGCTCGGTGGCAGCCGGCGTCGGAGGCTGGCCGTCGTTGCCGGCCGAGGTGTTCACCAGATCCTTCAATTCCTTGCTGGGCTTGAAGTAGGGGATGCGCTTGGAGGGCACTTCCACGCGAGTGCCGGTTTTCGGATTGCGGCCCACGCGCGGCTGCCGCTGCCTGGTGCGAAAACTGCCGAACCCTCGGATCTCGATTTTATCCCCGGAGCGCAGAGACTTTACGATGCTGTCGAAGATGGCTTCCACGATTACCTCGGAATCTTTACGGGTCATTTCCACAACCCGGGAGACTTCCTCGATTAATTCAGCCTTCGTCATGTGTGCTTTATCTCCCTTTTGAGACCGGTTTTTACCGGCCTTCACCCTTCACTCTGATGTTCATCACTTCTTCGATCGTCATGGTGGCGGCCGCGGCATGGCGCTGATAATCCTCCAGCCGCGTTCGTTCCTCATCGTCGGTCAAAGCGCGAACGCTCAGCCCGATCTTCTTCTCCGGTTCGTTCAGCCTCACGACCTTGAAATCCATTTCCTCGCCGATCGGCAGCGGCGACTCGTCGTGCCGGTGCTCCGACGTACCGGGAATCTCAGAGCGGTGGCACAAGCCCTCCACTCCCGGCGCCAGTTCCACGAATACCCCAAAATTCGCGGCCCGGCAGACCCTTCCGCGCACCACCGCTCCAACTTGATGCGCGCGGAAAAAAGACTCCCAAGCATCCGGCTGCAATTGCTTCACTCCCAGCGACAGACGCCGGTTGGGCGCATCGATCTGCAGAATCACGGCCTGCACCAACTGACCCTTCTTCACCACTTCAGAGGGATGCTTAACCCGCTTGGTCCAGGACAGATCGGAAATATGCACCAGCCCATCGATGCCTTCTTCAATCTCGATAAACGCGCCGAAATCGGTGAGTTTTCGCACCCGCCCTTCTACCACCGAACCAGGCGAATAACGATCGGCCACCGTGGTCCATGGATCCGCCTCCAATTGTTTGATCCCGAGCGAAACCCGCCGGTCCCTGGGCTTCACATCCAGCACCACCGATTCCACCTGATCGCCCACCTTCACCACTTTGCTAGGATGCTTCATCCGCCGGCTCCAGGTCATCTCGGAGATATGGATCAATCCTTCGACCCCCGGCTCCAATTCGATAAATGCGCCATAATCGGTAACGCTGACCACGCGCCCAATCACGCGCGCCCCTTGCGGATATCTCTCCGAAATGGTTTCCCAGGGATCGGGAACCAGTTGCCGGATCCCCAGCGAAATGCGTTCCTTCTCGCGATCGAACTTCAGCACCTTCACTGTGATTTCATCGCCGGCTGCGACCACTTCGGAGGGATGGTTGACGCGCCCGTACGACATGTCGCTCACATGCAGCAGACCGTCGATGCCGCCCAGATCGATGAAGGCCCCGTAGTCCGTCAAATTCTTTACCGTCCCGGTAACCACTGCGCCTTCTTCGAGCACCTGCAGCGCCGCGCTTTTGCGGGAGTGCTGTTCTTCTTCCACCGCCATCTTGCGCGACACCACCACGTTGCCCCGCCGCCGGTTCAGCTTGACGATTTTTACGGGAATGTCCTGGCCGAGCAGGGAATCCAGATTGTGGGCGGGGCGCGTGTCAATCTGCGAGCCGGGCATGAACGCGGGAACGCCCACATCCACCGAGAGTCCGCCCTTGATGCGGCCCGTCACGCGGCCGGACACCACCAGACCGTCATGATGCGCTTTCTCCAGATTTTCCCAGGAGCGCAACCGGCTGGCCTTCTGGTGTGACAGCAGGATGTAACCTTCCGGTTGGATCCCCTGCCGGTCCACCATCACATCGATCTGATCGCCCACCTGCACGTGAACGCTTCCGTCCGGCTGGGTGAACTGCTCGATCGGCACCAATCCTTCGGACTTGTAGCCAAAATCGACGATCACGTCTTCATCGTGGAGTTTCACCACGCGGCCTTGCAGTAATTCGCCGTCGTGTGGCGGAGCAAAATGAGTGTAATCGTCGATGAGCTGCTCGTAATCCGTCTCTTCGGATACGGGCGGATTCAGATTCTGCTCATCTGCTTTGCTGGCCATGCCCAAACTCCCGATTCATACAACTTGCCACGGGCGCGAACCGATAGACCAGTAAGCACGCCAGAATTCAAAACAACAAGGTTGAACCGCCCGGCCGCCCCCAACCGCTCTATCAGCCGACAAACCGTTGATACATCAGCACTTCAGCACTATAGCGGAGCCGCTGGCGGAAGTCAACCAAGCAAGTGGCCACGGTCGCGAAGGGGCGCGCCTGGCAGGTTGCTAATTCCGTCCGCAGAGATCCGGCGTCTGACACATTCCTCCGGCGCACGTGGGGAACTGGGCCGGTCCGTTGGACGTCTGTGTCTTTCCATTGGATGAATGAGCGGCGAAGGTAGAGAAAGCGGTCTTCAAATGCGACTCGCCGCAACCGGGGCAGGCAATCGCGTCTTGGTTGCGGCGGACCAGCTTCTCGAATTTAGTTCCACAGTCGTCACAGATATATTCGTAAATTGGCATTTTCGTTGGCTCCCTGCACGTGCGTTTCATTAATTCTAGCGCATCGGAACACCCCAAGTGGAAGACTCACTGTAGTAGTACCAGAACCAGGTCGTCCATCGTCTTGATCACGCCCGCGCCAGGCTCCTCGAAATTATTCACCAGCAACGAGAAGGCTACGCGGCCGTTTGCAATCGTATCGGCGTAACCCGATAACGCCTTCACATGATCCAGCGTTCCTGTTTTGGCGCGAATGGCGCGCGCTTCCGGATGCCCCGCGAACCGCGAACCTAAAGTTCCATCTTCGCCGCCAATCGGCAGCAGGTTGAGCCAGTCCTCGCGCTGGGGAGTTTCATGCATGTGAACCAAAAGCTTGCCGATAGCCGTTGGCGAGACCAGGGCAGCGCGCGAAAGTCCGGAACCGTCGGTGAACTGGTATTCGTCCCGAGTAATGCCGGCGCCGGCGAGGAATTCATCCATCGCCGCCAGGCCTGCTTCGCGGCTGCCCGCACGCCCGGATGCAATGGCCACCTCGCGCAACAAAATTTCCGCGTGCAGATTCTGGCTGACCTTATCCACCACTTGCAACAGATCGAACAATTGCGGCGAGCGGCGTTCCGCAAGTACGACCTTGAGTTTGGGAGGCGCTACCCCAGTTTCGTCGGGGAAGCGATGCCGGGCCACCGCGTCGCCGCGAATCGATATTCCGCGCCGCAGCAGCGCGTCTCGCAATATTTCGGCTGCGTACAGCGCCGGATCGCCGATCGCAAGTTCTTGCGTGCTTCCGGCGTCGCCTCTCGGAATGGCGCCCCACAAGTGCAGCTCGCGCCCCGAAGCGCTGCGATAAAGCTCGATTTTGCGTTCGCCGCGCTCGCTCGTCACCACATGATTGTCGATCGCAAAGTTCTCAAACGGCGGCGTGAGCGCAATGCGCGCCGAGTCCCCCGTGCGCGCACCGGGACGCAGCGTCAGTACGAAGGTATTGTCATTGACCATCAGTGCGCTCACTGGCGCGCCATATTCTCGCGTGGCGCTGTCTGAAGACCAGGGACCGGGCTGTGGCTCCCAAACATAGCGGCTGTCGTCCCCAACAATATTGCCTTCGATTCGCTTCAATCCGCGCCCGGCCAGTTGATCGGCCAGTTCATCCATGGCATGCAAGGAATATTTCGCGCCCGGCGCGGCATGGCTGCGATAGGGATATTCGCGTCCCGATAAACTCGGATCGCCGCCGCCCAGCAGTTCCAGATCGCCGGCCAGCGTGCCTTCGGCATCCACCGGAACATCCGCGCCGATTTGTGTCGCGAGCCTGTATTCCGCGCCGAGCTTCGAAAGCGCCAGCGCCGTGGTGAACAGTTTCATGTTCGACGCAGGCACAAACAGCCGCTCGGAATTGCGCGCATACAACACGCGCCCATCGCCGATCCGCACCACGCGCATTCCAACGAAGGCGTGCGACAGCGCGCCGGAGGTGTCGATAATATGGTCGAGTCTCGACGAAAGATCGGTCGCCGTCGCCGGCGGAATCAGCAGGGCAACCGCCGCCGAAAAGACGAATAACCGGATCATATTTTTTTCGATGCCGAACGCCATTTCGCCGGAGAGATCGGCGCTGGCTGGATAATCCGGTTCGGATCAATCTTCATCGGCAGTGTCGATGCGGAACGTCAGCCGTGGCGCGCGCACTCGCGCTTGCCGTGTCGAGACTCTTCTCGACACCTTCGCACGGGCCAACGAAGCGCTGCGTTTTGCCGGGCACGGCGTCAGGACCCCACCCGCGTAATCTCCGACAAACTGCTCAGCTTGGCCTCCAGCATGATCAACAGCACCAGCAGGAAGACGACAAACGTGCCGAGCAAAGGCAGAATCATTACGGCCTGGATTCCCCACGCCTCCGCGAAGTAGCCGAGCAGCCACGGCGCCAGGAACCCGCCCGTCATCGCTAGCGAAAACAGCCCGTTGTAGAAACCGGGGTGGTAATACGGAAAGCGATGCGCGATCTTCTCCACCACCAGCGGATAAATGGAAGCGAAACCGGCGCCGACAAACAAAATGCCCATCACCGCGCCGAACAGGTTGTTCGTGGATGCCAGCACGATCATACCCAGCAGCGCCGACAGGATGGATACAATCAACAGCCAGGCCCGATTGACGCGCTTCAGAATAAATTGGGAAACAATGCGTCCCACCAGCAGGGAGGCCCAATAGAGCGCCAGCAGCAGCAGGGAATCCTTCGGGCTGATGCCCAGCCGTCGAATCAGAAACAGCGGCAGCCATCCCGCCATGGACCATTCATTGCCAAATTGAAAGAACAGCAGCAGGCTGAACAGCACGGCCCCCGGATTTCGAAAATCGCGCAACGCCTGAGCCAGCGGGAGCGCTTGAAACGCGGGGTACCGGGAAAAATTTCCCTTGTAACAAACCACCGCGTACAGGCCGGGGAGCGCCGCAAATAAGATCAGAATGCTGGGAACCGTGTAGACGTAATAGGTGCCCGCTACCAGCAGCGCCGTCAGTAAACTTCCCGATCCAAACAGCAGGCCCGCAAAGTTCACCGTAGCGGCGCGATCGATCTGGTAGAACGGAGAGATGGCGTGGAAGACGCCCGCGTTGAGCAACCCGGTGCTGAATCCAATGCAAAGCACGCCCCATAGCCGCCCTGCCGCGGGCGCGGGCGGGGAAGACAGCGCCAGGAACAGAAATGCGCCGCAGGCCAGCAGGCTGGCCAGCATCAATACGAACTTCAGCCCGCGCCGGGCAAGCAGAAAGTGTGCAACCCCTACCGACAAAACCAGCCCGAAGGCCAAGCTTAAAAAATACTCGCCGACTTCGGTAAAGCTCGGCCGAAGATGGTAGCCCCAGGCCGGCAAGATAGCCCCCAGGAACGACATCAGGATTCCCGAGACCAGAAACGCGGCCATGGACCGCCATGCATCGCGCGCCGCTGATTTTTCGCCGTCCGGGTCAAGCTGCAACTGAGCAACGCTCGACATCACGAGTTATTGTACCGCCAGTCCTACCGATTCCCGTAGCCCCACGTCCTCGCCTTATCCCGGAAATAGGATTCTTACCGCCCCTGAAACCCGAATTATGAACTACTTAACAGCTTGCCAGGACCTGGCGCACGAATTGCATTTTCATGTCGCCAGTAGGGTTGATCTTACAGGGCTACGGGAGTTGCCTCCTGGTTTTCGTCAATGCCCCGCAGGGAATGCGGGGCATCTTTGTCGGCTCGACCCACATCTAGTGCCTCCCCTAACCAAACTGCTCAGATGTTGTATCACTCTAGAAAGTGTTTGACAGACTTGCTTCTCGGTTTTATGATGGATTCATCACTGAGAAAGGAGGTGGTCCAGTCTAACATGGGTATATGTAGTGACTGTAGATTCATTATCACGCGCGAGGTGGCCGACTCTTAAAGTCGACCCTGTGAATGTTCAGGTTTCGTTAGTGACGAAGCCGCTGCTCCCGTGGAACGGCCGTTTCGCTGCGCGATACTTACAGTAGCGCCTGGGATTAACTCAGGTACGTGCCCCCGCATTGCCTGCTACGGCTGTGCGGGGGTTTGTATTTTCAGGTCTTACCTCTTTATCGCTACACCGGACACCGGAAGTTTGCCAAATTTCCGTCGTACTGACCGAGCCGCGCGCGTGAGCAAGCGGTCTTTTCGGACTTTAGACACAGGCGTGTTCAGCGCTTCATGGCATCACCTGCCACGTGGTCGCAGCCGGCACGTCTACGCCGGCTCAGGAACTCAGGCTGGACGGCAGCGGTTTGGAGGTTGGCATGTTTGACGTGCGAGGAGACCTGCCGGTCGAAAACATCGGCGACATTGGACCTGAGCCACGCTGCATCTACCCCGTAAAAATGGGCTGCCTTGCCTCCCGTCCACCCCTACCCGTTCGACTGAGCCTTGACGCGTGCGCTACACTGAAGTTTCGAAAGGATTCTGCTGCCATGAAAGCCGCCATTCACCCCGCCTACGAAGAGATCAACGTGATCTGCGCCTGCGGGAGCACCTTCAAGACGAGATCCACGCACAAGGGCGACATCCGCGTGGAAATCTGCTCCAGTTGTCATCCCTTCTTTACCGGCCGTCAAAAACTGGTGGATACCGAGGGCCGCGTAGACCGTTTCCAGAAGAAAATGGCCAAGTCTAAGGATTTGAAAGACAAGAAGGAACTAAAGGACAGTAAGAAGCAACCCGTGGCAGCGCGTTAAGCCTTAGCGCCGGTTCTGCTGCTGCTCTTGCAGTTTGGCTTTGGCTTGACGTTCGGCGTGCAGCTTCTCATACTTGGGAGTTTGCTCCTCGGTTAGAATCATCCGCACGCGCTCGAAGTGTTCTTCCCGGATACGCCCGATCTCCTGGTTCTCCCGCTCGCGAACATCGTGGAAACGCGCATCGGTCTGATCCATAATAGCCGACAGTTTCGCCATTTGATCGTCCGTCAGGCCTAACCGCGAACGGCTCTCGTCCATGTACTGCTGCCTCCACTGGCTGGGCGAGGGAGGCGCGCTCACGCTGCGGGCGGTGGGCGGATTGTAGGTCCGGTAGCCCAAAGCGCCCACTACGGATCCGCTCGCAAAAACTAACAGCAAGTAAAACGCGATCGGTAGATTCTTGCGCGTCATCGCCCGTTCGGTTCCGTGTAATCCACCCGGATGCCCACCGCGGCGAGGTTCTCGGCTGGATTGGCGTCGGCCAGGACGTCCACATAATTGCCTCGGACTTCCTTAGTGTCGGTAGTGATCGGCACCTGGAAAGCGATCCCCAAAAACAGGCAGATTGCAGCCGCCGCGGCCACAAACACGTGAGTCAGCTTCTTCACGCGCAGGAGGAAGAACTGCCGGGCTTCAATCTTCCGCCACAGTTCAGGCATGAAATTGATACTCGCCTCAGGATCCGGCACGGCAGTCCGGTATCTCGCGAACAGATGGTCCAGCTCACCGGTTTCTAGATCTACGTTTTTCTGGTCCATGCGCGTCCTGGCGCCTCCTCTGCTATTCTCGACCATTCTAACCCCAAATGCCGACCTATTACTCGCCGCCCTTGCCACCTTTAGCCTTGCTTGTGGCCTGATAGGCGTTCAGCACTCTTTGACGCGCCCGGAACAGCCGGACTTTCAAAGCATTCTCGTTCACCGAGTATATCTTTTCCAGTTCCTTAAGCGACAGCCCTTCTACTTCTTTCAGCGTCAGAAGAATTCGATCCTGCTCGGAAACCGATTGCAGCAGCGAATCCACCAACTCCTTCACCTGCTTCTGCCGCTGTTCCTCGCCGGAAACTTTCCCCCCGGCCGCGGCGTCCGCCATCATCACCTGCTGCTCGCTCAGATCCGACATGCGAGATTCATTCCGCCGCCGCTGCTTTCGCAGATAATCATACGAAGCATTCACCGTAAGCCGGTACAACCACGGCTCAAATACTTCCGGCGTCCGGAGCTGATCCAGCGAATAGTAAAGTCTGAGAAAAACCTCCTGCGCTACGTCCTCCACGTCTTCCGGCCGCCCGATCAGCCGCGCGATCGTGCCTAAAATGCGCTTCCTGTATGCAACCACCACTTGGTTGAACGCGGCATCATCGCCCTTCTGGGCTCTCTGAATCAGCTCAAATTCAACCAGCATGCGGCCTTAGAGTGCCAGCCGCCTATCCGACAGTAGAGGCGTACCAGCAAATTGTTAGGTTACAAGGGGTTGGGACGGAAAGCAAAGCATTTCTCGGGGAGGCGCTCTAACCCTGGGACAAGGGAGCGGCAAGGCGCAATTTCAGCAGGATCAATCGCTTGGCATCAGTGCTTGGGAAGTCTACGATCCGCCGTCTTCACGTGCTGCGAGCGGGTAGGCGCGGGAATCAGTGGTACATGCCGTGGAGAATCGCGATATTCCGAACAGGCTCTTGTAAAATCAGTTATCCATGCCAATCCATCCCGTATGACCCGCCGTCGCATTCTACACTTTGGCGTAACCGCTCATCCCACTGCGGAGTGGACCGAGCAACAACTGCGAGAAGCATTCCCGTGGGACACGGCTCCACGCTACCTTCTGCGCGATCGCGACAGCATCTTCGGACATGATTTCGTGGAGCAAGTGAAGGCGATGGGAATCAAGGAAGTGCTTTCCGCTCCACAATTACCCAGGCAACGAGCATATGTCGAACGAGTGATCGGCACGTTTCGGCGCGAGTGTCCTGATCATGTCATTGCATTCAACGAGGCCTCGCCGTATCGGCAGGTCAGGCTGCTCAGCCGTACTATCACCAGTCTGAACTCACCTCTCGTTGGGCAAAGACACACCGCAGGCGCGGCCGGCGCAGCCGACCGAATTTGGAGGCATCATCGCGATACCGCAACTCGGGGGTCTTCACCATTCGCTACGAGCGATGCGCAGCCTGAATCGCGGCCCTCCGCAGTTCCAGCAACGCAGGAACAACAAGGCACTCTGCTGAGGGCGCCACGAACCACACTGCGCTCGGCTGAGTGGCACTGGTATTTTTGCGCCTCGCCCATCGCCGCCCGGGCGGCGCCGTTCTTCGGCCAGATCGATTCCTATGCAAGCGGAACTACTTAGATGATTCGATTTGCTCCAGCCAGGCAGTAAAGCCCCCAGCCGTCAACGTCGGCGGAACTGAAACCAGACGCGTAGAGTGCACAGCGTCGAATACAACGTCTTGGACGGCCTCAATATTGTCGGTGGGCGCGTTAGGGCGGAATCCGGCGATTCGCTGCAACAACCGCATCGCGTTTTCGCGATTGACCCGACCCAGCAATTCACGTTCCGCAGTCTCGTATGCCCGGATATAACCCGGCCACGCGATGCTCTGCCAGGCGTTTGCAACCAGGGATATGTCAATTGGACAATCGATCTTCTGTGCTGACGCCGCGTATTCCACCGCTCTCCGAGCAGACTCGATACCTCCAAACTCCTCGAAAAGTCGGTCAGCATAGTTGACGTAGAGCGGCAGGAAATCCGTTACAGCGAGAGGCTGTTGAATCAGAGCGCGCAACTGGGGTTTGTCAGCGAGGTCAGGGAGATCTCGCCCGGAGATTTGCGGATTGCAAGGAAACCGATGCGCGCGCGGCGACTCGCGGGTACCGCTCCAGTCTTGCCATCGCGCACCGCTGACCGAGATAGGCGACGTTTGGGACAGCAAATTGTTCGCTTTCAAAACAGCTACACTGATCACCACTTGCACGGTGGCTTCGGCTCGGCCCCGGATGTGGGCGTGAAATTCTTCGAGATTCCAACCCTTATTTTGCGTTGGCGCGGGTCCAATGCCGATATATTTCCGCGACATCAGGACAAGAATAACATGCGCCTTCTGTCACTGGCCCTGTTGATAATGCTCATCGCCGTGGCAGCTCGGGAACAAACTTAACGTTAACCCAAATCAATAACCTCGCAGAAGTGCTCGGGACTGACTTGGGGGGCAGATCGTGATTTGAACCGCAACGGCACCCAAGAGACCGGCCCGGGCTTCTACGGACACCTCAACAACCTGGGCCAGGCCTTGTATCTTTCCGGCAATCCCGGAGGTCCATACCAGTTCGCCATCTGGCGGAACGGTGTCTCGACGCCGGTCCCATTGCCTCCAGGGGTTTCTGCGGACGATACACCGAAGGGCGGCATCAACGACGTCGGACAATTCACGGTGCATGATGGAGTGAACTTCTATGTGATGACCCTTTCACGTGGGCGCTTCACCCAAACGGTAACGCTCACAAACACGGGTGGCTCCTCAATCGCGGGTCCGATTTCCATCGCGCTCGACAATCTTCCCGCCAGTGCCAGCCTGTACGGCATCTCGGGAGCTACTCTATGCGACCCTCCCAAGGGCAGTCCGTTTATCTACTTTGCGGCTGGGCCTCTCGCTTCTCAAGCTTCTGTGACAGGCACGCTCCAATTTATCGACACCGCGCACACAGCGGCTCCCTACGAAGTGCGCGTGCTCGCCGGTCCGGGAGAGCGATTGCCGACGGGGTAGCACGCTACCCTCGCAGAGCCGCATCCGCGTTCATCGGTGTTCATCCGTGGTCAAATATGGGCGTTGTGGCTACGGATGAACGTAGATCGGCGCCGATGCCATGCTAAAATCGCTGTGTCCCTCCCCCAGCAAGGCAAGATGGATTTTCTTCAGGGTCTCAATCCGCAACAACAAGCCGCCGCGTCGCACGTCGAAGGTCCTCTGCTGTTGCTGGCGGGCGCAGGGAGCGGCAAAACGCGCGTCATCACGCATCGCATGGCGCACCTGATGCGCGAGCACCGCGTCCCCGGCCCTTGCATCCTGGCCGTCACCTTCACCAACAAGGCCGCCGAGGAGATGCGAACGCGCGTCAACAACCTGCTGGGCGGCGCCAGAGACGGGCCGCTGGTTTCCACCTTCCACTCGTTTTGCGTCCGCTTGCTGCGGCGCGACGGCGCCAGCTTAGCCGAAATCCGCAATGGATTCACGCGCCAGTTCACCATATACGACGCCGACGATCAGGTAGCTGTGATCAAGTCCATTTTTCGCGGCATGAGTCTCGACGAAAAATTCATGCAGTACCGCGCGGTGTGCTCCTGGATCAGCCACAGGAAGAGCCGCAAGGAATCGCCGCAGGACGTTCATAGCGCCTCCACCGACCAGCAAACCACGCAGCTCGCCGCCATCTACGAACAGTACGAAGGCCGCTTGCGCCAGGCCAACGCGCTCGATTTTGACGACCTGCTGCTGGAATCCGTCCGGCTGCTCGCGCACGACGCCAACCTGCGCTTCCAGGTGAATCGCCGCTTCGAATTCGTCATGATCGACGAATACCAGGACACCAATCGCAGCCAGTATGAGTTGATGCGCCTGCTCACCGAAGCGCACAAAAATATCAGTGTCGTCGGCGACGAAGATCAATCCATCTACGGCTGGCGCGGCGCGGATATCCGTAACATTCTCGATTTCGAGCGCGATTTCCCGAACGCCACCGTGATCCGGCTGGAACAGAATTACCGGTCCTCCAAAAACATTTTGGAAGCCGCCAGCGCGGTGGTGGCGAACAACACCGAGCGCAAAGGCAAGTGGCTGTGGACCGAATCCGGCGCGGGCGAAAAAATCGGCCGCTTCGAAGCCTTTGATGGCGAACAGGAAGCGCTCTTCATCGCCGACACCATCGACAAGCTGCTGTCTGCGAACCCCGGCGATCGTGCCGCGGTTCTATATCGCACCAATTTCCAGTCGCGCCAGATCGAAGAAGCGCTGCGCCGCTACAACCGCGATTACGTGGTTCTGGGCGGTTTCAGTTTCTATCAGCGCGCCGAAGTGAAGGACGCGCTGTCGTATCTCAAGGCGGTGATCAGCCCGCAAGATTCGATAGCTCTGCTGCGCATCATCAATACGCCCGCGCGCGGCATCGGCAGGAGCACCATCGAACAGATTGAACAGTACGCCTTGGAGCACGAGCTGAGTACCTGGTCGGCCATCGCCCGTATGCTGGAAGAGAATCTATTCCCCGCGCGCGCCGAATCGGCTCTGCGCATCTTCAAGAGCATGATCGAGGAGCTGGGTGCAGCCGCGAGTGAAGGAAAAGTGGACGACCTGTTGCGCAAAATCCTGGAGCGCACCGGCTATGCCCGAATGCTGCAAGCCGACAACGATCCGGAATCGGAATCGCGCCTGGACAATTTGAACGAACTGGTGAACGCAGCATCGGAAGCGGCCGAGCGCGGCGAGAACATCGCCGAATTTCTGGATCACGCGGCGCTGGTCTCCGATACCGACAATCTGGATGAGAAGGCGCCCATCTCGCTGCTCACGCTGCATAACGCCAAAGGCCTGGAGTTCCCAATCGTCTTTCTCGCCGGAATGGAGGAGGGACTCTTCCCGCACATTCGCGCGCTCGATTCAAAAGCCGCCATGGAAGAAGAACGCCGTCTGTGCTACGTCGGAATGACGCGCTCCGAGAAGCGGCTCTTTCTAACGTCGGCGCGTTATCGACGCCGCTTCGGAGGCGGCCAGCAGGAAGCCACCATCCCCTCCCGATTCCTACGCGAAGTTCCGCCCGCCCTGGTGCAACAGCTAGGCCAATCCCGCCCAAGAGAATCGCAAGCTCCAAAGCCCAATCTCTACACAGGCAAAGCCTACAACTCGGTGGACAACATCCAACAATTCTTCGCGGAGCGGGGAAAAGGAGCGGTCGTTCCACAAACCAGCAACCAACCACAACGTGCCAGCCCCCCAATCCCAAAACCCGCCGTGCCACCGCAGGCGGCGCGGCCCCCCGCCGGCCGCCGTGGCTTCCGCGCCGGCGCCATGATCCGGCATCCCAAGTACGGCCGCGGAACCGTACTGCGTCGCGAAGGCGATGGCGAGGATGCTAAGCTCACGGTAAGCTTTCCCGGCTATGGATTGAAGAAGCTGGTGGAGAAGTACGCAGGAATCCAAGAGGATTGAACACTCAAACAGAATGAATACAAAGTCGATCACAGACCCAGCAGAGCGCAAGAAAGTAAAGCGCGCAGCCCGCAAAAAAGCGGCCCCCAAACCCAAGCGGGCCTCCGGAGTCGCTCGCGGCTCCATGAAGAAAAAAGTTCAGCACATGACGAAGGGCCAGAGGAAGCGCTAGTGGGAATCGCTAGCGAATGGTCGCGCCTGGAATCAAGAAATTGCGCGACCGTCTTGCCGCCTTGCGCCGCCTTGGGCGGCCCCAGCGCTCCCTCACGGTCACGGCTCGGTAGGGCGCCGACTGAGCCGCGCGCGTAAGCAAGCGGTCCCGATGAACCAACTCCTCCGCACCAAAAGCATCGACGCTCTGATCGCGGCCTCCGAAGAGCCGGACCGGCGGCTGAAAAAATCGCTGGGCGTTTGGAGCCTCATCGCGTTGGGCGTGGGAGCAGTCATCGGGTCCGGTATTTTCACCGTCACGGGAACCGCCGCCGCGGGTGAGCATTTCCTCGCCAAGTCGATTCTCAAAGCGCCGGTTCTCGACCTGCTGCTGAAGGGCGGCGCTGCATCTACGCTCAGCGGCCGTCTCGGGGCAGGTCCGGCCATCTCAGTCTCTTTCGTATTGGTGGCCATCGCGTGCGGATTCGCCGCCATCTGCTACGCCGAGCTGGCCTCCATGATCCCCATCGCCGGCAGCGCTTACACCTATTCCTACGCCACACTGGGCGAGATCTTCGCCTGGATTATCGGCTGGGATCTGATTCTGGAGTACGCGTTCTCCAACATGAGCGTGGCCGTGGGATTCTCGGCCTATTTGAACGACCTGCTCGATAACCTGTTCCACTTTCATCTGCCGCAGCAGCTCTCGCAACCCATCTTTGAAGAGGGCCAGCGCACCGGCGCCTGGTTTAATCTTCCAGCGTTCATCGTGCTGTTGATCCTGAGCTATGTCCTGGTGCGCGGCGTCCGCGAAAGCGCGCAGACCAATAACACCATGGTGCTGATCAAGATCGTCGCCATCCTGCTGTTCGTGTTCGGAGCGGCGCACGCCGTAAACACCGGCAACTGGCATCCCTTCATGCCCAACGGTTACTCGGGCGTGCTTTCCGGTGGCGCTATTGTCTTCTTCACCTACATCGGTTTCGATTCGGTGTCTACAGCCGCCGAAGAGTGCGGCCGTCCGCAGCGCGATATGCCGATCGGCATCTTCGCCACGCTCGTGGTTTGCGCGCTGCTCTATGGCTCCGTCGCGCTGGTGCTCACCGGCATCGCTAACTGGACCACGTTGAACAACGATGCGCCGGTTGCCAACGCGCTCAAGATGATCGGCATGAACCGGCTGCGGTTAATCGTGACGGCCGGCGCGCTGCTCGGGATGCTTTCGTCGCTACTGGTCTTTCAGTACGGCCAAGCGCGGATCTGGTTCGCCATGTCGCGCGATCGCTTACTGCCAGGCATCTTCTCACGCGTGCATCCGCGCTACAGCACGCCGTACATCAGCACCTGGGTAGCCGGCTTCGTGGTCGGAATTCCCGCAGGGATCTTCGATATCAGCTGGTTCGCCGACTTGTCGAATATCGGAACGTTGTTCGCGTTCATTCTGGTTTCGGCCGGCGTGATCGTGCTTCGCAAGAAGCAGCCCGACCGCAAGCGCGGCTTTCGCGTGCCGCTAGTGCCGTTGTTGCCCGGCATTTCGATCTTCTGCTGCATGGTGCTGATGCTGAGCCTGCCGCTGGAAACGTGGCTTCGTTTCTTCGTCTGGCTCATAATCGGCCTGTTCATCTACTTCGGGTACGGCAAGAAGCGCACCGCTGAACTAACTTAACGTTGACTTAACGTTACTGGGGTTTTCACCAAAACCGTTTATGCTCACGCGCTCTTGGCGGAGAAAACGGGTGGCGCGGTTCACGATCAAAAGCGCCGTCACATCTTCGCGGCGCTGGCCGTCGTCGATCAGCTTACGAGCGTGGGCTATCTGCTGCGGCGTGAGTTTCGGCTTGTGTCCGAATTTCACGCCTCGGCCTTTCGCGGCCTTTCGGTGCGGGTCCGTTCGACTACCAGGCTGCGCTCACATTCGCGGCCTGCCGGCGTCTCTGTGTCGATCGCCTCGGCGAGGGAACGGAATTTCACACCATGCTTCTTGAAGTCATCGAGCATCCGTATCAGGTTGGCAGAGGCTGCGGTCTAAGTAACCGTATTTCATGCCCTCCATTTTGCACGAGACATTTGCAACATGCCAAGCCCTTTGCTTACAGGCCTTCTGGCAACGTTGCCAAACTTACCCGTTATGAGACATCGACAGACTAATTGAAACCTCGCTTTCCGGGTGGCCCGCGATCCATTCTGAATCTGCCTTGCGCCAAAACCAGTAAAATACAAATGAGTTCGTGCCTCAAAATTCCGGCCACGAGGGCGCGCTTTCAAACGCGGTAAAGACAACATAGAATGGTCCCACGGAGAGCGAAAAACAATGCGCCGGTATCATCACATCGGAATTCCCACTACCGAAGCGAAGCCTGGCGAGACCCACTTGAAACATCTGAAACTCTTTGTCGTCAGCCACGAGAAAAGCGAATTCGGTGTGGAGTGGATGCGTTTCGAAGCGGACGCCGCGGTCCCTGACCTCGTCCGGCAAGTTCCGCACGTCGCGTTTGAAGTGGCTGATCTGGCCTCCGAGCTCGCTGGCCGCGAAATCCTGATTCCTCCTAACAGCCCATCCGACGGCGTCCGCGTCGCGTTCATAGTCGAAAACGGCGCGCCCATCGAACTGCTCGAATTCACCGACCCCAACCATCCTGGCCGCCGCCCGCAGAGATGCTGATACAACCCCCTCCATCCAAAGCACGTCGTGGAGCGAAGTCGAGCACTCGGGACACTAACGCTAACGAGCTGAGTTCCATCAATCAGCCTTTCCCAACCCCACCTCCAAGCCAACCTGACTCCCCGTTGTCGGCCACTCGGACACAATCCGAGCCTGTCGCACAAAGGACCCTTTGTGACACATTACATCTTGTAGTGAACTAAACCGCTTCGCGGTACTCATCTTCGCTGGGAGTGCCTTAACACTTAGCTTAGCCAGAAGCGCTAGCAGGATCGCGCCAGACGGTCGCGCAGGCCCCTGCATCCGGTCGCCTTTGCGGG